>Ga0180435_10000585_pt1 | contig 38228 bp, 43 predicted proteins | sample SS_ome_3_FD_132467 | JGI IMG/M metagenome (GOLD analysis project Ga0180435, IMG submission 132467) | Hypersaline lake sediment archaeal communities from the Salton Sea, California, USA - SS_3_S_1 metaG | ecosystem: Environmental > Aquatic > Non-marine Saline and Alkaline > Hypersaline >... | reverse complement strand
GGTGATTGACAATACCATAGAGAGAAATTCCAGCCCGGAATATTCCGGGGTATTTGACCAGGATCTGGTAAACGGTCAATCCACCGGAACTGCTGCCCATCACTACCATTTTTTCACGATCAATCAGCCCTTTTTCTGCAAGGTGGATCGCTCCACTCAGGCAATCATCTACATCTGCAACTCCCCAATTCCCTTTCAGGGCTTGTCTGTATTCCCTGCCGTACCCTGTACTGCCGCGGTAATTGACCTCCAAGACTGCATACCCCCGGCTGGTAAAGTATTGTGTCCGGGTTTGAAAATCCACCCATTTTTGTCGGGTTGGCCCGCTGTGAATGATCATTATCAAGGGGGGGTTCCCTTCATCCCTGTAAAGAGGATTTTGAGGAGAATAAAAAAGTCCATAGGCTTCTTCTCCTTCCACACCTGTCCAGGATATGGGTATAGGGATTGAAAAGGACTCAGCTGGAATATGGACTGGTGTAGATTGCCGGACAATCCTGGTTTTTCCTTTAAAATCAACAGTGATCAAGCGAACAGGTAGATCTGCACCGGATGCGATTAAGGCAAATCTGGCACCATTGGGTGAGATAGCGATATCCTCCAGCCAGGTGTATTTTTCATCGAGCTGTATATTACTTTCTTGATTTGATTTCAGATCGAAGGTCCATAACGTGCGAATACCTCCCTTGTTTCGAAGGAAATAAATGCAACTGCTGTCAGGGCTGAATAGGAAAGAGTGCTGATCCTGCAGCCAGGCAGGTAAGCCATGTTCTGCATTATCATTGGTTATTTGTCTCTTTTCTCCGGTCTGTAGATTTAGGAGGAATATTTGCCACCAGCCGTCTTGTTCGGTGATATATGCCAAATAGCGGCCGTCTGGGGAGAATTCGGGCTGCAGGACAGAAATTCCATCCCCGCCTGCTACAAGTATCTTTGATACCAGTTCAGGTCCAGTTTCAGATGAACGATCCAGGTCAGCGAGCCATAAATGACTTTCATCCCAAGGCATATGGGGATGATCCCAACTGATCCAGGCAATTTGTTTATTTTCTGGATGCCAGCGGGGGTAGTTGAAGAAGTCTGATCCAGAGACAAGAGGTCGGGCTGGTACTGAGTCAAATAACCCCTTGATATAAATTGCATCAATATTTCTGTCAGAGTGCACAAATAAAACGTGTTTCCTGTCCGGGGACAATCTGGGAGAGGCAGCGCTGATCAGTGACGATGTCAATTGATCGGGTGGAGCTTTTTCGGGAACGATTCGATAAAGCTGGTGGGTTGTTTTATCAACCAGAAATAAAGAATTCCCTGTGGTTGAGTATCCACCGCCACCGTACAATAACTCCCCACCAACATTCAAATCTCCACTTACCGTTTGAATTTCCTCAGATCCAGGTGCAACCATTTGGATCTTTGTCTGGGACGAGGATCGCTCCCGCCAGAATAATGAGCCATTCTCACCCCAGGCAGGCTCACTGATTTTCAACAGATTGGCGAAGATCGAGGGAGTTATTATTGATGGCCACTGGCCGTAGGGTTTTATCATTTTCTCTGTCATAGATTCTTTTATTATCGTACTATGAGGAGATCAATCAGATCGCATGGGGGCGAAGCTCATTCGGTGCAAGGGAGAAGGTCCAAATCTCTGGATAGCTTCTCTGTGGGCTGCGGTTCCATATCCCTTATTGGTTCCCAGATCATAGTTAGGATATTTTTCCGCCAGGGTGATCATCAAAGCGTCCCGATGTGTTTTGGCCAAAATTGAAGCAGCCGCTATAGAAAGGGATCTGGTATCTCCTTTCACGAGTCTCGTTTGAGCCAGAGGATTATCGGGTAATTCTATGTAGTCAACCAATAAATGTTGGGGCTGCCTCTTTATCTCTTCAAGAGCTCGACTTACAGCCAATCGGGTCGCAGGAACAATCCCATATCGATCGATCTCAAGATTGGAAGCATAACCGACTCCCCAGTCCAGGCTGTTATCTTCAATTATCTTTTGCTCCCTTTCCCTCGCTTCTCTTATGAGTTGCTTGGAATCCCGCAGAGCGGAAAAAAGTTTTGGAATTTCTTCCATTTGGGGCAGGATCACTACCGCAGCAGTAACAGGGCCGGCCAGACAACCTCTGCCAGCTTCGTCTATGCCTGCAATATATAATAATCCCTCGTTCCAGAGGGTGTGTTCAAAACTGAGATCGGGAGCTTCAGGTATTAAAGAAGGGTCAATTCTCCGGGTCATAAATACCCTGGTTGGCATTGCGGCGAATGGTCTGGATATCCATCAGGATTTGCAACGCGTCACGGACAGCATTGACTTTGCTTTCTTCGTGATAATACCAGGGAATGGGTATTTCCTGGATTTTATAACCTCGCTTGCGGGCTACGAATATAAGTTCAATATCAAATGACCATCCCGAAAGAGTCTGATGCTTAAAAAGGTCTTTCGCTGCTTTTTTGGAAAAACATTTAAACCCACATTGGGTGTCATTCAATCCAGGCAAAATGAATAGCTGGATGAGCCAGTTCATCATCCTGCCGCCAAAATGACGATAATAGGGTTCATGATAGCGGATTGCCCCGGGGGCTTCCCTGGATGCGATTGATATATCAACATCTTTCAGCTTGGGGGGGAGGAAATTCACCAACTCTTCAATGGGCATGGAAAGATCAGCATCGCACATAAAGACATATTCCCCCTGGGCTTGCAACGCGCCGCAGCGAACAGCGGCTCCTTTGCCCGGTATTTCTTCAAATAGCCCTTGCATATTTGGATAACGAGCGCAGTATTCCTTGATGATCTCTTCCGTTTTATCAGAGGAATTGTTATTTACTATTAAGACTTCGTGTGAATAGGATTGTGTGCCAAGAAATGAGCCTACCTTGTTAAGAGTATCGGGGAGGCGGGTTTCTTCATTGTAGGCGGGTATGACTATGGAAAGAAACACAAAGATCCGTCTTTTGTTAGAAAGTGAAAATGACAAGCATGATTAGGGCAATAAGCACGATAATCACACCAACAATAAGCAGAGCAACAACTACCCATTCTCGGCGAGAGAAATTGATTTTGCGAGTAACTTTCCCTATGCTCTCGTCCACCTTTGCCAGAGTTTCGTCCATTTCTGATTCTGGCTCCAGAAATTCGGGATCGACAATTATCTTCTTGGTCTTATCGGGAAGGCGGGGTTCGGTTAATAACTTCACCACCGTTCGGAAATCCATATCGCTGAAAACGGGTTTTGATATGGCCAGTTCCCTGGCAAAATTCCGGATGCCATCTGCCTGGATGACTCGGACCCTGGGCCGGATGGACTCAACGACTGTTTCTGGCGAAACAAATATCATTACACCGCGATCCGTTGGTGCGGAAAAATTATGCTGTTTGAGATAACCTTCAACAGTTTTTTGGTAGAGCCAGGTTTCACGAATAAGGTTATCCTGTGCCAGACGGTATTCATCATCCCGGCCTAGTTCTTCCCAGCGTTTTCCTTCTGCCCTGAAAAAGCCATGTTGGGATTTTGGGTTGATTACCAGCAACATAGCAGGAGTGACTAATACGATAGGGATTGGCCGATTTACTTTTGGAATATTGACATCACGAAGAAGCACACAATCATTCCCAAGCACTGTATCTAAAATCTCGACTAACTCCTCCTGGCTTTTGCGGTTCTGGTTCCAGGACCAACCATAGGATAATAACCCCTGGATGGTTTTAATGAGATTCGTTGAACCTGATTCATCTTGGAATTTAGAAAGGTCTATTGTCCTCATAGGAATCTGCCATATGACTATTTTCTTTGATTATACCAGTCTCTTTCCCCCTGAAATCACACTTAATAATTTTGAAAATTCTCCTAGATTTGAAAGTAAAAATCGCTTTGCCCACCTTTAAATAGAAAGTCGGGGTGGACGGACTTGAACCGTCGACCTCCGCGTCCCAAACGCGGCGCGCTCCCAACTGCGCCACACCCCGATGTCCTCTTTATTTAGTTCAAAGCAGTATAATCTTTATAGGGACGATAGTCAAGGACTACCAGCTTACGATGATCAACCAATGAACAAAACCAATCTAATTCGAATTCACCATGCTGATTACCTGGATGACATTCCTTTTTGGATTTCCTGGACAGAAGGCAGAAAAATGGTTCTGGAAGTGGGCTGTGGTCATGGTCGGGTTGCTTTCCCACTTCTGGCAGCGGGACGAGAAGTTGTCGGTGTAGATTTTGATCTACCCGCGCTTCAATCTTTTCGAGATGAATTGGAGGCAAAAGAATTGGAATTACAGAAAAGAGCCCAGATTTTTCACGAGGATTTCATGACCTTTCAATTCGAAAGTTCTTTTGGGACAGTTATCATCCCCTGTAACACGTACAGCACTTTTACATTGGAAGATCGACATATGATCATTTCCAATGTTTACAAACTCCTCAGTCCAGGGGGAGTATTTGTAGCCTCTTTACCAAATCCTGTTCAATTGAAGTCCTTGTACGACGAATTACGGGTGAATCCAGAGGATGTTGGATCAGATCTTGAAGGATCATTTCCTCATCCCGAAACAGGTAACCCGGTTCAGGTCAGCAGCAGATTGATTGCCAATGAAAAGAGTCTGGGTTGGGATTGGATCTACGATCACCTTCAACCGGATGGACAGGTTGATCGTTATATTCGATCTACAGAACATTATCTAACCACTCAAGATACCTTTCGGCAAGAACTTATTGAGACAGGGTTCGATAGGATCCGTTTCATGGGGGATTTTGATAACAGTGAATATACTGAAGACTCGCCCTACCTGATCTTGAGTGGGATGAAACCCGCTAATTGATAGTGCGATTCCTTTCTCAGAAAAATCCATTTTTCGTTAATAAATCACCAATAAAGCATTTGTTTTTCTCTAATATTTTGCTAGTGTTCTTCTTATATTGGACATGTATCATTTTGTTCAGATAATAAATTTACTTTCCGTTTCTAGAAGGAGTGCAAAATGTCCATGTATATCAAACCTCATACTCACCGCCACAGACGACCAGTATATCGCTGGGAATCAGTAGAAAGTGAAATTCATGTTCCCTTGGATGTGACCGTTGATGATGAATCCTATGTGATCGATATGATCGTGCCTGGTCTTGAACCAGACGATGTTGATATCGAGATCGTTGAAAAAACCATTGTTATTTCTGGTGAGTTTTTGGCCGCTGACGAAGATGTCAAATTCCTGCGAAGGGAACGACCGACTGGAAAATTCCGCCGTGTAATTCGTCTGCCGAAACTGCTGAATATGGAAAAATCTGAAGCTAATTTAGAAAAAGGTATTCTTTCCTTACGAGTGCCTGTTGCCGAAGAAGCTCTTCCGAAAACCATCAAGATCAAAGCAAAATAATCCATCCATATCTCTCCTAAGATTAGTGGATAAGAAGAGCTGGTGTAAGCCAGCTCTTCTGCTTTTACTCCTAAAAGCAATCAGATGTTTTTCAGTCCGCTGCATGCCAATAGGAATCAGGTATAATGTCACATACGTTTTTAGAAATACTGAGGAGGAACGAATGACTATTAATGAAGATACACCCCAGGATGAACTTGAACAAAAAATCACCGAGGCTGAATTAGAAGTCCAGAAAGAGGAAGAAGAACCAGTAGAAGAAACCCCCTCATCTTTTGATTCTGAGGTTGTTGAAAGCCCTGAGAAACCAGGAAAAGAAAAACCTTCCAAGGTGCGGATGATCTGGCGTAAGTTCCTGATCTGGATGGTAGTGATAGCGATTGCCTTTGCGGGAGGATTTTTCTTTGATAGCGCGTTCCGTTATCAGCCCCAGGTAGAGCTGGTTAAAGTGCTGAATGAGGATGTGTCTGATGCAAATGACCAAATCATATCCCTGGAAGCGGAAATTGAGCGACTTGGTGAATTTGAAGAAGACAATGTCAAATTATCCGAACAGGTTCAGTTGATCACTACTCACATAACCTTGTTAAGTGCTAGAGCAGCTGTTGCGGATGCGGCCCTGGCTGTTGAGCAGGATCGCGAGGCGGACGCAAAACTGGCTCTAGACAAAGTTGGCTCAACTCTCGAGGCTCTTGAAGGGATGTTAAATGCAGATCAAGTAGAAGTGGTCGAAAATATGATCCAGAGACACAACTTGATCATGATTGAGCTGGCAGGTGATGGGTTTACGGTCCAAACCGATCTTGAGCTGCTTTCATCCAAGTTGAATACACTGGAAGCAACTCTCTTTGCTTCACCGTAAAGAGTGAACACCTTTAAAATAACAAAACGGTTTCCTAGATGGAAACCGTTTTGGATTTAACCTTTAACTTCTATTCTTCTGCTGGTACATCTACAATCAAAGCCTCCGCATCAGCTGCGGTCTCCGGCATACCATTCAATACCCACTTTTCAAAGATTGAAATATATTCATCTTTCATCAACTTGGTGGGTGGCATTTGTTGAACGATCCTTTCTCCATTCTCATCGAAAATTTCTTCCCCCCGGATGGTCAGGGTCAGGTAGCTGTTCAGATCGCCACCTATCAAATTGCTGGCTGCATTATCACCCGTAGTGAGGATTTCCTGGTAAGTGCCCATAAGATAATTGTTGTTCTCTTTCCCGGGCCGATGGCAGGAAATACAATAGCGCTGGATGATCTTTGATATATGCACTTCGTAGGATGGGATTTCATTTTCCGCAAGAGCTGGGATCGCCCCGGCCGAAGCCGCGTCAGCAGGCAGTTCAGCGCGATCGTCCCAGGTATACCGCATATAGAATACAAGGGCATCAATTTCAAATTTCTTTAGTTCTCCTCCATAAGCTAGACCGTAAGGAGGCATGCCCAGATCTTGCTGTCCGTAATCAATGATGGCATGCAGAGTATCATCCGAGCGAGTGTACATTTCATCTGAGCTGCTGATGGATTTGAGCTCTACACCTTCCAGTCCTTCTACCCCAGCAATTATCCCTCCTTCACCATCTGGTCCATGACATTCAACACAGTAGGTCCCATATAGGTCTCCACCCAGAAGCATTTTTTCCGTCGGGGTATTGGCTGCTACCCCTTCCCCATTTTTTGGTGTGGTGATGACAGATCGAATGGTTAGTCCCACCATGCCCAGTACTACGACTCCCATGATCGAGACGCCTGTCAGGCGGCTCTTCCAATGGCGGAGTGGATTCCTGTCAAGGAAGGGCAGGGCAATTAAGACCAAGATCCCTAATAAAGGAATGACAAAGGTTCCCATCCATTCAATTTTTCCTGGAACGAATTTCAAGAATTCGAACAGAAATAGGAAATACCATTCTGGCCTGGGAACGTAGGTGGAATCGCTGGGATCTGCCTTGGGTTCGAAAGCAACTCCAACAAATGTTGCCAGCCCAATTAACAATATGAATAAAGCAAATGAAACCAGTAGATCCTTGTAGATGATATCGGGCCAGAACTTAACTCCGTTCTGTTTGGCCTGATCGTATTTTTGTTTGTATTTTTGTTTTTGTTCTTCGTTCACAGGATCCCTCCTCAATCATGTCCGCAATTATGCAGCTAGTGGATCAGCTGTCTTTATCAGGAATATGGGAGATGCCCAGGCGGATCACCAGGTACAGATGAGTACCAACGACAGCCAGGACTATGGCAGGTATGATCCAGATGTGCATAGAGAAAAATCTGGATAAGGTCAAGGCGCTTAGATCTGTTCCGCCTCGCAGGACCCGCATGATGAAATCACCCAGCCATGGTACCGTCCCTGCTATTTCCGTGCCGACTGTCGTCGCCCAGTAGGAACGCTGATTCCAGGGCAGCAGGTATCCAGTGAATCCCATTCCTAGAGCACAGATCAGTAGAACGACCCCGGTAATCCAGGTGAACTCCCTGGGATATTTATAGGCGCCGTAAAAGAAAACCCGTAGCATATGGATAAAGGCTGTCAGGATAAGCAATGAGGCGCCCCAGTGGTGAATTCCCCGGATCAGCCAGCCGAACTGCACCCCGGTCATAATATAAGTGATGCTGTCATAGGCATGATCGGGCGTAGGCACATAATAAACAGAGAGCAGCATCCCTGTGATCCCCTGCATGACTCCCAGGAAAAGACTGGCGCTGCCCAGTGTGAACCACCAATTTACTTTAGGGACTTTGCGATCAAGGATAGTATCGTAAATTGCCTTTAAACCTAAACGTTCGTCCAGCCAGCTGAAAACATTCTCTGCCATATTAACCTTCCGTGAGATGAATAAAGAGCTGATCCCCGTCCAGCTTAATTACATAACGATCTAAAGGGCGGGGGGGTGGACCGGAAACAACCTCGCCGTTTTTACCGAAAAAGGCGGCGTGGCAGGGACAATAAAATTCACTTTTTTCATCATTCCAATTCACACGACAGCTTAGATGAGTGCAAATATCTGAAAAAACTATCGGATCCTGACCTTCTTTCCTTAAAACAAAAGCGCCATAACTATGGCTGCTCCTTTCCCATCCATTAACTTTAGTGATGGTGAAATTGAATAATGTGGGTATATCAATTGGGTAATTATCCACAGAACCCAGTGAGATCCAATCATCACTACTAGTTTTCCCCAGGGCAGGAGATATGAAATATTGGATCACGGGCAGCCCAACGATGGCAGCCATCAGCGACCCCAGAGAAGCGGTGACGATCTTAACAAAACTTCGTCGATCCATTACAGGTGAGCGATATTTTGAGGGCATAAATCACTCCAGAAATGATTTTGGTCTATAGTGCTTTGACGTCAGGTCCAGTAATCTGAAAATTATTTCACCATTATAGACCAGAACCCCTTTCTGGTCTGATGATATCTTGGACTAACAAACTGTGAGATATGTCACTTTCAGAATTCAGCCCTCAGGTGACATAATGAAGGGATAATTGCTAAATCATGTTTGGTTTTATATAAATCAGATATTCCCGGATTGACGTTTTAAGGAGGAAACCATGGCGTTAAGCCGCAAGGTGGGTTTGTACGCAGGCGCAAAATATAAAGGTGGGGGACCGATGTTAGCCTGGGTTCTTCATCGTATCTCCGGATTGGGCATCATCATTTTTGTCACACTGCATGTGCTGGCTTCTTTTCTCACCCAGCAGATGGGCAGCGATCTGGGAATCTTCATCAATACTATTTACGAATCGATTTACTTCCAGCTATTTATTGTCTTCTGTGCCATATTCCACGGCGTGAATGGATTCAGGATCATTCTGTTGGATATCTGGCCGCGATTGATCCGCTATCAGAAAGAATCCACCTGGCTGGAATGGTTTGTGATCCTGCCCCTCTATATCCTGACAGCCTTTATCATGATCCGGCGTTTCCTGGCGGGTTAATCAGTCACGGAGGTACTAATGCGATCGAGAGTTATGCCAAAACCCAGTTGGAACCTGGAATACCTGATGTGGATCTTTACCCGCTTATCGGGTTTAACCCTCATTCTGCTGGCTGTTCTGGGTATTGGTCTTGGTTTAATAATGGGCGCCAGAACACAAATGGATCTTGGAACGCTAATGCGCTGGGCCTTTTTCCAAAATTCCAATCATGTATTGGACAGCGAGATCCCGGATTTATATCTTTGGGCTAATGGATTCTGGCAGATTATCCAAATCCTGGCGGTAGCTTTTGCAGCCACTCATGGATTTAATGGTCTGAGGGTGGTTGTGGAGGATTACTCCAAACCAGGATTCTGGCAAGCAGCCCTGCGTTTCATCATATTTTTATTGTGGATCTTTTCAAGCCTGGTAGGCATTTACGTTATTCTCGGCTCCTGAGTGAGCTGCGTGGAGACCAAATATGCAAAAACATCAATATGAAGTCTTAGTAGTTGGCGCAGGTGGAGCAGGATTAACAGCAGCATTATATGCTTCAAATAACGCCAGCACCGCCGTCATCAGTAAACTTTATCCCACTCGATCCCATACGGGGGCAGCTCAGGGAGGTATTGGTGCAGCGCTGGGTAATACTGAAGAGGATCACCCGGAATGGCATGCATACGATACTGTGAAGGGCAGCGATTACCTGGGAGACCAGGATGCAATAGATTTTATGGCTGCGGAAGCAGTTGATGCGGTTTATGAACTTGAGCATATGGGTTTACCGTTCAGCCGCAACCCAGACGGTACTATTGCCCAACGTCCTTTTGGAGGGCACACAAATAATGATACTGGAAAACCGGTCCGGAGAGCTTGCTATGCAGCAGACCGCACTGGACATATGATCTTGCAAACCCTTTACCAGCAAAGCATTAAAAATAACGTCAAATTCTTTGATGAATTTTATGTGCTGGATCTGTTAATTGTGGACGGTAGGATAGCTGGGGTGGTTGCTCTCGAGCTGGCGACAGGTGAAATGCATATTTTCCAGGCCAAGGCAGTTATCATCGCCACCGGCGGTCATGGCCGGGTTTGGGAGACCACTTCCAATGCATATTCCTACACTGGCGATGGGGTTGCCTTGACTTTACGAAAAGGCATCCCTGCTGAGGATATGGAATTCTTCCAGTTCCATCCAACTGGCATTTACCGGATGGGCATCCTGATCACTGAAGGTGTGCGAGGTGAAGGCGGCGTTTTAATCAATGGGGAAGGGGATCGTTTTATGGAAACCTATGCCCCTACGGTGAAAGATTTGGCTTCCCGGGATGTGATCAGCCGGGCTATGTATCTGGAAATGAAGGCCGGAAGGGGGGTTAACGGAAAGAATTTTATGAACCTGGACGTCACCCCAGATGTGGTCAACTATTATGCTGATATTGATGACAGAAAAAATCCAGATGGTTCACCCTATCGTGTAACTGCCAGTGATATTCTCAGCAAATTACCGGACATCATTGATTTCTGTGAGACTTATATCGGCGTAAATCCAGTTTCCGAACCTATGCCTGTTCAACCTACAGCGCATTATGCGATGGGCGGCATCCCTACCAATAAATATGGCGAAGTCGTTGTAGATGAAAAGAACACGGTCATGCCCGGACTCTATGCTGCAGGAGAAGTAGCTTGTGTTTCAGTTCACGGTGCGAATCGCCTGGGAACCAACGCATTGCTGGATCTGATCGTGTTTGGAAAGTATTCAGGATTAAAAGCTGCGGAATATGCTGCTGGCGAACCTTATACTGATCTTCCAAAGGAACCGGAAGCATTTGCGATGAAGCAGCTGAATGATTTACGAAATAGCAATGGGAAAGAGAATATGGTCGAAATTGCCGCAGAAATGAAAGCGGTCATGGCGGATCATGTGGGTGTGTTCCGGGTGGAAGAAGGTATGAAAGAAGCTGTTGATAAGATGGCGGAGATAAAGGAACGATTTAAAGATGTCCAGGTGGATGATCCTGGACTGAAATATAACATGAACCTGATAGAGGCCTGGGAACTGAGTAATTTAATTGATATAGCTAATGTAACAGCGGTTTCAGCTCTAGCTCGCAAAGAAAGCCGGGGAGCCCATTCTCGGGATGACTATCCAGACCGGAACGATGAAAAATGGTTGAAACATACTCTGGCCTGGATGGAGAACGGGGGCGTTCGGCTGGCTTATAAACCCGTCACTATCACAGATTATGAACCCAAGGTCCGGTCTTACTAGGAGGGAATCCCATGCAAGTAACACTGAAGATCTTCCGCTATAACCCGGAAGACGACCAGAAAAAACATTACGATACCTTCACCGTGGAAGCTGAAAAAACCGACCGCGTTCTGGATCTGCTGGAGGTGATCAAGGGAAAAGACGACGGAACCCTGGGTTTCAGGAGGGCATGTGCCCACGGCGTTTGTGGATCGGATGCTATCCGGATCAATGGGGTCAATCGACTGGCTTGTAAAGTGCTTGTCCAGGATCTGAAATCTAAAACTGTTCTCATTGAGCCAATTCTAGGTTTGCCAATCGAGAAAGACTTGATCGTGGATATGGAACCATTTTTTGACCATTACCGCTCCGTGATGCCTTATTTTGTTAATGATGATCCTCCACCGCAAAAGGAACGGCTGCAAAGTCCTGAAGAGCGGGAGCGTTTTGATGACACGACCAAATGCATTTTGTGCGCCGCCTGCTCCACCAGCTGTCCATCATTCTGGGTCAATGGCGAATACGTAGGTCCTTCAGCGATTGTTAACGCTCACCGGTTTATATTCGACAGCCGTGATCAGGCCGCGATGGAAAGGTTGGAGATTCTTAATGATCAGTTTGGAGTTTACCGCTGCCACACCATTTTCAACTGCACAGATGCCTGCCCACGTGATATCCAGGTCACTCAAGCTATTGGGGAAGTGAAAAAGGCAATAATGAAAGGAAGTGTCGATTAAGGATTTATGTGAAAAGAGTAAAGGATGCGTGATCCTAAGGAATTAGAATCACGCATCCTTTTTTTAACACGAAAACCCCACCTGCTGCAGCAGGCGGGGAGTGCAAGGAGAAAAGCTTTATAAAGCCAGATCTTTAGTTATATCCGCGGCCAAAAGGCAGTAAGGCCAGGGGGATCAATTTGAAGTGTTGTTTGGCAAAAGGTATGCCAACGATAGTGATGGCCAGAATGATCCCGTGCACCAGATGGGCGACCGCAATTTCCCATCCAAAGAGAATAATCCAGACCATGTTAAAGATGATATTGCCAACGCTGTTGGCGTTCTCATGATCTCTTACATCTCTGCCGAAGGGGGCGAAAGTAGCAACACCAATTTTGATCGCTTGAACCCCGAAAGGGATGCCCACAATGGTAGCGCAGAGTACGATCCCACCGATAATGTAGCCTAGGCCGGCTAAAAACCCACCAAAGATCAACCAGATAATATTTCCAATAAATGACATAAATTTTCTCCTGTTTTCTGTCATTATATACGGGATTTTAGGTAAGAAGTTGCGGAGAATACGTAAATCGTAAAGAGTAAGGGGGTGTCAATTTGGGGGATTAAAAATGGAGATAAATGGGTGAATGCAATGATAGTAGAAACGTATGTAAATGTTCTGTCTTCCATCCTCCGTCTTCGGTCGTCCGTCAGTGTTACACAACTCCCACCGGGGACGGTTCATATTCCGGGAAGATCTCGGGTAGGGCAGAGCTATTCAGTCGTTTGGAAAGGATTTCACTCAGAACATCGCGGTAATCAGTGGTCACTGCCAGGTCACCAGGGCCTACTAGGTTTTCCTTTCCCAGACCGGGCCAGCGGCTGATCACCTGGCCCCCGTTAACATTGCCCCCTACAACGAACATTAATCCTCCATGACCGTGATCTGTTCCCAGGCTGGCGTTTTCATACGCCCGGCGGCCAAACTCGGTCATTACCACCAGGGTGATGCCGGACATGTGTTTTTCCAGGTCGCTGTGGAAAGCAGCCAAACCTGCACTGAGATCATCCAATAACCTGGCCATTTGCCCATCTTGGACTCCCTGGGCGAAGTGTGTATCCCAGCCGCCCAGGTCGATGGCAGTAGTTTCAAGGCCAACCTCTGCTTTGATGAGCATGGCGATCTGCAGCAAGCCGCGCCCGAAATCGCTTTCTGGATAGGCGCTTCCAGACGATCTGTAGTTAATTGGATCCAATTTTCCCAGTGTTTCCATGATTTGTAGTGTTTCCTGACCCGTGATACACAGATCCTTTTCACCAGCATAAAGAACTGATAGAGCTGATCCCAGAGCCTGGGCAGATTTTGAGTCGCCCAGATGGAAATCGGCGATTGAGCGTAATGAAGAGGTTGGAATGGGTCCGTACAGGCTGCGTGGGATATGCTCCCCCAATCCAATTGCACGGAATGGTGAGGGGTTGTTTGTATTTAAGCTGGCCAGGTGCCGACCAATCCAGCCTGTGGCTGGGCCGCTTTCTTCACTGACACCTCTTTCCATCAGCTCCATGGCTTTGAAATGCGAGCGGGACTCGTCCGGGGCGCCGCAGGCCTGGATACAGGCCAACTGCCCCGCACCCCAGGCCGGCAGCAGCGGCCGGAGAGCTGGGTGAAATCCAAAGAATCCATCAAGGTCGATGGCCCGCCGATCTTCAGCTGCCCGGGGATCATCCGGCCGCGGCAGGCGCAAGCTGGGCCGCAGACGGTGATAATCTTCATCTGCATGGGGGATAACTATATTTAACCCGTCTGCGGCTCCGCGCAGGAATACCACAACCAGAGTATCACCTCGAGGCGCGGTGTTCAAAGGTGCAAAAGAAAGTCGTGTAAAGGGGGAATAATTGCGGGGCAGGGCTGCCTTGGCAGCCGCGGCGCCCGGAAAGTTTTGTTTTATCAACATTGTGTATTCCTCAATTAATTACCAACCTCTCAGATTGGCTTCGGTCTGGAAGATATCGAAACCTGTTTTGTTTTCTCCACTATCCGGGTAGGTCCTTAGCCCGAGAGTGCGCAAAAATTCACTGAACTCTTTTCCTGATAGACCATAATAGGTTTCCAATTCCGATACAGCACTTGGCGACAAATCTGATAACCAGGAATAGGAGATGAGCGTGATCTGGTCATGATGGTCATCCCAGGCCTGGAACATATTGTGAATGAACTCAGCCTGTTTTTCGGGGCTGCTGTTATTATCTGCACTGGTGGGATAACCGATCTCTGTTATTTGGATGTCTTTTTTGGGAAAGAGATCTGCCAGGGTCTGGAAATCATTTAAAATAACGTCTGGATCTTTGACTGTGAAATCGCTGTTCAAAGGATAATAGGTTGTCATCACCACATCCGAATTCCGGTACATATCCTGGGCATTCTCCATCATGGATCCTGCTAAACCGTCATAGGTCACTTTGGTGCTGACCGGAAGGTTTGGCCAGAGCTCTCGAGCATACTCTGCTGCCGGTTCAAAAAAATCGCGGTATTCTTCCCAGGCAACCGGATCGCTTCCTAAGACCCCGTCGATCTCATTTCCGATTGCCAGGTAGACCAATTTCACATCAACCAACTGTGTTTTGATGTATTCCAGCAGCCCAATAAACCGTTCGAGCATCACCGGGTCCGAGAAGGATATCCTATCCAGATCATCAGGTAGTCGGGTCTCGGTGGTGTCGAGAACGGAGATAGTGAGAGAGATTGCTAGATTTTGAGCAGAATAGTATTGGTTGGCAATCGCCAACCAGTTAGGGTCAGGATTGTAAACTCCCTGATTGATCTCGATATCATCCCAATAGACAGAAAGGCGGATCGATTCCGCACCCAGCTCCCGGGCCAGAAAGATGGTCTGGTTGAAATCTTCGTTTTCCGGGGCGTTTGCATCCAGTTCCAGGATCCGATCCCCTTTTGGACTTGGATCGGCAGGGGTTGGGATCGATGCGTAGGTATTTATTTCCGGAGCTGGTTTTGTTTCGCTGCCATCATTACAGGCGATCCCTGCACTGATCAGTAACACAAGAGCGAGAATCAAGGATTTATGCTTCACCATGCAGGGGTTCTCCTTTTTTGGGGAATGTCAATCGTAAAGCCTTGATGAACATTACAATCCCGAAGATGATCCCACCGAACCAGAAGATCAGAGCCAGAGGTTCAAAGAACTGTCCGATCAGAATTTCTCCAGCTGTTGCTGCTAGGGGAAAGATGCCAGCTAGGATAAGCCATTTTTTAGGCGTCCAGCTTTCCAGTTGATTTTCATCCAGTTCTGGGGCAGATTTTTTTACACTCAATGAGAATAAATAAATCGTGACTCCGTATAGGATCCAGATCATCAGATGGCCGATCAATCCCGGATACCAATCCGGCCGGATCAGGATTCCCATCACCAGGTACATGATCCCGGCGGGGATCAACAACCACTTGAACTGTTTTCGGTCCGGCAACAGATCAGACATAGTATATGTTTGATCTTTGGTGATCCGTTTCCAAAGCAGCACCAAACCGACCAGAACGGCGGTGGTAGAGACCCCGGAAAGTAATGATGCTCCCACATCAGGAGAATTGATGCTCTGGAAGAGTCCTCCAAAGGCCATTACTGAGGCCAAACCTCCCCAGCTGTTGAAAAACTTACCGATCTTCCCGGGCAAACTATGTCCCAGGCTGGTAGAGCCGGTGAGTAATTTTTCAGCCACAAGGAGTGGGATGATAAATGAAAACCAGGCGTGCCACCAGAAGACCAGCACTATGGTTTCCACAGGCGCAAAACCGGCGATAATGACTGGATCACCCCAGGGTGGAGCCCAGAGAACTTTCGTCAGGTAAGCTTCATATAAACCGAAAAGCATACCGGCGTAGATCAGGCTGGAAAAACGTGGTTTATCTGCCCGGTATACCAGACTGCCCAGAAGTATGATATGAAGTCCGTAAAGTGGTACGACGACCAGGATCCCCCAGGCATTGAAAAATGGGAACATATCCGATCCGGAGAACACCTCGGCAAAAAAGGTCGAAAATGCTGCCAGGATGATCCAGAACAGATATTGATGTTTTTTTGGTAAGGATATTTCTGTATTCATTAGATTCCTTTTTTTGAGGTTTAGCGCCATTGGAAAGTAGGGGATGCCAGAACACCTGCGATCACCACTTCTGCGGCTTGGCGGGGATTGTCATTGAGTGTTTCTTCCAGGGCAGAGAGAAGTTCAATTTCCATTCCAGGGGGTAAGCTTCCGCCCAAAAGGTTATTGGCTATTCGATCAATAAAGAAACTTGCATCCCCGGACTGAATATCGACCAGATAAGAATCCAGATCGAACTTGGTTCCCTTGATCTGATTTTGGACCAGGTCAAGTGCAAATTGCCAGCGAGGAAGGAGGTTGCCCTGCCAGGCAGCTTCGGTATCAGGATAGCCGTCCGGTGTGGGCCAGTCATAGAGCGGCTGCCCCATGTTTTTTAGGTAACGTTGAAGAGCTTTTCCGCCATCAGTGTCTGCCCCGGAACTTCGTAATGCTGAAACAAGGTAATTTACCGGACGTTTGTATTTCAAGGGAGTATTCTCATGTTGAATTTGTGGAAAGCCATCCAGCAGAATAATCCGCAGCACAGCTTTAATATCTCCCCGGCTTTCGAGGAAGGTTTGACTGGCTTTAGTGATGATCTCGCGGGGAGGGTTGTCTGCCAAAAAGCGGCGGGCCAGTTTTGTGCAGACCGTTTCCGCAGTTGAAGGGTGTTGTGCCAAAATGTCCAGGACTTGATTTATTTCCCCTTCGCCGGTTGATTTAATAATTTCTCCCAGTACGGTTTTTTCTCCAGGGGTGTGACTATCCTGATCGAATTTCAACTCACCCTTCCAGAAATGTTCTTTGATCCGCCAACCGGTCAGACAGCGGGCAAGTTCCATCACATCATCCTGACTGTAGCCGCCCTGAACGCCTAAAGAATGCAATTCCAATAGTTCCCTGGCGTAGTTTTCGTTGGGCGCGTCTTTGTGATTTTCCTGGTTGTCCAGGTAAACCAGCATGGCCGGGGAATGGGCTGACGCGCCCAACAACTCCCGGAAGTTTCCTAATGCATGTGCCCGGATCACTTCACGGTCATCCACAATTTTTAAGAACCAGCAATCACCTTTTTGGACCGAGATATTAAAATGGTCGGTCCAGAACTCGACGAGCATCTCTTCCAGCTGTTTTTTGCTATATACTTGCCGCAATGTTGTTGCCTGCCGGAAATCATCCAGTACTAATGCGGGGTCAAAGTTGTCAAAGATCTTGTCACCCCGGTTGCGGAGGGAATCGGCATCCATCTCAAGGACTTCTAGGCGGCTCAGTAGTAAATCGGTTTTGTGGTCCTTGATATTTTCTGGACTGAGCTGTTCTTCCAGATAATTTTCCAGGCCGATCTCCGTCAATCGCCGACGTTCTTCGGGACGTGGGCCGAAACTGAGTCGGTTCAAGGCCCGCCATTCCAGGGAGGATACCTGAGGAGGGTCTGGGAACCCAGCCGATTGGGTTGGAAAATAGCTGGCCATGGGAGAGCAACCAGCAGCGGTTCCCGCACCGGCACCGAGGATACCCAGCACCTTGAGAAAGTCTCGACGAGTGATGTTCATTATTTAGCGGCCTTCTCAGCGGTCTCTTCTTTGGTTTTCTTCTTGAAGATAGCTTGGACAGCGCCACCTAGCGAAACCAGGGTTCCAACCGGTATGATTAACAACCAACCGATGATAGGAAAAGCGGAAGCCAGCTCCAGGATCGCTGCCCCTCGGATGAAGGCACCCAAGGATTGGAAATTGCCATCGTTCCTCCAATTCATGCGCAACCCGACTTCAGCTGCGATTCCGGATGCACCCAGGCTGGCAGCGCCCAGTATCAAAACCAGCCAGATCCAGCCCAGAACCTGGGTGAATTGGGAGGGAAGTGTGAAAAGGATGACTGCGGGGATCGATGCAATGACGCCTGCCAAAAGACCAAAACCAAAACTTTTTTTTGGTTTCTCTGATATTTGGACCCGAGCTTTCTCAACCTTTTCTGGAAAAAGGAGCCACCAGGTTGTTAACAAGGCCGGGTAGGAAATTCCGACCAGGATCAAACTGCCAAAGATTGCGTACATGTCTGCCATGATTTACTCCTTCTAATGTGAGTCTAGAAGCTGGACCGGCTCCCGTTTAAATATTCTTCTATGGGGGTATACAAGATATTGAAAAGGAAAGTTGCACTTAATGAAAAACTCCCGGAGTTTTTGATCCGGGAGTTTAAGGGTGACGAGGAAGATTGAGTTGTGTCAGGAATCTTGCTTTTCTTTTTTCTCCTTCTTCTCTCTTTTTTTTCTCTCCTGGAAGAGAGTGATCACTACGGCTCCAACGCTAAGGCTAATCACATAAGGGAATAACAGGAACCAGCCCACAAATGGCAGGAGGGAAGTGAGTAAAAACACCGCTCCAGCCTTGACGTCGCGCTTGATTGGATTTAGGTCCGGGAATAATCTGTCTCCCAGGATCTGAACGAAGGCAGACAAGCCAAATAGGAGACCAATAAGGAATGCTCCATACATGGCAAAGGCGGGAATATAGAAGAATGGACTGCCGTTACCCAATGAGCCAAAACCGAAGACAAATATGGTGATCAGGATCGTATTTAATAATCCCAGCCAGAAAGATCTTTTCCAATTATTTTCCAGGGTGGCCTGGACCTTACTGACCCGGATCGGGAATAATCCCCGGAAAAAGATGAAGCTGGCTACCAGGGTGATCAGGGCCAGGATTGAGAGTAAAACTACAGATATGGTTTCCATGAGATCCTCCTCAAATTCTATGTGTATGATTCCGGCTGCGGATGGGATTGGAACGCAGCATGATATAGTTTGCCAGTAAACCTATTCCTGCGGCTGACAGGATCAAGATCCAGGGTGAGAATTCGCCACTTGGGAATAAAGTTTTGGAAAAGAGCGATTTGGTTATTTGCTCAAGGTTGAGTTGCAGCCTGGACCACCATACCATCCATGTGCTGGCCAGTTGGGTCAGGAAGATGTTAATTGCGGCCCGAATTTCAGTTTGTGTGTCTACCAGCTGCGGAAGCCAGGCAGCTGCTCTAAAGGCTGGGATCAACAGCCCGATCACTATGCCCGCACCCAGGGCTTCCAGGACCAAGGTCCAGGTGATTCCTAAAGATAATTCTTTTTCATCCTGAAGCTTAGCCAGAATAGAGATGGAGAGGTCTTTTTCCAGCTCCAGAGGTAGTAGACTCTCCATCCGGATGAAAACACTTTCCAGTCGGGATAGTTTTTCCCGACAGGAAGGGCATTGCTTCAGATGGAGTTCGACATCGTGGAATCCAGCCTGATCCAGCTCATTGTCCAAATAAGTTTGCAATATATCTGAAGAGATGTGGGTAGTTTTTTTATTCATTTTCTTCCTCCAGCAACTCCGCCAATTTTTGGCGTCCCCGGTACAGATGGCTGCGGATTGTATTCAGCGGTAGATTCAAGGCTTCTGCCATTTCCTGATAGGATAATCCCTGGAAGTGACGCAATTCCAGGGCCATACGCTGGGTATCCGGTAGGGTCCAGATCGCTTGGTAAAGGGCTGAGTGTTCCTGGTTGATCTCCAGAACTCCTTCTGGCCCATATTTGGGATCATCCTTAATAGTATCCCTTTCGTCTTCCAATGGCACCCTGTTCAGCCGAGCCCGTTTCAGATGGTTGTAACACAAGTTGGCTGCTAAAGTTCTTACCCAGGGGCCGAATGGCCGGCTGATGTCAAAACTGGAAATCTTGTGGTATGCCCTCAGGAATGCCTCCTGGGTCAGATCCTCTGCTTCCTGGCGATTACCCAGGATGCGGTAGCAGACATTAAAAACCGAAGACTGGTAATCTTGAATGATCGCCCCATAGGCATCCAGATCACCTTTTTTCACCTTCCTGATTAACACCTGCTCCCCGGAACCAGCCATGTCTATATTGTAGTACAGCAAATACTGTTAGAAAGTTGCAGGATAAGAAATGGATAGTTTAACTGATCGAGTGTTTTCAGGTTTCCTTGTCCCTGATGAATGGGAATGCTATAATTTCCCTACACCCCGGTAGCTCAATAGGATAGAGCGATGCTCTCCTAAAGCATAGGTTGTGCGTTCGAATCGCACCCGGGGTATCAGAACCGCCCAGGATTGATCCTGAGCGGTTTTTGAATTATGATCAGGTATCCAATAAGTATTTAGGAGAATAATATGAGCGGTATCACAAAAACCATACCCCAAAAAGAAGGGATAGAAGCAGTGAAGGCCTTATTTGAGGGACGGGAAGGGGAATACGAATTTCACATGGCTGGCAAACCATCCCGGCTGAATGTCGGGGATTACGTTTACACGATCTGGCAGGATAAGGTGGTGGGGCGCTGTCAGATCAGCCGCATCGAATTTGGCGCTGTTAACCCCCAATCCGGGAAACCACGCACTTTGATTTTCGTGAAAACCCCAGGTGAAAAGCTCGCAAAGCCGTTTCCCAGGAAAGGCCATCGGGGTACTCGTTATTATGATGGTGAAGAATGGTCCAACTGATAAGCTTGTAGAAAGAGTAGATATTTTTGGGCTGGGATTTGGATCTGCCGAATGTCGATTTGCGGATTTATATCTGATCGGGGTATGTGTTCTTTGACTAATCCTCTTCGGTATTATCCTCATCATTAATGACTACCTGGCCTTGAATATCAAGATTTGCTCCTTCTTGGATCTCCAGATCACCCTTGATCTCAACATTAGCTGTCCTCCCAATAACGATATTGGCGCCTTTGCCAATAATTACAGTTGGGTCATCAGAAGTCTTTTTGTACTTAGTGCCGCAGTGTTCGCATTTGATATGATCGTTGCTCACATCTTCAAAAGAAGTTGAACCACATTGTTGGCATGCAAATATTTCTGGCATTTATTCTCCTGATTTTGTACGCAATTTTGAATAAATCAATTGCCGTTTCTGTCTGAAGTATGAGTTTACTGATTTGACTGGTGTCTGAGCTGAGCAACGACTGCAGCGCCAATGGTTCCAGCATCATCTCCCAGGGCAGCCGGCACGATCTGAATCCGGTTGGTATGTTTCTGCTGCAGGTAATATTTTTTTGCAGTTTTTTTGATCGGTTTCAGGAAATCTTTTCCTAGCTGTTCTACCAATCCGCCGCCAAAAACGATTATATTTGGATCTAGAGTATTAACCAGATTAGCAGTTTGCAGTCCCAGATAGAACTGGGCATCTTTAATTGCCTCGATTGTGACAGGATCGCCTGCGATTAATGCCTCTTCGATCAGGCTGCTGGAGAGGGGTGGCTTCCCTTTTCTTTTTAGCGCTTTTTTCAGGTAGCTGTCCCTGCCCAGAGAAATCTGTTCCCGGATTGAGGCGGCGATGCCTGTTTTGCTGGCATAGGCTTCCAAGCAGCCTTTTTTTCCGCAGCCGCAAAGCCGACCGTTGGGAACGATGACCATGTGCCCGATCTCCCCGGCGGCGCCGCGCCCACCGTAATGCAGCTGGTCATTGATGATCACACCACCGCCAATCCCTGTGCCGACAAAAATCCCTACCATGTGTTGGGCTCCTCGCCCGGCACCATAAGCATGTTCTCCAGCCGTACCAACGTTGACATCATTATCAACGAAAACCGGTAGGTCCAAACGAGCCTCCAGCTCTTTCCCCAGGGGAACATTTATCCAGTCCAGGTTTGGGGCCTCGTTAACCATGCCCGTTTCCAGGTTCACTGCACCGGGGGCGCCGATACACAGCGCTTTAAAATCCCCAGGAGATTTATCGACTTTATCCATCACTTGTCGAAGAACCTTTTCGATCCTGTCGATCACAACCTCGGCCCCTTTATTTGCCTGGGTGCTAGTTTTTTTTGATATCAGGATCTTTCCTTTCCGAACCGCGGCGGCCTGAATGTTGGTACCACCTAGATCAACTCCGAGGAATAACCCTTTTTTTCCAGCCATATTATCACCTCTTGAAATCCCCATTCTAATTGCTGTAATTCCGGAACATCGGGGTATATTTCCCCTTCCTCTTATCAGCTCTGAATGATATCGATCTTTTCGCCTTGATTGGATGATGATTCTCCGTTCGATTACGAATCCTATCTCCTAATAGTTCCTCAGGATTTTCTGTTGTGGATCAGATGCCGCACGGCCATCACCGGGTGGTGCCAGATCATGCGCGGTCCGGAGTAACGCATTATTTCCTTGATGCGCTGACGCATCTCAGGTTTGTAGCAGTGTACGGTGCAGTTCTGACAGGTGGGTTTATCAAATCCGAAGGGACATTTTTCCAAGCGCTCTTCTGCATACGACCAGATCTGGGCACACTCCTCGCAGAGTGGATCTGGGGTGTGATTATGGCGGCAGTGCAGACGGATCATTGACTGCAGTGTGTCTCGTTCTTGGGAAATATCGATCATTCAACCTCTTATACCCACTAATAAATATCCCGTTATTGTATCAGTGGCAGATCAAGATGGGTATATCAGATCGGCGTAGAAGGGCATCCAGGGTGCTGCCGAATAGGACTTCCATCATCGGCTGATATCCAAAACCGCCAACGATCAAAAAATCACAATCATGGATTCCTTGAATATTCAAAATTACATCAGCAGGCTGACCGATCTCTGTGTGATAATGGGCCTCGATATTGCGAGCGGTGAGATATTCCCGGGCTTTGTCAAGAGGATTGTTCCTGATGGCGCTGTTCTCTGCAGCAGTCACAACAGTGAGTTCGATTCCCCATTTCTCTGCCATGTAAGCTGCTAGATAGAGAGCTTCCGTTGCTTTTGGACTGCCATCATATGCGAGCAGGCCGTGTTTCATTTCTGATGGGGAGAGTACTGCTAGTATCGGGCGGGGACAATTGCGGATCATGCTGCGAACTCCAGCGCGAAGCCAGGCAGCTGGCCGTTCCTCAGGGGGATGCTCAAGGCTGAAGATTAGCAAATCGTTCCAGACCGCCCTCGTATTGAGAGTCTCACTCACAGTGCCGATTTCAAAATATAATTTTGCTTGTTGTTGTGTTCTTTGATTCCATTCTTTAAATTCTTTCTTAAGATCATCCATCACTAATTCAGCTTCAGTTTCATTTTTGCTGATATGGAGGGCGGCGATGTTGCTGCCTTCAATGTTAGCAATTGTCCGGGCTTGATCAAGGGCTTTCCATCCGCTATTATTTCCATCAAAAGCCACCAGGATCGCAGAAAATATCTGTCCTTCTTTTCTGGGCATCAGATGGATCCTGCGCCAGTCCCCGGTTTTTATTGGAGTGGCTGAAATGCTTGGGAATACCTTTCTCCTCAGTCTTCTCCAGCGCTGCGCCAGGCGCTCGCTGTAAGCGGCTGCCAGGCTGTCTACAGCCGCTGCCGGTTTTATCTCCCAGCCATATTTTTCACTGAGCTCTTTTTGGTAACTCGTTAGCCAAATATAAAGGTCAGTGGGTGTTCGATCAGGGAAATCTCGCAGAAGCCCGGATTGGGATACAGTTTGAAGCACTGGCAGATATACTTCTTCTACCCAGCTCTTTGCTGCCTCTTCTAAGGTGGGTAGAGCTCGAAGCGGGAGTTCCGGGTTCAGCTGGTGGGAACTGATCTGCTCCCTTAGCTGTCGATAGACCCCCGGGATGCTGGTAGCGAACTCAAGATCGGGTCTCAGTGTGTCAAGACCGGTTTCCTTTCGGAAGCGTACCTGCTGGTTTTTGATGATCAGATCCTCGTAATCATCTTCTGGGGTCAGGGGTACTGAGCTTTCGATCTTGGTCACATAGGCCTGGATAGTGCTCATTCCCCGCTGACGGGCAACCGAAACCCGATGGTTACCATCGAGGACAAAATAGGTTTGGTCGATCTGATAGACTTCGATCGGCCGGATGGCTTGGTCCATAACCCTCTTTACACGCAGCCATCGTCCCGGATCTACTGCATCCCGTGGGAAGAATTTACGTGTGAAATCGCTAGGGCGGCTGACGCTGCCCACGATGGCATCGAGGGGGATATCAACCAATCCCAACTTGGCGGATTGTTCATATTGAAGTTGCTCTTCAACCTGCTGGAAGTGGATCAAATGTTTTGCGGAACCGGTTAGCGTACTCCAGATATTCTCCAACGCGCCCCGACGCCGGGCATCGCGGAAATCTTCTGCTGTATTTGCCAGGGAGGGAATATAAGGTTTTTCTTTATGCGCGTAGTGGCGTTGACCGGGCCGCAGCAGTCCCTTGCGGTGACTGTAAGTATTGATAACCTTGGTTTTCCCCACCACGGTTTCGATTATTTCATCATCAGTATAGACATGTATATGTCCATGAAAAAAATAGGCTGGCTTAAATGTTTTTATCAACCATCGGAAAGCATGATAACCCCCATGAACATTGGTTTCCTGATCGTGGATGCCTCTGGGAGGTGTGTGGGTCAGAACTACATCGAGATAGCGCCCGAGGACTAGTTTGTTCCATAATAATCTAGGTACGATGCTGAAAACGTTGCGCCACATTTCGCTCTGGCTGTGCAAGAAGGGTCCTTCTTTATAAGGCAGTGATCCCTCGAAGCCGGCGAAGATCAGACCATTCAGCACGACGACCCGATTGTGAAGGTCGATCCCTCCCCGTGGTCCGTAGAGCGGTCCGCTTTTTCCGTACTCCACCCGAGGATCATGATTGCCCCGCACATACAGGACAGGGACCTCGTAAAGCTGAAAAAGCTTCTCGATATGATAGTAGGGCAAGTCACCGCAAGACAGGATCAGATCGACATCCTTGAATTCTTCGTAGGCGTCTTTTTCAAGCAGGCTGGTATCGATCCGGTCGCTGACCGAGAGGACTTTTAAAGCGCGGCTGGGCATACCCTATCTTAATCGCTCCCCTGGTCTTTTGGCAAGGCGTCCTGATCTGGACGAATTATTCAATCTGGGTAGATTCTGGGCTTGCTTTTCCGCCAAGGTCTTGACAGGGACCAGGCTGTAAGTATAATTGTTATATAGATATATAACAATTATACAGATGAACACTGAATGGATTTATTCCCGCCTGCATCTCGATCGGGAGTCAGGCACGCCGCTGATCACCCAGATTGTGGACGGTATCACCTGGCTGATTGCCAGCGGCGATCTGAAAGCGGAGGAACAGCTGCCGCCCATGAGGGAGCTGGCAGAGCATCTGGAAGTCCACATGCACACGGTCCGTCAAGCCTACCAGCGTCTGGAGGCGGATCATTTGGTGTCGGTCCGCACCCGGCGTGGTACGGTAGTGCTGCCGTATGATCCAGCGGTCGTGGCAAAAAGGGGAGCGGAAAACCCTAGTCATCTGATCGGCGTGGTCCTCCCCAATCCGGGTTCATTCTATACCCCTTTTATCCAGGCGATCCAGGAAGATTCCCGCGAGCTGGGTTACCTGCCGCTGTTTTGCTACACTTTTGAGAACCCCTTCCTGGTGGACACATACTTCAACCAGCTGATCGCCCGTCAGGTGGATGGTTTTATCTTTGTCAGCATTGGCCCCGCTTCGCTGATTGAGGACCCGCAGTCCCTCGACTTCTTTCCACCGATTGTCAGTGTCGATGTGCCGGACATGCCAGGGTACCGGATCCTGATCGATACCGAGGGCGCAGCCTACAAAGTTACCCGACATCTGCTGGAGCACGGTAGGAAGCGGATTGGCCTGATCACTCCACCCCTGGAGTGGCCTAATGTCACTCCCTTCTATGAAGGGTATCAAAGCGCTCTTGAGGAATCGGGGATTGACATCCAACCTGAGCTGATTGCCGGGGTGGAGGGATATTTCGAGGATTACGGCCGGTCTGGTGCGGAACAGCTGCTTGATCAGGACCATCGTCCTGACGCGATCATAGCGGCGACAGATACACTCGCCCTGGGCGTGAAAGGCGTTATCCAGGAGCGGGGGTTATCGATTCCGGATGACCTGGCTCTGGCAGGCTACAACGATATTCAGGCCGCAGCGCTTATCCAGCCTGGGTTAACCACAGCTTCCATACCTGCGGCGGAGATGGGCTCGCTGGCTGTAGCAACTTTGCAGAAGTTAATCGCTGGTAAAAAACCCCAGAAACAGACCCAAGTCATATCCACCCAGTTGGTCATCCGCGGCAGCTGCGGATGTTAAAGAATTTCTGAAAAGGAGAGGAATATGGTCGTAAATTGCATAAAAGGCTGGAAATTCTATGGAGCATTACTATTTCTCATCAGCATCAGTCTCAGCTCCTGTACACCGTACACGTTAATGCCTCTTTCCCAAGCTGAGGTGGTGAATCTGGGGGATAGCTGCCGTGAGGTCTATACGGAACAGGTTGAAGCATGGGACTCAGGTGACCTGGATCGCATCAGGGATGTCTACACGGAAGATATCGTCCATTTTGATGGCCACCCAGCTTATGTGGGGATCGATGATGTGATGGGGATGGCTAGAATGATGTTGATGTTCTTCAGCAACTGGAGCATGAAAGTTGGCCGGACCTACATCTCTGCCTCGGATTGCCTGGGAACCTGGGTCAATTGGGACCTTATGGGATTTACGGAGGATAATCCGGGGAGAGAATTTGACTTGGTAGATATCCGGGAAAATAAAATTGCTTACTGGCGCTTGTTCTATGATGAGAATTTTGATTTTTCGCCCATCAATACAGCCTTGTTAGAAAATTTTGCGGCGGGCTGGTCCAGCGGCGATCCCCAGGCAGTAGCGGCCCTTTATGCAGAAGATGCCCTCCTGGAAGATTCCATGTTTGGGATCTCAGCTTCTGGAAGGGATAAGATTGGCAGTTACGCGAGAGGATTTTGGAATACACACCCCAATGCCGCCTGGGAGCTGCTCTTTACTTTCTCGGAAGGTGCGGATCTGCCGGATCTGATTCCATCCAACGGGGGCATCTACCAGATCAGTTCCGGGCAGGACTCAAGTGTGGTTTGCCCGGTTCAGATGGCGGTCCTTCTGACGCCTGACCCGGATGGCCTGATCACGACCCAGCAGACCTTGTATTCTGCCCAAGACCTGATCCAGTGTGGTTGGGTGAAATAAATCTCATATACAAGTGAAAAAGGAGAAAAGATGATTGCAAACGGAAAATCTATCATCGGGATCCTGGCTGTAGCCTGCATGTTTTTTATGTTTTCGGCTTGCAGTGCAATGCAGGTTGAGGAAAACAAGGACGAAACGTCAGAGCAAAATGTGATTGAAGAACCGGAATCCATCCCAGAACCGACACTGGAACCAGAGCCGGCGGTAGAGATCATCCCCCTGAAAGAACTGGAGGAATGGGACCTGGTCCTGATCACAGATTCCAGCGGCTGGGGGGTGGCCCAGGTCTACGGTGAGGTGGTCGCTGAGGATACAGGCAAGATCGTTAATGTCCGCGACCTGTGGGAGGGAGGTTTTGAGGCGGGTCTGATGCTCGAAATCCTCCAGGGGAAATATACGGGGGGCAATATCAAACTCGAGAAATTACCGGACTACATCAAGGAAGCGGAAGTGGTTGTTTTCTGGGGGAATCCCCGGATGTCCAAAAATGAGGACGCGCCTGGTGATTGGGAATGCACCCCACCAGGTCCCTGGTTTGTGAATGAGTGCAGCCCGGAGACTTTTGCTGTTTATAAGGACCATGTTAAACAGGTCTTTGAGCTGATACTTGAGCTGCGGGGCGGCCAGCCGACAATCATCCGCACCTACGATTCATATAATCCTCTCATCAATCAATTCCGTGAGGCTGGTGTTTATGAGGAATGCAAACAGTGCTGGGCATATTTTAATGATGCCTATCGCCAGGCTGCGGAAGAAATGAACATCCCGATTGCGCCGGTTGCGGAGATCTGGAACGGTCTGGATTGGACCATCGACCCGGTTGATGATCTGGGGTATACCTCTGACGGTATCCATCCCAATCAGCTTGGCGCCGAAGTGATTGCCCAGGCCCTGCGGGAGCTGGGGTACGATCCAGTACTACCATGAAAGGATGATAACTTTTTATCTGGCCTGAGGACCATCGTTCCCGCCGGAAAAAAAACAGGCAGCCCTAGTTTAAAGGCAGCCTGTTTCTTAATGAGCCATTTATTCTTATTTTGCAGCTTGTGGTACAACCTTGGCCTTCAAAGATTTTCCAGAACTGCTGCTGATCTGAGGGGATTTGAGAAGCAACATCAATCCTGTTCCAACAACAAGCATAGCCGCCGCCAAAACGTAAGCATATTCATAACTGCCAGTATTATCCTTAATAACACTGCCCAGCTGGGAAACCATAAAACCGCCCAGTCCCCAGGCAGTGTATACCACACCGTAATTCATTGCTAAATTCTTGGGGCCGTAATAATCTTTCATCATCGCTGGGATAACGGCCAGATTGGCTCCGTAATTCGCTCCAACAAGAGCTACAAATATCATCAATAACGGTACATTGGTTAGCAGGTTTGATGTTTTGGTAAAGAATAGACCACCTATCAGAAATGCCTGAAGAATAAAAGCGAATAGCAGAGTGTTCCTGCGGCCGATCTTATCTGACAGGATACCGTAGAGCACACGTCCTCCGCCATTACCTAAGGCTAGCGCTGATACAGCGATGGCGCTGAATGCAGGCAGTCCGATCTGGTCTTTGACAATGGAAGCCAGGTTTCCGATGATCATTAATCCTGCTCCGCTGCCAAAAGCGAAGATAATCCAAATCACATAAAATTGCCAGGTGCGAGTGGTTTCCCGGATTGAATAATCCTTATTCGGGATCTCGGATAAAGTATTAATTTGCTCATCACCTTCAGGAACGAAATCATCCGGGGGATTTACCATGAGTTGAGCAAAACCAACCACCGCAACTAACATACCAATTCCCAGATAGAACATTGTTGTCTGCAAACCGTATGAGTCCATTAAGGCTCGTGACAATGGAGCAACCCAGACACTGCCCATTCCAAAGCCAGCCACAACGATGCCAGAAATTAATCCGGTCTTCGATGAGGAAAACCATTTGAGAGCTGTTGGGCCGGCAGAAGCGTAAACAAATCCTAAGCCGGATCCCAATAAGACCCCAAAGGCAAGTGTAAATGCCCAAGGTGATGTCGAAAAACTGGAAATGATAACGCCCAAACCTGCCATTATTCCACCGCTGCAAACGATAAGGCGTGGACTGTACAGAGCCAGCAAGCGGGCTCCTACAAAGGTCATGATTGAAAAAACGACACAAGCTACAGCGTAGGGCAGGGATTTTTCGGTTTCAAGCCAACCCCATTCAGCTGGGATATTGGCCTTAAAGACACTCCAGGAATAAAGTACACCTAAAGCTAGAAGGGCAGCGGTGCCAGCAATGGTTACCAATATACCCTTGTTCTTTAGAGAATTTTGTTCAGCAATAATATTGCTCATATGTGAAAAGTCCTTTATTTTTTTTTATTTAGGTCGAAGCCGTGATTGTAACACAGTTGTCAGACAACTGTTTGGGTTTCTATTCTTGGCTAATCGGAGAGTATTAATCTGGTACAAAGTAGAAGGTCCCTTTTTTGATCACCTAGGAAGTCTTTTAGATAAGGAGTTTGCTTGACGGGAAAGATTAGTTAGGATAAACTAACTATTATGAATGATATGTCTGCAGTGTTGGAAACAGTTGAAATGATCTCCCAATTGATGGGGGAATTGGAAAGCAAAGCTTTCGAACAGGAAGGTTTCTCAGATATCACAATGAATCAGATGCATTATCTGGAAACGATTCCAAAATTGGGTAATCCAACATCCGCCGACTTGGCAGATAGTTTGGGTGTTTCTAGGCCATCAGTGTCAGTAATTGTGAAGAAATTAATCGATACTGGATACTTGACAAAATCAAAATCAAAAACCGATGGACGGGTTTATTATTTGCACCTGACTGAGAAAGGCCGACGCTTTAATGAACTTCATTATGAAGTTCATCAGATATTGGCTCGCAGGATAACAGAGAATCTTAACGAGGACGAGATTGAAGCGCTGGCGGATTTATTGGGGAAACTAACTCATGAATGAGCTAGGGAAGGGAATTACGATGATAGAAAAATTGAAGATCAGGCAGCCAACATGCCCCTGGTGGTTCTTGTTCACCTTTGATAACCCTTTCAGAAAAATATATCAGGATCCGTATAAAATCCTGACTCCTTATTTAACGAACGGTGATACAGCTGTAGATCTGGGCTGCGGGATGGGTTATTTTTCTATCCCCATGGTCGAATTGGTTGGTGACCGCGGCAAAGTTATCTCAGTCGATCTACAGGAACAAATGTTGGCTGGATTAAGAAGGCGAGCTGATAAAGCTGGGCTGGTAGATAGGATCAATACACATCAATGTTCACAGGATCAGATCAGAATATCTGAGGAAGTGGATTTTGTTCTTGCGTTTTGGATGGTCCATGAGGTGCATAATTCTCGATCCTTCTTGGAACAGATCCGAGATATGCTAAAGGTGGGGGGGCGTTTATTGATAGCTGAACCATATATACATGTTTCCCACAACAAATTCAGGGAAATTGAAACGCAACTTAATGAAGCTGGATTTATTAGTTTGGGCTCTCCTGCTATAGGTTTCAGCCGCAGTATCTTAGTAGTGAAGGAAGAATAAGATGGAAATTACTGTTAATTTGTGGGCAATTCTACTTGCTTCAGGCTTAACCGCGGTTGTCACCGGCCTGGGCGCTCTGCCATTTTTCTTTTTTAAAAAATTCAACCGATGGTGGTTGGGCATTTTTCAGGCTGCTACAGCTGGCTTGATGCTGGGCGCCAGCCATAACCTAATTCAGGAAGGGGCTCATCTTAATGCTTACAGGACATTTGCCGGTATGTTGATCGGCTTGATCTTGATCGTTCTGGCCAATAAAATGATCAGTAGCCGGGGTGAGGTAGATCTGGGTGAATTGGGTGGGGGTGATGCCCGTAAAGCCTTGCTGATCTTGGGCATAATGACAGTACATTCATTCGCTGAGGGAATTGGAGTGGGAGTCTCCTTCGGAGGCGGCCAGAAACTGGGTTTATTCATCACTACCGCGATAGCCATCCACAATATCCCTGAAGGCCTGGCAATAGCTATGGTCATGGTTCCTAAAGGCACCAAACCCTGGAAAGCAGGCCTGTGGGCGATCTTTACTAGCCTTCCCCAACCTTTGATGGCAGTGCCAGCGTTCCTTTTTGTGACCCTGTTTGAACCCTGGCTGCCAGTCGGATTGGGCCTGGCAGCGGGAGCGATGATTTGGATGGTATTCGCTGAGCTGATTCCGGAAGCTTACGAAAGGGGACCTTCTGGTGCGGCGATCGGAATCGCGGTCACTCTGGCTTTTGCTGCTCTGTTAGCTTTCCAGGAATTTGTTCTCGTTTTCTGATTTTCATTCTGAACAGTAGCGAAGTCTCTTTTTTGGGTCCCCTTTCAACCTCCAAGGGTGTCGCTAAATTACCATGCCAACGGGGATCCTTTACGGAAGTCTGTCCAGAGTGAAGCGAAGGGCTCTGGATGACACACACGAGGGAGAGGTAATACGTTTAGGAAGATGAATGTCAGGCGCCAGCCCTCAGAGTGGAATCCATTCCTGCCATGATCTACGATGCCCAGGCCCCCAAGTCCCCCAATCACCTAGTTCCCCCGACTCCCGACATCGGTCTTCCGCCCCAAATTTTTCCTGCTATAATCCACAAGGTTAATACTTGAATAATGTATGCGTTTAATTTTGTTAAGAGGTATTTATGAAAAAAACAATTGTTTTTGATCTTGGCGGTGTGTTGATTGATTGGAATCGCCGTCACCTTTATGAAAAGATATTTTCCGATCCGGATGAGATGGATTACTTCTTAAGAGAAGTCTGCTCCCTGGAATGGAATTCCCAAATGGATGTGGATAAATCTTTCCTGGATGCCATCGATGAACTGGTACCAAAATATCCTCAATATGAAGAACAGATCCGGGCCTATTTTCCGCGCTGGGAAGAAATGATTGGTGGCGTATTTCAAGGTACTGTGAATATCCTGCGAGAGTTGAAAGGTGGCGGTTATTCACTGGCCGCTCTGAGCAATTGGTCTTCCGAGACCTTTCCACTGGTAAAGGACCAATATGAATTCTTGAGTTGGTTTAGTCCATTGGTGATCTCAGGTCAGATCGGATATAAAAAACCCGATCCGGAACCATTCCAGATCCTGCTCCATGAATTGAAACTAGACGCCGGGGATTGTGTGTTCATCGATGATATGGAAGATAATATCCAGGAAGCTCGACGGCAGGGATTTGATGTAATTAAATTTTCTTCACCTGAGCAACTACGGGCTGACCTGGTGGATCTAGGGTTATTATAGAAGGACTGGAGAACATGGAAGGACAAAAAGGAACGGGTTTAGCTGGACGAATCCCATTTTATTACGGTTGGTTGATGGTGCCGGTGGCTGTGATAGCCCAGGCAGTAACCGGTGTAGGCCAAACGTACGGTGTTTCAGTTTTTAATCCTTCCCTGTTGGATTCACTTGGGATTTCTCTAACTGCCTTATCTGGGACTTATATGGTTGGAACGCTCTTGGCGTCCCTGCCCCAATCTTTTATCGGTTCATTGATGGACCGTTTTGGCATCAAAAAAACGATGATTGGTGTAGTTAGTTTACTGGGCGGCGCTTGTATCTTTTTTGCCCAGGTAAATTCTCTTGGAACGTTATTGCTTGGTTTCTTTTTACTGCGTTTATTGGGGCAGGGCGGCCTCTCTCTGCTTTCCGGAAATATCGCAGCGATGTGGTTCCGGGAGAAGCTTGGTACAGTGACCGGTTTTATCAGCAGTGGGTTTTCTATCAGTATGGCGATCATCCCTGCTTTTTTTCTTTACCTGATAAATCTGCAGGGCTGGCGCACTGCATATACCTGGTTGGGTTATCTGGTCTGGTTGATCATGCTGCCAATGCTGTTATTTATATTTAAAAATAATCCGAAAGAAATAGGCCAGGAATTGGATGGTGGTGCAGTCGAAAAAACGGATATACCTGGCCAGCAGGGCAATAGCTTATATTCCTTTACGCCTAATGAAGCCAGGAAAACACCGGCATACTGGATAATGATGATCAACAGCGCTTTGTGGGCTATGATCATAACAGCGGTGTTTTTTAACCTGCTGTCTATTTTTGGGTCACTGGGGATCTCTCCCGGTGTCGCTGCGGCAACTTACACTACCTATGCAGCTGCTTCTTTGGTCACACAGCTCTTATTAGGACCAGCAGCGGATAAGGGATCTCTGCAATTCATGCTCCTGGCCTGTATGGCATTGCTGGCTGCGGGTGTCGCGGTACTCACATTTTCTGTGACCCCCGTTCTGGCCCATTCTTATGCAGTCTTGATCGGAGTTTCCACAGGTTTAATTTCCCTCGTTGGTGGAACTCTGTTTGCCCGTTATTTTGGCCAGGCAAATCTTGGAAAACTTCGCGGTGGAGTGCTAACAGCACAAGTAGCTGGCAGTAGCTTGGGGCCTTTTATTACGGGAGTGATCTACGACCTGACCGGCAGCTTTCAGATCTCACTCTGGATATTTGTAGCCATTCTGGTTCCGGCTGCATTGATTTCATTAAAAGCGACTCAACCTCCGATCCCGGTAAGTAATAGTTCTAAAGGTTAATGATGGAACAGCGCATCAAGGATCGTTTCTCAGAATCTATTCTCAGCCAGGCGCGAGCGGCATATGACATCAACCCCGAAGATATCCAGGAATTGGATGGATTTGAGAGTTATATTTATGAATTTTCCCGTGGAGAAGATGAAGGAATATTAAGAATTGCCCATAGCATCCGCCGCAGCCCGGATCTGATCAGGGGAGAGCTTGATTGGATCAACTACTTGAAATCCGGTGGATCATCTGTGGCGGAAGCCTTGATTTCCCGTAATGAGAATTGGGTTGAAGAGATTGATGATGGAGAAGGGGGATATTTTTTGGCAAATTCTTTTGAAAAAGCAGCCGGACAACCACGCAGGGGAGAGTGGACTGAAGGTCTGTTATTTGAGTACGGCCGTCAGATCGGGTTGATGCATAGGCTGACCACGTCCTATCAGCCAGCAAATCCAGAGTGGAAGCGCCCTGATTGGGATGATCCTATACATATGGATGTAGATCAGTTCATCCCAGCGCGAGACCATAAGATCATCCAGATACTTGGTGATCTAGTTAAGAGGATTCGAAATCTGCCGGTAGAAGAATTCAGCTTCGGGTTGATCCATAGGGATGCCCATCAAGGCAACTTCTTTGTCGAGAAAGACAAAATCACTTTTTTCGATTTTGATGATAGCTCTTATAGCTGGTTCGTGGAAGATATTGCTCTGGTTCTGTTTTATGTGGTCATGGGTCAGGAAGACCCTGTCGGGTTCACTGAGTATTTCCTATCTGGTTTTTTACCAGGATATTTTTCCGAATATGAACTTGAAGGTCAATGGTTTCATGAGATTCCACTTTTTATGAAGATGAGAGAAATTGATCTCTATGCTGTCATCCATCGCAGTTTTGACGTTGAGAATTTGGATGATCCCTGGTGTGCTTGGTACATGGATGGGAGGAAAGAACGTCTGGAAAATGAGATACCTTTCCTGGACTTTAATTTTGCGGATCTTGATATCAAGAAATTCTGCTGAACCCTGATTCTGGACCCTTCTATAGCTTAAAAGACCTTACAACTTGAAAGAGTTTTCTTATTAACCCCCACCAGTGGGGGTTAATTATTTTTAATACCAATGGGTGGAGGAAGTAACCGCTTGACAGGTTGGGAATCATCTTGTATACTCCTGATAGAACATGTAGGAACAAGTAGGTACATGTAGGAAAGTGAAAGGCCTTCGGGCACGGGAAAGCAATATGACAAGGGCCCTCTATCAACAAGTTGCGGAATCAATCTTGGAGCAGATCGAAAACGGTGAGCTCCAACCTGGAGCGCGTCTGCCGTCAGAAAATGCTTTAAGTGAACATCATGGTGTTGGCCGAAATACTATTCGTCACGCCCTGAGTGATTTAGCAGCCAAGGGTTATCTTGAATCTGTCCATGGTGTAGGGACATTTGTAACCGAAGATCATTTTCCCAAGACAGTGGAATTTTTGTACGGTTTTTCTCAGGAGATGGCTCAGCGAGGCAAGAATGTGGCCAGCAAGGTGATTGAATCAAAAATCATTCCTGCAGATCCCTTATTAGCTCGCGTCCTAAGGATCCAGTTAGGAGCAGAAGTGGTATTTCTAAATCGATTACGCGTTGTCGATGGAAAAGCAGCAGCTATAGAGCGGGCATATTTACCGCATGCGTTTTGCCAGGGAATCCTGGAGCATGATTTTTCCGAGGAATCCCTCTATGATGTTTTAGCTGCCCAATATAATATGAAACCCGATCACGCTGAGCAGGAAATTGGCGCAGAGATCGCTACTCCTCAGGTAGCAGAGATGATGGAATTAAACCACCCCGCTCCAGTTCTGGTAATTCGACGGGAAACTCGCACAGCTGATGGAAGGGTCATCGAATATGTGGAATCAGAATTCCGGGCAGACCGCTTCCGTTTTTATACAAACTTAAAAGCATCAGCATCTTCACCGAGTTCAATCTTCCAGCGTTATCCAATCAATGTAGAACAAGAGTGACAAATATGGAAAACATAAGCGATACAGATCTAAAAAGAATAGTTGATGAAGTTGTATCCGGGATAATGCGGGAAATGCCTTCCAAGATAACATCGGAACCTTCTGGAAAACCATCTCCTGCTACTACCGGTCCAAAGGTTGTCGCTATTGGGGCAGATCATGGTGGTTTTCCGATGAAAGAAAACCTTAAAGCTTTTCTGGAAGATAAGGGCATAAAGGTAATTGATTGCGGCACGAACAGCTCAGATTCAGTGGATTACCCGGATTTTGCCAGAGCAGTTGCGGAGCAAGTAGCATCTGGGTCTGCCTGGCGAGGTGTGATGATTGATGGTGCTGGTATTGGCAGCTGTATGGCAGCAAATAAGGTTCGTGGTGTCCGCGCAGCTATGTGTTATGACTATGCAACTGCTTTCAACAGCCGGGAACATAATAATGCGAATCTACTGACCCTTGGCGCCGGATTGATCGGCCCCAACCTGGCCAAGCAGATCCTTACTACTTTTTTAGAAACCGAGTTCGGCGGAGATCGCCATGCCCGCCGTGTCGATAAGATCATGGAGATCGAGAAATAATATGGAAACTACAAAAGTGCAAGTTAAACATCTGGTCGAAGTCATTGCCCGGGAAGTACTGGTGGCATTGAATGAAGCGGAATACCGAACCAGCCAGCCAGCGAGTGATTATTGCTCAACGGAATGTGCAGAGGGTATCTGTGTCGATACCTGTTTCAATAAGGTTGGAGAAGTTGTCAGCGCTGGTGCATCTCGCTTGACCTCCCAACTTGGCAGGATACCCGAGGACCCAAATATTGCCAGCATGATCGACCACACATTATTAAAACCAGATGCCACTGCTGACCAAATTGCCCAATTGTGTTATGAAGCCAGAAAGTATAATTTTGCCTCTGTTTGTGTCAATCCTACCCATGTTAAGCTTTGCTCTGAACTGCTCGAGGGATCCTCGGCTAAAGTATGCACTGTGATTGGTTTTCCTCTGGGAGCCTCTGCTCCGGAGGTTAAAGCATTTGAAGCCCAGACTGCTCTCAAAGACGGTGCCACAGAGATCGATATGGTTATCAATATTGGTGCTCTGAAAGCCGGTGATCTTACCCTTGTAGCCCGCGACATTAATGAAGTGGTAAAGGTTGGTCATGGCGAAGGCGCGATTGTGAAAGTAATTATTGAAACTGCCTTATTAAATGATGAAGAGAAAATTACAGCTTGCCTGCTTTCGAAAGAAGCCGGCGCAGATTTTGTAAAGACCTCTACTGGTTTTTCTGGCGGCGGAGCAACGGTTGAAGATATTAATTTAATGCGCAAGGTTGTCGGTCCAGATATGGGTGTCAAAGCGTCTGGCGGTGTGCGTGATTTTGAAGATGCCCAGAATATGGTCAAAGCTGGCGCGACTCGATTGGGAGCCAGCGCAGGGGTAAGGATCGTACAGGGTATGCTGGAATCCAACGGAAATGGAACCAAGGTAAAGTCTGAAACCTCGGCCAAGGATTATTAAAGGGAGTTTTGATGAAGATTGCCCGGGTTGTTGGCAGCACTATCTCTACCATAAAGAACCGCAGGATCTTGAATACCAAGCTCTTGATTTGCCGGGAGACTGATGCGTTTGGCAAAGGTGAACTCGGCAGCTCATATGTGGCGATTGATCTGGTAGATGCCGGGATTGGTGACCTTGTTCTGACCTGCCATGGTTCGGCAGCCCGCCAGACACCTATCACCAAAGATACACCCACTGATGCTGTGATTATGGCCGTGCTGGACCATCTCGAAGTAGACGGCGAGATTACCTTCAGGAAGTGAATTACAGGAGTTATTCATGCTGATTGCTAAAGTGATTGGAACGACAATATCAACCATCAAGGAACCTACCTTAGAAGGACGCAAGCTGTTGATCTTGCGCCAGACTGATGTAGATGGTAAGCCAATTGGCAAACCATATGTAGCTGTGGATACTCTTGATGCCGGGATTGGGGATTTGGTATTAACTGCTCATGGTTCCAGCGGCAGACAGACTGATATAACAAAAAACCGGCCTGTGGATGCGGTGATCATGGCTGTAATTGATCATCTCAGTGTTTTGGGTGAAGTCACCTATCAGAAAGAATGAAATATTGAAATTATAGTTATAGGACATTCCTATGCCAGAATTCGATAAAGACTTACGCTCTATTCAGCAAGCTCGACAAATGGTGCTCAGCGCCAGGGAAGCTCAGAAGAAATGGGGTTTTGCTACTCAGGCTGAAGTCGACCGTGTTTGTGAAGCAATGGCAGAAGCTGCTTTCGGCGCCGCTGAACGATTAGGGCGCATGGCAGCTGAGGAAACCGGTTTTGGTGTCCCTG
>Ga0180435_10000584_pt1 | contig 38330 bp, 35 predicted proteins | sample SS_ome_3_FD_132467 | JGI IMG/M metagenome (GOLD analysis project Ga0180435, IMG submission 132467) | Hypersaline lake sediment archaeal communities from the Salton Sea, California, USA - SS_3_S_1 metaG | ecosystem: Environmental > Aquatic > Non-marine Saline and Alkaline > Hypersaline >... | reverse complement strand
ATGAATTCCTGCGCATGAGTTCTCCTCACCGATATTTTGTTGAGGGCAGCGATGAGGTTTGGGATGGGTGATATCCCGATAGATAAATTATCCCAAAACCAGCCGGGGGGGGTGGCCAATAGTGGGTGTATTTGTAGTGTAAACAAATATCTTGATGCTGTCAATCAGATGCAGGAATTATATGAGTACCGCGTCATTTCAGAACCAACCATCGCAATGAGCAGTATTGCCGCCAGAAAATAAAAGCGGGGCCGGCGGCGCACCGCGACCTACCAATCCGGAGTTGTTGTCGGGATAGGTATATCTACCATTGAAGATATGCCCTCATAAATCATATACTAGGGAGCCAATTATGGTCTATTATTGCAGAAAGCAAAAGTTGGATTATTTTCTTCTATTCCTACGAATGGCTCTTGAAATTAACATGCCAACAAACCCAGAAACAGCACCAATAAGTACCAATAATGGAATAAAGCTATTTTCCATATCATTTACTCCTCAATATTTTTCAACCAAGGACGATCTAACCAGAGTTGATATGAATAAGAAAAAACTATCAGAATCACTGCAACAAAGGATAAGGGACCAGCTATCATATACGTCCCTTGTATCCCTTCAAAACGCGACCTGAATATCCCAACGTTGGAACCTAATACACCTGCTACAGGTACTAAGCTAAGGCTCAAACTTAAGATGACTCGCCCTAATTTTGTTTGGGGTGCTGTTTGCTCTCGCCAAAGTAGCTTTGAAAAGGAAGGGTATATCGCAGGCAGAATCCAAGCCAGAAGGTATGCGCCAAAAATCAAGTACAACCAATAGAAGGGATAAACTTGAATCCATGCACGAAATCCAATTATAAATACTTGGATACTCCAAAGCGCACTTATTGTTAATCGAGAACTCCAGCTATATACCTTCCAATTCCATAATGCGATAGGTATCGCGAAAATAATTGATGCAATACCAATTATTTCAGAGGAAAATGTTCGGGGAGGCATGAAAGAAATAATAAACCCAAATGTACCAAAACCAATGAGTCCAACTCCCGTGATTTTCCACCAAGGCCAATCTGCGCTAGGGTGTTGTTGTTTCGTTTTCATCATAGAGACATTAAATCTAAATCAGGTATGAATTAATATTTATAATACCAATCTATTTGATCAATGATACATGGATATGATCCACAAAGGGTCTATTAATATTTAAATAAAAAGCATAAAGAGAAATGATCCTTCAAAAAAGGTTATCACTCATTATGCTTTTTCATGATTATTTGATTGTGGTTTTATCATTCCCCTCCACTAAAAACATTTCCAAGGAAGTTTCCAATCGAATCCACTGTATTCGAAATAGTTTCTTCTATTGCGTTATTGACCCTCGCTGCTGTATTGCTGATTGTAGTCCCTATTGTATTGATAGATTCATTAACAGTATTAGTTACTGTACTGGATACATTCTCAACTGTAGCTGCAATTGTATCGCCAACGTGACTCCCAACAATTTTTGCATTATCAATAACCCCCTTCCACGCCTCAAAACCATTGGATACATCCTTGGCTAACTCTTTAGCTTCCACCTCAATTGCATCGACAGCATTATTTGCCTTATCCTTAATGAATGTATTAACACCTCCAGCGTCAAGAATCCCACCAATAGCAAGACCTGCTACAGCAGTTGCTGCGATTGCAGCTGGTACAGTCAAAGTTGCACCGATGAGTGTCGCAACACCGACAACAGCACCCGTTGCCAGTAAACCGATGCCAACAGACATCACAGTATCTACCGCAGTAGATACTGCAAATTCTTGTCCTAAGCCTTTATCTTTGTTCTTTCCAACTCCATAATCAATGACATTTCCGACCAGCGATGTTAATGCAGCGGTAATCCAGGTTGATTTTGATAACGCTTTAGATATCTGGTATTTCCCTGTTACATCTGTAATGGTGGATGGATTATATTTTGTACCAAAGAGATCAAAACCATCAAGAAAAGTACGCTTATCACCTATTGGGATAGTGGGAGCACTGATTGATATTTGTCCAGATTCGAGGGTTTTATACATTATTGAGCTGGCTGTAATCATATCTCGTGCTTTTTTTACATATTTATATACTTTCCCCACCCATTTTCCTTCAAATCCAGATTCTGTTAACCAATCTTCTGGTGGCACAGGTGTTCCAGTAGGTTCTGGAACTTGAGTCCCACTATAGATCCAATCATATTGTGAAGTAGGTGTTGCGGAGGGAGCGGGTGTTGATGTCGGCGATGGTGTAGCAGATGGTGTTGAGCTAGGCCATGATGTAGCAGATGGTGTTGAGGTAGGCCATGATGGAGATGTTGCCATTGGGTTGGATAATGTAGGTGTCGGATTTTTCTCCAGCTTCCATTCCAATTCAGTCCCAATGACTCCCCAGCGTTTCTCGGTTTTTGTGTAATATTCTGTCTTGGTCTTGCCAGTCGGCATCATCAGGTGTTCATAGACCGGTTTTTCATGACTAACCTTGGTATAACCATCCAATTGTTTTTCAGTCACCCAATTGGATTTCCACTCTTTCTTATAGTAGGTTCGATACGGCACGCTTTTGTACCCATACACTGGCGTCCTTTTTGTCACGTAATAGGTCTGCGGGACCAGACGCCATCCCCTTCTCACCCACCGGGTCTTGCGTACCCGCGAGGTCCGATAATAGCGTACATACTTAGTGCGGCGGTACAGGGTCACTTTTTTGTTCACCCAACTGCCTCTGTCAACTCGTACAGTCCTGTAGCGAGGTACGTTTACATAGGAGACCTCGGTATCCACCTGCACTTTTTTCTTCTCGAAAATTGGTACCTGTCTTGAGTGGGTGGTTGTGATATTCTTCCAGCCATATTTCGGGACAGATTTCTGAATCCATTTATACCCGTGTGGTGCACTATAAGGGGGTGAGCTGCTCCCACCCGCGCCGCCAACCTCCAATTTGCCCCCCAGTCCCTTGCGGGAGGGATTGGATAAGAGTTTCCGTATATCTGTTAATGTGCCAGCGATCTCTCCGCCAAGCGGAACCTGCTTGGCCATCACCGCGAGCATAGCCATCGCACTGAATAAACCCATCCAGGGCAGCATTGGATCATTCATCGCCGAAAGAGGTTCTTTCTGGACTGACAATCCCGAATTGCCCTGCAAATTCCAGGACTTCATAAAATCGGCAGCAGGCACCGTTTGTTTTCCAAGAGTGGGATCGTTGTAGCTCACCCACTTGCCGTCTGCAGATATCCCGGTCAGGGTTACAAAGTGTCCCGGCTGGTTATCACCGTTACTCCCGAGGGAAACCACCACCGGTCTTCCCGCTGCCAGCTGCTGAGCCAGCTGTTCCAGGCTCCAGTCATGGAACGCAGTTGTCCCCTGGTAACCATGCTGACGGGCCATATAAGCCAGTTCTTCTACGCCTGTACCGGTCTTATACAATAAACCGCTGTTTCTCAGTTGATTAACAAGGGCATCTTGGGAGGGTGCAATTCCTTCACCGTTTAATGAAAGGAACTCAAGGGCCATACCCAGGGCAGCAGCCCCGCAGGTCACATCTTCAGGCTTCTGGTAAATCTGGGGAACAGCCAGGGTCATTCCATCCATAGCAGGATTCCCGGCAGATTGCGATTCAAGCTCCACATAACTAGGAGGCGCCATTAATTGCACAGCAATACTCTGCCTTTGCAGGGCAGCTCCTGCTGGGCTTAGCTCCTCATCCTCATTAATAGTTAGAGACACTTGGGGATTTCGACCCGTGATCCAAGGCGCCTGTACAGGTTCAGGGGTTGTGGGCGGATCGCCTTCCGCCCGAACAGAAATAGGGGTTGCTGCGGTAATAATCAACAGCAAAAAGATCACCCCGATATAGAATGAATTCCTGCGCATGAGTTCTCCTCACCGATATTTTGTTGAGGGCAGCGATGAGGTTTGGGATGGGTGATATCCCGATAGATAAATTATCCCAAAACCAGCCGGGGGTGGTGGCCAATAGTGGGTGTATTTGTAGTGTAAACATTTCCAAATCTAAAGTCAAGCCGAATATGAATATCCCTGGTGAGTTACACCAACCAATTCACAAAGAACACAAATTTAAGGCAATCTACTGACCTTGATTTAAAAATGAAATGTCCTGAAAAATTCAGTTAACTAACCCCTTGACATATAATTAACTTTATTGTAGTATTAACTTCATACTAGTACTAAGAAAGAAGTATATTTGAGTTAATACCATAACAAAACAAGGGATTGAGTCCCTCAGAAGGGACTCAATCCCTACCCCAAGCAAGAAGGAGGCACAAGTTGGTAGAACTACAGGAAACCCACAAGAAATTCCAGAAAGAACTCAGCTCGGGCACGGTTAGCCTCGCCCTGCTGAGTATCCTGGCCCAAAGCAAAGAGCCGCTTTACGGCTACCAGATCGGTAAATTGGTCGGCGCTGGCGACGATGAGGGTGTGATGGTCAAGCAGGGCGCTATCTACCCGGTGCTGCGCAGCCTGGAAGGACAGGGCCTGCTCAGCAGCGAAAGGGAAATGTCCGATTCCGGACCACCCCGCAAATACTATCAAGCCACGAAGACCGGGCAGGAAGCTTTAAAAACCTGGACCGAGATCTGGACCGAAACCAAAACTTTTGTTGACAATGTACTGGGAGGTGATTACCAGTGAGAACCGCAGACGAACTGATCCGAATTTATATCCAAGACCTGAAAGCCGCCCTCAAGGGCGCGGACAAGGCCACAATCCAGGACGCATTAGCGGACGCCGAGGAGCACCTGCGCACTGCCCTGGAAAGTGAAGGCGCTGAAGCTGAAGCAGAGTCTGAAGCAGTCCAGGCCATTATCGCTGAATACGGCGAGGCAGAAGAGATCGCCGAAGCTTACAAGAATTGGGAAGTCAACCTGCCCCCTGCCCTGATCGCCACCCCGGCAGCCCGTCGGGTAGCCGCCAGCGCAGACAGTGTTAACCCCAGCGCCAAAACCTATCCCGGTTTCTTCGGGGTCTATGCTGACCCACGCACCTGGGGCGGTCTGGTCTTTATGCTGATCTCACTGATCACAGGAACGCTGTACTTCTCCTGGGCCGTAACCGGATTATCCACCTCACTGGGTGTGATGGTCCTGATCATCGGCATACCGATCGCAATCATCTTCCTGCTTTCCTTCCGCGGGATCGCCTTCCTGGAAGGTCGACTGGTAGAAGCCCTTTTAGGGGAGCGAATGCCCAGGCGGGCCAGTTTCACTGACAGCAGTTTGCCCTGGAAAGAACGTCTGAAGATCCTGCTCACCGGTAAAGCCACCTGGCTCTCGATCATCTACATGATCCTTATGCTGCCGCTGGGTGTGATCTACTTCTCCCTGACAGTGACCCTGCTCGCACTCGCCCTTGGTTTTATTGCTTCCCCAGTAATCACCCTCGTGGCTATCAATCTCGGCTACCCTTTGCAAGTCATCCAGAGCGGGGATTTTGTCTGGAACTTAACCAACAGCCAGGCTATTGGACTCTCACTGGGTATTGCAGCGCTGGGCGTAGTGATCGGAACAACTTATATGCACGTTGCCCGCTGGGTGGGCAAGATCCACGGTAAATTCGCCAAGGCATTGCTGGTCAGTGACTGAAAGTCACTGACCTGACCGAGGACGGAGGACCGGTGGCTGCTCCGCAGCCGACGGGTTGAAATTGATCTTGATTAGAAATGGAGGATAAGATGTTTGAAGAAAACGGACAGAAATCGATCTCCTGGGGGTTGATCATCGCTGTGGCTGTACTTTTGCTGGCCAGCCTGGGCGGGTTGATCTGGTTTTTCACCACTTCCTACACCACAGCCCCTCTTCCCTGATCCAATCTGCTCCAAATCCGAAGGGACGGAGTCCTTCCTAAGGACTTCGTCCCTTCTATTTTAAGTCATACCCCCTAAGATTAATTGGTGTTTATTATATAGGACGAGGGTTAATAAATTTGCTATACTGAATAGGTACAACCCACTTAAAGGAGCAAAACATGAAGCGCTTTTTCCCCTTTATTCTTATCTTGTCTACCCTTAGTATCCTGGCCGCCGGCTGCAGCGGATCTGCCGGGGAAGAAGTAATAACTCCAGATATGATCCTGGCCGATGGTGTAACCCACATGACTGCCCTGCCCGGTTTCGAATTCAGCATCACCCAGGAAGGCCCCTTTGTCTACCTGGATGCCGACGAGATGATCCAATTTGGGACCGCGGTGGGACATTATGTCTCCCCGGACAAGGCCCTGACCACAGTAACAATCACCGCCCTGGGCATGTTAACTGAGATCACTGTTATCAGCCTACCGGAGATCCAGTGGGCCAGCAATCCCCTTTCAGGTGCATTCCAGGAACTACCCGATACTTACCTCTTCAAACCGACCCAGTACCTTGACCCGACCTCCGGTTTTTTCCCCAGCCTGGGAAGCGGTCTGGCTGACTTGATCATTGTAGGCGAGGAAGAATTAGAAGAAATGCCCGGACTTCCCCTGACTCATTTGAGCGGAACGGTGCCCGGTGAGGTGATCAGCGAGGTCAGCAAGGGGCTGATCAATATCGAATCTATGGCTGGTGACCTGTGGATGGACACAACTACCAACGAAGTACACAGAGTAGTTCTGACCGATACTTCCACCGTGGATGGCGAAGCCTCAGTCTGGACTTTTGATTTCTGGAGCTTCGGCGAGACTATCGAGATCACAGCGCCATAAGGGTCCTCATGAATAAATGGACCTCCTCTCCGGGGTTCAAAGTGGCGTTAATTGCGATCCCGATCTTCATCGGCGCCCTGGACCTGACCGTCGTCTCGGCTGTACTGCCCCACGTCCTAATCGACCTGCAGATCCCCTTCCAATCCGGAATGGATAACGCTGCCTGGATCGTGACCGGCTACCTGCTGGCTTACAGCGTTTCAATGACCTTCATGGGGCGCTTATCTGATATCCACGGGCGGCGGAAAGTCTACCTGGCTGCCCTGGTGATCTTCGGCCTTGGTTCCTACCTGGCCGCCGCAGCCCATACCTGGCCCACACGCCTGGCTTTACGAGCTTACTATATGGTAGCCAGCGGGCGTCCCGATATCAATTTCCTGTCCCTGTATATACTTATCGGCGCCCGGATGATCCAGGCCTTTGGAGCCGGCACAATGGTGCCAGTGGGTATGGCCATGGTCGGCGATCTCTATCCCGCTGGTCACAGAGCCCGACCCCTGGGCGTGATCGCCGCGGTGGATACTGCCGGCTGGGTAGTGGGACATTTATACGGGGGCATCATCGTCCGATTCTGGAGCTGGCAGACCATCTTCTGGATCAACCTGCCCATTGTATTGGTCGGTTGGGTGATGATCCGCTTCTTACTTCAGGAAAGCAAACCCACCGGAGATCGAGGTCGGATGGATTGGAGTGGCGCTTTCCTGATCGCCACCAGCCTCTCGATCCTCAATATCGCCCTGGGCGCAGGTGGCGAGACATCCAGCGCAGCCACATTGGAGGAACTCCAGGGGCTGCCTCCCTCGGTGATCCCTGCCTTGGTGCTGGCTCTGTTATTCCTGATCCTGTTTATCTGGCGTCAGTCCCGAGTGAAAGATCCTTTGATCGAGCTATCACTATTTAAGAAACAGAACTATTTACCAGCCAGTCTGGCCAACTTCTTGATCGGGGTGGCGCTTTTTATTGCTATCGCCAATGTGCCCTTATTCATCAATTCCCTGATCGCTTCAAATGCGGAACGGGGCGCCTGGGAAAGCGGATGGATGTTGAGCGGGCTCACTGTGCCAATGGCTCTGGCAGCAGTGCCGGGCGGTTGGATCTCGGATAGAAAAGGCTACCGTTGGCCCTCCATTCTGGGTTTATTTATGGCTATTGCTGGTTTCATTTTGATGACCAGCTGGACCAAAGATGTAAATTACCTCACCATGGGAATCCACCTGTCATTCACCGGGATCGGTTTGGGATTGACCATGGCGCCCATCGCGGCGGCTGTGATCAACGCCTCGCCTGAAGAACACCGGGGGACCAGCTCAGCTCTGGTGATCATCTTCCGGTTGGTGGGCATGACCATCGGCGTTTCCGGCATCACCACCATTGGTTTAAGGCGGATGCAGATCCTCAGTGTACAGCTCATGCCCCCGGATGCCAGTATGGCTGATATCAGCCGGGTGGGCATTGAGGTCGCCGAGCGGGTGATCACAGACAACTTCTGGATCGCTGGCGTTATCACCGCCCTGGCGATCCTGCCGGCAATCTTTTTGAAGTGGAGAATGAAAAAGGATTAAAAAAAGGGCAAGCCCCTTCTGAGCTGGAACTGATTCCTCATCAACTGATGTAAAATCAAATCATGAAACGGTATTCCGGATTCCTGATATTAACTCTCATTCTGCTATCCTTCCTCTCCGCCTGCCAGGGGTCAGAAACCAACCCCTCTCTCAATCTCCCTATCACCCAGTCTCCAGCTCCAACACCCCCCCCTCCCACAAAAACCCCTGCCAAGACTCCCTTACCGCCCATCAATCTCATCCCGCCAGACGCCGATCTACCCGCAGGAGAGATCAGCGCTTTCCAGGACACTTATGGCCCATACTTCCTTTATCGACCCACAACTCCCTCCGATCCACCAAAAACATTGGTGGTGATCCACGGCACGCCGTCCAAGGACCTGACCGCGGGGGAAACCGCCTTTTACTATGCAGAACACTGGGCTCCCTTTGCGGAAGAGCAGGGCTGGCTCCTGATCGTCCCCGCCTTTAACCAGGCGGATTTCAGCAGCCGGGCGGGCGAGATCACAGACGCCCTGACCGGCTACAGAGGTCTATTTGGTAAGGAGATCGCCGCTGATGAATGGGTCACCCGGCTGCTCAGGCTGGGGAGGGAAGCCCTGGGCTGGCCGGAAGCGCCCTTCCTCTTATATGGGCATTCAGCCGGGGGCCAGTATGTGGGGCGCTTCCTGGTTACCCACCCTGATTTGGTAGAAAGGGCTGTGATCAGCGCCGCAGTTACTTATCCCCAGCCTGACCCCGCGGTGAGCTGGCCTTACGGCATGGGCCCTTTATATTCCGAGATCATCTGGGAGGACGGCACAACAGATCAGGTGGAGATCACACCAGACAAGGAAAAATGGCTTGCGGCAACTCAGGTGGACCTAAAAGTAATTGTGGGACTTAATGATCTTGAGCCGCAGCTTTCCCGCCCTGGACAGGAAGGCCGGGTGCGTCTGGCCATCGGCCAGAACTGGGTTGACGCCATGGGGACTTTTGCCGCGGAGAATGATCTCAAAAGCCAAATAACATTTGAGGCAATCCCCGGCAAAGGCCATAGCATGCTGGGACTATTACCCTTCTGCCAGAATGCTTTGGATAAATGACAAAAAACAAATCATTGAGCGGAGTGAACCCCTGAGGAATCGAAGGGGTGAACACAGACGAAATGCTCTATGTCTACGGACCTTCGTGATTTCTCCGGTCCTCCACTCTGAGATTTGGTTTTCTGTGGAATACATCAGATTCAAATCATTGAGCGGAGTGAACCTCTGAGGAATCGAAGGGGTGAACGCAGACGAAATGCTCGTAAATTCAATATTTAACACACTTCCAAGTATTTCTTAATCTGGGATAACCCATACAGGAGTAAAAGGACAAGATGAAATCCAGATATTTGACCTTAACTTTTCTGTTTGTGATATTCCAGTTATTGATCGCTTGCAGCTCATCTGACAGTGAGGCGACTGAATTGATCTCTCATCCAGACATTTTGCCCAACGAGGACCGCAGCGGCTGTATCATAACCAGTCTCCCCGCTGACCTACGTCTGGATAAGTTTTATTCCAAGTACTGCAGTGCTCAGGGCATCCCCATTATCGCATCCGAAGAAGTTAGCGATCTTGCTCTGCAGCAGGCCTATTACATCATCAACAATATCCTGACCCCCATCCCTGAAGTACGGAATGTACTGGCTGCCGATGGTCATTATGTGGCCATCATTGGGAAAGATCAAGAGCAAACCACACTGCCGGAGTATGCCCACATGGACAGTGATTATTGGGATAATCGGGCCCGCGGGCTGGGGGCTGGCAATGGAGTGATCGTGACCTCCTGTGGTGAGGAGAACCTGCTCTGCCTGGGCCGGGGCCAGGACCGCTATTTCCAGGAGTCTATCCTTATCCACGAATTTGCCCACACCATACACCTCTCCGGACAAGGATCGAAATTCAAAAAATTCGACAGGCAACTGTCTGATCTTTATAATAACGCCCTGGAGACTGGCCTGTGGGAATACACCTATGCCATCACCAACAAAGAAGAATACTGGGCAGAAGGTGTGCAGACTTATTTCAACACCAATATCGGGGTCGGCCTGGCAGATGGTGTTCATAATTCGATCAACACCAGAGCAGAGCTGTCAGAATATGATCCCGCCTTATTTACCTTCATCGCGGAATTCTTCGATAATTTTAATTGGACCCCAACCTGTCCCGAACACTAAGCCCAAGACCGGCCTTCCGTCCTCGATCGTCCGTCACAAGCATAGCCTCTTCCCCATCCCAGTCAAACCGCAGGCCATTTTGCATATATAATGAATATAGGCATATTTATATATGAATAAAATTCCTCTGGTACGAAAGGAGGTCCGCCATGACTGATGGCATCCAACAAGCCGAAAAAGCTATTAAGGTCGGGGATACCAAAACCGGTTTTGAGATCCTGCGTCAGGTCTTGGTGGAAAACCCTGATAGTGAAAAAGCCTGGTGGATCATGTCCGGCCTGGTTCAGCGGGCGGAACGGGCAACTTGCCTGGAACAAGTCCTGCGCATTAATCCTGGGAATCAATTTGCCCGAGATTCGCTGAACAAACTGCGAGCCTCACCTCCCATCATAGAAACCAAACCTCGCCGAGAAATTCCTAAACCACCTCGCAGAAGCAAACCCACTGGAAAAACAGAGCCGATCGGCGCGTATAAAACCTGGCAGTACTCTAAAGGATCAAAGGTCTTCCTCATCATGTTGGGAAAGGAACAAATATTCTGGGCCCATACCGAAAAGAGATTGATCCCCCGCGTGCGGGATTTACTCAAGAAAGGACAGATCCCAGACCTATACTTGAACGAGATCAAAACCATCCGCCTGCCATCGATCACAAAAATCAAATTACTGAAAACAGCCTTGCAGTTCAAGTATCAATATGAAGAGGATAACCGCAGCGCCCATCTGGCACTGGAAGACACCGTTATGGCGGAGCGAATCTTGGATGTGCTTGCGAACCGTCTCGAGCCGGATTACTCCCTCCAGACCAAACCTGTCCAAACCGGATTGATACTGAGCGTCTCCGCCTTGTTAACTTTTGGAGCAGCGGGTCTGGCGCTGGCGTTATACTGGGCTTACCAGGAAGTGATCTCAGGCCGGGCTGCTGCCACGGGAAGCGTCCGCGCACTCTGGTTGATTCGTTTGCTGCCCAACCTGGGTGCGGCTGGCGTAACCATAATAGGGGGAATATTTATCATCATCGCTCTGATCATCAGCATCAGGTGGCTGCTGAAACCGCCCCTCGTCACTGAGCTACTTAAAAAGATGTGAGTTGTAAATCGAAAGAAGTAAGTAGAGAACGAGACCAAATTATAGAGGCGATTCTTTGAATCGCCCTTTTGTTTTCCTACTGGATCAACAGACAGTTGAATGAAAGGACAGTTGTCCTGGTTCCATTTTTCAAGGGGAAACGATACCCATTTCCATATATAATTAGATAAGGTCTATTGGTAATTAAAAAGCTCAGCGAAGTACAGTGAGGCCGCCCATGTCCGAAAGTATCAAACAAGCCGAAAACGCCATCAAGGCCGGCGATACGAAACATGCATTCGAGCTCCTGCGGCAAACCTTGGCCGAGGATCCTAATAGCGAACGAGCCTGGTGGATCATGTCCGGCCTGGTCCAACGCTCAGAACGCGTAAACTGCCTGGAGCAGGTCCTGCGTATTAACCCCGAAAATCAATTCGCCCGAGATGCCTTGACCCGGTTAAAAAATGCTCCTCCCAAGGTTGAGATCAAACCTGTCCGGAAGATCCCAGAGCCTACTGAAAAAGCCCCGGTAACCACACTGCCAGATGAGTACAAAACCTGGCACTACACCAAAAGATCACGACTTTTTCTAATCATCCTGGGACAAGAACGCCTGATCAGGGCCCAGGCAAAAACAGATCTGATACCTCGCATCCAGGCTGCTCTCAAAAAGAAACTTCTCCCACACGAGTACCTAGAGGAGATCACATCAATTCCGCTGAACAGGATCCAGGCCATCCGGGAAGTCGGCCCTGCCCTGCATATCCGCTACTGGGACAAGGAAGTTGAACGCACAACCAGATTTAAGATGGCTAACCCTGCTTTGTGCTCCAGGATCCTGGATTACCTTACCAAGCGCCTCAGTCCCGATTATGAGCTCCAAATAAAGAAAACCCGGAGCGGTTTGAACTTATTGATTTCTACACTACTAGTGCTTGGCGCAGTGGTACTGACCGCTATTAGTTACTGGTCGGTGATCTCCGGCTCTATCCAGATTCCCTGGTTAAAGGGGATTATCAACTGGCTTGGACCAGGAGGGATCAGCCTGGTCGGAGCAGTGTTCCTGCTCGTAGCCCTCGGGATCAGTGGTGGGTTGCTCTTCAAACCTAGAAACAGGCGAGAATTGGTGGCTATTGGCCTGGAATTGGAAAGAGGGAATATAAAATAAAAGCTGCAGGTAGAATTGTTGGTTTATACATGCCACCAGCGGCCTGCAACTGAATTATCAAGTTCCTAGATTTTTTTATGGTAAATAATATTCTGATCGGCATCAGTTATGCTCTCAGCGCTGGATTGCAGCCGGGGCCTCTCCAGGCTTTTTTCCTGGCCAAGGTTGCCGAACAGGGCTGGCGCCGGACCCTACCGGCCGCCTTTGCACCCTTGATCAGCGACGGCCCTATCGCCCTAGTATCCATCCTGCTCTTGAATATACTTCCAGAATCCTTCCGAAATCTACTACAATTGGCAGGCGGGTTCCTTTTACTCTTCTTCGCCTGGAACGCTTACCGCAATTGGCGGGAAGAACAAGTGGTCGATTTTGGTGAATCCGGATCGACTCCAAAAACCGTCTTTCAAGCCGCTTTGATCAATTTACTCAATCCCAACCCTTACCTTGGCTGGAGCCTCGTTATGGGTCCAGCTGTTGTGGCTGCCTGGGCAAAAAGTCCCGGCACTGCAGTATCTCTCTTACTGGCCTTTTACATCACCATGATCATGACCTCAATGGTGATGATCTACTTGATGGGACGGGCTTTACTCTTGGGTCCGGGTGCCAGAAAAGTCATGAACTTGATCTCGGCTCTATTATTAGTTGGATTGGGTTTATATTTTTTATATCAAGCCGGCAGCAGTTTATCAGGTTAGCTGAACTGACCAGCTTCAAAACGTACTGTTATAGCAATCAAGCGGGATGGCTCCTATGACACACACTGTCTTCAAACTGGTTTACTTTCTCGAGCTGGTTTTGATCAGTCTGATTCGCAGAGCTAGCGTTCGAAGGTCTAGTCGTTTATCCAGGAGGGAAGATCATTCCAGTTTCCTGGATTCCCTATTAACATTTCTCTCTGCTCTGGCCAACCTGGTCCCTCTAGTGTACGTCCTCACTTCATGGCTGGATTTCGCCAATTATGATCTCCCAGCCGGGATCGGGTGGCTGGGTGCAATCGTCTTTGCGTGTTCCGGAGCCTTGATCTGGAAAACTCACAAGGATCTGGGGCGCAGCTGGACTCCATCCCTGGCATTTCGGGACGGCCATTTCTTGATCACAGACGGGATCTACACTTATCTGCGCCATCCTTTGTATTCCGCCCACTTGCTGTGGGGCATTGCTCAAGTGTTAATGCTGCACAATTGGATCGCCGGTTTTTCGTACCTGCTTGTGATCATCCCCCGCACCCTGGTGCGCATCCAGAAGGAAGAAAAAATTATGCTTGAGAAGTTCGGGGATGAATATGCTGAATACACGGAGAAGACCGGGGGACTAATACCACGGTTGAATCGTTAAGTTATTGACATGAAAGAAAATACTCCCAGAATGGTTGCTTTCGCCGGCGGTATATTCGTCATCCTCAGCGGAATCCTCAATTTGGTTCTGGGCATCCAGATCGACGCGCTTCACTATTACCCCTATCCGGGTGGAAAGATGGGTCATGTGGGCATCACTGCTGGCTCGGCTGCCATCCTGATCGGGGTATTGATCATCTTTGCTTTGCCCGGGCTGTATAAGCATCAAGACAGAAGGTTTCGAATCCTAGGGGGATTTTTAACTATCCTCTTGGGTCATGCAGGAGCTGTGTTTGGGGCATTATATGTCGGAACAATTGGAGTGATCCTGTGCTATGTGGGAGGGATATGGCTGCTGATCTGGTTCTTTCGACTTCCTAAAAAGAGGGAATGACTACTTTTGAGGGGGGTTTAAGCATCCTCTTCTAATTGATCGGTCTTAAAACTCGGCAGAATGGACTCAATCTCCCTGATGGGTTTGATTAAATATCCTGCAATTCCATTTATTATTGCGATAACCCCACCAATCACAATAACCAGTCCCATACCGGCTCCTGCTTCAGTGCCAAAGAATGGACCTATCAAAACGGCGAACTTTCCTCCACTAACCAATGCAGGTTCAAATACTCTGTCTGCCAACTGGCCAGCTAGGAGCTGTCCCAAAGGGAATGATATCGTGGAGATAGCCCCTTCCAAACCAAATATCCTTCCCTGTAAGTCTGGGGCGACTTTTTCCTGGAGTATAGCAATATAAGCGCTGTTGATAATTGGATTAAATATTGCCATCATAAACGATCCTACAAGCCAGAATGGGAGGCTCCAGGCCGGTCCATAAATAAAGGTTCCCAGAATCCCCCACAAGATAAAGCTCAGATTTACTGCATGAATTCTCTTTTTCGGACCTCCCCAGGCGCTCATGATCAAACCGCCCACAAGAAATCCGACCGAACTGGCCGACCTGGTCATTCCCAGGATCAAAGAATCATCACCAGTCTTAGCCAGGATCATGGGGGTCATCATTGGATATCCAAAAGCGGCATGGACATTGGAAGCAGTGAAAAGCAAGAAAATAGCAGTGAGGCTGGGACGGTCTAAAATATATCGAATACCATGGAGAGTTTCTTTCCAGATACTCCCTTTAGCTTCCTGACTTTCCAGGCTTTGTTCTGGTTGGGGAATAAAAACTAAGAATAAAGTCAGCATGGCTACGCCGAAAGTTGCCAGGTCAATTAACATGATCTGATGGATATCCAGCACAACCAGTAACGCACCTGCCAGCATGGGTGCCGCAATCCCAGAAGCTGAACCAACCACCGCCCGCATACCGTTGGCCCGGGCATATTGTTCCTTGGGAACCATGGTGGTCACCACAGCAGAATAAGCTGGATATTGAAATGCCCCAAAAGCTCCAGCCAGGGCGCTGGTGGCGTATAGATGCCAGATCTCTGCCTTTCCGGTATAAAAGAGAATTAATAGAATAACTGTTGAGATCGCCGCACCGGCATCTGACAAAGCCAGCATCAACTTACGGTTCCAGCGATCAATCAGAGTCCCGGCAATCGGGCTGAGTAACACTCCAGGCAAAAATCCAATGACTCCTACCAACACCAGGCCAGTTGCTGTGCCCGTCATATCCCAGGCCCAGAGTGTAATGGCGAAATTTGTCATCCGGGTGGCGAAGATCGAGACAAACTGTCCCGCCCACAACAGAACAAATCCCCGCATTCCTTTTAATCGTCTGGGAGAAGCCTCCTTCCCATCAGCCATATCCTTTAAATATACCTGAGGTCCCTGATCTATGGAATAGTTTTGAGCGTTTTGTTGGATATTGGTACAATAAAAATGATGGAGAAATAATTATCAGGGAGGGAAAATGGCTTTTCAAGATCTGAAAGATATTACAGAGCGTGAGATCGTGCCCGGATACCGGGCCAGATTCGTCCATTCCGAAAACATGACCCTGGCTTACTGGGATGTCGATCCCGGTGCAGCCCTTCCCGAACACAGCCATCCCCATGAGCAAATCGCCAACGTTCTGGAAGGCCAATTTGAGCTGACAGTGGATGGCGAAATCAGGATCCTCGAGCCAGGCCAGGTGGCTGTCATCCCTCCGGATGTGCCCCACAGCGGTCGCGCCATCACTACCTGCCGGCTTATTGATGCGTTTTATCCTTGCCGGGATGATTATAAATAGGAAGGGAAAAGATGAGAAAATTATTTCTCTTATTGATTCTATTCGGAACCTTGCTTGGTGGATGTTCATCACAAGAACCGGCTCTACCCCCAACGGCTACCCCAATCCAAATTGAAGAGCTTGTAGCAGAAGCCATATTGGCCACCCAAACGGCGGCGGAGGCGTCCTTTTCCCCCGCTCCACCCTATTCCCCCTTAGAACTGGCCAATCTGCTGGTCCCAGGGGACTCCCTCGATGGTGCATGGACGCCGTCAACAGTTTATGACGTGACCCAACCCATACCTGGATATGCCTGCTCCGGATATTACGGCGGCTGTTGGGGAGTGTATATAGACAATCCCCCCTCATTTGGTGCTGAACTGGAGCTGCTCCAGGATGGTATCCAATTGGGGGAGGCTTCCCTGTTGTATTTCGAAGACAAATCTTCTGTGGAGGCTATTTATCAGGGGTATATGGATAAGTGGTCAGATTTCGGCGAAAATATATCAGATTCACCGGCAAACGATATATGGATGCAATACTACAATCACTTCAACCGCCCGGACCTGGGCGACAAGTGGCTCCATTTGGTAGGTTTTTCGGAATGGAGAGGTCCAGATCAGGACCCAGACGATCCCGCAAATAATTGGGAGCTTCTCCGGGTAGAGATCGTCTTCATCCGCTGCCACATGCTGGTTCTGTTAGATTTGAGGTACGAGGTTGAGAACCCCTTCAGCAGCCTGGAGGATACGCTCGAAGCCCGAGCCGTTGAACAGGAGGCTCGATTTGACATGATATACCAGTACGCCCAGGAAATCGATACACGCATCACCCCGTATGCCTGCAACCCCTAACTGGAGGGAGATATGAAACCTATCCCTTCCGGGATGATTACAAATAAACTCGAGAGGATATGATGAAAAGAATAGCTCCTTATTTGATACTTTTCGGAATCCTGATCAGCGGCTGTTCTGCACAGGAGTCAGACGCTCCACCAACGATTACCCCGATCCCGATCGACGAGCTGGTGGCAGAAGCCATCGTTGCCACCCAGGTAGCGGAAAAGTTGAGTTTTTCACCTGATTTCCCTTTTTCTCCAGCCCAGCTGGCAACCCTGCTGGAACCGGGAGATAACCTGGAGGGCCGCTGGACCCCATCAACGGTAACGGATATTACTCAACCTATTCCTGGTTATGCCTGCAGCGGTTATTACGGCAGCTGTTGGGGCGATTGGGCTAAGAATATATCCTATGGAGCAAATCTTGAGCTCTTGCTGAATGGGCAGCAATTCGGAAAATCCGCATTTTTGTATTTTGAGGATCTTACAGAAGTGGATGCTGCCTACCAGCTCTTCTACTCAAAAATGGCCTCCTGGGAGGAAAATAGGGACGAGACCACCAACAAGATCTGGATGCAGTACTTCAATCCCTACGACCTGGATCCGGTTGGTGAACAATGGCTTCATCAGGTTGGCTACGTTCTTTATGATCCAGCGGATACCCCCGATCTGGAGGAACGCGTTAAATTGGAAATAGATGTCCTGCACGTTATGATCGTATTCAGCCGCTGCCATGGATTTGTGGATATTGACCTTTATATCCCTGCCCAGACCGACTATAACAGCGCTAAAGAAAATCCAGCGGAGCGCATCCAGGAGCAGGAAGACTTGTTTCACCAGGCCTATGCCTATGCCCGCAGCGTGGATGAACATATCACCCCCTACGCCTGCAAGGAATAAACAGGAGGGAGTCTCATGAAGCCCATCTTGAAAGGTACTGGATTTGGCTGGATCGATGTAGATGAGGAACGGGTCAGTCATGATATCCTCATCCGCCTGGATGGGGAAGTGTCCAAACGAAAAAAACAACTTTCCAAGGAGATCTACGGTACTTCCCATACCATATCCTTAACTGAGGCGAAGTATATCTATCAAGAAGGCGCTCAGGGACTGTTGATCGGTGCCGGTCAGTTTGGTCGTGTGCGCCTCTCGCCAGAAGCGGTAATTTTTTTCGAGGAAAAGGGCTGCCCGGTCACCATCCTGACCACACCCCAAGCAGTTAAAACCTGGAATGAAAGTAAAGAACAGATCATCGGCCTCTTCCATATTACCTGTTGAGAAAGATTTACCAGTTTTCGATCATCTATTAAAATAATTTAATCGAAGAAAGGAAGACTCATGAAATCCGCGGCCTCGACAATAAACGAATATCTGACTGAAATGCCGGAAGATCGCCGGGAAGCCATCAAAAAGGTACGCGATACCATCCTGAAGAACCTGCCTAAAGGATACGAAGAAGCCCTCAACTGGGGCATGATCACCTACCAGGTCCCTCTGGAGATCTACCCGGACACGTACAACAAAAAACCTCTCATGTATGCCGCCCTGGCCAACCAGAAGAATCATATGGCCATTTATCTGACGGGGATCTATATGGATGAGAACCTCAATCAGGAATTTGAGGAGAAATACCGGGAGACAGGCAAACGCTACGACGTGGGCAAATCCTGTGTACGCTTTCGAAAACTGGATGATCTTCCCCTGGAGTTGATTGGGGAAAGTATCAAAGCTATCTCCATGGAAGAGTTTATTGAGCGTACCAAAGGTCTATCTGCCCGTAAAGCGAAGAAGCAGTGAGAGGAAAACCTATGATATCCATCCAAAACATGTCTGATTTTTATGATCGGAATCTCCAGATCATTAAAATGCAATCTGAAGGCCTTTCTCACGAGGACAGCCTGATCCAACTTCCCTTCAGGAGTAACTGTCTGAACTGGGTTATTGGCCACGTGCTGGCCAACCGCTGTAACATCCTGGCACTGCTGGACGCTGAAGACCTCAGGCCAGAGATCAACCTGGATCATTATGAAAGGGAATCGGACCCGATCTCTGGAGCTGAAGAGGGTGTCCTGCTGCTGGAAGAATTGATCCAGCACCTGGAAGAATCACAATCCAGATTATCCGCCGCCCTGGAAAAAGAATCCGAAGAATCACTTCAACGCATGGTTCCATACAGAGATCGGCCTGAGAAGCCCCTCTCCTACTGGTTGGCATTTCTCTTTTTCCATGACTCCTACCATGTTGGCCAAACCGAGATCCTCCGCCAGGCGGCAGGAAAAAACGATCAAATTATTTAGCCATTCTCGATCAGAGATAACCAACCTTTGGTTAATCAAAAAGGGCGGCTTTTCAGCCGCCCTTTTCTAATTCGATTGGATCTAACAGACTACCTCTTCGCCTGATTTCCGGCAGCCGCCGAAGCAATCTGTCCGCCCATCACACTATCCAATGGATAGACAATGACCATTGAACTCTCTTCCTTGGAAATTTCCAACAAAGCCTGAATCTGGCGCAGCTCTAAAGATCCTTCTGAAGTGGCCAGGACTTTGGATGCTTCGGACAGGGCATTGGCAACTGAAACCTCGGCTTCGGCCTCGATCCGTTTGGCCTGGGCAGAACGCTCTGCCCGGGCGATCACAGCCAGCTCCTCAATCAGGCTGGGCGGGGTGCCCACATCAGTGATACGGACAGCGCGCACATTGATGCCGTAGTCTGAGGCAGCTGCGTCAATGATCTTTTTCAGATCCGTGGCAATCCGATCGGTTTCACTCAACAAGGGGCGCAAGTCATTGCCGCCGATCGTGGACTTAAGCGCTTCCATCGAGGCCCATTCAGTGGTCTTCCAGTAATCCTGGACGGCGATGGCTGCTTTTTCAGGGTTCTCAACTTCAAGCTCAATCGCCGCGGTGACATCGATCGGAATGTTGTCCATGGTCAGGGTTTTGGTAGCTTTCACCTCATAGGTCTGGATGCGCACATCGAGGATACGGGCCACAGAGTAAATGAAAGGGGGAATGATGAACAGGCCAGGTCCCTTACTGCCGACTGATTTGCCCAGGCGCAAGAGCACCAGCCGTTCCCATTGGGGCAAGATGTAGAACATCCCTGCCAGGATATTTGCCAGCCACAGGATCACGATAGATACGATCACCCCGTAGATAAACTGGCTTGGAGCCTGATTGTTCATACCCCGGATGAAGAAGTGCAGGGCAAAAAGCAGCCAGAGTGGGACCAAGACCACCAGGCGAATTAAGTTCCTGATGAACGCCTGGACAGGATTTTTGAGAATTGACATTTTTATCTCCTTTTTGAATGAACCTTGTTAATAAAAGTTCAGGTGCTAACTTATCAGTTTTTGGGATGCGCCATTCCCGCTAAGGATATTGTAATTGAGAATTGTGAGGATGGGATTCCCAGCACACTGGAAAATGTGCGGGAGAGCCAGGTTATCTGTGTTCATATTCTCATGAACTACTTATCCGATAAGTTGACCATAGTACTATACGGGAAATCCCCTAAAAAGTTGCAAAAAAAACCTCTCAGGCATACTACTGAGAGGTTTGATCAAAAAAGATTGGTCTATTTGAGGAATTTGATACTGAGCGGATAACGGGTTTCTTGATCATTCAGATAGCGCAGGGTATTGGCTATACCTTGATAGAAAACAAAAAAGCCGATCAGGATCATGGGGAAGACACTGGCGAGGGCGAGGATAGCCATCAGCAGCTGATCTCCATAACCTTGTTCCAGAAAGATCAGACCCGCGGGCAAGCCAACAGCCAGGCAGAATACACCCGCGAAAAGAGCCAGGGTGATACTGATCTGGAAATTCAACACCTGTCGGCCGTGTTTATCCACCTGGTAGCTGCGATTCTTGAACCAGGACCAGATCACCAGCGGGATTAAAACAATGCAGAAGATGCTGCTTATGTGCAAGGCCGCAACCACCAAACGTTCGTTTCCGACATCATTCTTGCCCAGATCGAACTCCAGTACGTTGCTGAGGCTGTTGCGGGTAAAAGCCCGGGGCTCTACATCACCACTTTCAATGCGCTGAATGGTCCGGGGAGTGACCTCGCATACTTCAGCCAGTTGCTCCTGGGTAAACCCTTTTTCTTTACGTAATTCTGATACTTTAAGACCTAAGTCAGGTTGTTTCATGATGTGCTCCTTCTAACTAGATTTTTCATCATTCTATAAAATCCAGCTAGAATTACCATGTCGTGTTAACGACATTTGGGCGACATTCATAATTTTACCGGACAAAGTACTATTATATCTATCCTTCGGGGCCGGCGTACAGGAATATATATACCCTGGCCAGCGGCAATTCGGCGCCAGATGATTAAAGGAAGCATTGATCGGATCCTGATATCCCCCATCATAAACATCCAGGCAAATCTGGGAATTTCACTCTAAAATATGTTCTTATCCAGTATAACTCACCCACGGGTTTAGAAAACCCGCTCCTCAGAAATCGCATGATAAAATAGCTGAATGGACTTATTTGACCACGCGATGGAAGAGGATCTCAAGAAAAAAGCCCCCCTGGCTGCCCGATTGCGCCCACGCACACTGGATGAATTTGTTGGCCAGGATGAGATCGTTGGTGAGGGCAAGCTTCTGTACCGGGCCATCATGGCAGATCGCTTATTCTCCTCCCTGATCTTCTGGGGGCCGCCCGGCACCGGAAAAACCACCCTGGCCATGGTGATCGCGAACCACACCGAATCCCATTTCACCAGTTTGTCTGCCGTCATGGCCGGCAAGGCAGATTTGCGGCGGGTCATCGGAGAAGCCAACAACCGCCGGAAAATGTATCAGAAACAGACAATTCTCTTTGTGGACGAGGTTCACCGCTGGAATAAAGCCCAGCAGGATGGACTTTTACCTTACGTGGAAAACGGCACCATCACCCTGATCGGCGCCACTACAGAAAACCCTTACTTTGAAGTCAATCGGGCCCTGGTATCCAGATCCAGGATCTTCCAGATGAAAGCTCTGACAGACGAAGATATCAGAACCCTGATCCAGCGGGCCTTGAAGGATAATGAACGGGGCTATGGTGAGATCAAGATCGATCTGGCACAGGATGCAGAAGCCCATCTGATTCGGGTTGCCGGTGGTGACGGGCGTAATGCCCTCAATGCCCTCGAATTGGCAGTTGAATCCACCCTCCCTGACAAAAAAGGAGTGATCGAGATCACACTGGATGTGGCCCAGGATTCCATCCAGCGCCGGGCTGTTCTATATGATAAAGATGGGGATGCCCACTACGACACGATTTCAGCCTTCATCAAATCCATTCGCGGCTCCGACCCAGACGCTGCTTTGTATTGGCTGGCCAAGATGCTATATGCCGGGGAAGATCCCCGCTTTATTCTCCGCCGCCTGATCATCTCTGCTGGCGAAGACATCGGGTTAGCCGATCCATTGGGGCTGGTCGTTACCAACGCTGCCGCCCAGGCTTATGAATTTATAGGCCTCCCGGAAGGCATCTATCCTATCGTAGAAGCTGTCCTGTATCTGGCAACCGCCCCGAAATCCAATTCTGCCGGAGCTTATTTCAAGGCCTATGATGTCATTGAGAAGTCCGGACGGACAGGTGTGCCAACCCATCTCAAGGATGCCAGTCGCGATGGGAAAGCCCTCGGTCACGGCAAGGGTTATAAGTACCCTCATGCCCATCCGGACCACTTTATGCCCCAGCAGTATCTCCCCGACTCTTTGCTGGGAACATATTTTTACAAACCATCCACCCAGGGATACGAACCAGAGATCCAGGACCGTTTAGCGCGCTGGCGTGAAGCTCAGCGGAAAGCCCTTGGTATTAAAACCGCTGAGGAAATTCCAGAACTAACAGAAAAAGAGATCCAATCCATCAAAACTCGCCATAAAAAAGGCTGATTTCAATGTCTCCTACTCCTCCCCCCTATCCAGAATACAAGATCGCCTTACTGGGTTTTGGCAATGTTGGCCAGGCCTTTGTTGAACTGCTGCTGGAGAAAAAAGATGATTTGATAGATGAACCCGGGATCGGTTTTCGGGTCATAGGGATTGGCTCAGGTAAACATGGACGGGCGATTGATCCGCGGGGATTACCTCTTCAAGAAATACTAGATGCCTACAAGGCAGGCACATCCCTCGATGGATTTTCATCCATTCCGGTTCTTGACACCACTGGGTTCATAGAGAAATGCGGGGCTGACGCCCTGATCGAAATCACACCTGTTAACTATCAAACCGGCGAACCTGCCATAACATATTTACGTCAGGCGATAGAGAAGGGAATCCATGCCATCACGGCCAATAAAGGACCCGTTGTACATGGATATCGTGAACTGAGCAGTCTTGCCAGGAGGAACCAGGTCTCTTTTCTGTTCGAATCCACCGTGATGGATGGGGCGCCGGTCTTCAGCATTGCTCGCAGCGGTTTACCAGGCGCGAAGGTGACCAGCTTTTCTGGAATTCTGAATTCCACCACCAATTTGATCCTCTCCAGGATGGAAGAAGGAGAGACCCAGGAAGAAGCTATTAGTTATGCGCAGTCCATCGGAATTGCAGAAACCGATCCCAGCGGTGACGTGGATGGTTGGGACGCGGCAGTGAAAGTTGCCGCATTGGTGACGGTTTTAATGGACATCCCCTTTACACCAGATCTGGTTGAGAGAACTGGCATCCGGGGATTAACACTCGATCAGATAAATAAAGCTCGTGATAATGAACAGCGTTGGAAATTAGTCTGTGAGGCGGTGCGCGATCCTGAGGCCTCTCACGGTGTTAAAGCAATCGTGAACCCTCAACTGGTATCCCCCGATTCCAACCTTTATAATGTCAGCGGAACTTCTTCAATTCTTGAAATTTCCAGCGATGTGCTGGGAAAACTTTCCCTGATAGAAGAAAACCCCTCTCCCAAAACCACAGCATACGGTATCCTGGCTGATCTGCTGAATGCCCTCGTTGGACATTAATGATCCTGATTGGTTTTGGGCAACAACGATAAAGAGATCAAGGTAATTTTCAATTTTCGATCTCGATCACCTTACCAACCCCCACCTGAATGAAATCTTCCCCAAAAGCATTTCGGAATTTACTGATAGTTTCCTCCCCTGTACAGTGACAGGGAGCGACATACTTAACTCCAATCCGTTTGAACTCTTGGATGATCTCATTGACCTGGGACGCGCTGGCGTTGCCCAGGTGGAAACCACCCAATACCAGGTAGATATCTTCCTTAAACTCTTGTTTTGCCTTTGAAAGAATATCCTCGATGCCTGGATGAGCACAGCCAGTTATTACAATCAGGCCTTTGGTGGTATCTATTACCAGGGCCTGCTCTGGTGGCGGACCGGCCATCTCCCCAATGGTATACATTCGGTCGATGATCTTCATACCAGGAGATACTTCAATTACATCAACCAGACGACTGTAATTATTCTTGAATTCTGGAGAGAAAGACGGCGGAAGGTAAACTGTGGGATCCGCCCCAGCGGAAACCAATGATTGCATGCCGCCCGTATGATCGGCATGTTCATGAGAAAGGACAACGTTCTGGATCTGGGTGGGTTTGATATCCAAAGCAGCCATATTATTCAGCAGAAGACTTCCTGTAGCACCGGTATCAAATAACAAATTTTGATCTTGATAAGTTATAAATGCAGAAAAACCCCAGGCAGTTTCCAATCCAGGTTTAAACGGATAATTATCAAAAACGAGGGTGATTGTAATCATTTCTTGGCTCCTTGCTTCCCCAGTGTCTGGGGTTTGTTGAACAGTTTCTGCGGCAGATAAGGTTTCAGAAGGAGGGTTTGTAGATTGAAGATCGGCAGCAGGAACATCAGTATCCGCTTTAACAAGAGGATTCTCCGCTGTCAATAGGGAGGCATCACAGCTGGCCAAAAGCGTAGATAATGATAAAAGAATACCCAGGGTGAGCAATTTCCAATTAGACATCATTGACATTTCCTTGCTGTCCTTTTTATTATACAGTTCCTGTGGAGAAAATTCTACAAGTCATTTACCCGGTATTAGATCATTTTTCAAACCAATAAACAGCCTTACCTTACAGGGCTGTAATATAAATTCAGAGACCCGTATTTCAATAAGGGTTTTGAGTATAATGGGAATACTTTTCTACACTATCCACTGATCAGATCTTGATGTCGGAACGGGTTATGAGTTCAACTACCACCCATCGTGAACAAGCAGCTAACAGGTTTTCATCTCTCTCTCAAAGAATAACCTCGTTCTTCAGCGTGCCACTCTTAATTATCCTGAATCTTCTCACTCTGGGCGGTATAATTACTTATATCATCCTAGATCATCAACAGGAACCCAGTCCAGTATTAGCCGCAGTGCCGCATACCTCATCTGCAATAGAGGCCCTGATGGTTCCAACACTTACACCGGAGCTACCCAGAAACATGCGGTTATACCGGGTCCCTACCGGAACACCAACGGCTGTTCCCACATTTCTCCCCTCGCCGACTCCCACCTCGACAACCGCACCTACCCTACCTGCTGAAGCAACTATTGAAGGCATAGTTGGGCATCGTCAATCCATGCCACTCAGCTGTGAGTCACGGTCAGCAGTAGATTGGGCAGCTTACTTTGGTGAAACCATCGATGAAAAATCTTTTCATAACGGCCTCCCTGTCCATGATAATCCAGACAAGGGTTTTGTAGGCAATGTATATGGAAGCTGGGGCCAAATACCCCCAGAAGCCTATGGCGTGCACGGAAAACCTGTCGCTCAACGACTGCGGGAATATGGATTAAAAGCCAAACATGTCTTTGATATGAATCTGGATGAGTTAAAATCTGAGATTGCCGCGGGAAAGCCCGTCATGGTCTGGGTCGTTGGTCACGTAGGATTTGGATCACCAGTAAAGTATACGGACTCTGAAGGGGACATCAGCATTGTAGCAAAATTTGAACATACCGTGATCGTCATCGGGTATACAGAAGACAAGATCACTGTCCTGGATGGTGCTAAAACCTATACACGGTATAACAAGGAATTTCTCAAATCCTGGGGAGTATTGGAGAATCAAGCCATCGTTTGGATCGATTAACTCTGATCTTTCAACAACCCCATCATTTCAAATTTCAAGAGTTCATCTTTGATATCCGTGTTATCTTTTCCCCCATATCCTGTCAGGCTGCCATCTGATCCGATCACCCTGTGGCAAGGAATGACCAACGGAATCTCATTTCGTTTTTCTGCCTGGCCCACAGCCCGGGATGCTTTTGGGCGACCTATAGCCGCCGCAACCTCGCTATAGGATCGAGTTTCGCCATAAGGTATCGCCAGAGTCTCTTCCAGTACTTCTCTCTGAAAATCAGTATAACAATTCCAATCAATCGGCAAGCTGAATTCTTGCAGTTCTTGATGGAGATAGGATTTTATCTGATCAATATACATCCGGGTCTCAGTTTCAGAATATTGATAGATACCCTCACTATAGGCCTCATTGAGGGATAAAAAAGCTCCCTTGTTCTTCTGGAACATACGAAGGCGCAGCAATCCCTGCGGGGAAACTGCCACCCCTATCAAACCTAGCATATTTGTTTGCATCACATCCAGATAAATCGGGGTTGTCATAAACTTCATCCTGGTCTGAAAAAGAGTTCTTATTCAGTATACCACCCTCAAAATAGCCGGAAATCGTATACGAAGCGTAGGGAAAGCGTCAGGTTGGCGTCAAGCAGAAGGGACTCCAAAATGCTACACTACTATCAGAAAAGGAAATTTCTCTTCTTCTCCTCCTTAAAAGAGAGTCGGGTATGGCGCACCCGACTCTCCGTGATTTAAGGGAAAAAAACCGCATTTTCTCCACAAGTATATTCATCCTTAGCTTGTCATCCTGACATACAGTGGGGACGAGGTAGAAGGATCCATATTGAGATCCTTATCCTCTCCCATCACTTTAGAAAAGGAAGATCAGCTTATCCCTATTTGCATTTGAGTTCTTCCTCTTCCTCGTCAACTGCGTTCGGAGTCAAGGTCAGAATGACAGACAAAACGGTCCTCTTAAAAACCGTTTCCTGAAATTTTTAAGGTTAAACACCCAAATTTCAATCCCTACTCAGTCAAAATCAGGTTAATCAAGCGTATAATAGGTTTATCTAATAAGCAGACCTTTTTATACGTAAAGCCTATGTCTTTTGCTCACCTCCACGTTCATACTGAATATTCCATCCTGGATGGTTTCTCAAACATAAATAGTCTAGTTCAAAGAGCCAAAGATCTGGACATGCCAGCCATAGCCATCACAGATCACGGCACCATGTTTGGCGCTGTCGATTTTTATCATGCTGCCAAAAAAGTTGGTGTAAAGCCCATCATCGGCGTGGAAGGTTATATGGCAGCACGGGGCATGAGTGATCGTGACCCTCAATTTGACAAACGATCTTCACACCTGCTATTGCTGGCGGAAAATCAAGTAGGGTACAAGAACCTGCTAAAGATCGCCTCCGCTTCTCAAATGGAAGGCTTCTACTATTTTCCCCGGGTCGATCATGATTTCCTGGCCGCTCACTCAGAAGGGATCATAGCCACGTCTGGCTGCATGGCTGCTGAAATACCGCGCGCTATCAACCAGGGCAGGTTAGATGATGCCAAGGCAAAGATGGACTGGTACTACGAGGTGTTTGGACAGGAAAATTTCTTCCTGGAATTACAATCTCATGATATTCCAGAATTGGAGAAGATTAACCAGGCCCTGGTAGAGATGGGACCCCGCTACAACGCCAACTTCATCGCTACCAATGATGTCCATTACGTAAATCCGGCAGACTCGGTTCTCCAGGATGTGTTACTGGCAATCCAGACCGGGAAGATCCTCAGCGATCCCGACCGGATGCGCATGACTGATGAGACATATTACCTGCGCACACCTCAGGAAATGAAAACCCTTTTTGCAGGAGTACCAGGCGCCATCGAAAACACACTTCTAATCGCAGAACGCTGCAACGTGGATCTGGGATTTAAGGAATATCATCTGCCCAATTTCCCGGTTCCGGACAGAAAAACTGCCGGTCTTTACTTGAGAGAATTATGTGAAAAAGGGCTCCGGATGCGCTACCAAAGCCGGGCGGATGACCCAGAGATCCAAAAACGGCTGAATTACGAACTCGATATCATCAACACAATGGGCTTTGATGCCTATTTCCTGATTGTCTGGGATTTGATTCAGTATGCCCAAAAGAACAACATTTGGTACAACGCCCGGGGGTCAGCTGCCGGATCGATCGTCTCCTATAGTCTTGAGATCACGCCAATAGACCCCCTGGAACATGATCTGATCTTCGAACGATTCCTTAATCCCGGAAGGATCTCGATGCCTGACATCGATCTGGATTTCCCGGATAATCGGCGAGCAGAAATGATGCATTACTGTGCTGAAAAATACGGCCATGACAAAGTCGCCCAGATCATCACCTTTGGCACCATGAAAGCCCGGGCTGCTATTCGTGATGTGGGCCGGGTTATGGATATCCCACTTCAGGAAGTGGATCGAGTAGCAAAAGCTATCCCTAACCAGCCGCCTATGAGCATCCAGGAGGCTTTGGATCATTCCCCTGATTTCAAGCAGCTTTATAATAATGCCCCGTACCTGCAAACACTGATCGATACAGCCAAAGGTGTGGAAGGAACCGTCCGCAATGCTGGCACACATGCAGCCGGAGTTGTTGTTACAGACCGACCAGTGGAAGAGTATTCTCCCTTGCACCGTCCTACAGGCAATATCGGGGACAGTCCGATCAATACTGTCACCCAATACGAAATGTCAGTTGTAGACAAACTGGGCCTCTTGAAAATCGATTTCCTCGGACTTTCCACATTGACGATCATGGCTCAAGCCTGTGAACTAATCGAAAAACGCCATGGTGTTAAGCTGACATTGAATAACATACCTGCAGACGATCCAGAAACTTATGAATTAATTGGACGGGGAGAGACAATAGGCCTCTTCCAGGTCGAAAGCTCCGGTATGCGCCGATATCTGAAAGAAATGAAACCAACCAAGTTGGAACACATGATCGCCATGGTGGCGCTTTACCGTCCCGGCCCGATGGATTTCATCCCCGATTATATTGACCGCATGCACAACCGCCAGGAGATCAGCTATCGTCATGAGGGATTGATACCTATTTATGAGGAAACCTTTGGCATCCCGGTCTACCAGGATCAGATCATGCACAGCGCCGTGGCTATTGCCGGCTACACTCCATCAGAATCTGACAGCCTGCGAAAAGCGGTTGCCAAGAAAATTCCTGAAGAAGTCGAAAAACACAAAAAGAAATTTATCAGCGGTGCAGTAGAACGGGGCATAGATCAGACAACAGCAGAAGATATTTTCACAGACTGGGAGAATTTTGCTCGCTACGGCTTCAACAAAGCCCATGCCGCAGATTATGGTTTGATCTCGGTCCAAACAGGATACCTGAAAGCCCATTACCCGGTTGAGTATATGACAGCATTATTGACCGTATACCAAAATAATACAGACAAAGTCACCCTTTATGCCTCCGAGTCCAGGCAGATGGGTATCGAAATCCTTGCTCCCAATGTCAATTACAGCTGCTGGGGATTCACGATCGAGGAAGGTCCCACTGGAGAACACTGCATCCGGTTTGGATTGGGAGCGATAAAGAATGTTGGCGAAGGTCCAGTTGAAGAGATCATCCACGGTAGAGGTGAGACCAAATTTTTAGATGTGAATGATTTTTTGCGCCGAGTGGATTTGAGAAAGGTCGGCAAAAGGGCATTGGAATCCCTGATCCAGGTAGGTGCACTGGATGATCTTGGCGGTCGACCTGCTCTACTGGAATCGATGGATAGGATTCTGGCGATCAGCTCCTCCAATTTCCAGGCTGCAGACGCCGGACAGATCTCCATGTTTGGGGATGGCACAGGCCTCGCAGAAGCCATTATCCTGCCGGATGCCAAAATTACTATTAACCGGCGAGCCCAGCTGGATTGGGAAAGGGAACTGATTGGTTTATATGTCTCAGACCACCCACTCAGTACAGTGATGGACAGTCTGGAAAAGCATGTGACACACTTCGCCCAGGACCTGAGCGAAGCAAAACACCAAGAGTATGTCAGCGTCGCCGGGATCGTCACCAAGATCCGCCAGCATCAAACCAAAAACGGAAAAGCGATGGCATTTGCAACCATTGAGGATGTCCAAGGGATGATCGACCTGGTGGTTTTTCCCAACACCTGGAAAAAATACGGGGAGCTGATCCGGTTTGACGAAATAATTTACGTCAGGGGTAAAGCAGATGCTAATGGCGGGGAAACCAAAGTTCTGGTCGACCAGGTTTCGACCAGTATCACCCAAATCGAAAGCGTAGACGGACCTCCCCGGTTCACCCAGACCCCTCCACCTCAGCAGGCAACTCAAAATGGCAAGGCGGCCGATACAGGACCACCCCCAGCAGATATCCCACCGATTGAAGACACCCTGATCTATGAAAATATTCCAGATGCGGAGCTCCCACCCCAGCCAGATTTTCCCCCTCTGGATTACGGAACGGATTCACAGAGTCTTCCACAAACGGATCAACCAGCAAGTGAATTAGATCAAGAAGTGAGTGAGGCACATGATCCATCCAGTAAGACGCCTATAGCTAGGAGTGAAATGGTTGATATATCTGCAGAACCACCCGCTGAAGAATCTGAGCAAACATCCCACGTTCCAGAACGAGTGGGCGCAATCACCTTGGACGAGGATTCTACTTACCTGATTACCGTGATTCTCAAGAACAGGGGAGATCTGATGCGAGATAAACTCAGGCTCCGCCAGGTTTACGGCACATTGATCAGCTATCCTGGCAATGACCGGTTTGCTTTCCAGATCATTGAAAAAGACCAGGCTCATTTGCTTGATTTCCCCAATGCCTCCACAAAGATCAGTAAGAACCTGATCAACCAACTCCGCGATATGCTGGGGCGCGAGAACGTACAGGTGGAGAAGTATTTGTTGTAGATTGAGGTTTGCCATCCTGAGCGTTAGCGAAGGATCCATATTGAGTTTTCTTTCCTGTGACAGAGTCTCTAACAAGTACAGATTCTTTTTCTCCATGTGATTATGGATTCTTCCCCTTCCTTCTCTCCTTTGGTCGAAGTCAGGGTCAGAATGACAAACAAAAAGCGTCCCTAGAAAGGGACGCTTAGTTATTACTAGAAATGCACCGGTTTCAACCAAAACCCTCCCTACTTCCACTGCCCCGGGCCGGGTTGGGCCAGCACCCGAGCAATCGGGCGGAGATCCATCCACCACTGATTTTTGGGACGGCCGAAATCCTTATCTTCTAAACGTGGATAGTCCTCCATCCCAGTGAATTGAATTTTTCCCCCTTCCAGGCCAATGAATACCTGCCGGGGTTCTTTTTGCCCAATCTCATTAAGAATGAAATCAATACTCTGGACAGCCAGACGTACACCCTGGATACGATCAAAGGGTGAAGGACTTCCTCCTTGCTGCTGATGCCCCAGGATAGCCTGGCGGACATCAAATAGCTCTTTCCCTTCAACTTCAAATAGACGCACCATAAAATCTGTAGTGTAAACAGGATGAGCACTTTCATTGCGGATCATCAATCCCAGGCGTTTACCTTGGATGAATCCGGTCACCAGATGATCGACGTCATCCTGAAGATCTTGCAAGGTAATACCCTCTTCATGAATATAGACCCGCTCCGCCCCCGTTGCTAATCCTCCCATCAAGGCCAAGTAGCCACAGTAATTACCCATAGTTTCAACCACAAAACAGCGGCGACTTGCCACTGCTGATTGTTTGATCTGGTCCACGGCCTGAATAATACTGTTCAGCGCTGTGTCCGCTCCTATGCTCAGTTCAGATCCAGGACGATCATTATCGATAGTTGCCGGTAAACAAACAATCGGGATCCGGAAATTGGGAAACTCTTTCTGGTGATTGACCATTTCGCTCACACTGTCATATCCAGCCTCACCACCGATCACGAGCAAAGCATCTATCTTCTGTTCTTCAATTGTGCGGGCTATAGCATAAAAATCACCATCAGCTGGCACCGTACGGTTAGTGCCAAGATCAGCACCGCCCAGGCTGACCATGCCGCGCACATCCATCCAGTCTAATTCTTTGATATCACCCTTTATCAAACCAGGAAATCCATTTTGGACACCTAACATGATTTGTCCCTGGTCAGCTCCCCAACGTACTGCTGCCCGGACGATGGTATTCATTCCCGGGGCAGGACCACCTGCATGCATTACCCCAATTCGGTGGCCTTTCACCCCTTCTTTCCTGGGTTTGGGTTCAGATTGGATCATGGTCTGGAGAATCTTATGGGTGGACTGAAAACCAGTTCCTCTTAACTCCAGAACTTTGTCATATTTCTTCTCATCCATGTACGTAGCGATCTGCTGGGTCAAATCAACACATTCCATCAAATGTGAACTTTCAACCCGGTTACCGCGCATTCCGATCAATTGGGGTGGGTCATCAGGATTGGTTTCCTGTAAACGTTTCACTGCTGCATGGCCCAGGAGTGTTCCCAAATTCCGATCGAACGCACTTGGAGAACCTCCCCTCTGGTAATGGCCTAGAACTGTGACTCGGGTATCCTCCCCAATTCTATCTTCAAGGGTCTCTTTGATATCCTGGCTGGTTATCGGATCACCATTCTTATCAAGAGCACCTTCAGCCAGAACCACAATGCTGTCCCGGCGGCCTACATGGCGGCCCGCCTTGAGAGCTTCACACATATCATCCCGCCATGTATCAGGATCTGGCGGCACTTCCGGGATGAACAGCCAATCTGCGCCAGCTGCCAGGGCTCCCATCATAGCCAAATAACCACACTTGCGACCCATCACTTCCACAACAAAACTGCGCTGGTGGGAAGAAGCCGTGCTGGTGATGGCGTCTATTACATCTGTGATCCGGTGTAAGGCAGTATCAGCACCAATGGTCATATCCGTACCATACATATCGTTATCGATCGAGCCAGGTAATCCAACAATAACCAAGTTAGGATATTTTTCAACACTCCCCTTGGGTAATTCCTTAGATTTGACTAATTCAGCAATTAACTCAGGCCATTCTGTCCGGAAGATAGAGGCGCCGGTCAAACTACCATCTCCCCCAATAATGATCAATCCATCAATACCGTTTTCAACCAGATTTTTTGCGGCTTTCTTTCGCCCGTCCCTGGTCCGGAACTCATCGGAGCGGGCTGTCCCTATTACAGTGCCCCCGCGTTGAAGGATACCTCCTACGAAATCCCAGGAGAGCTCTTGGATCATGTCCCCGCCCTCAACCATGCCCTGATAGCCCTCATTAATTGCGTAAATGCCTATACCCAGTTCCAGCGCCATTCGAACTGCTGATCGTAAAGCCGCGTTCATGCCGGGGGCATCCCCACCACTGGTTAAGATACCAATCTTGTTCATATGCTACCTTCTGTTTGTAATAGTGTTGAAATTTATTCCGTTTTCTTTTCCATCTAATAATGATTAGTTACTAATACAAGGACCTGACCTACCATTCCAAACACAGGATGGATCAGCATCGCAGGCAGTTTCATTCGTGTGCCTGCCGCATCCACCTGGCTCGTTGGGATCTTTCGGTTTTTCAGGAACCTCTTCTATTGGAATGCCAAAGGGTAGTTCACATAACGGGACTTCTGATGGATCTAAGATGATCAACGTGGCATATGTCCCGGGCTCTCCTCTCGGGCCTTCACAGAAGAGTCGGTCAGGGTATTCTGGATAAGTTGTGCATGTGAAATCAGATTGCCCCACAGCGGCATCGTAGATCTCATCAGGCAGTCCAGGAGTGAAAACTTGAATGCGGAGCGAATCGCCATCTACAGGGGATACTCCCATGATACCTAAACAAGGGGATGCTGATGGGAGAGAGATCGGCATTGGAGGGGGTGGTGGCACGAAGGTGTTTGAGTCTTCGTAAGCGCCAATATCACACTCCGGGCCGCCGGGACGGGAGGCAAAACGCTGGTCAAAGGCCAATGGGGATCCTGTGGTATCTGTACAATCGGTGGCCACATCAAGGGCCGGGCTGCCCGGCAGTAAAGCATGGGTCCAGGTTGGTCCTCCATTATCAACCAGGGGGCCGATCAAGGGATCAGCTTGAATAGAAAATCCGTTGGACTTGCAGCTGACATCATAATCGCTGCTCAGATTTTCCCCAAGAGTGTTTAATGGGGGATTGTACACACAATCTGAGAGATCCAGTGCTCCAGCCGTATTCAAGGCAACTATTGAATTCTTGATCGTATTATTTGGATAGGAGGAGAGACCACCCCCAGTCCAATAGTCAGTCGTGTTATACACGATTGTACAGTTAGTTATTGATGTATTGATATATGCATATACTCCCCCACCAGAATTTACGGCATGGTTGCCAGACACGGTTGAGTTGATCATGGAAAAATTACCGCCCCAGACACCTCCACCGGCAAAAGCAGCGGTATTGTCATGAAGCGTGCTCTGAGAAATCACCATCGTACCCTGGTTTACAACCCCCCCACCATAATAAGCGGAGGTGTTCCCAGAAATAGTGCTGGATGTGATTGTCATCGTTCCCTGGCTGTCATTATTTATCCCCCCTCCACCAAATCCTGACGCTACCAATGCCTGGTTGTTTGAAACTGTGCTTTCCTGGATAGTCAACACACTGTCCTGCGCATTATAAATACCTCCACCATTTTCCTGAGCTGTATTACCGTCAAACAGAGAACCGCCGCTGATATCGATCGTGCTGGAGGTTGTTGATAGACCACCTCCGGAAGCCGAACTTTCATTTCCTTGAAAGGTAGTCCCAACCACGGTTAAATTACTTTGATAAGCGCTTACGCCGCCCCCATATTGAGCAGATACATTGTCAGAAATGGTCGAATCCTGAATGATCAAATCGCGCCCTTGACTATAAACACCTCCGCCATCATAGGTCATTATCGAATTGGAGGAAATTGTCGAGCCGCTAATGAATAATGGCCCTTTAGTGTAGATCCCGCCGCCGAAACCTTCTGCCGAGTTGTTATGGATGGTAGAGTCATAAATGGATACAGATCCACCGTTAAGCGAATTGTTGCTGATTGCTCCCCCGAATCCATGAGAGTAGTTATCCTCAAATAGGGATCCATTGCCGATGGTGCCGTTTGCACCATCACTTAACGCTATCGCACCACCGCCAGGACCAGTCGCTCCTGGAGCTTGATTATTGATGAAAGTGGACGCCATGATCGAAAAAGTGCTATCTGATAACCAGATAGCTCCACCATGATCGGTGGCGTTATTCCCCTCAAAGAGAACACCATCCAGGGTGAGGTAAGTGAGGGGAGAAGATGCATCCATGGCTATCCCACCTCCTATGCCGCCAGCCAGGTTATTAGTGACTTCCCCACCAAGGATTGTCAGCGCTCCATCCTGAGATCTGATACCCCCACCATCATATAATGCTGTGTTATTGGTTATTGTGCTATCCCCATCAATAACAGTGTTGCCTGACAAAACATGTAAACCAGCCCCAACGGGAGCCTGGTTATTATTTATTGAACTGCTGGTAATGGTCAGTGTGCCCTCATCATTGTAGATGCCCCCCCCAAAAAGATTCGCCGTGTTATTCTCTAGAACGACGTTATCAAGCACCAGGGAGCTTCCATTGAGGTAGATCCCACCCCCGTTTTCATTACCGCCCACCGCAGCTCCATTGAGGATGGAGAGATCATTCAAGGTCAGATCACCCGTACTGGCGATAAATAAAATGCGGAAATCAGGCGCGCCAGCTTGTCTCTCGATGGTGGCATTATTACCTTCAATGGTGATCGGCGTCAATATTGGTGGGAGTCCGGTTCCCCCCACAGATCCAAAACCTTCTTCGTCGTTAATATAATTATCCACCGCTGAGATTTCAAAGACACAATCCTCTTCGAGGATGAGGGTGTTGTGTCCTGCGCCTTTGTTCGCATCGTTGATCGCGGCAATCAGATCTGCCTCACTACAGCTGACATTGATGGTTGGAGGTGTACAGCTGATGGGAATGCAGGCCGGCAGAAAGAGCAATAGGGTCAAACTGATTATGGTTTTGGGGCGCATTATTCTCCTCCCTTGTTACGAGAGAGCGATTGGAAAGATCAACTGGTTTGACTCAGTTCAACTTATACCAAAAATGGTTAATGATTTAAACCACACTACGCCTGGTATCCAGTAGAGCTGGACTTTCTATTTGAAATCCTTAAGTTTGGATTATATCAGTCCAGCATGGGTATCTTGATCCCATACTTACGAGCCGCGTCAATTGCCTTTTGATATCCTGCATCCGCATGGCGAACAATACCCATACCGGGATCGGTGGTTAACACTCTCTCAAGCCGGCGGGCAGCCTCCGGAGTACCATCAGCGACAATAACCTGGCCTGCGTGCTGACTGTAACCGATGCCTACGCCACCACCATGATGGAAAGATACCCAGGTTGCGCCACCTACCGCATTGATCAGGGCATTCAGGATTGGCCAATCACTGACAGCATCCGTGCCATCCATCATACCTTCCGTTTCACGGTTGGGAGAAGCGACCGATCCTGAATCCAGATGATCCCTGCCTATCACTATCGGGGCAGAAACAATCCCATCCTGTACTAGTTTATTAAATCCCAACCCAGCTTTTACACGTTCTCCATAGCCAAGCCAGCAGATTCGGGAAGGCAATCCCTGGAACGGCACGCTTTCTTTGGCCATATTGATCCAGCGTTTTAGGTGTTCGTCCTCTGGGAACAAATCAAGGATCAATTCATCAGTTCGATAGATATCCTCCGGATCTCCAGATAGTGCAACCCATCGGAAGGGACCTTTGCCTTCACAGAAAAGAGGCCGGATATAAGCCGGCACAAATCCCGGGAAATCAAAAGCGTTCTTCAAACCCTGGTTAAATGCTTGCTGACGAATATTATTGCCGTAATCAAAGACCACAGCGCCTTTTTCCTGCATAGCCAGCATGGCTTTTACATGCTCAACCATGGAACCCAGCGATCTTCTACGGTATTCATCAGGATCAGATTCCCTCAATGCCTTTGCTTCCTGCATATCTAGCCCAAGTGGTACATAATCCAGGGCGTCATGAGCAGAGGTTTGGTCAGTGACCACATCCGGTATCACATCCCTCCGAACAAGTTCCGGGAATACCTCTGCCGCATTGCCAACCAGGCCGATTGAAAGAGCCTTGCCGTTTCTTTTACATTCTTCCACAAGGTCTAGAGCCTGATCCAGATCCTCCAGCACTTCATCAACATAACCGATCTCAAGCTTTCTCTGAGCGTGAGCTGGGTCTACTTCTACGATCAACCCAACTCCTTCATTCATGGTAATAGCCAGTGGTTGCGCTCCACTCATCTCACCTAATCCGCCAGTCAGGACGAATTTTCCTTTCAAAGAAGGCCATCCTTGCTGTTTCGCCAGTGATCCCAACGTTTCGTATGTACCCTGTAAAATACCCTGGGTACCGATATATATCCAGGAACCAGCAGTCATCTGACCGTACATCATCAAGCCTTCAGCCACAAGTTTGTCAAAATGTTCCTGGTTCGCCCAAAAAGGAACCAGGTTGGAATTGGCTATCAACACCCGCGGGGCATCTGTATGTGAACTGAACACAGCAACCGGTTTTCCTGACTGAACCAGCAGCGTTTCATCTTCCTCCAAATTCTTCAAACTTTCCAGAATGGCATCAAACGCGTCCCAGTTCCTGGCTGCCCTACCACTGCCACCATAAACAATAAGTCGATCTGGATCACCAGCGACCTGGGGATCCAAATTGTTCTGGATCATCCTGTAAGCGGCTTCGATCTGCCAATTTTTACAAGTTAATTCATTCCCGCGCGGTGCATGAACCTCTCTAGGGCCAGACATGGATAACTCCTTAACTATTAACGCGCTCATCAGCGTCAATCATATTATATATTAAGTACTTCCAGGATGTCGTTTGAATGTCCGGTCGCAGTTCCAATCACTATCACGTAACTCTGCGAAAGCTGTTTTTTGAGAGTTTACCTGGCCAGTTTTCTCCAAAAAAGAGGTCTGGTATGGTAAGATTTGGGCTGACAAAAAGAATATAATTCTGAAGACTCTGAAGGAAGACCTATGAAAAACATATGTGTTGTTGGCGTGGGATATGTAGGCATCATCACTGCCGCCTGTTTTGCCGATCTCGGAAATAAGGTGATGGCATTAGACGTCGATGAGAAAAAAATT
>Ga0180435_10000583_pt1 | contig 38330 bp, 31 predicted proteins | sample SS_ome_3_FD_132467 | JGI IMG/M metagenome (GOLD analysis project Ga0180435, IMG submission 132467) | Hypersaline lake sediment archaeal communities from the Salton Sea, California, USA - SS_3_S_1 metaG | ecosystem: Environmental > Aquatic > Non-marine Saline and Alkaline > Hypersaline >... | reverse complement strand
GACCGTGAGGCCGGTGCCGATGTCTCCGGTCACGGTGCCGCCGCCGGCGTCGATCACCTCGAAGCCGGGCGGGACCGTGTCAACGACCGTGATCTCGCCGGCGCTGCCGCCCCCGCAGTCCGTGGCGCCGCTGTAAGACGACGTAACCGTGTAGGTGATCTCGTCCCCGTACTGGCTGACGGCCGGGCCGGATTTGCCGACCGCTATCGCCGGCGTGTCGGCCGGCGGATTGATGGCGGACAGCTCCACCGGCGGGAAAAACTGGTTGCCGCACTCATCCTCATAGAGCTTCTCCCACACGAGCGGCGAATCGGGAAAGGTCGGGTTGCACCAGTCCGGGGAGTCCACCGTGAAGGTCAGCGTGTACGACTCCCCGGTCGGGATATCGGGTAATTCGAACTGGCCGCTGCTGTAGCTGGCCCCGGGAGACGTTGCGGTGACATTGAGCGAGCCGAAATCGACGATTGTATTGATATTGTAGGCGTCGCCGTCCCCGACGTTGGTGAAGACCACGTCGACTGCGACCGGATCGGCCGAGCAGTACACCAGGTCGATGTCGGGGGGAGAGAACTCGAGCAGCGGCGAATTCACGTCCCGCTGAATCGAAGCGGTGGCAGTGCCGCCAGCGTCGGCCGTGTCATAGCAGATATCGCCGGATTCGCAGCCCCACCTGACGTTGGCGATGCTCTCCAGGTTTTCGCAGCCGATCACTTCCGCGGTCAGCGTAAAACTGACCGAATCGCCGGGGCCGATTTCAGCGTAGGTGCACGCGGTCTCCTGGCCGGAATTGGTGCACGGACCGGTGTCCGACACATACTGCAGGCCCGCCAGCAGTTCGTCGTCCACGACCACGTTGCTGATGGAGCCCAGGCCGCTGTTTGCCACCGTGATGGTCCAGGTAACTTCGTCGCCGACTGAAGCGGTCTGGACCTCGGGGGTCTTCGTGATCGTCACTGCACCGGGCTCGACCTCGATGGTCATACTCGCGGAACTACCGCCCGGGTTGCCGTTCAGGGTGTAGGAAGCCGTAACAATACTGGAGCCGGACACCGCGTCGCAGTCGGTTTCGAGTAAATACTGGATGATGATGCTGCCGCCGTCTTCAAGGATGAACGAGCCGCCGCACAGCGCGTCGAGATCCCACGGTATCCTCGATACGGAAGAGCCTGGATCGGCGGAAGACGTGCATGCCGGAGTCGTGCCGGTGGTCGTCAGGGAACTGGAGCCGCCGACATAGGAAAAGCCGCTCGGCAGGATGTTGGTGACTTCGATCGTGTCGATATCAGTGCCGGTGTCGTTGAGCACGGTGATCGTATAGGGCTGCTCGTCGCACTGGCTGACCAGGCTCTCCCCGACTATGCCGGTCTGGGACAGGGCGGCGCCGGGCAGCAGGCAGAGAAGAACGACAAGGGAGGTCAACAGCCGATTCATCTCAGTTCTCCTCGATCGTCAGCTTCACGACCCCGATTTCAAGCGGAATGTCGACCGCATTGTCGCCGATGGCAAGCTTCACATCCTTCGTCACTCGCTGCCCTTCGGCGTCGGCCTCGAGCGTGTGGGCGCCGCTCTCGATATTGGCGAAGGTATACCGGCCCGCTTTCGTCCGGGTCCGCAGGTTCTGATCGAGCGTCACCGTGGCCTTTTCCGGCAGCGGCTCGCCTTGCTCGTACGTGCCGTTGCCATTTTCATCGTAAAAAACGATCCCGGTCACAACAGCCGGCCCGATGTCCTCGCTGAGCGGGAAATAGACCCTGGCTTTCTCCCCTTCCGTCAGGCGAACCAGCTGGGTGTTTTCTGTACCGGTGCCGATAAACTCCGGCAGGCTTCTCTCGTCGACGGCCACCGCGTAATACCCGGGACGAAGATCGGTGAACAGCGTTTCCCCGTCTGCATCGGTCGCCTGCTTGCCGCCGCTCGACAGGATGACATCGACAGCTTCGACCGGGGTATCCTGGCCGCCCTGGAGTTCATTGCCGTCGACGTCCAGGAACACATGAGCTTCTAATTCGGCCGGCACTTCGATCTGCCCCGGTCCGATCATCACGATGGCCTGGTCCTCTCCCTGAACGAGGCCGCCGCCGCCGTCTCTGCCGGTGGCCACGGCGGTGTTCGTATTCCGCCCCCGATTCACGTTGGCTCCGATAACCGCCTGGTAGCTCAGCGTGGTCCGAGCACCTGCGGGCAGCAGCCCGAGGTTCCAGCGCAGCCGGTTCGTCCCCTGGGGATCCTCGTATCTGCCGCCATCCCTGACCGTGGTCCCGGCTACATAGGAAAAACCCTGGGGGAGATCATCTTCGAGAACCAGGTTAAAGACATTGCCGTTGCTGATGTTTTCAATCTGTACGCGATAGCCGATGATCCTGCCGATCCTGCTCTGCCGCCGGCTCACCCGTTTGCTCACGCGCAGCCCGTCGGGCTCCACCGGAATAAACGACGAAATCGCCGTGACCGTATTGGAAACGACTTCTGCGCCCAGTTCGTTGGCGGTTACCTCCGCCCGGTTGGAAATCGACAGGTTGTCAGTCACCTCCTGCCTGACCGCCGCCCTGAAACGGATTTCCTTTGATTCCCCGGGCTCCATGCCGCCGAGCTGCCAGGTCAGCTCACCGCTGTTTTCTGAAAAACTGAAAGCTGCGTCATTTGCTTCGAAGTCAAGCAGTGAGTCGAGCGTATCGGTGACCCGTATGCCGGTCAGCGTCACGTCACCGGTATTTTGCAGCACAACGCGGTATGTTTGCGTCTGGCCCGGCAGCAGTGACGATTTTGCCTGGAACTTCTCGATGCTCAGAGATATGACCGGCTCCGGCAGAATGGGATCGGGTCCTTCCGGGTCCGGATCGGGCTCGGGGTCGGGATCGGGATCCGGGGGGATCTCGTTGTAAAAGCGCAGAATAGAGTTGGTAACCCGGAATCGCCATGGCGGGATCCCCGGGCCGGTAAGACTCTCATTTACCAGCTCATACGTATTTGGGCCGGCAACAAGCACACTCAACGGGATGACAACGGGGTTTGCAAATTCGGCATTCTGACTGCCGCTCAACAGCCCGATATCCGATCCATTCACAAAGAGCCGGTCCTGTTCGCATTCATCGATTGAACAAGCGGGGCAATCCTCGCTGCAGTCGGGATAATCCACGTCAAAAACGCCCACGACCGCCTCGACCCGGTCTACCTGGTCGATGATGTCCTGGCTGAGATCGATGTTGTGGACCCAGGTGACCGATTGTCCGGAAAACACGAAGCCCGAATTGACTGATACGATATCTTCGAAAAGCAGCTCATCCTGGGCATGGAGACCGATCGGTATAAGCAGGGAAACGAGTGCGGCAAAAAACAGAAACCGCAGCGGTAGATCCCGGCGGGTATTTTTTTTCGGCCTGATCGAACGCATTATCACAACTTACCTATCAGATTTATATAGACGACATTCGCCTCGTAATCGTTTTCTTCGTTAAATTCATCGGTATAGCGGTTGTACTCGTATCCAGGGGCCACAGAAAGGTACCGGTTCACGTCATATCTCAATTCACCGAAGATCTTCAATTTTTCATTCTCAGCGGCATCATCGAGGTCCTGGCGGCGGTACGCCGACACGAACTCGAAGTCCTGGAGAAACCGGTACTTCGCCCCCACCAGTTCGGTGGTGGTGGCAACCTCTGTCGCGTCGAGCGGCGCATCCTGGAACTCGTCGTACTCGATCCGGTAATATCCGTAGAAGGACAGGTTCCTGGTCGGCCGCCAGTCCAATCTCATCATGACGTCGTCGTACCCGCTGGACTCGGTGATGCCGTCGCCGAATTCGTCCTCTCTCAAATCGCGGTCCCAGGATGCGTTGAGGAGCAGGTTCGAGGTGATGTCCCACCACACCTGGCCACCGAACAGTGTGCTCGTGTTCACATTGCCCGCGACGAGGTCTTCGTCCTCACGGTACTCGAAACGCAGCTGCAGCCGCAGGAAATCGTAGGGCTCGGTCGTCCACCGCAGGTTGTAGGTCTGCTCGGAATCGGTGCGTTCGTCGGCGAGCATATCTTCAAAGACCCTGAAACGGACGCTGCCATCCAGATCGAAATACCGGTTGATATAGCCCTCGAAGCCGACCATGGTCGTTATCGCCTGGGTGGTGAAATCGGACTCACGTTCCTCGTAGAGGTAGTTCAGCCCCTGCTCGTAGTAGAGCAGGAACTCGGGCAGCGGGAGGATCTCGACGCGGCCGAGGAGGTCGTGGATCCGGTTCGAGTTGAGGTCGTCCTCTTCGTCGTCGAACTGATCGTACTGGTACGCGCCCTGCAGCGTGACCGGGCCGGTCCAGTCGGTTCCGAAAAAGCTGTGGCGGATCCCGGACACGAAACGGGAGGTCCGGGAATCGCCGATCGCATCCGGGCCCTCCCCGGAATTGAACAGGAACTCGGTGCCGAGCAGGTAATCGACCCCGTCCGGATGGTACCGGCTGAGCGTCGCGTACACCGAGTCGTTGAACTCGGTCGGACTGTCCTCGTCTTCGGGGATGTTGTCGCGCGATTTCCTGAAGCCGGCGGAGATCGTGTGCAGGTTGATATCGTAGCCGGCGGAAAGCCCCAGCGATTCCTGGTCGGTGCCGAGGGCGGCCGAGTTGTTCGGGTCCAGATTGAAATCGACGTTGCTGCTGCTGAAGTAGAACGGCGCCTCGCCCTCGGCGATGTTGATCACGTTGTTCGATTCAAGGTCGCGGTTGCCGAATGTGAGGAAGTCGGTGCCGACCCGCCAGTAGTTGCCGCGGAAACGCAGCTGCTCGACCGGCGTGGTCAGGAAATCGAAGCGCATGGCGGTGTCCTGGAGGTCGTCTTCGAGGGCCGGAATGTTGCTCTGGGCGACCTCGATGTTGACGAGATGACGGTCGTCGAAGCGCAGGTCGAGATCAGTGCCGAAAATCTGCAGCCGCTCATCGATCGCGTCGGAAGAGAAGTCCCCGTCGAAGGGCCCGTCGGCGAGATACGTCACCCCGACCCTGGCCCAGGGGGTCAGGTCGGCGGTGGTCCGGGCGCCGTAGCGGGACCGCTTGTAGAGATCTCCCGGCGAGTCGAACTGGTAGTTCACAACGATGAAAATCGGATTGCCCCGGAAATCCGACTCGTCCACCGGGCTGGTGAACAGGATCTCGCCCCGGTCATAGTCGATCCGGTAGTCCCGCCCCCTGGCCTGGGGGTTGGACGCGATGACCCGCGTCGGACTGGCCCGGTCGCGCACCTCGATGCTGACCCGTTCGGTGCCCCGGATTACCGGTGCCTCGGACAACCGGTACCAGCCGGAGGTGCCGTCTCCGCGAATTTCGTCGCTCACCGACTCGCCTCTCACCGCGCCGCCCAGCAGGGTCCCGCCGACCTGGTTCTTCCGGCCGTGCAGGGTGACGCCGCGCAGCTCATCGTCCGACAGCGTGAACACCGTGTCGAGAAACGTCCCTTCCTCGTGATCTCCGAGAATGATGAACTCGTCGTCTTTTTTCAGCGTCATCAGGAACCTGAATTCCTGGTCGGGGTCTTCCTGGTCGTACCGTGTGTTGAGGTAGAATTCCCAGTCTTCGTTCAGCATTCCCTCGCCGTAGAGCGACAGATACGAGCGGTTTGAATAGTCGAGCGGCAGGCCGTAATCGGTATTCTCGAAGCTGACCTCGTCCCCGTCCACGTCGGTGAGGTTCATGCGCAGCACCCCGACACCGACCAGGGTATAGTCGGCACCGGTTTCTTCATTCTGGTACCTGAATGCAGACGCGGTGCCGGCGAAGACGACCAGGACCAGCAGCAAGATGGCTATATTGATTAATCCGTGTCGGCTCATGCGTTAACGGATTGCTTGTTCACCGATGCATATCATTTCTTTCCCTCCTACAGCATTTATCGCATAAATCCGGCAATGTTGCAACGAGAACACTGCAATAACAAACATTTGGAGCGATCGCCCTCATTACCCTGCCAGGCGCTTCATTTTCAGTTTCACCATGAGTCGATTGACATACGTCATCGGGGATTTGCTGATCTTTGCGGCACCGGTCATCGCCCGCTGCGGATGGAGCAGCAGATCGATGATGTGAATCGTTTCGAATCGCTTCGAAAAGAACTCGACACAGCCGGCGCAATAGGTCAGTACCGGCAGCCCGGCCGCCTCCTCTGCCCGTTTTTCGGCCCAGGAATCGGTTATGGCGGCATCGACATAGCAGGCGGAACCGCCCTCGCCGCAGCACAGGGTTCGTTTGCCCTTATACTTCATCTCCTTTATGTCCAGGCCGGCGGCCGAGACGATGCTTCTGGTGATTTTATGAAGGTCCGTATCAAATCTCGTCGCACAGGGGTCGTGAATCGCTACGGCTGCCGGTGCCGCCGGTTCGGCCGCTGGGGTCCCGCCGGCTAAAACGTGGTAAATCGTTTTCACGTCAAATCCACTCCCATGCTCGGATAAAACACTCTGGCAGCTGGGGCATGCGGTAATGATCGAATGCACGCCGCGATGTTTCAATCGGTCTAACAGGCGGTCGATGACCGTATTGAAAAAACCGGTCCTGCCCAGATCACGCGACGGCTTGGCGCAGCAGCTGAGGACAACGCCGAGGTCGGGGATATCGGTGCGCATCATGGAAAAGAGGCGCAGGGTCTGTTCGGGCCGCGAACCGGCCAGCGCACAACCGGGAAAGAATACGGCGGTGCAGTTTTCAGGAATTACGTACAGCTCATAGATGCGGGACAGCCCGATACGCTCATAGGTGAGCATGCGCCGGTGCTGCCTCAGCGGCGCTCTGCCGTCTGCAACCATGCTGCAGCGCATCAGGTGGAACAGGCCGGACGGCTCCAGCCTTTCCGGGCAGACGACGTTGCAGAGCCTGCAGAGGTTGCAGGAGTAGATCGTTTCCACAGCGAGGATTCCGGCCTTGAATGCCTCGGCGAGTGCGCGAGGCGTTCCGTATTGCCTTAGATACTGGCACTGCCGGACGCAGTTGCCGCATTCGGTGCATGCCTCGATTATACGGTCGAGCTCGCGCTCGAGTTTTTGCGGTGAATCATCCATCATGTTCGTTTTGAGGTCCTGATCGGGTACATCGCAGTCAGCCATTTTCCCGTTGAATATACCTGAAATATTTGTAAAAACTAAAAATAAGTGTAGAATTATAGAGATACTGACACCACATCTTTTCTTGCTGTCACCTTTAAGGAGGTTGTTATGCGTCTGAAATCATTATTATTATCAATGATTTTTCTGCTTGTATCCAGTGTCGCTTCGCTGTCGGCCGCGGAGCGCCAATCCATTGAGTATATGTGGGGCGGGAGTCCCGTATATATGGTCCGGACCGCCGACAACTTCATTATCCTCTACGATCGCTCCGAGTCCATGGGGAGCCGCTTCATCGATTCATCGATGACCAAACTGCAGGCCCAGCGTAAAATCCTGAACGAAAAGAACGCGACGCTGCCTGACATGAACTGGCAGGCGGGCGTCTATTCGTTTACGCCGGGCTGGGGGACCGATAATCTCACCGTTTACTACCCGATGCAGGCGTATGACAAGATGAAGTTCCACGATGTCCTGAAGAGCATGCCCGCCGAACCGAAGGGGCCGACCCTGCTGCAGCAGGGCCTGTTTGAACTGAACAATATCCTGCCGACCCTGAATGGACGCACGGTCATTTTCGTTTTCTCCGATGCGCAGTACACACCGGCGGCAAACTACGATTCACCGTCCTACATCGCCGCCCAGCTCGCCGCCCAGTACGATGTCTGCTTCGGAGTCGTGGACGCCGGCGCCAAGGACAAGGGGCTCGTGCAGATGCAGAAAATGGGCAACGTCAACGACTGCTCATTTTTCGTCAGTTTCGCCGACCTGATCGGCAACCCGGAATGGATGACCGGGGCGCTGTTTGACATCTCCGAGACGGCACCGGGCGACGGCCGGGAAGTCAAAATGGGCTACGAGTGGGAAAATATCCTGTTCGATTTTGACAAGGCCGACGTGAAAGAAGAATACTGGGCGGTTCTGGCCAAGGTCGGCGCCTATATGCGCCTCCACCCCGACGCGCGGGTCGTGCTGGCCGGTCATACCGACAATATCGGTTCGCGTGAATACAACCTGAAACTGTCCCACCGCCGCGCCTCGGCCGTCCGCGACTACCTGGTCAGCCAGGAGAGCATCGACCCGGGACGCATTACGCTGAGCGGCTTCGGTTTCGACGACCCGATCGCCGACAATGCCACGCCCGCAGGCAGGGCCCAGAACCGGAGGGTTCAGGGGATTCTCACTGACAAGTAGACCTGTTTCATACAAATCGAGGGTCAGGTCTTGAATTATCAGTTTTCTGACAATTCAAGACCTGACCCTCGCTCTCATTTCAGTCCGGCAGGTCGCTGAAACGGACCTTCGGTTCACGCAGCGTTCCGCTGATCTCAAATGGTATTGTCTTTGTATTTGTGCGCTCGAAATAGAGCTCGACGGCTTCGCTCAATTGCGGGTTCTGCGCCAGCAGTTCCGGTTGCAGAATCACGCTGCCGTCAAAATACAAGGACCGGTTGCGCCACAATGCCGCCGTCTGAACCGTGCCGGCAAACGCGGCGTTGAGATGCGTTCCGACAGCCCACCCTTCCGACAGCTGCAGCACCCCGGAACTGAACGATACATCTGCCGTCACTTCGTCAAAAGCAAGCTCACTTCGTGCAAAAACCGTTTGTCTCAGCGTTGTCTCAAAATCCCTGATCCTGGTGCCGCCGGTCAGGCGAATTGAATCCAGGTGCCCCGGCCTGAACGAGGCGCGTCCGGAAAAAGACACCCGCCCGTTCAGCTTTCGGTCGATGCCCCTGCCGATCATCTCGGCGTCGGCAAAGCGCATGTGTGAAATCTGGAAGTTTTCGATATCTATCTTCCCGGTATTACCAAGATTATTCAAGGTGACGAGGGCCTCGACACTGCCTCCGAAAGCAACCCCGGACACACCGATCTGCTCGACCGGAAACGCCGCCTGAAACGACAGCAGCAGCGAATCTAAGGGAATCGATATATCCTGGAAATCGTTTACCAGCGAAATGCGGTATAACCTGATCTTCAACGGATGAACGTAACGAATATCGTCTATCGTACATTCGTATCCGGGCAGGCCCGATTCTATCATCGCCGCCGCCCACCCAGAAATCCGTTCCCTCGGCAGAAAGATCACGAGAAGCAGTCCTGCCAGACAGAAGACGAACAGCAGGAACAGCAGAAAGAGAAATAGCTTTTTTATCATGGCGCCCGGTGTTGAAGTAGAGGGGAACGGTACAATAAAACCAGCCGAAAACAAAGAAAAATAGCAAACCGGCGGTGATTGTCCTATAATGCCGGCTAGACCGCTGGCCACCGCAACTACAGGAAAAACAGCATCATCGGGTAACCGGTTGATTTTCCACCTATGTATAAGAACTATTTCGGCTTCCGAGAGAACCCTTTTTCAATCGCTCCGGACCCGCACTACCTGTATCTGAGCGAAATGCACCAGGATGCGCTGGCGCACCTGCAGTTCGGGATGACTTCTCCGGGAGGCGTCATCCTCCTGACCGGAGAGGTGGGCACCGGCAAAACCACCCTCTGCCGCTATTTTCTTGAAAAGCTCGAACCGACCGCTCACGTTGCCCTGGTCGTCAATCCCGGCCTCAGCGCATCCGAGCTGCTGGCAACCGTCTGCGACGAATTCCGCATCCCGATAGACGAAGACGGCAGCGATAAATCGTGTATCGATGGGTTGAACCAGTTCCTGCTGTCCGCCCATGGGAAAAACCAGGAAACCCTGCTTATCATCGATGAGGCGCAGAATCTCGACAAAGAATCGCTGGAGATGCTGCGGCTGCTCACCAATCTCGAGACCGCCCAGCACAAATTGTTGAAAATTTTCCTGCTGGGCCAGTCAGAACTCGGCAATTTACTGAAAAGTCCGGACCTCACGCAGTTCAACCAGCGCGTGATTGGCAGGTTTCATATTTCGGGGCTTGAAGAAAACGAGACCGCTGGATATATTGGCCACCGCCTCTCGGTGGCAGGCGGCTCGGCGGAATCGGTTTTCAACGCCAAAGCGATAAAAACGATCCACCGACTGACCAACGGCATTCCGCGCCTGATCAACACGCTCTGCGACCGCGCGCTTTTAGGGGCCTTTGCCGAAGAATGCCAGCAGGTCGATGACACCATTGTCCGGAAAGCGGCCAAGGAGATATTCGGTTTCGACCGCGTAGCACGGACGATCCAGATTCCGGTCGGCAGCTTTGCCACCGGGGTGGCCGTCGTTTTTTTAACAATTACCCTGTGGGTGGGGACCACCAGCGATCTGTTCTACCTGAAGCTCGATTCCATACTGGAGCCGGCCCCGCCTCCAGCAATTTCCCGTAAAACGGACGCGGATGTTGAACCGGCAGATACGGTTGTGGAACAGATAGATTCGCCTCTGGAACAGGTGGAACAATTCTCCATCCAGGATGTCTCCGACCAGCTATCCGAGACCCACAGCGTGGAACCGGCCCCGCCCATCGAGAAGAAGCAGAGTATCCCCGAGCCCTCTCACGTTGTTTCAGAAACCGTTATCGAGCCGGCTGCCCCCGTCGCTGCTGGTGAAATTGAAGAGCCCGGCATCAGGAGTATTTTCATTGCCCCGATGCGGATAGCAGAAGAACGCAAACAGGATCGGGAAACCAAAATTATTATCAAACATATAGAAATCAATGATTAGGTTCTCCTGGAATCGAACCGTTCCTGGGAACTACAAGGTTGATACGAGTTTTATACCACTACCCTTTCACCATCGATCAAGAGGATTTCCATGAGACCAAGACATCTACTGTTTTTTCCGGTTATCGCCGTGTTGACCATGTTCAGTTTAACTAAACCAGGTTTGGCCAATGAGGGTCTCGGCCTGGATGCCAAAATCGGAACGATGGGCATCGGCGGTGAACTGAGTGCGCAACTGTTTCCCAACACCAGGCTCAGGGGCGGATTCAATTTTCTGACCTGGTCCTTTGACTCCACTATTTCCGACATAGACTACGACTTCGAAACCGAATTCAGTTCGATTCCGGTGATCCTGGATCTGCATCCGTTCGGCGGATCGTTCTTTCTCAGCGGCGGGCTCTATTTCAACAACAATTCCGTAGGGGTCGAAGGGTTCCTCGGTCCCGAGGATTTTCCGGCAGCCTACCAGGCCTTCGACTTTCTCGTCGACTATGTGTCGGTATCGGGCGATGTCGAATTCATGCCGGTGGCACCGTATGTCGGCCTGGGCTGGCGCACGAACAGCGGGGAATCGGGCTGGGGCTTCGGACTGGAACTGGGCGTTCTCTACCAGGGAGCCCCGGATATCACCAACCTGCGGGTAAACGCCCCGGTCGATGTCAACGACGTCGAAGCAGTCCAGCAGTTCCTGGCCGAACAGGAGGCGGAGATCGAGGATGAACTGAGCTGGTTCGAATTCTACCCGGTAGCCTCACTGATGTTCACCTATCACTTCTAGAACATGGGGTCAGGTCTTGAATTATCAGTTTTTACCTATATTACTCATATATCTCATATGATATCAGCACGATATGGGCAATGATCTCGTTATGTGTCAGTTTTCAATATTTGATGACTGGTTTACCTGGAAAATACGAGATAATTATCTTGTTTCACAGAATATTTTCCTGATTTACCAGATGATTGAAATTAAAAAAACTGATAATTCAAGACCTGACCCCGTTTGATTTTAGAAGGGCCAGAACAGCGGGATCAGGACCATGCCCGCGCCTACGACAAACAGGTTCAGCGGGATGCCCAGGCGCATGTAGTCTATGAAGCGGTAGCCTCCCGGGCCGAAGACCATCAGGTTGGTCTGATATCCCAGCGGGGACGCGAAGCAGGCGCTGGCGCCGATACAGACGCCGATAATGAACGGTTTCGGGTCCACCCCGATAGTCAGCGCGGTGGATACGGCGATCGGCAGCAGCAGCACCGCCGTGGCATTATTGCTCAGGATCTGGGTGGATATCGACGTCAGCACGATCATACCGCCCAGGATGGCGGTCGGGGGCAGGCCGGAGAACAGGCCCAGAAACGCCTCGGCGTAAATCGCCGAGGCTCCGCTCTTCTGCATTGCCGTGCCCAGCGCGATCGTTCCGGCAATGAGCAGCAGCACGTCCCCCTGCAGGGATCGATACGCATCGCGCATCTGCAGGCAGCCGGTGATGATCATTAAAAACGCGGCAATCAGGGCACAGGTCATGATATCGGCCAGCCCGAGCGCGGCGGTGCCGATCATGCAGACGAAGTTGACGACCGCCCACAGCGCTTTTCTCTTGTGCACGATCTCTTCGTAAACGTCCTCGATGATCAGGTAGTCTCGTTCCGAACGCAGCGCCTCGAGCTTCGAGCTCGAACACCAGATCAGCAGGATATCACCGGTTTTCAACCGCACGTCATACAGCGTCCGGGCGCCGATATGGTGCCCCTGTCGCTTTACCGCGATGATGTTGATATCCTTGTCCCTGGCAAGCTGCGTATGCTCCAGGCGGTGACCGTGCAGGGCCGAGCCCGGGGCGATCAGCACCTCGACGACGATCGGCGCATCCTTCTGCGCCCCCAGCGACAGGCCGTTTTCCCTGAACGGCAGTTCGATCCCGTCTTCGTGCAGCAGCGCCACCAGGTCGTTGAGCGAGCCCTTCACGAGCAGGGTGCTTTCCGGTTCGATCGTCTTGTCGTCGCGCAGCGGCTGGTAGATATGGTCGTCGCAGATCAGCTCGATAATTTCCAGGTCGGCATATTTGCCGTCCGCCACCGCCGACGGGTGCATGCCGACAAATTTCGAGCCGTCATGGATTTTCAGCTCCGCCAGATACTTGCGGTGGTCGCCGTCCCGCAGCTGGCAGATCGGGTTGGCCAGCCCCGGCATCAACCGCGGCGCGGCGACCAGCATAAAGACGATACCGCAGGCCGCTACCGGAACCCCGACCACCGCCAGTTCGAACATCGAGATCGCCCCATAGCCGTACTGGGCGCTCAAATCGCTGATGATGATGTTGGTCGACGTGCCGATCAGCGTACACGTGCCGGCAAGAATCGACGCATAGGAGACCGGAATCAGGAACTTCGACGGGCTCAGGCCAAGCTCGCAGCACATCGCCATGACCACCGGAATAAACAGGATCACCACCGGGGTATTGTTGATAAACGCCGAGGCGACCGCGACGGTTGCGAGGATAAGGGCCAGCGCCGCCGTTACATTCTTTTTTGCGACCTTGATAACCTGACGGCCGATGAACTCGACCCCGCCGGTGCGCATCAGCCCCTTGCTGACCACGAACATCGCCCCAACCGTTATGACCGCCGGGTTGGCAAAGCCTGACACCGCTTCACGGGGCGTCAACAGTCCCGTTACAACGAGCAGGACGATGATGCCGACCGCGGTCAGGTCCACCGAGATCTTCTCGGTGATCAGCAGGTACAGCGTTCCTGCCAGAATGGAGGAGATCAGCCAGAAATCCATAGCAGATTATAACAGGGGTTTCCCGGAGCCGTGTGATGAAAAAAGAACCACGTCAGGAGTTTACTATAAGTATGAAAACAGCCGCTGGGAACGGGCGCCGCAGGCACGCCGCCAGCGGGTGAAGCGCCTAGCCGTTCCAGCCGGGAACTGCAGCAACGTCGACGTCGAGCAGCCGGCAGAGCAGTCCGTACGTGAAACCCCAGATATAGTAATCGTTCATCGGAAATACCGGGCGCGTCATATCCGGCACAATTTCATGGACCCGATGCAGGTCGACCTGTTTAAAAGACCGCACCGACAGCCAGACATGACTGTCGATTTCCTTCTGCTCGACCGTCACCGGCGGACGGGTATCGAGGTTGAACACGTACGGCTGCACCAGGATCGGCGCCTTCACGTTGCGGCCGGCCCGAGCCGGCTCACAGACCCGCTGCAGGTCCGCATCTGCCAGCGTGATCCCGGTTTCCTCGTAGACTTCCCTGAGGCAGGTCTGGTAAATCGTGTCGTCGTCGCACTCGCGCTTCCCGCCGGGAAACGCATAGTGGCCCGACCAGGGATCCCGATCGTTTTCAACCCGTTTCAGCAGCAGGATGGCTTCATCGGGGCCGGCGCAGGTAATGATGGCGACTGCGGCTTCGGGTACAGATCCTTTGGCGGATTGATGCATATGGGAAAAATCAGATTTCATTGCCGTCCACTATACCCCAACCGTATGCAGACCTCAATGAGGGGGCAGTCTCATTTAAACATCAAGCGGCTACGCAGCGGTTTTTGCCTGCCGCCTTTGCCCGGACCAGGGCCTCGTCGATGCGCTGTACGAAGGCATGCTGATTCTCGGCATGTTCATAAAAAGCAACGCCGAAACTGCAGGTGACCGGCATCGCCACGGTGAACGCGGCATCCTCGATGAGGCGGCGCAGCTTTTCCGCAAACATGCCGGCATGGGACAGGTTGATGCCGGGAGCCAGTATCGCAAACTCCTCACCGCCCCAGCGGGCCAGGATATCGGTTTGCCTGATATTGTCCTGGACCATATTCACCAGCTCCACCAGGACCGTATCGCCCGCCTCGCAGCCAAGCCGGTCGTTGATCGCCTTGAAGTCGTCCACATCGAACAGAATCATCGACAGCGGCGTCTGGTAGCGGTCCGAGCGCGCCATCTCCTTGACCAGCTCCTGGTTGAAATGACTGCGGTTCATCGCACTGGTCAGCGTATCCGTGCGATTCTGCTGCTCGAGCAGTTTCTTGAGGGATTCGTTCTGCCCGCGTACTTCCCGTTCCTGGTTCCGATAGTGTTCGAACAGCGGCCGCGTCCCGAGAGAGAACAGGTAGGCAAGCACCAGGGCCAGGGCCATGCCGCCGACAAATATGCAGCCGAGCAGAACGAGCCGGGACTTGTTTTCAGATTTCAGCGATGTCCTGCCGGCGGCAGCCAGTTCGTCGATCCAATCAAGCGTGGTATTCTTCGCCGCGATCCAGCCGGATTCGGGATACAGTCTCAAATACGCCAGTTTACGGCCAAGCGGCCTGTTCCCGTTACCGTCTGCGTGCTCGTCTCGTTGGTAGTGGTATATCACAAACGATTCACCGCGATTTCGCAGATCCTGGACGAATACCTTCCTGAAATTATACCCGCGGGCGTCGGGAAAATCGGTGGACAACTGCTGACCGACCAGATCGGGCCGGGCCGGATTGAACAGCATCGTCGCAAAACGATCGCCGCCGTCCGGTTTGTGCAGATGATAGACGAAGTATCCGGCAGCTTCCAGATCCGCCGCACGCTGCAATTCCTCGAGCACCCGGTCCCAATCAGGTATGGCGGGAACCGCCGCTGTCCCGGCATCGTCAGCCGGGTTATCTTCGGCTTCGCCACTGCTCTCGGGGACAACGCTAAAGTGTTCGGACAGCGCCTCGATACGGAGTACGAAAGCATCGACATCAGCCTTCAGGCGATGCTTCTCCTGGTCGATCAGGGTCCGTTCGAAGCGGTCCAGCTCCTGCAGGGCCGACTCGTAGTCCCTGACCACGAAAAACACGCCGACGGCGAAAATGACGGCACTGACCACGACCACGGCAAAAATAAAGCTGACCCGGCCGATATTCTGCTCGCTGATGATTTTCATCGTTCCGTCCCAATGGCGTTACGGCTGTATAGATCCCCTCCTTTATCGATACCAGAAAAGCGGAATAAATCACAATCTTTTATATCTTACTAAAAATATTGCTATTTTTAAATGTTTTCGTTGATATGAGGATTTGCCTGCAGATAATCGCCGATCTCCTTGATGAAATCGGGGCCGTATCGTTCGCACTTGCTGACGCCGACTCCGTGGATATTTCCCATATCCGCGAGGTTCCGCGGATAATGGACCGCCATCTCCACCAGGGTGCGGTCGTGGAAGATCACAAACGGCGGCACCCCGGCCGCTTCGGCGAGATCCATGCGCACCGCGCGCAACCGCTCGAACAACTCCTCGTCGTACGAATCATAGACGACAGCGGCCTTTTTCGCCTTCTTTACCGCCGCCGATTCGCGGATGCGCGGACGCGCCATTTCCAGTTCGACCTCTCCGCGTAACAGCGGCCGGGAACGCTCGGTCAGTTTGAGTACGGAATAGTTCCCGACATCCTGGTCGAGATATCCGCGGTGCACCAGGTGCCTGACGACGGCACCCCAGTACTGGGCGCTCTGCTCCCTCCCGAGCCCATAGGTCGACACCTGGTCATGGCGCAGCTGCAGCACCCGCTCCTTCTGCGACCCGCGCAGCACGTCGATCACGTGTCCGGCCCCGAACCGCTGCCCGACCCGGTAGACGCACGACAGCAGCTTCCTGCTGTCTTCGGTGATGTCGATCATTTCGGGCGGATCCAGGCAGATATCGCAGTTCCCGCAATCCTCGTCCAGCTCTTCGCCGAAATAGCCGAGCAGCACCCGGCGGCGGCAGCCGAGCGCATCGGCAAAGCCGATCATCGCATTGAGCTTGTGCAGTTCGACCCGCTTGCGCTCCTCGTTGTTGGATTTCTCGATCAGCCCCCGGGCCACCTGCACGTCGCCGAACCCAAACAGCAGCAGTGCTTCGGAATCGAGGCCGTCGCGCCCCGCCCGGCCCGTCTCCTGGTAGTAGCTCTCAATGTTTTTGGGGATGTCGTAATGCACCACGAACCTGATGTTGGACTTATCGATCCCCATGCCGAACGCGACGGTGGCGACGATGATCTGCACCCGGTCGTGGAGAAAATCCTCCTGCGCCGTTTTGCGCTGCTGATCGGTCAGGCCGGCATGGTACGGAGCCGCCGCATAGCCTTCCTCAGACAGCTGCCCGGCCACCTGTTCGACCCGTTTCCGGCTGAGGCAATAGACGATGCCGGCCTGGTCGACATAGGATTGCAGGAACTGCCGCAGCTGGTTGAACGGTTTATCCTTGTCGGCAACCGTGTAGCGGATGTTGGGACGATCAAACCCGGTTATGAACTGCCGCGCATCCGGCAGCTGCAGCCCTTCGATGATATCTTTTCTGGTATGGGCTTCCGCCGTCGCGGTCAGCGCGATGATCGGCACGTTCCTGAACATCCCCCGCAGCCGGCCGAGTTTTCGGTACTCCGGCCTGAAATCGTGGCCCCATTGCGATATGCAATGGGCTTCATCGATGGCAAACAGCGCGATCTCAAGACCTTTGATGCGGGCGAGAAACTCGTCGGTCATCAGCCGTTCCGGAGCGATGTAGAGCAGATCGATGCTGCCGTTGTGCAGGGCCGCCAGTACCCGGCCGGCTTCCGACGCCGACAGCGACGAGTTGTAGAATTCAGCGTCGATGCCGTATGCCCGCAGGGCATCGACCTGATCCTTCATCAGCGATATGAGCGGCGACACCACAATGGCGGTGCCGGCCAGATGCAGGGCCGGAACCTGGTAGCAGAGCGATTTGCCGCCGCCAGTCGGCATCAGCACGAAGGTATCCCCGCCGTCCAGCACCCGTTCGATTATCTCACGCTGATACGGCCTGAATTCATCGTACCCGAAGACTGATTTCAACGTTTCGTAGAGGTTGTTCCTGCGGCTATCCATAAAATCCTAACTATATGAATCTTCTGAATTTGTTGCATGATCAGGTAAACATGGTACAAGTTACTTCAGGCGACCTTGAAAAATTCTTATTTTCAAGGGTGCCCTCGGATCTACTTAATAGAAATCAGCCAAAACAACGAACACTTTAATATGGGCCTCTTACTTTTTTATGTCGGTCTCGCGCTCTCCGTGTCGTTTCTCTGTTCGATCATGGAAGCGGTCCTGCTGTCCATTTCGGCATCCTATATCGCCAGGCTCGAGCAGGAGAAACCGCAACTCGGTGCAAAGCTGAAAGCCTTCAAGATCGATATCGACCGTCCGCTGGCCGCAATTTTGAGCCTCAATACGATCGCCCACACGGTCGGTGCGGCCGGAGCCGGCGCCCAGGCCGCAGCGGTATTCGGCGATGCCTATATCGGGGTTATTTCCGCGGTGCTGACGTTTCTCATCCTGGTCGTATCCGAGATCATCCCGAAAACACTCGGGGCGGCCTACTGGAGACAGTTGACGCCCTTCGTCGTCTCGGCGCTCAAGGTCACGATCATCATCATGTGGCCGCTGGTGAAAATGTCTGAGATCCTCACCGGGCTGATGACGAAAAACAAACCCCAAAAAAGCGTGCACCGGGACGAATTCATCGCCCTTGCCGAACTCGGCAGCAGGGAAGGCATCTTCCATAAATACGAGTCGCGGGTACTGCAGAACCTGTTTTTCCTCAGGAATCTCAGGACCAAGGATATCATGACGCCGCGCACGGTGGTTTTCGCGCTGTCCGAAGAGCTCACCGTGCAGCAGGTCATCGCCGACCACCAGCGCTTCCATTTTTCACGGATTCCCGTCTATGGCAGGGATATGGACGACATCCGGGGGTTCGTACTGAAATCAGCGCTCCTGAGGGCGGCGGCGCAAACCCCCAGCACCCTGCTCAAGGAGTTGTGCCGGCCTATCGTCGTCGTGCTCGACAAACTGACGCTGCACGACCTGTTCGAGACGATGATGAACGAATCGGCCCATATCGCCCTCGTGGTCGACGAATACGGCGGCACCGAAGGCGTCGTCACGATGGAGGATTTCATCGAGACGCTGCTCGGCCTGGAGATCGTCGATGAGATGGATAAAGTCGACGACATGCAGGAAATCGCGCGCAAACAGTGGCAGGAGCGGGCGAAACGGGTCGGCCTGCTGACCGACAACCTGGACCTGTAGACGGACGCATGAAGCTGGCTGCCCTTTTCTTCTGTGCCGGATTATACGCCGTATCCGTTCTGCCCGCGGCCGGCAAGGAATGGCTTTACGACTACGAGATCGTTGCCCACCACCCGCATGATTCCCGCAATTTCACCCAGGGACTGTGTTACGAAGACGGCATTCTCTATGAAGGCACCGGGCAACGGGGAGAATCCGCGCTGATAAGCCGGACCCTGGACGGACGCGTCATCCGCCGGGAAAACCTGGCCCCGCATTACTTCGGAGAAGGGATAACCGTTTTTGACGAGCACATCTATCAGTTGACCTGGACCTCTGGAACCGCGCTGGTCTGGGACCAAGCGACCATGACCCGGATCGGATCGCGGCACTATGCCACGCAAGGCTGGGGACTCACCGGCGACGGTGAAAATCTGATCATGAGCGACGGCAGTGCCACGCTCTACTTTCGCCGGCCCGACACGTTCGATATCATCAAAACGGTACAGGTTCAGAGCGAATCGGGCCCGGTCAGACTGCTGAACGAGCTCGAATATATCGAAAACCTGGTCTGGGCCAACGTCTGGAAGAGCAATCGCATCGTCATGATACATCCGGAAACCGGCAGGGTGCACGGCTGGCTGGATTTATCGAAACTGGCCGCGCCGTATGCCAAAGCCGGAACCGGGCGGGTGCTGAACGGCATCGCCTATGACGCCGCGAACAAATTTATTTTCGTGACCGGCAAATACTGGCCCAAACTGTTTGTGCTGCGGGTGACCCGGAAGGATGACGAAAGCTGAGTCTGAAGATGCCCTTGTCGAGACTACGCCTGGAAATTCTGCAGCGCCTGGATCCGCGCCTCCAGCGGCGGATGGCTGCGGAACAGGGCGGCGAGGCCTCCTTCTTTCGGCCTGATGCCGAACGCGGCCATCTGGTCCGGCAGCTGCGACGGTTCATGTCCTTTCTGCAGCGCCTTCAATGCATCGATCATCTTCTGCCTGCCGGCCAGCGTTGCGGCTCCGGCATCCGCACGAAATTCACGCTTGCGTGAAAACCACATCACGATCATCGACGCAAACAGGCCGAGGAAAATCTCCAGGACAATCGTCACCCCGATGTAGCCGATGAACCCGAGCCCACCGCCGTCCTCGTCCGACCTGAGGAAATTGTCGATGATGCTTGCCACCAGGCGCGACAGGAAGATCACGAAGGTGTTCAGTACTCCCTGGATCAGCGCCAGCGTTACCATGTCGCCGTTGGCAACATGGCTCACTTCGTGGGCCAGGACCGCCTCGACTTCGTCTTTATTCATACTGCGCATCAGGCCGGTGCTGACCGCGACAAGGGCGTCATTTTTGCGCATGCCGGTGGCGAACGCATTCATCTCAGGGGCGTCGTATACGGCCACTTCGGGCATGCCGATGCCGGCCAGCTCCGCCTGGCGCCGCACCGTATCGACCAGCCACTGTTCGGCCTGGTTCTGCGGCTGATCGATCACCCGGGCGCGGGTCGCCCGCTTGGCTATCCACTTGGACAGCGCCAGCGAGATGAACGAGCCGCCCATGCCGAAGAGCGCGGCAAAGAACAGCAGCCCCGAGGTCTGGGTGGTGTCGATGCCCAGAAGGGACATGACGATTCCGAGCAGGACCAGGATCGCCAGGTTCGTTGCCAGATAGAGTATGATTCTCATGGAAACCTCCGCTTAATCTTTTGATAAAATTAAATTTTTGGCTGAATTGGCTCAAACATAATCATTGTTGATCCGTTTTCCATGAGGATTGCGTAAATGTAATGAGCGCAGAATAGCGACGGGAAAGACAAGGAAGGATGGGGACATGCTCCAGCGTGTCCCCAGAAGCTAACAGGATTTCAGCAGTTCACCGGAACTACAGATTACTGCGGTTCGTTTTCCTTGTACATCTCGGCAATGAAATCAACCATCTCGGAGACCATCTTATCGCCCCATCCGGTTGACTTGGCGATATTGAGTGCATTTTTCGTGGCCGGGGAGATGAAGCTCGGCACCTTGAAATCGTCCGCCATGCTCGCATAGTAGCCGACATCCTTGAGACCGTTGACGATCGAGAACGCCAGGGCATGCGGATCCTTGTCCACCGCATTCGCCTTGATCCAGTCCATCAAGAGGGAGCGGTTCGGGCCCGACGCCATGACATCGTAGAGCGTTTCCCGTTTCAGGCCTGCGAGGTCCGCCATCGCAAAAGCCTCGGACATCGCGCACGCGGTGGTCATCGAATAGAAATTGTTGATCAGCTTGAGGGTGTGCCCCGCCCCGATCGGGCCGACATGGAAGACGTTTTCGCCGAGGTCGTCGAGTACCGGTTTGACGCGCTGAAAATCTTCCTCGTCGCCGGCTCCCATGATATTGAGCAGTCCGTCAACCGCATGGGCGGGGGTCCTGCCGAGCGGCGCGTCCATCATCGAGGCCCCCCGATCCTTGCACTCCTGGTAGAGGGCCCGGGTCGAGCCGGGAATAGAGGTGCCGAAATCGATGACCAGCGAACCGGCCTGCAGGCCTGCCAGGACACCGTTTTCGCCGCGCATGACCGTATTGACGGCGGCCGATGTATCAACGCAGAGCATGATGATTTCGCTGTTTTTTGCTACTTCAGCCGGGCTGGACGCTTCGACCGCGCCGCGGGCGACGGCCTCGTCAATCGGCTTGCGGTTGCGATTGGCAACAACCGCCAGGGAATAGTCGAGGGCCTGGAGCCGCTGCGCCATCGCAGAACCCATCAACCCCAGTCCGATAAATCCGATTTTCGGTTTTTCGTCAGTCATGGTTTTGCTCCTGATTTACTATATTTTTCTCGATTTTTGGGTGCTTTACGGGGACACGCTGAAGCGTGTCCCCGCTCCTTTTACTTTTGCAGGTCTGGCTTACGCGCCGAGAATGCGCAGGGCCCCGCTGATTCTGGACTCGATCTCATCCCACCTGCCTTCAGCCATCATGGCTTCCGGACTCAGCCAGGTTCCGCCGCAGCACAGCACGTTGTCGCACGCCAGGTAGTCGAGCAGGTTTTCCTGGTTGATGCCGCCGGTGGGCATGAATGCAACATCCGGGTAGACCGCCCTGAACAGCCCGAGCATTTTCGTACCGCCACAGATCGCCGCGGGAAAAAATTTCAGCTTGCGCAGTCCGGCCTCCCGCACCTGCTGAACTTCACCGGGCGTGCAGACCCCGGGGAAAAAGGCGATATCCCGCCCCCGACAATGCGCGGCAAGGCTCGCACTGTAACCGGGGCTGACAATTGCCCGGGCCCCGCACCGCACTACCCGGTCAACCTGATGCGGAGACAGCACGGTACCGGCAATCACCAGTATTTCGCGGAACCGCTCTGAGATCTCGGCCATTGCCGCTTCCCCGTGTTCGGTTCTCAGGGTAACTTCCATAACCGGCAGATCGTGGGCCAGCAGCAGTTCGGCAAGTCTCAGTCCTGCGTCCACTGACGGCAACGCGACGATTGGTACGAGCCGCAGCTGTTTTAACGAATCAATGATATCCATATGTTTTTTTTCATAGAAATGACTCCAATCACCTGGGTATCTGACCTGTGAATAATGCAAAAACCGGTATAATGCAAAGCATTTTTAAACCGGTTAAAACAAAATTGATTTTGCTTGAAAAGCGTGATAATGTTGCGTTTAACTGGGTTTAAAATGGTTACATGCGCGCATGATGACCGCTCGCTGCCACGTGGCTGATATGCTCCCTCAAAACCAATGACATCCAGAAAAAGAAATATTACGCTCAGCGATATTGCCGAATCGCTCGGGGTGTCAAAAGCCACGGTTTCACTGGCAATCAACAACGATTCCCGGGTAGCGGCGCAGACCCGCCGCAGGGTTCTGGCCAAGATCGAAGAGCTCGGCTATGTTTACAACCGCGGTGCCGCCGGACTCAGCACCGGCCGTTCCAACACGGTCGGCCTGGCCGTCCACGACATAACCAACCCCTATTTTGCCGAAGTCTGCGCCGAATGCGAGGCGGTGCTGAGCCAGAGCAACACGATGCTGTTTTTGTGCAACATCCGCGAATCACTGCACTACCAGGCCCAGTTTATCAGGACCCTGATCGAACACCGGGCCGACGGCCTCATCCTGAGTCCCGTGAATGCAACCGATCAAGAAGCGCTGAGCCCGGTTTTCAGCAACAACCTGCCGACGGTCCTGATCGCCCGCCACATCGACGGCGCCGCACTTGATTTTGTCGGCGACAACGGGGTCATGTCGATTACCCGGGGCACCGCTCACCTGATAGACCTCGGCCACCGGCACATCGCGTGGTTTGGAGGCGGGCAGGATACGAGCGTGTCCCGGAATCGATTTGCCGGTTTCCTGCAGGCGATGGCGGCGCACGGTCTCGAAATCAGACCGGACTGCGTCATTCACTGCGAGAGTTCCACCAGAGGCGGCGAAGAGGCGGCGGATTATGTCCTCGGCCTCCCCAACCCGCCCACCGGCATCGTCTGTTTCTCAGATATCGTCGCGCTGGGCGTGCTCTCCTGTCTCCGCAGAAAAGGACTCGAACCCGGCAGGGATATGGCCGTAATCGGCTGCGACGATATCGATGAGTCGAACCGCGGCTATGTACAGCTGACGACCATGCGCATCAAAAAAGGCGAGATAGGGCGCAAGGCGGCGGAACTGTTGATGCGGCGCATCAATAACCCGCAGGCTCCGACGCTGCATATACACCTGGAATCCGAGCTGATCGTGCGTGAATCGTGCGGCGCACACCTGCAGCGGTGACGCTTGATCGGATCAGCCCGTGCTGCCGATACAGGCACGAGTGCGGGGGACGTCTTCAAACCATGGTGGAGGTATCATGCTGAACAACATCTGCGCTTTCCGGCGCATAGACCCCTTGAGAAAATGGAATCCACGATGAGAGCGGTAGAAATCTCCGATACGAAGCAGGTAAGGATCATAGAAAAACCGGAACCGAAAATCGAGCAGCCCAACGACGTCATCGTCAAGATCAAATCGGTCTCGATCTGCGGCACCGACGTCCACACGTTCCTGGGGGAACACCCGTTCGCCATACCGCCGATGATTGTCGGCCACGAATGCGGTGGTGAAGTGGTCGACTGCGGTGACTCTGTGAGCGCTTTTACCTCCGGTGACCGGGTTGCAATCGACCCGGTGCTGGGCTGCGGCTCGTGCAGGGCCTGCACATCCGGACGGGCCAATGCGTGTGCCGACGTAAAGTGTCGCGGTGCGCATGTCGAGGGTGCGATGCAGGAATTTTTCAAAGTCCGGGAAAGCGATCTTCACAAGTTCCCTGATTCGGTAGAAGATCTCGAACTCGCCGCCGTTGTCGAACCACTGGCAGTCGGCGCCCAGGCGTGCTGGCGCGGCCGCGTTACCGCCGGGCAGACGGTGGTTGTTTTCGGGGCCGGCCCGATCGGTATCGCGGTGATGCTCAACGCGCACTGCCTCGGCGCCCATACAATTGTCATCGATATGAAAGAAGACCGCCTGCAGCGGGCCCGGGATTTCGGCACCCGTGCCGCTTTTTCGGCCGGCGATGGTGATCTGCACGACAAGATTCTCGACCTGACCGGTGGAGAAGGCCCGCAGGCAACCTGCGATGCCGTCGGCCACCCGCGAATATTTGAGCAATGCATTGACCTCGTTGCTCCGACCGGCCATGTCATCCTGCTCGGCATGGACGGCCGGCCCAACAAGGTGACGGAACTGCAGATCTTCAAGAAAGAACTGTCGGTCGTCGGCAGCAGAATGAATTCGAACATGTTTCCGGCGATCCTCGATCGAGTTGCCACGGGACAAATGGAGCTCGAGCGCATGGTTTCCCATCGGTTCCCCGCTGCTCATGCGATCGACGCATTTGCCATGGCCGTGGCCCAACCCGCCGGGTTTTTAAAAGCAATGATTACTTTTTAGGCAGCGACGCCCAAACACAAGGAAATTTTAAAGACAGAGCCCCTCTTAAACGGGAGAAGAATCATGCAGGATATCCTGGTGCCGGAAAAAGAACTGCGCTCACTGGTTTCAAAAAAACTTACCGACGCGGGCCTGAACCAGCCGGATGCCCACATTGTCGCCGATGTACTGGTTCACGCCGACATGCGCGGGGTGCGCTCCCACGGCGTTATCCGGACCGAGCATTACGTAACCCGGCTCAACGCCGGCAGCCTCAACAGGAACCCAACATTCTCGTTCGCCAAAATCCGACCGGGCGCCGGCATGCTCGATGCAGACGACGGCATGGGGCACCCCGCCTGCCTCGAAGCGGTGAGCAAAGCCTGCGATCTCGCCAGGGACGCCGGTATCGCGATGGTCGGCGTCTGCAACGGCAGCCATTGCGGCGCCCTGTCTTACTTCATGATGCACGCGGTGTCAAAAAACATGATCGGTATCGGGGTTACCCATACCGATAAATGCGTGGCACCGTTCGGCGGTTCGCAGGCCTTTTTCGGGACGAACCCCATTGCGTTCGGATTTCCGACGCGAAAGCACGACCCGGTCATTCTCGACATGGCCACCTCGAACACCGCGTTCGGCAAGATACTGCACGCCCGGGAGACCAATGCATCGATTCCCGGCGACTGGGGCATCGATAATAACGGCCATCCCACCACAGACCCGAACAAGGTCGCCGCGATGACCCCGTTCGGGGGACACAAGGGCTACGGCATCGCCCTGGTCATCGATGTGCTTACCGGTGTTTTGCTGGGGGCCGAGTACGGCCCGCACATCACCGCTATGTACGGCGATTACGAGAAGCCGCGAAAACTGGCCAGCACGATGATCGCGATTGATCCAGATACGTACGCCGGAGTCGATCAATTCTGCAGTAAAATGGATGCCATGGTTGCCGACCTGCACGCCGAACCGCCCGCCCCGGGGTTTGACAAGGTGCTGGTTCCCGGCGAGATCGAATGGAACAATGAACGAACAAGCCGGGAACACGGGGTTCCCGTACTGGAAACGATTTACGAGTATTTAAAGCACTGAACGGTTAATGTTATTGTGAAACCGGGAACAGTACCGGGATGAGCTATGGGTAAACGCCGTACCAGGGCAACTGGATGGATATTCCCCTTATACTGCGACACAGCTCTTATCAAGAGAGGAAGTTCCTATGAAATTACGCTGGAAAAGCGCCACCGCGCTGCTTGGGACGGCCCTGTTCGCGGCAACGCTCGCATTCACCGCCACGGCTTTTGGCAAGGACCTGCGGTTTGCCCACGTCTACGAAATGAAAACGCCGTATCACGAAGCGGCGCTGATGGCAGCCGAGGAACTCGAAGAGAAAACCGCCGGCAGGTACACGATGAAGGTCTTCCCGGCCAGTTCGCTCGGTAAAGAAGAGGCGATCAGCGAAGCCATTTCCCTTGGCACCATAGACATCATCTACATCGACTGCGGGTTTGCATCCCGTTCGTTCGGGCCGATCGGCATCTCCGAGTATCCGTTTACGATGCGCGGCTACAAACACTGGAAAGCCTATACCGAAAGCGAACTGTTCGCCGAACTGACCGAAGGGTACAAAGAGGCAACCGGCGGCGCCACCGTCGCCGCCGTCACCTACTACGGCGCCCGGCAGGTCACTGCCAACAAGCCGATCCTGACGCCCGAAGACATGAAGGGCCTGAAGATCCGCGTCCCGAACGCGGCCTCCTATGCGCTCTTCCCGCAAGCTCTGGGCGCCAGCCCGACCCCGATGGCATTTTCCGGTGTATACCGCGCGCTGCAGCAAAACGTCGTCGACGCACAGGAAAACCCGCTGCTGACCATTCAGAGCGAGAAGTTATACGAAGTGCAGTCAGACATCAACCTGACCGCCCATATCACGAACTCCCTGATCACCGTCGTTTCCGGCTCCACGCTGGAGAAAATGGATGCGGCCGACCGGAAGATCCTGATCGACGCCCTGAAGTCGTCCGCACGCTGGGCCTCCGACCAGATCGTCCAGGCCGAGACAGACCTGGTAGCCTGGTTCAGGAATAAAGGCATCGCGGTCAACGAGGTTGACCGGGCGCCGTTCGCGGCGGCCGTCAAACCATACCTGCTGGCCGAGGACATGCGGTGGCCGCCGGAAATCTTCGAGCGCCTGCAGGCAATCCCGGATGCACCGTGAAACATGTACGGTGAGCCGGTTCCCGGAAGCAGCGGGAAACACGGCAAAACCGGCACTTGCGTAATCGAGTAAGCAGACAATGTTACCTCATTTCAGGAGAGAGCCATGAGTTACCTGGAGGACCTGTTCAGCCTCGAAGGCAAAACCGCAGTCGTGTCCGGCGGCGCCGGCGTCATCGGCACCGTGATGTCCGAAGCGCTGCTGCGGGCCGGAGCCAACGTGATGATCTGGAGCCGTTCCCGCCAATCGGTCGATGCCGCCCTGGAAAAAATGCAGGAAGTCCAGGGAAAGGATGGCAAGGCCGCCGGCATGCAGGTCGATGCCGGTATCGAAACGGACGTCGACCAGGCCCTGATCGACACCGTGGAGACGTTTCATCCCCCCGATATCCTGGTCAACGGTGTCGGCGGCAATATCGGCAAATCCCCGCTGGTCGAGCAGGATATGAAACTGTTCGAAAAGATCCTGCATATGAACCTGGTCGCAGGACTGATGATCCCGACCAAGATCTTTGCAAAATACTGGATTGAAAACCGGATCAAAGGCGCGATCATCAACATCGCGTCGATGGCGTCGTATAACCCGCTCTCCGGCGTATGGGCGTACGATGCGGCCAAGGCGGCAACCCTGAACCTGACCATGGCCTCAGCCAACGAATTCGCGGGACACGGCATTCGCGTCAACGCGATCGCCCCGGGTTTTTTCCTTGGCAAACAGAACCGCGCGCTGCTGGTCAACCAGGAGACCGGGGAATATACCGAGCGCGGCGAGGCCGTGATCGCGCACACGCCGTACGGCAGGTTCGGAGTGATAGAGGAGCTGGCCGGAGCGACGGTATTTCTCGCCAGCGATGCTGCGGCCGGTTTTATTACCGGGGTGTCGATTCCGGTGGACGGAGGCTACTTAATTCATAACATCTAGAGCAGCCGCAGCATCCCGAGCGAAAGGGTGCGCGGTAATCGCGAATTTGCTACAAATCTTCTGGCAAACGTGCTATCTCCTTGTATCGCTGAAACGGTTTCAGCTTTATGAGCAAGCATGGTGTTTTCCGGTACCATATGCAATTTGTCGATATACATACGAGCCGCATCCGCTATCAAATCATTGACGGCAATCCGCACAAACCGTACCTGGTGTTCCTCCACGAAGGGCTCGGCTGCATCGAGATGTGGAAGGAGTTCCCGCAACGGTTGTGCGAACGCACCGGGTGTCCGGGGCTGCTCTATGACCGGCAGGGATACGGGCAATCGTCGCCGCTCACGAAGGATCGGGACATCGGCTATATCCATGCCTATGCCCGGGAAGAACTTACCGTACTGCTCGATTCGGTGCTCCCCGGCCGCCCCGTTCTGCTGGTCGGGCATTCCGACGGGGCTTCCATCGCCCTGATCTATGGCGCCGCCGAACGCCCGCGGCTCACCGGCATCATTTCTGAAGCGGCGCACGTTTTCGTCGAAGACGTGACGACCGCCGGAATCAGGAGTGCCTACCGACGCTATCAGCAACGCGGCGCACCGGGCCTGGTCAAGTACCACGGCGATAAAACCGACACCATCTTCAGGGCGTGGGCGGAAGTGTGGATAAGCGACTGGTTCCAGGCCTGGAATATCGCAAGCCTGCTGCCCGCCGTGCACTGCCCGGTACTCTCGCTTCAGGGGGCGGACGACGCCTACGGCACGGCCCACCAGGTCGAAGCGATCGTGTCCCGGGTAAGCGGCCCGGCCGAACCGCTTATCCTCGAGGACTGCGGGCACACCCCGCATCTTGAAAAACCAGGGCCGGTGCTCGCGGCAATGCAGCGGTTCATAACCGACTGCCGCAGATATCCCGTTCCGGAATAATCCCCCACCATGCTGATCTACGCTTCTCTCGTCGTGACGATGCTCTTCTGGGGCGGCACGTTCATTGCCGGGCGTATCCTCGCCGACTCGATGCCGCCGGCGGATGCCGCCTTTATCCGTTTTGCGCTGGCAGCGCTGTTCATGGCGGTTATTACCAGACTTATCGACGGCAAACTGGCGCTGCCCCCAAAAAACCAGGTTATCCGGCTGCTGCTGCTCGGCTTTACCGGCGTCTTCTGCTACAATATCTGCTTCTTCAGCGGGCTCGCCTATATCGAGGCCGGCCGCGCCTCGCTGATCATAGCGCTGAATCCGATCGCCATTGCCGTCGGCGCCATCCTGCTGCTCGGCGAACGTCTGTCTCTGCTGCAGACCGCGGGCCTCGTCATTTCGCTGATCGGCGCCGTTTTCGTCATCAGCAACGGGCATCCGTCCGTGCTGCTGTCCGGGGGATTTGGGTTCGGTGAAGCGGCAATTATCGGCTGCGTTGTCAGCTGGGCCGCCTATTCGCTCATCGGCCGCAGCGTCCTGCGGGATATGTCGCCGCTTTCGGCGGTTTTCTATTCCGCGCTATTCGGGGCAGCGATGCTGTTTCTCGTGACGCTCAGGGACTGGACGCTCGGGGGGATGTTCAACTACTCAGCGGCTGCCTGGCTCAGCCTGGTATTTCTCGGACTGCTCGGTACCGCCGCCGGTTTTTCGCTCTACTATTACGCGATCAGGACGATCGGCGCCGCCCGCGCCAGCGTGTTCATCAACCTTGTTCCGCTGTTTTCGATCGTGCTCGCCTGGCTGATTCTCGGTGAAACCATCAAAGGGTCGGTGCTGGTCGGCGGCATCATTTTATTGACCGGCGTCTACCTCACGAACAAATAGAAACGGGTACCGGCCGACAGTAAGAATTCCTGAGCCTGGCGCCGGCGCCGTCCCTGATACCCGCTCAATAATCGTTCGCCGATCCTGGAGCCCCGGCGCAGATCGCCGCGAGAGACGTGTAGCCCGCACCGAGCCGGGTCACCCCCATATCGATATAGGCTCTGGCCTGGGCAAAGTCACGGATCCCCCCCGATGCTTTCACCGCTATCCGGCCGCGGGCGGCATCGAGCATGGTCTGCACGGCCTCGACAGTGGCCCCGCCGCTGGCAAAGCCGGTGGACGTTTTCACGTAGTCGGCCCGGGCGTCGATCGCGCACTCGACCGCCCTGCCGATCTGCTTCTGCGATAATTCCGAGGTTTCCAGGATAACCTTGACCGGCACGGTGCGGTTCCGGGCTCTGCTGGTGACCGCTTCGATATCCGCTCTGACCAGGTCCCATGCCCCGGAACGGACATACCCGTAGTTCACGACCATATCGATTTCATCGGCGCCGGCGTCGATATAGGCCTGCGCCTCACAGGCCTTTACCCGGCTCAACCCGCAGCCGTGCGGAAACCCGAGCACCACACAGACGCCGGTCGGCGTTTCCCGGCACATGGCCACGGCGGTGTCGATGTCGCACGGGCGGATGCATACCGTTTTGCACTGATAATCGACAACCGCCCTGATTGCCGCCCGGGTCGGCTCCTGTTCGAGCTCCGGATACAGTACGGCCGCATCGAGATAACGCTCTATTGGTTTTTCCATGGTCTTGTCCGCTTTACGAGTTACGTTTTCAGGCTTTCTATCCTCACCGCATGGTCCATCTGCGCATGGGCCCTGGTGCCCCTGAAGGTCCCGGTCACCGGAGCGGTATTTTCAGGAACGGCGGACGCCGCATACGCGATGTGCCGGTCGGCGACGGCGAGCCCGTGCGTCGGATCAAACCCCTTCCAGCCAAAACCGGGCAGATACACCTCGGCCCACGCGTGCAGTTCACCCTCCGGGGTGCGCGGGTCGCCTTCCTGACAGCCGCTGACATAACGGGCGGGTATCCCGGCCCGGCGGCACACCGCGATGAACACGAGAGCCGTGTCCCGGCACGCGCCCCTGCCGCTCTCCAGGGTCTCGGAAAGCGACTGGATACCGCTGTCCAGGCGGATGATTTTCTCGATTCGCTCAAATAAGAACTGATTCAGCGCGGTCAGGAATCCGAGAATGTTCCCTTCCCCGGCCTGCATCGCTTCGTCCCCAAGCGCGGCGACCAGCTGTGTATCAGCCGGTCTGCTGAAATCTTCGCGGTCGAGAAACGGGACAAGCACCCGATTTTCAGGGTCTGAAAACTGCAGCGGAAACTGCTCCCCGGAGAGCAGAAACGAGTCGAACGGGTTGGTTTTCAGCGTCTGTACGACAAAGGATGACGTAATCTCAAACGACTCGGCCAGCCCGTCGAACCAGGCCAGGTGAAAGGGATTGTTCTCCGCGTCGATGCCGTCCGCCACCCCTGCCGGCTCCGGTCTCAGCGTCAGGGTGTGGGTGATCAGTTCCTGGCCGGTGTCGCTGCGCGGACGCAGCTTGATCACATGCGGCTCGATAAAGACCGGCTGCGAATACCTGTATGCCGTTGCATGTTCAACACGGTAGCGCATCGCCGGCTCAGCGGCCGCCCACCCGCTGGAGCTTGGCGGCGACGTTTTCTATCCACTCCGACGGCAATTCCTCGACCAGGGCCCGCAGGCGCTCCTGCCACCAGTTCGAGATCTCCTGGAAATCCTCATACTCGTAGCGGTGTTCAACCATCTCCCCGGAGTCCTTGAAATAGATCACCACGTCGATGGGAAAATCGACGCCCGATGCGCTGATCCTGGTCGAATCAAACGCCAGGCAGCCGACCTTCAGCGCGAAATGCAGCGGGTCGGTATGCACCAGCGTCCGATCCAGCACCGGCTTGCCGTAGCCGCGCGCGCCGATGATGTAATATGGCGTGTTCTGCCCGATTTCGACCCAGTTGCCCTCCGGGTACACGAGGTACAGTTTATGCCCGTCGTCCCCGTTCAATTCACCGCCCACCAGGGCATGAATATCGAACCCCAGGCCGCTTTCGGCCAGCGCCGCCTTATCTTCATCGGCAACCTGCCGCAGACTGGCGGCAAAACGGTTGACGACTTTGTATAACTTATCGCAGGCGTCGAGGGCTCCGCTGTCGATCTGCTCACCAAAATAGGTCAGCGCCTTGTCGCGTACGGACCGTAGCCCCGAGGTCATAATGAAGAAAGAACCGTTTTGCACGGTATACGCTTTGATCTTGCGGGCGGTAATCACTTCGTTGCCCGACGTGATCCGCGTATCGGCGATGCCGACGAGTCCCTGTTCCACACACATGCCCAGACAAAAGGTCATCTAATCCTGCTCCTTATTGCTCCGCCGTCTCCGTTTCGACGGGCTCCATGACCGCGAAAAAGCTGTCGAACACGGCCGTGTCGATCTCATTGACTTTCACCTGCAGCCGATCGGTGAATTCGTGCAGTCCTTCCTGCAGAATATCGTCGATGCTGCGAAACGACAACGTGGCACAGAGTTGCCCGAGCAGTTTCTCCGCATCGTTGGAAAAATAGCCGATACGGGTCCCGGTGATCTCGTGCAGCAGCCGCTGCGCCTCAGTCAGACTGTAGAGTACCGAACGCGGAAACGAGCGGCTCATCAGCATGTAGCCGGCGACCCCCGCGGGGGTAATCGGGCCGATCTGGTGGCGGTAGGACTGAAAGCTCGATATCGCTTTAAGCAGCGCCGCCCACTGTACCATATCGACAATGGTGCCGACATCATATACGTCCGGCAGCAGCACGAAATATTTGACGTCGAGAATTCTCGACGTCTTGTCCGCCCGCTCGAGCATGCGGCCCATATTGAAAAACAGCCAGGCCTCGCCGTGATCCATCGAATCATCGGCCAGTCCGCTGATGGTCAGGCTCCGCTTTTTAACTTCATCGCAGAACGTGTAGGGATTTTCAAAGAGCAGCTGCGGATTCTGCGCTTCTTTTTCCACCGTATGGAAAAAGACATTTATGAGCTCCCACATTTCGAGCGGAATCAGGTCCCGCACCGCCCGCGCATTCTCACGGGCATTGTGCAGGCACGACCAGATAGAGTTGGGATACGTGCGATCGATGGCCAGGAACCGGATCACATTGTCCCGCGTATCCGCGTCATAAAGTTCGTCATACACCGCCTTGTCGCCGGTAACCGAAACCAGCGCCGTCCAGTGATTCTGTTGCATCAGCGCCATATCGAGCGTCAGATGCCAGTTGACGTCGAGAAAACGGGCGATGTTTTCCGCCCTCTCTATATACCTTCCCATCCAGTACAGCGAATCCGCAACGCGGCTCAACATATCGTACCTCTTCCGTAAAAAGGGAACATACGGTTAACCGAGAACCCAGGTGTCTTTACTGCCGCCGCCCTGGGACGAGTTGACGACCAGCGAACCCTTCTTCAGGGCCACGCGGGTCAAACCGCCCGGCAGTACTTTTATGTCTCTGCCGTAGAGGATATACGGCCTGAGATCGACATGCCTCCCCTCGAAATGATCATCGACGATCACCGGCGACCGCGACAGTTTCAGGGTGGGCTGGGCGATGTAATTCCGGGGGTTGTCCTTGATTTTGAGGGCAAACGCTTCCCGCTCTATTTTGGTCGATGCGGGCCCGACCAGCATGCCGTACCCGCCGCTTTCATTGGCGGCCTTCACGACCAGCGTGTCCAGGTTCTGCAGCACGTGGTCGAGATCCTTCTTTTTGGAGCACAGGTAGGTCGGAACATTTGGCAAAATCGGGTCTTCATCCATGTAATACTTTATGATTTTCGGGACATACGCATAGATCACCTTGTCGTCAGCAACACCGGTTCCGGGCGCATTGACGAGGGTGACCCTGCCCGCCCGGTACACATCCATGATCCCCGGCACCCCGAGCAGGGAATCGGGTCTGAACACCTTAGGATCGATAAAATCTTCGCCGACCCTGCGGTATATGACGTCAACGCGCCTCAGGCCTTTTGTGGTCCGCATCATCACGTAACCGTCCTGGACGATCATGTCGCGCCCTTCGAGCAGTTCGACACCGCTCTGCATAGCCAGGTATGAATGCTCGTAGTAGGCCGAATTGAACATACCGGGGGTCAGGAGCGCGGCCGTAACCTTGTCCGCGGTCGGCGGTGCGACATCGTGCATCATTTCGAGCATCATGGCCGGATAATCGTCCACCGGCCGGATATTCATCTTCTGGAACACGACCGGCAGGGTGCGCTTCAAAATACGTCGATTGGCCAGGACATAGGAAACTCCTGACGGCGACCGCAGATTGTCCTCGAGCACGAAGACCTCGCCGTTCTCGTCACGGACAAGGTCCGTCCCGGTTATATGGCACCAGACGCCGAGCGGCGGATCGATGCCGCGGCATGCCGGGAAATAACCGTCTGCAGACTGAATCAGTTCAGCCGGTACGACCCCGTCCTTGACGATCTTCTGGTCGTGGTAGATATCATCTATGAACTGGTTCAGCGCATAGATCCGCTGTTTCAGGCCCCGCTCTATGACTTCCCACCCTGTGCGCTCGATAATACGGGGGATGATATCGAACGGAAAAATCTTCTCGGTGCCTTCAGAATGTCCATACACGGTAAAGGTGATGCCGAGGTCGTAAAACAGCTGCTCAGCCGCCGCCTGCCGGGCATTTATTTCACCCTCCGGCAATGCTTGAAGCCGTTCGAACAGGGGTTCATAGCCCGGCCGCGGTTTTCCCTCGACCGTAAACATCTCATCGAAATAACCGCCGGTGTCATATGTACCGATCTTCATAATCGTTTCACCTCGAATGTATGCCGCATACCAGCAGACCGTTTACGCGAGCCCGGGTCTTTTCATCTCCGTGCGGTTCCGGACGACGAACCCGGAGCCGACACCAGCCGTCCGGATCACGCCTTTCCCCCGGCGCTGCTGAAATCGGTTGATTTTACAGGGCACCCAACCCGAGCCGGGCAACGGTCTCAGGGGTCGGGTGGCCGGTCGCTTCGTCCCATCCGGACTGGCGGTAATACTCGGTAAGCGCCTCGTCGAACTCTTCCTTGGCGACGGCAATACCGTCTGAAGCGCCGTTCTTGAGCGGTTTCTCGAAGAATTTCACCGGCAGCGCGTCGTCTTTTCTGGTGAAGCCCGCGCGCTGGTTGAACAGGCGCATCATCACGAGCCTGCGCTCCCCGACTTCAAGAATCTCGTCGATGCTCACATCCCAGCCGGTTACCGCTCTCACCAGATGTACCATGTCCTGGGGGCCGTACAGCGTCCACGATGCGCCCCAGCAGAGCTGGCAGAGATTGGCGCTGTCCATGAAACTGAACAGATACTGCGTGCGCCGCACCCACTCGACCTTCGCCGGCTGCAGGCTGTATGCATCGAGCGGGTTGTTCAGGCCAAGATAGCTCAGGCGATCTGCATAGGCCGGATAGCTCTGTTCGGTATACGAGTAATCGTGGTCGGCGCTCATGTGGTCGGCCCCGAAGGGGTTCATGGCATAGAGCAGGGCCAGCCCGCGTTTCACCTGCGGCATGTGGGCCGGCGCCTCCTGTTTTTTGCTGGTGGTCAGAAATTCCTGTCCGATTCCCATTTTTTCTGCAGCCCGCGCACTTCCCTCTGCAAGTATATCGCCAAAGCCTTTCCGTCTGGCTATCATCTCGGTCAGTTTCACGACCATATCGTCGTCACCGAAACGGATCTCGAGCCCGCCCGTGTGATCGGCCGTCAACTGTCCGGCTTCAAAGGCCTCCATCGCCCAGGAAATGGAAGCGCCGGTGGAGATCGTGTCAATCCCGTACTTGTTGCACATCTCATTGGCCTTGCAGATGGCGGCAAGGTTGCTGACGCCGCAGTAGCTGCCGAGCGTACAGAGCGTTTCGTATTCCGGGCCGCCGAAGACCGGATCGACCCGGTGCGGCCCCTCGTTGATTTCGACAACCCGCTTGCAGTTCACGACACAGCTGAAACAGGTGTCGCGGCCATGTCTGCCCTGGGTGCCGTCTCTGGCTCCCTTCAGGGCGTGGTCGTAGAGGGCGGGCCCGTCGATTTTCTCATAGTCATCAAACGCTCCGCTCTGCCAGTTCCTGGTCGGCAGCCCGCCGATTTCATTGCTCCCGCCCACGACCGAGGCGGTACCGTATTTGCCGAAGCCCTTATTGGCCGGCTTCTTGAACAGTTCAGCCCCAGTACGGACGAGCTCCCGCAACAGGTCACGATCGGCGATTTCAGGTTCATCGTACCCGCGCACGACAATCGCCTTGAAATTCTTGCTGCCCATAACCGCTCCCATGCCGGTGCGGCCGTTGGCCCGGCAGCACATCGAGAGAACGCATGCATACTTGACGCCGACTTCCCCTGCCGGCCCGATCTGCAGGATGTCGAGGTTCTCAGCGTCGTTCAGTTCATCCTTGATCGCCTTTTCCACCGCTTCGGTGGTCTTTCCCCACAGGTGGGCCGCATCCCGGATCTCGGCCCGTCCTTCATCGATAAAAAGGTAGACCGGGGCGTCAGCCCTGCCCTTCACGATAACGGCATCAAATCCGGCGAATTTCAGTCTGGCCGGGAAGAATCCACCGCTCTGGGAATCTCCGACGGCTCCGGTGAGCGGGGATTTGGCGGTGATGGTCAGGCGGCTCTGCCCGGAGACGCGGGCCCCGGTCAGCGCGCCGACGCTGAAGGCAAGAATATTTTCCGGGGACAGCGGGTCGACGTGTGCATCCATTTCGGTAAGCAGGTAGTAGAGATTGACGGCACTGCCGCCCATATATCTCCGATAGAACGCGTCATCGGGTGTTTCGACATCGATACGCTGCCGCGTTAAATCGACCCTCAGTATTTTTCCGCTGTATCCGTACGGCATGACAATCCTCCCTGGCGCCGCTCCCTGTTCCGGCATCCCCGTCTCTGTAGGGCTTTACTGCAGGCATTCAGCCGCCTATCACAGCCTATCTGGTTCCTCATCTTAACGCAATCACTTTACGCGTCGATGGTTTTCTTTTGGCTTCTCCTTGACCTTGCATACTAATATATGTAATCCTAAATTGTTATTCACTATTTTGAGATACCCGTGATCACCTGAATGCCACGTTTACGATACCAACATGAGCACCGCCAAAACCGTTTTTGAAGTCTCCGAAGCCATAAACTGCCCGCTCTATGACCAGGGCGACCGCATGTCGCTGACCATGCGGAGCTGTTCCTGCGGCGACGGCAAGGAAATCTGTCTCGTGCTTGCCCGGGACTTCATGAACATCCTCGTCGCGATGCAGAGCGACCCGAATCGTGATGTGCTGAAAAATGCCGAGACGTTCAGCTGCAGCGGCTGCAGCGGCCTGATCAAATTCACCGAATGCTATAAAAACGACGAAACCGATCTCGATGCGGAAGCGGCCGTACCACGCCTGCTCCAGGTAATGGAAGAGTTGAACGGCAGACGTGTCGACTGTCCTTTCTTAGAGGCCCTGCAGGCGGACCGGATCGATAATATCCTGGAAAACTTCGAGCCGATGGCGGTCCCGGCCCAGACCGCACTGATCCAGCAGAACCGGCCGAGCCTGAAGCTCTACCTGGTTCTTTCCGGACGTTTCGCGCTTGAACGAAACAAGGAGATCGTCACGATACTCAACCCCGGTGAGATCATCGGTGAGATGAGCTGCCTGGGTGCGGTACGCACCCTGTGGACGGTTCGTGCCCTCGAGGACGCCCTCGTCGTCGACGTGACTGCCCAGGAATTCGGGCACCTGCTCAGCAGTTCGGCAACGGTACTGATCTATATCGCCAAACTGCTCGCCATCCGCCTCGAACTCCTCAACGCGGTCAAACTCGTAGATACCAAGGCGACCATGAGCGGCAGTCTCGAAGACATCACTCCTGCCGAACTGTGCCAGGTATTTCACCTGCACCAGAAAAGCGGTGTGCTGAAATTATCCTTTTCTAACGGAGATGCAGCGGTTTCGTTCCGCGACGGCGGCATCGTCAACGCCTCGTATAAAAACCGCACGGGCAAGGATGCACTGTTCACGATTCTCGGGATGAACGACGGCTCCTACCGCTTCGTTCCGGGGCTCTCCGCAGCAGACCAGAAGGCCGCGGAGATCGGCGAGTTCATGATGCTGTTGATGGAAGGTGTGCAGAAAGACGACGAGCGTGAAGCTCTGGAAAATTGATTGTCACACCAGCATAACAGGTGCGGGGGCATGCTTCAACGCGTCCCCGGTGCTGACTTCACAGTCGGCAGCTCAGAGTTGCGACTCTATCGGCAGCCACCGCATCAGCCCCACCATAAATCGCTGCCAGAACCCGGTATAGGGTTCCTTGTCCAGCACCGTGCGTTCACCGTCGACGATGCCGTCCCACACGATGTGACTGGCACCGGCGAAATCCTCTTCAAGCTGCAGCCTGAACGCGAGGTCCGCCATATCACTGTCGATGAACGCCCCCAGTTTTTGGGCGATTTCCGGTGATTCGATAATCAAACCGATTTCGGTGTTGTGAATGACCGAGCGAGCATCCAGGTTGAGGGAACCGATATATGAGCGTGTGCGGTCCATCACGAAACATTTGGCGTGCAGGCTCGCCTTCGACTGATAAAACTTCCAGTCCTTGTAGCTCCTTCCGGCGGCGGAAACATCCCGATTCAGTTCATACAGTTCGACTCCTGCTTTCAGGAGTTCCTTGCGGTATTTCGAATATCCGG
>Ga0180435_10000582_pt1 | contig 38354 bp, 30 predicted proteins | sample SS_ome_3_FD_132467 | JGI IMG/M metagenome (GOLD analysis project Ga0180435, IMG submission 132467) | Hypersaline lake sediment archaeal communities from the Salton Sea, California, USA - SS_3_S_1 metaG | ecosystem: Environmental > Aquatic > Non-marine Saline and Alkaline > Hypersaline >... | reverse complement strand
AGAGACTTTGGAACCGATCACGCCCGCACGATCTCCCGCACCGGCATGAGTGCCACAGCTGCCTTCGTTGGACGGAACCGTAAGCGCCGTGCCTCGTCCATCATGGGAGGGTGTCTCTTCACGACGAGAAACTGCCCCCCCCGGGGCACGAAGAAACGGTCGAGTTCGGGACATGTCGGTACGACAGGGCTCTTGGGAAAAGCTCAAAGTCGTCGTATCAGCTCAGCCGCGTCCCTGACCGGCCCAGTCAGGCTGAACTTCGCCTGGACGAACCGCAGCCAACTCAGCCATACGTCGAGACCGCCTGATAGCCCGAAGCCGGTTGGCTTCCGTCTCTTGTCGAAGCCGCCTGCCGGGCCGGCCCTCCGACCCCATCCAATAGTAGATCGACGGAACCGTCGATCAATTCCGGGAGAGGCGCAGGGCGGTGCCCATGGTGCCACATCACGAGGCGCTGGAAGAAGAGCGAACGGATGACTGCCGCCAGATAGAGCGGATCCACGTCTGGATCAATCTCCCCCACGGCTTGCCCCTGGCGCACCTGCTTGGCCAGAAGATCGCGGAGCCCGTGTTCGGGTCCCACGTCACGACGGCTCATCATCGCTGTGAAGAGCTCGTGGGCCAACTGGGGCTCACAGAGCGGATCTTCGGCCACCAGGCGCAAGGCCAGTTTGATGCGCGCCACCGGACTTGATGGAGCCTCCTCCGGAGACGTTAGTACCGTCTCTAGTTGCTCCAACCGGTGAGCAGCCAACGCGGGAAGGATAGCCTCTTTCGTATCGAAGTAGTTGAAAAAAGTGCCCTTCGCCACGTCCGCGGCGTCCGTGATGTCCTTGACCGTGGTCGCGTCGTAGCCATTGTCGCCGAACAGGCGCAGCGCCGCCTCCATCAAGCCGAGGCGCGTCTCCTGTTTCTTGCGCTCTCGCCGGGATAGATGTCTACTCATGGTGAGAAATATGACCGGAGACCAAAGTTGACCACGGTCATATATTATAGGCGGGGGTAGTCGCTTGTCAACCAGACCTGATACTCCGGTGCACCCAAGTGGTCACCATCCTGAGTCCGGTGCGTAAGTCCGGTGCGTGAGTCCCGTGCGATGCATCTTGGTCCCCGTACCCTACTCTCAACGCATCGCGGCTTCTTATCCTGTCGGGTGCTCCCAAAGCCGACCACGCCCTTGTGAGTCGGGAACCGCGACAGGTCGCTAGCCCACTCTGATTCGCCGCAGCGCCCACCTTGCGTGCTCGCGCACCAGCGGATCTTGATCGTCCGCAGCAGCCTCCAGCGCCGCCACCCCGGCCGGGGCGCCCAGGTTACCCAGCGTCACCGCCGCGTTCCGTAGCAGACCGCCGCGTCCAGCGCGCCACAGGGGAGTCTCGCGGAACCGGGCTCGAAACCCATCCTCATCCAGGCCCATCACGTCAATCAGGTCAAGCACCGGGCGCGACGGGTGGAACACAGACGGATCCGCCAGGGACGCGAACCGTTGGTTCCACGGGCAGACCTCCTGGCAGATGTCACACCCGAAGACCCAGTCCTCCAACAGCGGACGCATCGCCTCAGGAATCCCGCCCCGGTGCTCGATAGTCAGGTACGAGATACAACGCCTGGCATCCAGCGCCCCCGGTGCCACCAGAGCGCCGGTTGGACACGCGTCCAAACACGCGGTGCACGTCCCGCAGCGCCCCCCCCGAAAGGGGTCATCCGCCGCCAGCGGCACGTCAAGGAGCAACTCGCCGAGGAAGAAGTAGGAACCGATGTCCGGATGTATCAGGTTTGTGTTCTTCCCGAACCAGCCGAGCCCTGCTCTCTGCGCCAACGCCCTCTCCATCAGCGGTCCGAAATCGACGTAAGGGCGGTAGATCACGTCCCGTCCTAGATGGTCTTCCAGCCATGCCGCCATTCGCCCCAGTCCGTCGAGCAGCACGTCGTGATAGTCCACGCCCCACGCATAGCGGGCGACCTTCCCTTGGGATTCCTCGTGCTCGTCGTGGTCTCCCGGGTAGTAGTTCAGACCCACCACTACGGCAGAGCGGATTCCCCGCATCAATACCCTCGGATCCGCTCGCTTCTCGAGAGCGTCGGGGCGGGACAGGTATCCCATCTCCGCGTGGTAGCCCTTCGCTAGCCACGCCTTGTACCGGGATAAATGGTCACTGGGCCCGGGATGCACAATCCCCGCCAGGTCAAAGCCCAACCGTCGAGCCTTCTCCTTCACAGCCTCCGTCAGCTCACTCATCACCTGCAGACTATAGGCCTTGGCTCGTCCCCTGTCAAACGTATGGTGCAACCCAGGATAGGCGGAGCCGGTTTCTATCAGGCCTCGACTTCGCGCACCACTGACACGGCCTCAAGGCCCAAGCGGTGGCGTCGTTCAGCGGGCCGACCCCCGCCGAACAACGAAACCGACCCCGAAACCGTCCTCTCTGAACGCCAGTACGCCTGGCACGAGGTGCTAGGAGACTCTCATGTCAGCATGGGTGCGCTAACGATTTGTAGCGGACATGGTGACCGGTTGGACACCGTTGGCGCCAAACGAGCGCCGCTGTAGTGACTAGTTGTGACTGGCATACGTGGCAAGCATACGCTCGTGAGGTGCATCGCACCGGTAGGGGCGACAACCCGTTAGTGCACCCTGTCAGCATCCCTTACTTGCGTCTTGACCCGGCCCGTGTTATAATCCCCGTCGCATAGTCGTAGTGCAAGAAGTGGGCAACCCCCACTTTTTTTTATAGCGGGGTTGCGTTGGAGGAATGGTGCTGGTATGTTCGTCGGGCCTTAGCGTCCGACGTTTGGTTGTTAGTCAGGGTGGTTATCTCCTCTGACGAAGAGTCAGGTGAGAGGCTCGGGTAGCAGGAGAAAGGTATGAAGTCGGAATTCCTATTGGCGTTTAATGAGATATGCAGTGACCGTGGTCTTCCAAGGGCCGTCGTCCTCGACGCTGTGGAGAACGCGTTGGTTTCCGCCTACCGCCGCAACATTGATGCCAATACAGTAGAGAACGTCTCAGCTAGGATCGACCCGAGCACTGGAGAGGCGAAGATATTCGTCGAGAAGGAGGTCGTTGAAGAAATCACCGACCCCACGTGGGAAATCACCCTCCCCGAAGCGCGTAGGATTGACGCCACTGCAGAACTGGGCGAGTTGATCACCGTCGAAGACACTCCTGATAACTTTGGTCGCATTGCTGCCCAAACCGCAAAGCAAGTCATTCTACAGAGGATACGAGAGGCAGAGCGCGACGCTCAGTACGAACACTACGTTGAGCAGGAAGGCGAGATCGTCCACGGCACAGTGCAAAGTGTGAGACCCAACGTGGTCCTCGTGAATCTCGGCGGCGCCGAGGCGATCCTGCCACGAAGCCAGCAAGTGCCCGGCGAGAGATATCACATCCATCAGCGCCTTCGCGCCTACGTGCTTGAGGTCCGGAACACCAATCGTGGACCGAAGATCGTCCTCTCCCGCAGCCACCAGAAGATGCTCCGTCGGCTGCTGGAGTTGGAGGTTCCGGAGATCTTCAATGGTACGGTCGAGATCAAAGCCATCGCCCGGGAGGCGGGCTCACGCTCGAAGGTAGCTGTTGCGGCCCGACAGCCCGGCGTGGATCCTGTGGGGGCCTGCGTCGGCATGCGCGGCGTGCGCATCAAGTCCATCGTCAACGAGCTTGGCGGCGAGAAGATTGACGTCATCGAGTGGAGTCCCGAGACGTCTACCTTCATCGCCAAGGCCCTCAGCCCAGCAAAGGTTCTGAGCGTTCAGCTGGACGAGGACCCGGATGGACGGGATTCTGCCAGCGTTGTCGTTCCCGACGACCAACTCTCCTTAGCCATCGGCCGGGCGGGCCAGAATGCCCGTCTGGCGGCCAAGTTGAGCGACCATCGTATCGACATCCAGGGAGTTACCGAGGCCGCGACCTGGGCTCTGAGGCGTGTCAACGAGGATCCCGACGTCCTTCCCAGCCTGGGCCACGCTGCCGAGCTGCTGCCGTCCGTGGCTAGCATCCTTCAGCAGCACGAGACCGAGCGCGACATGCCATACTCGAGCGAAGAACTGCTCAAGATGCGCCGCGTGATCGAGTCGGTGCGTAAGCACTATCTGTCACTCCGACAGGCCGAACGTAAGCATGAGCAGGCAGAAGAAGAGGCTCGGCGCGAGGCCTTCGAACAAGCACGCGAGGTGATCCCCGCCAAGGCTTACGAGACTACCATCGAGGAGATGGAGCTCGGCACCCGCGTCGCTGGTCGACTTGAGGAGGTCGGTCTTGGCACGGCGGGTGAGGTGATGGAACGGCTCATCGCCGAAGGCGATGAAGGCCTCTTGAACCTGGAAGGCATAGGACCCAAGACCCTGGAGCGGGTCAAGGAGAGCATCACGGAGCACGACCTACTCGAGGGTGAACCCGTCTCTGCTCAGGAGACGGTCCCCACCGAGGAGGAAGCGGTCTCTGAGGAAGAACCGGAAACGCCAGAGGAGGCAGCTCAACGCGAGGCCCGCGAGGCCTTTGAACTGGCGCGCGAAGTTATCCCGGCTAAGGCCTACGAGACCACCATCGAGGAGATGGAGCTCGGCACCCGTATCACTGAACGACTCGAGGACGTCGGTCTGGGCACGGCAGGTGAGGTGATGGAACGGCTCATCGCCGAAGGCGATGAAGGCTTGCTCGCCCTGGAAGGCATAGGTCCCAAGACCCTGGTGCGGGTCAAAGAAAGCATCACGGAGCACGACCTCCTCGAAGGTGAGTCTGTCGCCGCTCGGGAGCCAGTTCCCGCGGAGGAAGAACCAGAAGCGGGAGAGGAGGCAGCTCCTCCAGAGCTGTCGGCGGAAGCTGTTGAGCAAGTTGAGGAGGAGCCGGACGAGGAAGAGGAGAAGCTCACCCGGGCGGAGATGCTCCGTCGGGCTATGATGGGCGGCGGTGAGGAAGAGGTCGCCGGCGAAGAGCAAGAGATCGAGGAAGAATCCGAGGCGCTCGACTCGGAGTTCTTCTTCGAGGATGGCGAGCCCATCGACCGGGAGGAAAAGCTCAAGCGGGAGCGCCGTCGCCGCGTCCAGCTCGTCTTCGACGAGGAGACTGGAGAGCTTATTCCGCGTCGGCGCCGCAAGCGCGAGGAAGACGCTGAGGAGTGGTCCGGGTTCATAGACTACTAGACCGCTGAGATGAGTTGGTGAGTTCATCAAATGAACTCACCAACCTACGTAGCCGGGGCCCGGCTCTCTGGTGCACAAAGCCGGGCTTGCACTGTGCCCAGGGGAGTCAGTGTGCCATCCGTAGCCCGTGAAAACTGTCGGATTGGAGAGGGAACAGAATTGACGCAGTCAGGGAAGCGTAAGCACATCCCACAGCGGACCTGTATAGCCTGTCGCTCGAAGCGTCCCAAGCGTGAGCTGGTGCGCATCGTGCGCGCCCCCGACGGTGATGTGGCTGTGGATAAGACAGGAAAACAGAGTGGTCGTGGTGCCTATCTCTGTCCAACTAGAGAGTGTTGGCATAGGGCTCTCTCAGAGGGACTCCTGAGCCGCGCCCTCCGGGTGAGCCTGACCGAAGAGACCAGAACTTGTCTCGATGAGTATGCGGCTGGCTTCTGACGACAATTGGGGCTGTTTCTGTTCACCGTCCAAGCCTGGACGAACAGCTCCTCGACTAGGTAAGGGAGTGTAGGTGAAGATGAGCGAAGAAGTGAAGATGAGAGAAGAAAGCGTCGTCGAAATTCCCGATTTTCTGACGGTGCGCGAATTGGCTGAACTGCTCGATGTCAGCCCCATCGACGTCATCAAGGAATTGATGAGTGCGGGCGTGATGGCAAACATCAATCAGGAGATCGACTACGAGACAGCAGCCATCGTGGCACAGGAAATGGGCTACGAACCGGTCGAGGAGTCTGCAGTAGCGGTTGAGGAACAGGAAGACGAAGGAACCACCCCTCTCTGGGAGCGTTTCTACGCGGGGGAGAGGCCGGAAGACTTGAAGCCGCGCCCGCCGGTGGTCACAACCCTGGGACACGTCGATCACGGTAAGACCTCACTGCTCGACGCTGTTCGCCAGACCGACGTTCAGGGGGGTGAGGCCGGCGGCATCACCCAACACATCGGCGCCTACCAGGTACAGCACGAGGGTCAACCCATCACCTTCATCGACACACCGGGCCACGAAGCTTTCACCGAGATGCGCGCCCGTGGTGCACACACCACAGATATTGCCATCCTCGTGGTGGCCGCGGACGACGGCGTGATGCCCCAGACCATTGAGGCCATCAACCACGCCCGTGCTGCTCGCGTCCCCATCGTCGTGGCACTCAACAAGATGGACCTTGCCACCGCCCAACCGGAGAAGACCAAGCAAGAGCTTGCCGACCAGGGGTTGGTACCCGACGATTGGGGTGGAGAGACGCTCTGTATACCAGTCTCGGCCAAGGAAAAGTCTGGTCTGGGAGACCTTCTCGATGCCGTCCTGCTGGTCGCTGAGGCCTCGGATCAGATCAAGGCCAATCCGAACCGGCCCGCAATGGGCTCGGTCCTGGAGGGCCGTCTGGACCGCTCCCGCGGTGCAACGGCCACGGTCCTCGTGCAGAACGGGACCTTGCACATCGGTGACGACATCGTGGCAGGGCTCACATGCGGCCGCGTGCGACAGATGATCGACGAGCAGGGGAACCCGGTCAAGGAGGCAGGGCCTTCGACCCCCATCCTTGTCCTCGGGCTTTCCGAGGTGCCCAAGGCTGGAGAGGTCTTCGAGGTCGTGTCTGAGTCCTGTGTCGCGCGTGACATCGTCTCCGATAGGGAGGATGAGCTTGCCGCACAGGCTCCCGGCCCAATCCGCACGTTCTCACTGGACGATTTCGCCAGTCGCATCAGAGCTGGCCGCGCCAAGCAGCTCAACCTAATCATCAAGACCGATGCTCAGGGCTCGATTGACCCCATTGTCAGCTCGCTCAAGCAGCTCGGCGACGAGGAATTGAAGGTCGACATCCTCCACGCCGCTGCTGGCGGCATTGGCAAGTCAGACATCAATCTGGCCATCGCCTCGCAGGCGATCATCGTCGGCTTCAACGTCAAGCCCGACCCGGCAACGCGCCGCATGGCGGAGACTGAGGGCGTCGACATCCGCACATACAACCTCATCTACAAGCTTATCGACGAGGTCGATCAAGCGCTCAAGGGCCTCCTCGAGCCGACGTACGTGAAAGTCCTCGTGGGAGAAGCCGTGGTCCGGGATACCTTCACCATCCCCGACGTGGGAACCGTGGCCGGATGTTACATCCGCAGAGGTGAGGCGAGGCGGAACGCCAAGGCCCGCGTGGTTCGCGACGGCGGAACGCTCCACGACAGCTCGGTCTCATCCTTGAAGCGCTTCGCCGAGGACGTCCGAGAGGTCAGGAAGGGTTACGAGTGCGGCGTCGGCGTGGCTGGGTTCAACGGCTTTGAAATCGGCGACATCATCCAGTTCTACGAGGTGCGGGAGGAGTCGTCGGCGTAAGGCCCGGACGATCACAGAGGGCCGTTCCCACCGCCTCGTGGGCGGTGGGCAGCGTTTGGCGTTGCAAAATCACGGAGAGACCTGTGGGCAGGAAATATCAACGCCGCGTATCAGAGCTCATCCACATCCATTTGTCCAATCTTCTAGAGCGGAAGGTCAAGGATCCTCGCCTGGACATGGTTACGATCACGGACGTGGAGGTGTCCCCGGATGCCTCCTCCGCCAAAGTCTACTTCAGTGCATTTGGTGGAGATCAGACCCGCGACGAAGCCCAGAAGGGTCTGGAGAGCGCCGCTGGCTGGCTCCGGCACGAGCTTGGACAACAGATCCGCCTCCGCCGCACCCCCGAGCTGATCTTCCGCTACGATCACTCCTTGGAGCGAGGCGAACGGATCTCGAGCATACTTGATGAGTTGGGCCTTGGTGACGACGAAACCAACACTCCGACGAGCTAGCCAGCTCATTGTGGCGGCCCACCGACCGCTGCTTGTCTGCCACGTGGCGCCGGATGGCGATGCGCTTGGTAGCCTGACCGGATTCGCCCGAGCTCTACGCCAGCTCGAGATGTCGCCTATCGCCGCCTGCGCGGACGCGATCCCGTCGGGATTCGACTACATTCCGGACATCGAATCAGTTGTGCGGCACGTCAACGATCCCTTTGACCTGGTCATCGCCCTCGACTGCTCGGACCTTCATCGACTGGGTGAGTTTACCGAGCTTCCCCACTTCGAGCAACACCCCTTGATCAACGTGGACCACCACATCACCAACACCGAATACGGGGACGTGGATATCGTCGATCCAGAGGCTTCATCGACGGCCGAGGTCGTCCTTGAGATGGTCGAATACCTGGACCTCTCGGTCGATGAGTCTCTCGCCACCAGCCTGCTAGCTGGCATCGTCACCGACACTCGTGGATTCCGCACGAGCAACGTCACTCCTCGCGTCCTGAGAGCAGCCCTCCGCCTCACGGAGGCTGGAGCCTCACTTCCCCACGTCAGCCAGCGTGGCCTCGATCGTCGCCCAATGGTCGCCATACGTCTCTGGGGGGCCGCCCTCTCGCTCCTTCGGTTCAGCGAAGGCATCATCTGGACCACCATTCCAGTGGATATGCGGCGAGAGGTGGGGTATCAAGGAAACGGCGATGCGGGGCTGGTCAGCTTCCTGGTTAGTGCGAGCGAGGCCGACGTCGCAATCGTCTTTGTTGAGCAAGAGGACGGGAGTGTCGATGTCGGCCTGCGGGCCACACCAGGCTTCAACGTGGCCCGGTTCGCCCTCCGATTCGGAGGAGGCGGTCACGCGCTTGCATCCGGATTCAGCGCACCCGGCCCGCTAGAGGAAGCAAAGGAACGCGTGCTGTCCTCGCTCCGCGATGAGATATCGCGTCAGCGCACCAGCCAGTTCTGATAGGTAGTTCCCTCAAGTGCCCACGCAGGACATCATCCCGTGAGCCAAGACACGCCGCACGGCATCCTCAACGTCTGTAAGCCAATAAACCTGAGCTCCCACGACGTCGTGGACCACATCCGTGTTCTGACAGGCGTCCGCCGCGTGGGACACGCGGGCACTCTCGACCCCCTGGCCACCGGCGTCCTGGTCGTCTGCATCGGGAGAACCGCCACTCGCATCGTGGAATACCTGGTCGACGAGCCCAAGACCTATCGCACGCGATTCCAGCTTGGCTTCGTCACCGACACCTTTGATGCCGAGGGCAAGATCGTGAGTCAGACACCCGCCGATCTCAACCGCGAAACAGTCGAGCGGGCACTGGAGCGTTTTCGGGGCACCATTGCGCAGGTTCCCCCTATGTACTCGGCGGTGAAGCACCAGGGAAAACCGCTCTACAAGCTCGCGCGCCGCGGTATCGAGGTGGAACGACAACCGCGCAGCGTGGAGATCTATCGCCTCCAGTTGATAGACTGGCACAATGGCAGCGCCCACCCATGGGGCTCGCTGGAGATGGACTGCTCCCCAGGCACGTATGTGCGTGTCTTGGTGCACGACCTCGGACAGCACCTGGGCTGCGGTGCCTACATCAAGAGCTTGACCAGGTTGGCGAGCGGTCCGTTCCGTCTTCAAGACGCGATCACGCTGAGGGAAGCCACCGAAGCCGTGGAGGCCGACCGTCTAGCTGAGCTCCTCTACCCGGTCGATCAGGCCTTAGCAGCACGGTTCCCGGCGCTCCATCTTGAGGAAGAGGAGGCCAGACGGATCTGTTCGGGCCAGGCCCTCAAGGACAGCGAGAGACCACCAGGCGGCGCGGAAATGGCGCGCATCTACGGTCCGAGAGGCAACTTCCTCGCATTGGCAGCTCTGGATCGTGGCTCGAACGTGTGGCGCCCCCGGAAGGTCTTCGTCTCCCCATATCCGGATGCCCTGCCTGTCGGTACAGACTGACCTCTTGCTATGCGTGTCGTCCATCACCTGAGCGAAGCTAGTCGGCTCGAGTGCGCCCCCAAAGTGCCCACTCACGTGACGATCGGCGTCTTCGATGGCCTCCATCGCGGACATCAACGGATTATGCGGGGCCTGGTTGAAGCTGCCCGCGCCTCGGATCATCGCGCAATTGCCATCACCTTTGACCCCCATCCTTCCGCCGTGCTAGGCGACAGCCCGCCCCTGCTTCTCACTACTGTGGGGGAAAGGCTTGCCTTGATGCGGGAACTGGAGCTAGACACCGTCGTTGTCTACCCCTTCACAGAGGACGTGGCCTATACCTCAGCCGGCGACTTCATCCGTGAGTTGATGCACCACCTCGATCTGGCCGAAATCCGGGTTGGGCCGGACTTCTCTCTCGGGCATGGCAAGCAAGGCGACGTCGCCTACCTCCAGCAACTGGGAGACAGGCTGGGCTTCGCGGTCCGGGCCATCGACCCGGTAGAATGGCGCGGCGACGTAGTGCGAAGCAGTAGGATCCGGCATGCCCTACGCCGGGGCGACCTCGACGACGCCAACGGCTGTCTCGGGCGCCCATACAGGTTGTCCGGGGTCGTTATTCACGGTCGTGGACTCGGGCGGGATATCGGCGTGCCCACAGCCAACATCTCACCTCCACCGGATCGTCTGATTCCAGCCGGAGGGGTCTACGCCTGTCGAGCCTACACGGAGAGATGGGGGGGCTTTGCAGCGGCTGTCAACGTGGGTACCCGACCGACCTTCGCAGCACGGCACGATACGCAGGGACTGACCGTTGAGGCACATCTCCTTGACTTCGACCGCGACCTGTACGATCAAGTCTTGACGCTGGATTACGTCGCACGCTTGAGGGACGAGCGCGCCTACCCTACGCTCAATGCCCTTGTGGAGCAGATGGAGGCAGACATCAAGGAGACCAGGGGGCTTCTCCTGAGACACGGACGCGACAGCGTCCGGTAGTAACGGTCCTAGTTCAGGCCGCCAATCTCGAAGGAATAGCCTAGGAGCTCTAGAAGGACCGTCGATGCATCAGGTTTGGGATACTGCAACTCGATGACCTGACGCTCCCCCGGCCCAATCGTCCAAGGCAATGGGGGTGCCTCGGTGGTCAGCTCACTCAGACCGGCGCTGGACGAGAGACGGACATCCGCTCGTTCCACCATCAGTGCTTCCGTGCCCCGATTCCGCACCTCGGCTTCGATGATCAAGGTGCTCCCGTCATCACCCAAAAAGGCATCCATCACCATCACCTCGGGCTGCACCGGGATCCCATCTGGCGTCCCGCCCTCATAGGGGATCTTGACACGCGCAGTGGGGGCTCCGGGGCTGGGAGAGAAGACCCAGGTCAACTCGCCGGCCGGCAGCGGATCCGGAACCAGGTACCCCGCATTGCCCTGGGCCGACTCACCGGGCTGAATCTCTCCGCTCAGAGGCCCAAACTCCCCAACCTCACTTGCAGCCGCGGAGACCAGATACATATTCCCGATGCTGTCCTGCAACTCCGCGGAGAATGCATCCGTGGGCAGTGGACTGTCGCCCGTGTTCTCGACGGTGAACGCGACAAGATAGTAGGCCGTCGCCGATGCTTGATCAGTGTTGCGCTCCACGTGGCCCCGGCTGACCGTCACCCGAGCCCGGCCTACGTCAACCGGTTGGCCCACCTCGGCCGTCACCCCAACCGGCGGCCGCGCCACCGATTCAGCCTCCGCTGCGTAGTCCGCGAACGCCACCTGCCATGATTCGACCCCTGGCAGCACGACCGTTAACCGTGGCTGTTGCTGACTCAGCGCCTCGTCAGCGCCCGGCTCCATATCCCGTCGCTCGGCGAAGCGGAAGTGAAGTGCAACGCCGCTGCTGAGCTCCAGTGTGAGATCACTCCCAGGCGTCAGACTGCCGATCAGTTCCTGATTCGCCTGTGTGGGCTGAAGGCCAACCACATAGTTGATGATCGTGCCGCAGACCCATACACCGGTCCCAGAACGCCCAGCCGGATAAACCCAGGCATCTTGCTGGGGAACAATGGGTTCGACTGGATAGACCGCCCCGCCCACAGTGAGCGAGACTGGAAGAGCAACGCTGACCTCTGAGTCGCCACTGCTGATAATCGTCTCGCACCTGGGCACGGGGCCCGGGGAGACCTGAACCGGGGCCGTAGGGGTTGGCTCCATCGCCTCCGTCGGTGTTGGCGTGGGCTCCAGATTCTCGCCCGCACCACGGAGACCGAGATAGACCAAAATCACCACCGCAATGAACAGCAAGATGGCACCGCTGATGATGATAAGAATCAGCAGTTGACGACGACGCGACGCGCTCCTTTCGGGGGGACTATCCGACGTCGGCACAGGACTGTTCATAGGCTACTGGCTCTCTCCCGTCAGTGTGTGAGCTGGCACGCGCACCTGGACCGTCGCTTCCTCCTCGATATCACCATCAGCGGCGATGAGATGGTTGAAGCCCAGGAAGGGAATGGCCAACCTCACCGCGCCCTGGGATGAGACGGTGAGCGAGAGCTGCCCTTGATTGTCCGTGTAACCCTGTGCCAGGAGCTCACCCGTGGCAACCTCATAAGCCTGAGCAGACACGCCAGTGATGCCCTCGCCCGCCCCTGGCTGACTGTCCCCGTTCGCGTCATAGTAGACGATAAGGTCGATCGGCACGAAACGAGGCGCCGGCGTAGGTGGCGGCGTTGGCGTAGCCATGGTGCGTATGGAGAGCGCCTGGGGACCGGGCGTCGGCGTCGCGATAGGTGAGCCCGCTTGCGTTGGCGTCGCCGTCGGTACCGGCGACGGAAGCTTGCCCCCTGAGTCCGACGCCGGTGTCGGCTGTGTGGTGGTGTCGGCCTTGAACGGTTCCGTGCTCTTCTTGCAGCTGAGGGAGTAACTGCTGTTCTGCACGTCGCTTGGCGTCCGGTCGCCGGTGCCGACGAGCACGTACAGCCAACCGGCATACGTCGCATAGTAGTCGACCCGGCTGTTGTAGTTGCAGGGTTCAATATCGTCGTTACCGGCGATCGACTCCTCCCAGGAGGGACCACTGAACAGAATCATGTTCGGGTCCACCCCCGCGGAGAGATCGGACGTCTCACAGCGAAAGTGGAGACCTGGTTTGACCCATATCTTGTAGAAATCGTTATCGGGCCCTTCGCCAAAGACGGGCACGAAGTTGAATGTCTGGGTTTCATTCACCGGAATCACGCATGCCCGGCCGAAATCACCGTTACTCTCGCAGTCGTCCGACTGTCCTCGCGGCGTCGCCCCCGGGGTCGGCGATGGTCCCGGCGTGGCAGTAGCTGGCGCGCTGATCTCATCCACCGTCAAGTTGTAGCTGCCCTGTGAATCGACGTTGTTCTGAACAACCATGTAGTAATAGCCGTCGTAGTCCGCGTTCCAGCTTGCACGCGATGCGAGCCCCCCTGCCCCGTCATCGTCTCTCGCCACCCGCGTACGGTCTTCATCATAGATCTCGACCAGGGTATCGACGAGATTGAGGTCGCTCGTCGTGACCTGATACCAGCGTCCTTCCTTGGTGTAGAATCGGAAGTAGTCAATGTCATCCGCAGTGTGAAACGTCAACTCCAACAGGATGGGCACCTGGATCGGTAGTGTCGGGTCCTCGGCCATGGCTTCATCAAACGTGTCGTTCGGCTCATAATCATCCTCATCCGCACTGGGGCGTGGCGTCACGGTCGGTGTGGCTGTCGCTTGGACCTTGCTGGCATTCAGATGATACGTGCGTCCCGTACAATCCTGCGTGATCTGGAAAACCCGGATGAAATACGGCCCGGCGTTGTCGGCCTCAAACGTGACTGCGCTATCATTGTCAAGCGCATCGACATCCTCGACAACCTTCTCGTAGGCCAGATCGTAAACGATAATCCCGAGATTGTAGTTCCGGGTTCTATCCGGGATTGCCTCCACCGTGTAGCTCGCATCGATGGCGGCGTTGTCGAGCCTGAACCAGTCCTCGTGAACCGCGACCTCCTTAGAATCCTCGCCACTGCCGACGTTTGTCTCCGCGATCAGCGCCAGGCCATCGTAGCCAGACAGGGTCGTCGCTCTATTCTCGGCACAGAACTCTACGCTCTCTCCGACGGCGCACGCGTTGACGTTGTTAAGGCTGTCCGTCGTGGTGTGGCTGACGGTACAATCGATCTCAGCTCCTTGACGGAGAGGAGCATAGTTGGAGCTTCTGAGATCCTCGAAGGGATCGCCACTCGAGCGAGGGGCCGCCAGCGCCGCACCCGAGTAGCGGGGGAGGGCCAAGAAGAAGCCGACCAGCAGGACCAAGCTAGCGCCAGCCGCGAAAACGAATAGGTAAGATCGTTTCATAGGTGCATCCCTCCTACCCCAATCGGGTTCTGCACTGGGGTTCCGCTACTATACCACAACCCAGGGTAGACTTCAAGCCTGGCTGTTGTGGGCCATGCACCAGGGGAGGCAGCGCTCAATGCCATCCTCGCCTGCGGCCTTCTGCTCCAGGACAGGGAACGTCGGTTCCGCGTTGGCCGCGCTTGCGCCCGATGAAGGCATCAGGGGCCGTCGAATCCCAGCTGACGTAGCTGCCGTTCGTCCTCCCGCCAGCCCTCCCTGACCTTCACCCAGAGATCGAGGTAGACCTTTCCACCCACGAGACGTTCCACCGCCTTCCGGGCCCGCGATCCGATCTTCCGTATCATCGCGCCCCGCCGTCCGATAATGATGCCCTTCTGGGATGCTCTCTCTACAAAGACGTTCGCGGCTATGTACGTCACGCCCTCCTCCCTCTCCGCGAACTCCTCCACCACGACGGCGACCGAGTGAGGCACCTCGTGATACGTATGCCGCAGCACTTGCTCCCGGATGAGTTCAGCCACGATCTGTCGCTCGGTCTGGTCCGTCATGTACGTCTGGGGGTAGTAGCGTGGTCCCTCGGGCAAACGAGCCACAATCCGTTCCAGCAATTCCCCCAGATTGACCCCCTTCGTGGCCGTAGTCATCATCCACTCGTCGTAGAACGGCGCGACATCCCAGTACGCCTCCGTGTGCGCCTGCACCTTCTCGGGCTCCAGAAGGTCCATCTTGTTCAGCACGAGGATCGTCGGCGCATCCGTCCGCGCTTCCAGGAGGTCAGCTATCATACGGTCCTCTTTCTGGGGCTCCACGGACACATCCACCATGAACAAGGCCACATCGGACTCCGGGATCGCGTTCGTGGCGGTGCTCACCATAATCTCACCCAGCTTGTGCAACGGACGGTGGATCCCCGGGGTATCCACGAAGATGACCTGAAATGCCCCCTCGGTGAGAATGCCCAGAATGCGGCTTCGGGTCGTCTGCGGCTTGGATGAGACAATAGCCACCTTCTCACCAACGAACTGATTCATCAGCGTTGACTTGCCCACGTTCGGCCGTCCTATCACGGTTACGAACCCGGACCTATGCCCCTCGGGAACCGCGTATGGATCCGACGTACCGTAGTCTAACACGTCAGACATCTGACAGAAGCCTCCTAATCTGTGCTACGCCGAGACGCCGCTCACCGTGCTATCTATCCCTCACCCCGGTAACCACGTGCCTCGCTTCGGGCATCCCGCTGGCCCAACGGATCAATCGTTGACATCTGTGTGAGTCCCCGGAGTCACCGCAGTGTCCGGCACTACATAGATTCCCGGTAGAGTCGCCAGCGTCACTGCCCCCTTCACGAGCACGTTGGAGAGGACGATCGACCACACGGTTGCGCTCACGTACCGCCCCCCAAAAGCCCCCCAGCTGAAGACCAGGCTGTCGATGGGCACGCTCACGCTATTGCTGACCAGCACCCTGGCCCACTGGAAGCGGCGCGTCACACGGCTGACCCAGAGGTGGTAGATCTCCGTATCCACGAACTGGCTGATCAGTTCCGCTGCAATCGATGCCAGGACGATCCGCCAGACCGGCGTCAGGACCGCGGCAAACTCCTCCTGGAGCGGCCAGCTTGGATCCGGAGGAAGCCATGCCGCAAGTCCAAAGAAGGCCGCCATCACCAGATTGATGCCGGCAGCAGCCACGATCACAGCCCGGGCCGCCGGTCGACCGAGCAGCTTGTGGACCAAATCCCGCAGGGTGAAGGTAAACGGATAGACAAGGGTGCCCGCGTCGATGCTCAACCCGGCGATCAACGCAATCTTGAGGCTGAGGACGTCGGCCAGCATCTGCGCGGCGACGTAACCCGCGACGACCCAAACGGCCGCTGTTGAAGAGGCTGCCGTTCGATCCTTACGTTTCATAGCCTGATGCTGCGGGCTGAGGCCGGGCCATCGGGTACCTCCTCCGGAAAGATGAGACTCGCTCCGCGGGAGCCAAGGAGCGAGTCTCGTCCGTCCTCTTCGAGCCCGCCTCGTCCCAAATCGCACGACCAACGTCGTGGGATGCTAGACGACAGGCTCGACGGGATCCGCAGCCTCCTACCATGAAAGCTGCGGCCGAGGTTACTTCTCCTGCTCGCGCTGGTGTGCCTGGACGATCTCCTCCAGCAGATGGCCCGGAACCGGCTCATAGTGATCGAAGGTCATGGAGAAAAGGCCGCGACCTTGCGTCAAGCTGCGCAGGTCCGTCGCATAACGCTGCATCTCGGCGAACGGCGCCAGGGCATTGATGATCGTCTTCCCGGAGCGCTGATCCATGCCCTGGACCTGGGCGCGACGAGTGTTCAAGTCTCCGATGATGTCGCCTGTGTACTCCTCAGGCACCGTCACCGACACCGTGTAGATAGGCTCCAGGAGCGTGGGCCCTGCCCCTCTCACGACCTTCTTGAACACCTCTCGACCAGCGATCTGGAAGGCGATGTCCTTTGAGTCCACCGGGTGTTCCTTCCCGTCGTAGACGACGGCGCGCAGATCGACCACCGGATACCCGGCGATCACACCCTGGTCCAAGACTTGCTTGATCCCCTTCTCGATGGAACTCTGGAACCCTGTCGAGATCGCGCCCCCACTGACGGACCAATCATACTCGAAGCCGCTGCCCCTGGGTAAGGGTTCAAGGCGCAAGTGGACCTCGGCAAACTGCCCCGCGCCTCCCGTCTGCTTCTTATGACGGTAACGATCGGCGTGCGTCCGGGTGACGGTCTCCCGGTAGGGCACACGCGGTATCGCCGTTTCGACCTCCACGTCAAACCGGTTTGACATGCGGCGGACAGCGATATCGACGTGGGCGCCCCCCATGCCCTCAAGGAGCATCTCCTTCGTGCTGGGTTCTTGACGCCAGCGGAGAGTGGGATCCTCCTCACAGATCCGGCTCATTGTCGGGCCGAGCTTCGCCTGATCGGCCTTGCTCTTCGGAGACACCGCCACACTGTAGACAGGCGATGGGAACACTGGCCCGGGCAAGGTTACCACATGGTCCTGGTCGCATAGCGTGTCCCCCGTCAGCGTGTCACTCAGCTTCGCTACCGCACCGATATCGCCCGCAGGGAGCTGGGAGACACTGACCTGCTCCTTGCCGCGCATCACGTACAGCTGCCCCAGCCGTTCCTCCCCATCCGTCCGTGTATTGAGAACGCGCGAGTCCGAGGCCATCACACCGCGGTAGACACGGAAATACGTGAGCTTCCCCACGTAAGGATCAGCCGTGGTCTTGAAGACCAGTGCCGCCAACGGCCCATCCGCTTCTGCCCCCACCTTCTCGTCACCTTCCGGACCCTCCGCAACCACAGGCTCTCGATCAAGAGGCGATGGCGCATAGTTCACGATGGTATCCAGAAGTGCCCTGGTGCCGAGGTTCTCCGTCGCTGCCGTGACGAGGACAGGAATAGCCGTACCCTGGAGAATCGCGGCCCGCAGGCCCCGCCGCACCTCGTCCTCGGTCAGCTCTTCGCCCTCCAGATACTTCATAATGAGCTCGTCATCCGCCTCGGCCGCAGCCTCGATGAGCTGGAACCTCGTCTCCTCGGCTGCGTCCCTCATGTCCGCTGGCACATCCGCTACTTTCCCCTCTGAGCCCATCAGTGCCCGCATGTTCACCAGGTCAACAACACCAGCGCAATCCTCCGCCGTGCCGATGGGAAGATGCGTCAGGACGAAGTTCTCACCGAACGTCTCCTCCAACGCCTCCAACGTCCGCCCAATATCCACGTTCTCGCGGTTGACCTTATTGATCACGACCATTCGGGCGAGTTCTTGCTCTTCGGCAAACCTCCAGACGAGCTCGGTACCGACCTCCACCCCGGACACGGCATCGACGACGATCATCGCCGCGTCCGCAACACGTACCGAGCTCTTAGCCTCCCCAATGAAGTCCGTGTAGCCCGGCGTGTCGAGCACGTTGACCTTGTGCCCATTCCATTCGACGGGCACCAACGACAGGTTAAGCGAGATGTGGCGGCGTCGCTCCTCCTCGTCGTAGTCGGCGACGGTGGTCCCGTCCTCGACTTCGCCCATACGGTTGATGGCGCCGCTCGTGAAGAGCATCGCTTCCGCGAGCGAAGTCTTGCCGGAGCTGCCGTGGCCGAGTAGAACAACGTTCCGGAGCTGTTCGGTCTGATAATCCTTCATCGAGAATCTGACTCCCTTATCATGTAGCGTGTAGAACGCAGGGCACAAAACGAGGCCCGCCGTGGGACTGAGGAACGACAACACAACGAACCCGCGTCGCGCTCTGCGCCGATGACTCCATACAGACTGTGACAACAAGCTATTCTAAACGACAATGATGCACCTGTCAATTGCCTAATCACGTCGACGGGTGTACACTACCGGTCCAATGGCATGCCGCTCCGCCTCGGGCAGCGGCACCGACTTCAGTCAAAGGAGCGCCCATGGCCGAATTCCCCGTCGAGCCCTTTAGGATCAAGACCGTCGAGCCGATCCGTAAACCCGAACCTGAAGAACGACAACGCATTCTCCGTCAGGCCGGCTACAATCTCTTCGCCGTTCGTGCTTCAGAGGTCTACATTGATCTCCTTACCGATTCTGGAACGGCAGCCATGTCGGACAATCAGTGGTCAGGGATCATGCATGGAGACGAGAGCTACGCCGGCTGCCGTAACTTCTTCAACTTAGAGGATGCCGTTCAATCGATCACCGGATTCAAGCATTTCGTGCCCACCCACCAGGGACGCGCTGCCGAGAGTGTTCTCTTCGCCTGCACCGTGAAGCCAGGCGACGCTGTGCCCAGCAATATGCATTTCGACACCACACAGGCCAACGTCATCGCCCGGGGTGGTCAGCCTGTCGATCTGATAGCCGATGAAGGGCTCGACCCCACGCTGCGCGCGCCGTTCAAAGGCGACATCGATCTCCACAAGCTCGAAACCTTCATCGAGGAGACCCGTCCGGATGCCATCCCTCTGGGGATGCTCACCGTCACCAACAACTCCGGCGGGGGCCAGCCCGTCTCAATGGGCAATATCCGATCGACCTCGGAGATTCTTCACAGGTACGATATCCCCTTCTTCCTCGACGCGTGCCGGTACGCTGAGAACGCCTACTTCATCAAGCTACGGGACCCGGCTTACGCCGACACACCTCTCGTCGACATCGCGCGCGAGATATTCTCCTACGCTGATGGCTGCACGATGTCGGCAAAGAAGGACGCTCTGGTCAACATCGGCGGCTTCCTCGCCCTCAATGACGATCGTCTCTTCGAGCAGGTGCGCCAGGAGCTGATTATCCGAGAGGGGTTCCCCACCTACGGCGGCCTGGCCGGACGAGATCTGGAGGCTATCGCCCGAGGCCTCTGGGAGGGACTCGAGGAAAGCTATCTCTCCTACCGCATCGGCCACACCAGATACCTGGCTGACCGGCTGAACGAGGAGGGCATCCCGATTCTCGAGCCGCCGGGCGGTCATGCCGTCTACCTGGATGCAAGACGGTTTCTGCCCCACATTCCCCAGGAGGAGCTGCCGGGTCAGGCCCTGGTGTGCGCCCTCTATCTTGAGGGCGGAATTCGCAGCGTGGAGATCGGCAGCGTCATGTTCGCTCGGGAGGACCCAGAGACCGGTGGTACGCTCTATCCGGAGCTCGAGCTCGTGCGCATGGCGATCCCGCGCCGTGTCTACACCCAGGCCCACCTGGATTTCGTGGTGGACACCTGCCGCCGGCTCTATGAGGGGCGCGACGAGATAGCCGGCCTCCGCTACACGTACGCCCCAGAACTGCTGCGCCATTTCACGGCTCAGTTTGAGCCACTATAGCGGCGCGCCAGCCCGTCATTCGGGCGTGCGCCGGGTCCAAAGGCGAAGACGCGCCATCCAGTATCGACGCTGGTGCCCAGACATGACCAAGTGGAGGATAACCTAGCCCGCCCCAGCATCTCCCTCTGACTGCCCAAGCGACCGTCAGAGGGAGGGCGCGCTGAGACCAAGCTGACCGACGAATGCGATGCCGCGTCGTGAGGCCATCTTGGGCCGGAGACTGCCCACGGCCTCAAAGCAGGGAGTCAACCTTCCCGTGAGAGAGACACCAGCACCAGCACCACGATGACGGCGATGCTGAGAAGCGCGATCAGCTTCTGCCAGGGAGCCGCGACCAGCGCGAGTACGCCGAAGAGCGCACAGAAACACCAGTAGAGCAGTACGATCCATCGTTTGGAGAGCCCCATATCGAGAAGGCGGTAATGAAGATGACCTCGGTCACCCTCAACCGGGGATCGTCTGCGGCGCAGACGATCGAATATCTGCCAGGCGACGTCGACGATGGGGAGCCCCATGACCATGAGGACCGTAGCTGTCCGCCCGCCTGCTATGAGGCCCAACCCAGCCAAGGCATAGCCCAGAAAAAAGGCCCCGGTGCTTCCCAGGAAGACCCGTGCCGGCGCGACGTTGTAGGGGAGGAACCCCACCAGCGCACCCATCAGCGCCAGCGGCAGCAGCGCCACGCTGGCCTGCGGCTCGTCCGCGAGAAACCGCATGTGGACCGCCAGCACCAGGCATAGGATCGCACCAACGCCAGCCGCCAGTCCATCCAGGCCGTCCAACCAGTTCACCGTGTTGATCATCCCCATCACCCAGAGAACAGTCAAGGGAACGTAAACCAGCGCCCCCCAGCTGTAATCATGGAGACGAACAGTACCAAAGAGAGGCAATGTGAAGCGCTCCAACCACAAGAGGGTGGACAGCGCGATCAACGACAGGAAGAACTGAAACGCAAATTGGGGTGCTGGAGGAAGATCCATCCGGTCGTCCACCAGGCCCAGCGCCGCGGCGACGGTGGAACCAATCAGCAGCCCTCTCAAGCGCAGCAGATCACTGAAACTGTACCCCGCCGTCAATCGGCCCCGCCACGTCGCGACCCCAACTGCTGCCACGAAGGCGACAAATACGGCCAGGCCCCCCAATCTAGGCACCGCCCCTTGGTGGCGACGCCGTCCCCCGGGCCGATCGACGATGTTGAGGCGCCTGCCTACGATGCCGAATAACGGGGTGAGACCGACCGCAAGCCCGGCAGAGACGACCAAGACGAGGGCGTAGTGGTGAAAAGGCATACTATCTGGCATTGAGTACCAGCATCAACGTCCGAATCCTAACTCTGTGGCTCCAGACCCTTCGGGGCGCTTGCACCCCTCGCTCCTCGGCGCAGAACCCCTCACACCAGTGGTTGCAAGGGCTCTCTACGCCGTGCCGAAGAGCCGATCGCCGGCATCACCGAGACCCGGCACGATGAACCCGGCATCGTTCAGTTCATCATCGACCGCCGCCAGATAGAGGGGCACGTCGGGATGGCTGTCGCACAGATGGTCCATCCCCCGGGTTGAACCGATCACCCCCACGAACTTGATCCGTTTAGCGCCCCAATCCTTCAGTGTATCCACAGCGGCCGCGGCCGACCCGCCCGTCGCGAGCATTGGATCCAGCAGAAGGCACAGGTCCACCGTGGGACTCACCGGCAGGCGGGCATAGTACTCAATCGGCTGGAGCGTCCGTTCATCCCGCCGCAACCCGATATGCCACACCTCAGCGTTGGGCATCATACTCCAGACTCCCTCGACCATGCCCAGTCCCGCCCGCAGGATGGGGACCAGTCCCACCCGTTCCACGAGCTGCTGCTCCTCCGACTGCCCCAGGGGCGTCGTCACCTGCCGCTTCTCCGTTGCCAGATCAGCCGTCGCCTCATAGGCGAGTAGAATCGAGATCTCACGGAGCAGCTCTCGGAACTTCTTTGGATCCGTCCGCTGATCGCGCAGCAAGCACATCTTGTGTTTGACCAATGGGTGGGATGAAACGTGTACCTGGGGCATCGTCGTCTACCTCCTTGATTGTTGGGAAACGATTGTAATGGCGAAAGTGCTCCTTGTCAAAGATTGCTTTCCCTCTCCATCATTCCAAGTATAATACCGCTCAGCATGGATGAGAGATTAATCTCCGCGGAGCCGGAAGACGAAGAGGTATTCCTCGATCAGGCGCTCCGCCCTCAGCGATTGGACGACCTCATTGGCCAGGAGCACGTCTGCAACAACCTGTCCATTCTGATTGAGGCCGCAAAAAAGCGCGACGAGGCCATCGACCACGTCCTACTCTACGGTCCGCCGGGGCTGGGCAAGACCACGCTCTCCCACATCATCGCCAACGAGATGGACATGCCGATCCGCGTCACGTCAGGCCCGGCCATCGAGAGGACGGGCGACCTGGCTGCCATCTTGAGCAACCTGCGCCACAAGGAGATCTTCTTCATCGACGAGGTCCACCGCCTGGGCCGGGCCGTCGAGGAGATCCTCTACCCGGCGATGGAGGACTTCGCGCTCGACTTCGTGATCGGCAAGGGCCCGAGCGCCCGATCGATCCGCCTCAACCTTCCGCGCTTCACGGTTGTAGGCGCGACCACCCGCCTGGCCTTGCTCACCGCACCACTTCGATCCCGGTTCGGCGCGACGTTTCGCGTCGACTTCTACGACGAGACGGCTCTGGCGACCATCGTGCGCCGCGCCGCCCGAGTCCTGGAGGTGGAGATTGACGATGGAGGCGCTGCGGAGATCGCCCGGAGAGGACGTGGAACTCCCCGGGTCGCCCTGCGGCTCCTCAAGCGGGTGCGCGACTACGCCCAGGTACGTGCCCGGGGCCGTGTCACCGCCGATGTGGCCTGTCGCGCCCTTGAGCTCCTCAACGTGGATGACCGGGGCCTCGATGACGTAGACCGCCGGGTGCTGACCACCATCATCGACAAGTTCGAGGGAGGTCCGGTCGGCCTCGACACCATCGCTGCCGCTGTCAGTGAGGAATCCGACACCATCATGGACGTCATCGAGCCCTACCTCCTGCGGTTGGGCTTCTTGGACCGGACACCTCGCGGTCGCGTGGCCACCATCCGTGCCTACGAGCACCTCAACGTGCCGTGTCAGCGATCCGAACAACCTTCATTGTTGTAGCACGTAGACCCTGAGATAGCAGGGTCGCCCAGGCCGCCGCGAATCAAGGAGTCACCTTAGCAGTGGAATCCCCTGAATACCGAGTACCCTTCGGCCGCTCCTCGTTGACGTTTGAGCTCCCACACGGGATGAGCGCCACCGTCGTCGCTTCAAAGAAGGTAGAACCGGTCGACGACCTGGAGCTTAGCGTGCAGCAGGCGCTGGACCACCCCGTCGGATCACCGCCGCTCTCTGAGCTTGTGGCCCGTGGGAACCCGGGCGCCCTCAACGTCTGCATCGTCTTCACCGACATCACGCGATCTAGCCCGGACCACCTACTCGTCCCGTCCCTGCTCAGGCAGCTTGAGGCAGCCGGTGTGCCCGATGACAACGTCACCCTCCTCTGTGGCATCGGCATGCATCGCGCCTCTACCCCGGAGGAGAAGGTTGCCAAGCTGGGACAAGATGTCGTCGACCGTTACCGGGTCATCGACAACGAGCCCCAGAATGCCGAGGCACTGATCGACCTGGGCGTCACCGAGGGCGGCGTGCCGGTCTCAGCCCACCGGGCGGCAGTCGAGGCCGACCTCCTCATCGCGACTGGGCTCGTCGAGCCTCATCAGTACGCCGGCTATTCCGGGGGCCGAAAGACCGTGGCCGTCGGTGCGGCCGGCGAGCCCCTCATCGCGCATACCCACGGGCCGGCCTTCGTCGATCATCCTGGCACCCGCCTGGGCCGCATCGAGGGCAACCCGTTCCACGAGGCCGTCACCGAGGCAGCCCGTCGGGCGGGACTGGATTTCATCCTCAACGTCGTCCTGGACGACGAAAAGCGCGTCGTATGCGTGAAGGCCGGGGAGCCGGTGGAGACCCATCGACAGCTCGTCGCCTTCGCCCGTGCTATCTATGAGGTGCCCATTTCGCGCCAAGCGGACGTGGTCATCGGAGGCGTCGGGTACCCGAAGGATGCCAACCTCTATCAAGCCAGCCGCGCGGCCTCCTATCTTTTCTTCGCCCCCACGCCCGTGGTCAAACCCGGCGGGTTCCTCATCGTACCGGCACGCTGCGAGGAGGGCGCCGGCGAGGGCGTCGGTGAGCAACGGTTCTTCGAGGCGATGCGCGACGCCCCGGACGTTCAAGCCATCCTATGCGACGCGAGAGAGAACGGCTACCCACCCGGGCAGCAGCGGGCCTTCGTCATGGCCAAGGTGCTGGAGGAGGCCCACGTCATCATCGTCGGGGCCCAGTGCCCCGATGTCGTCTCCGTCTGCAAGATGACGCCCGCCGTATCGATGGACGAGGCCCTCGCCATGGCCTCAGACGAGCTGGGGAGTGACCTGGACGTGCTCATTGTACCGCACGCCCTGCTGACGCTGCCCGTCGTGAAAAGGGAGACCGAATGATGCAAGAGAGAGACTTCCTGTCGACCCTGGAAGGTGGAGACGTGATCGTCGCCGATGGCGCCATGGGCACAATGCTGCAGGACGCAGGGCTTCCGCCGGGCACAGCGCCAGAGGGTTGGCTGCTGGAGAACAGCACGGATGTGGTTGCGGTCCACCGCGCCTATCTAGATGCCGGTTCCGACTTGATCCTCACCTGCACCTTCGGCGCCACCCGTCCCCGCCTGGAACGCACCGGCCTGGGTGAGCGATTGGAGGAGATCAACCGGCGAGCGGTGGAGATTGCTCGCCAGGCGGCCGCCGATCAGGCCTTCGTGGCCGGAGACATCGGGCCATTGGGCGAGTTCATCGCCCCCTTGGGCGATCTCAGGTACGAGGAGGCCGTGGACATCTTCGCCGAGCAGGCCGCCGCCCTGACAAGAGCTGGTGTCGACGTCCTCTACATCGAGACGATGGCCGCCCTTGAGGAAGCTCGTGCCGCCGTCGAAGGGGCCATGCGGGTGGCGAACGGCACGCCCGTGACGGCCACCCTATCCTTCGACAGCCACGGCCGCACGAATATGGGCGTCCGCCCCGAGGAGGCCGCGGAGGCCCTCCTGGAGCTCGGCGTCGCCGGTCTCGGTGCCAACTGCGGCGCAACCCTCGACATGACGTTCGGTGCCATGGAGACCATGCGTCGCGTCGCCCCCGACACCCCCCTCATCGTCAAACCCAATGCCGGGACGCCGCGGATGGTGAATGATGAGGTCATCTACGACGCAGGGCCGGAGGACATGGCCGAGTATGCGCGGCGCTTCGTCGCCCTGGGAGCGAGCATCATCGGCGGCTGCTGCGGGTCCACGCCCGAGCACATTGCGGCCATCGCCCGCGCCGTCCGTTCCTGAGCCGCGTCGACGCCATGCAGCAGCTGGCCGACGACGGTGTCCGCCTCTATCCGGCCTATGGCGGGCTGGAATGTCCCGCATGTCGCCGGACGGCATCCCACGGCCCTCAGCGTAGCGTTGTCCCCGACACCGCTTGTCCTCGTCCAGCGCTGAGCGCATACTGGATTTGCCAGGGTTAGAGAACTGCGTCTGACAGCAGAATAGGGAACTTCCATGCTCCAGCCGGGAACTCTTCTCGATAACAAGTACCAAATCGACGCCGTCATCGGTCAAGGCGGCTTTGGCTATGTCTATCGCGCGCGTGAGCGGCTGACCGGTGAAGCCGTCGCCATCAAGGAACTCGTGCCGACCTTCGTGCACAACCCTGAGATGGTCAAACGCTTCGTCCAGGAAGCGCGTGCCACCCTGCGGCTCAAGCACCGCCACATCGCCCGGACCTACGGCGTCTTCCAGGACCACGAGACCTATTACCTTGCTATGGAATACCTGTCCGGCGGCTCCCTGGGCGACCGACTCAAGCAAGGCGCTCTGGCTTTCGACCGGGCGGCCAGCATCGCAGCCGCCCTTTGCGCCGCGCTCCACTACGCTCACGAGAGGGGCGTGGTCCACTGCGACATCAAACCCGCGAACGTCCTCTTCGACGATGCGGACCAGGTGCAGCTGGTGGACTTCGGTATCGCGTACGTCTCCACGGAGATGATGACGCGTCAATTCCATACGGTCGCCGGTATGGCTATGGGCACGGTCCAGTACATGTCGCCCGAGCAACTAGCCGGTGTGCGCGACGACCCTCGGATCGATGTCTACGCTATGGGGGTGCTGCTCTATCGGATGGTCGCCGGACGCCCCTACCTAGGCTTCCAGACCGAGACCACACCGGCAGCCCAGGCGCGTAACATCGCGTTGATCCAGGGGCAGAGGCCCCAACCGCTGCGCGAGGTCAGGCCCGGCGTGCCGAACTGGCTGACCGATACAGTGGACAAGGCGCTGCGCAAGCAGCCGGAGCAACGCTTCGCGACCGCAAAGGCTATGCGGGAAGCACTCCAGGAACCACAGCAAGGACGAACGAGACGGGATCCGGCGCTCCGTGCAGCACGGGTCAGCGGTGGGGGAAGGCAGCGTCGTCCTCCGCAAAACCAGCCTGGGGTCCGAAGGAGCCCGGGGCGGCCGGACGCAGCTCCGCGGCAGGATGTCGTCCGGAGAGACGCGTCGGTACCCGAGCCGGAACCAGTTGCTCCGCATGCCAAGACACCTAACGACCGTCGCGGTGGTTGTTTTCTCCGCGGACTACCGGCATGGGTCCTGATCGTAGGGGCCCTGGCAGGTATGGCGCTGGCTTGCCTGATCTTGATGCTCTTGGTCATCGGCGCTGGCGCGGATGAGAATCCACCGGCGCAAGAGAATCCGCCGCACACTTCCAATTCCGCCCCTCCCACGCAGGATCTGTCGGCGGGTGACCAATGGACGCGCCCAGCCGATGACGAAGTAATGATCTATGTGCCGGGGGGCGAGTTCCATATGGGCAGCGATACTGAGGCCGTGGCTGAGGCAATGGCCTTCTGTGACGAGTACGGCGGGCCCTGAGAGCCGTGGGTCTACGAGGTCGGACAGCCCCGCCACCGAGTCACGCTCAACGCGTTCTGGATCGACCGTACTGAGGTGACCCATCGCGAATACGGCGCCTGTGTCAAAGCGGGCGACTGCCAGAGACCTACAGCTCCCCCTGTCAGAAAGGAAACGTAGAGGGGGCAAGCATCCCGTGCCCGGCGTCGACTGGCACGCTGCGAAGACCTACTGTGCCGGGGGCCGGCGGCCGCCTCCCGACTGAGGCAGAGTGGGAGTTCGCCGCCCGAGGCCCCGACGAGCATACCTTCCCTTGGGGCGAGGCATTCGACGGCACGCGGCTCAACTCCTGCGACGCCAAGTGCCCCGAGGAGCATGGCGCGACCGCCTTCGACGATGGCTACGAGCTCACGGCCCCCGTTGGTACCTATGCTGATGGTGTCAGTTGGTGCGGAACTCTCGATATGGCCGGCAACGTCTACGAATGGGTGGCGGATTGGCGCGGCCCGTATACCGCCGCCGACCATGAAAACCCGGCCGGCCCCTCATCGGTTGAGAAGACAGTCGTGCGCGGAGCCGCCTACAACTCATCCCCCACGGCGGTCCGCTCCGCCTGGCGCGGGCAGCTGTCTCCTGAAAGCGCGGGGGCAACCTCGGTTTCCGCTGCGTTTGGGCCGCCGAGTGAGAGGCCGGGGCTTTCTTCTCTCGTCATCCTGATGCTAGTCGGTTCACCCACGTTCGAACCTGGCTGTCGATCCACCTGAACAGACGAGTAACCCCGCGAGTACCACCATGCCCCCTCAGACTTGGGCGTCGCGCTCACGCTGCCGCAGCAGGAGCCTCCGGATGCGCGCGTGCCGCTGCCGCGTGATGGGGTAGAACCAGGTCAGTGCGATAGCGCTGACCAAGAGCACACCCCCGACTGGCCCTGTCATCACGCGAATCGTCATCAGCGTGGCCGGCGACTGGCTGAACTGGACGGCCGATGCCGGAGGTGACTGATAACCGAACCATCCCAGCGCCTGGAGCCCCGCAAACACCGCCACAGCGCCTGCCAGCTTCCGCATGAAGTTCTTCAGCCCGTAGTAGGCTCCCTCGCACCGCCGTCGGGTGCGCAGTTCGTCCCACTCGATGACGTCCGGGAAGATCGCATCCGGCAACACGTGCGCCGTGGAGACGCTCAGCCCTGCCAGGACGCCCAGGCCGAGGATGAAACCCACCTGCCCCGGCTGAACGAAGATGATCAACATCTGCACCACGGCCCAGAACCCCATCCCCACCATGTAGGCCAGCCGCTTGCCGATGAGCCGCGCCAGCCAGGTCCAGAACGGCAGGGCCACCACAGCCGTGATCAACATCAGTCCCAGCACGGCTGATTCCAGGGCCAGTTCGACACCGAATACCGTTATGGTAGCCAGAAGATCCCCACCGGCCACCCAGTAGACGAGGATGAACGGAAGCATCAACCCCACCATGTCGAACGTGATCCAGTTCAGGATGTAGATTCCCGTCGCGAATCGGAATGGAATGTTCTGCCAGGCTGCCTGAGCCACCTCTCGCAGCCGCAGGGAATCTGACGCCCGAGGCTCAAAGCGCTCGCGGACGACGAACGCCATCACCACGAACGGCACCACAGCCAGCCCGCCGAAGAGCGCCGCGGCTGCTAGATACCCCTGGCGGAGCGTGAACCCGGCTGCTAGAGCCGTATCCACGATGAGTGGGGCCAGGACCGCGGCCGCCAGCGACGCAAGCAAGTTGAAGAACATGCGGAAGCCGGTCAGCCGCGTTCGCTCGTCGTAGTCCGGTGTCATCTCCGGCGTCAGCGCGTAGAAGGGTACCGAAACCAGCGTCTGGAGACTGTCGCTGATCATGTACGCCAGTGTGACGTGGACCGCCAGGCCGATCTGACTCTGCCACGGCGGCGCCCACCACAGCACGAGGAAGCCGAGCCCGAAGGGCACTGAGAAGAGCAGCAGGAACGGCCGCCGCCGTCCCCAGCGCGTATGCACGCGGTCGCTCAGTGTGCCGACGAGCGGGTCGTTGATCGCATCCCAGACAATGCCCACCAGGGCCGCCACGGACGCCAGACGCGGTTCGAGTCCAACAGCGTCCGTGAGGAAGATAGCATAGAAGATCTGACGCAGCGTCCCAAAGCTCGACAGGGACCAATCGCCGCTCCCATAGACGACCTTGGTCCAGAAGGGGACGTGCGGAGGACCTTCAGGGAGAGATGTGCTGGCGTCAGATTCGAGGGACGATGCAGGTGAGTTCAAAGCGCCCTTCTTAACGGACGGATCAGGTGCAGGGGTGCCACTAGAGGGCTAATCGGTAGATGCGGTGGCGCTTGTACCACTCCCCTCCCACAGCCCCCACCTCACCCCTGCTCTCGATGTTGTTCTCGGCCACCTGCACCAGGTCGGCGTGCTCAAACCCGAAGTTGAGCACAGTCTTCGCCAGCTCCGTGTACAGGACGGCGTTCGCCCCCACGCCCTGATGCTTCGGCAAGATGCCTGCTCCGTTGAAATTAATCCAGCTCGTGCGTCTCATCTCCAGCAGCAGGTGCAACCACCCGAAGGGCCAGATCCGCCCCCGGGCCCGCTGGATACCCGCTGATAGGTCTGGATAGCCGATGACGAATCCCACGACCTCCTTCTCTTTCATCACCAGTTTGATCAGACGCGGATCCGCCGCTGCGAGAAACCGATCAGCAATCGCGTTCGCCTCGACCTCGTCAATGGGATAGTACCCCCACACGTGCGGGAAGGCCTCATTGTTCACCCGCTGGACCTCCGGTACCCAACGACGGAGCTCACGCTTGCTGTCGAACGATCTGACCCAGTAGCCGCGCCGCTCCTTCACCCTCTCCGCGATGTCATAGAACCGCTTCGGCAGGTCGGAGTCTCCCGCTAGATGGGCCGAGAGGAAGTCAATCTCCTTCTCGAACCCCAGGCCCTCCAGGAGGTCCGCGTAGTAGGGCGGGTTGTAAGGGACGCCCATCGCTGGACGGTGTCCGAATCCCTCCACCAGTAGGCCGTGGCCGTCTGCCCGCAGCAGGCCCCGCGGACCGATCAGCATTGTCAAGCCCCGTTCCCGAGCCCAATCGGCAGCTGCGCTGACCAGGCCCTCCGCCACCGTCTCATCCTCCACCGTCTCGAAATAGTAGAAGAACCCCGTCTTGCTCTTGTGGTACCGGTTGTAGCGCCGATTTTCAATCACGGCGATGCGCCCCACGGTTCTATCCCCCTGCTCAGCCAGGAAGAAATCGGCGTCCGAGTGACGGTAGAAGGGGTACTTATCTCGGTTCAGTGCCAACTCCATATCGGACACGATCGGCGGCACCCACAGCTCACTCTCGCGGTAGAGGTCGAAGGGCAGCCGAACGAACTGGCGCACGTCCCCCCCACGCGAAGTATCGATCTTCCGGATTCTCACACTGCCTCCATAAGACTACTCCGCGACAAAGAAAGCCACGGCCAGAACGCCGGGCCCAGCGTGCGTCACGATGGCGGGCGGCACGTCCATAATCGGCACCGAGGAAAGACCCACAGTCTGACACAGGTCATCGGCCAAAGCCCGGGCTTGGTCCGGTACCGAGGCGTGCATAATCGAGAGGTACCCCGTTCCGTCGCCCGGTATCTGTTCCAGCACCAGGTCCTTGAGCCGGGCCACCGCGCGCTTCCGCGTGCGCGTCTTCTCGAACTCCGCCGCCCGCCCGTCTCGGAGCGTCAGAATGGGCTTGACCCGTAGCACGCTGCCCAGCAGGGCCGCCGCGTCCCCGATGCGCCCATTCTTGGCCAGATACTCGAGCGTATCGACCAGGAAAAAGACCCGGCTGCGCGGGATCAGCTCGTGGATGTGCGCTTCTATCGAGTCGGCGTCGCTGCCGACCTCGGCCCACTGAGCCGCAAGCATCACCAGCGTGGCCAGGGGACTGCCGATCAGCCGCGTATCGATGATTCGGATGTCCGCATCCGGAAAGTCCACGGCGGCCACCGTGGCCGACCGCACGGTACCGCTCAGTTCCGTGGAAGGGTGGATGCAGAGAATGGGCTCACCCTCGGGCACAAGACGCTCAAACGTCTCGACGAACAGCTCCGGGGGGGGTGCCGACGTCTTGGGGAGCCCCTTGAAGCTCCTCAGCCGTTCCATGAAGACAGCGTGCTCCATCTCTGTCCCCTCAAGGTAGGAATCGGTACCAAAGATGATGACCTGGGGGATAACCGGGATGTCATAGCGCTGGACGATCTCATCGGAGAGGCCGGCTGTCGTGTCCGTGATGATCTTGACCATGAATGCCTCCTTGGCGGCCCACGCCACACTGGGGGGAGTCCATCAACTCCGCGTTTGTGAAGATCCTTCAAGGCTTCAACCTGGGACATCTCGCCCGTGGGCAGCTATGATACCACGAAAGACCACCCTTGTCAGGCAGCCGCCGGCAGCCGCGGGCCCCATCACCCGCCCCAGCTGCTGCGCTGGACGCGGCGCCCATTCCTGGGTATACTTCCCATCACCATGCTGGGATCCAAGACGATTACATCGCGCGCGGTCTACCCCTGTGCTTGGGGCGTCCCGCTGCCCTATGGGTGTGATTTGAAGATCCTGCACTGATGGCCCTCATCAAGCTGAGCCTGGTCTTCGCGGGGATCGTTCTCCTCATCACCCGCCGCTGGAACCTCGGGATCGTCCTTCTCCTGGCCTCCACCGCCGTCGGATCTCTTTTCGGCTATCCCCTGGCCTCAGTCGCTCGCGACGTGGTAGCAGCCAGTGTTGATCTGCTGACCGTCAGGATCGCAGTCTCGGTCGTCTTGATCATGGTTCTCAGCGAACTGCTCCGCGAGACGGGCAGTCTAAGGGGTATGGTGGGTGCCCTCCAGGGCCTCGTCCCCAGCGGAAGACTGGTCATCGCGGCCCTGCCAGCCCTCATTGGGCTCTTACCTATGGTCGGCGGCGCGATGTTCTCGGCGCCGATGGTCAACGAGGTTGGCGACCGCTTCAACCTCGATCGGGAGCGGAAGACGTTCATCAACTACTGGTTCCGTCACATCTGGGAATACGTCTTTCCCCTCTACCCATCGATGATGCTCGCCGCTGCCCTCCTGCAGATGGAGACCTTCCAACTCGCGGCGGTGACGTGGCCGTTGACGCTGACCGCCGTGGCGAGCGGCGCTCTGTTCGGGCTGGTCACCGTGCCAGAGAGCTCCGCCGCAGGAGCTCCAGCGGCGAGCCGTGCCCGGCAGTTCCGCACGCTGAGCGCCGCCCTGTGGCCCATTGCCGCCGCCATCGCCCTGTCCCTTGCCCTGCCCGTGGACGAGCGTGCCAGGCTCATTCTCGGCCTCGTCGTCACCATCACCCTGCTGATGAGCGTGAAGAACCTCGGCTTGGCCACGCTCGGCGATATCCTCCGGCATCGCATCCCCTGGCAGACCGTCATGGTGATTTTCGGGGCCCTCATCTTCCGCCGCGTCCTCGATCAGAGCGGCGCCGTGACCGATGTTTCGACGGCACTCATCCGCTCCGGCGTGCCGCTGGTGTTGATCGCGTTCCTTGTGCCCTTCATCGCCGGTCTGCTCACCGGCCTGTCCCACGCGGCCTTCAGCATCGGCTTCCCCATCGTCCTGCCGCTCGTGGCACCCAGCGGCGGCGTGCCCCCGACCGGTTGGGCTGCCTGGATGATGGCCGGCGCCTTTCTGGGCGTGATGTGGTCGCCCCTCCACCTCTGTCTTTCGCTGACTCGAGTCTATTTCGAGGCCGACTGGGGGCCGATCTACGCAAGGATCGCCCCCTCCACCGTGTTCGTGGCCCTGACCGCCGGGCTTCTGCTGCTGACCTAGAGCCGCCGGTGGCGCCGCGGAAATCCTGGAGACAGCCAGCTACTGCCCCACCGGGGCAACCTGCCGCACCCAGGGACGCCCATGGATGAAGGATCACCCACCGCCGGTAGATTGGCGGCAGGCACTTGCACACTCCCTCAATGCGTGTTACAACTACCGTGTAAAGGAGGCACCATGCCCGTCATACCGCCAACCGTGCTGAAGAAGCTCTACGTCAAGGGGTCGCTCCGCCCAGAGGATGGCGGCTTCGCCTTCGACCTGAAGAACCTCATCGCGCCGGCCACGATCACAGACGTTAAGGGCCTTGACGTAAATGGCGAGTCCATTGATGGATCCTCGCTAACCATTGTGCCCCCCAGCGGCAACACCCGCCCCGCCGACCGCATCTCTCCAGGTAGGCCTCTCCAGTTCCCGGTCGGTGTGGTCGTCACGGTCCACGTGGCGTCGGAGCCCCTCATCCCCGGTCAGCACGACGTAGCCCTGCACGTGGATATCAAGGAGATCGGGTCCCTAGAGATCCCTATCTCCGATGCCATCAGCTGACTCAGAGCCAGTCTGGTGCAAGGGACGTCCTTCGTCCAAGTACGCTCCCTGGTCCCAAGACCTATGTATCCTCGTACTGCGTGCTGATGAAGCAGGGCCCCGCCTTCTCCCGTACCTTCGTTCTGGCAGCATTCCTGGTTGCCCTCGCAGTCGGCCTGGGACTCCGCTTCTTCCAGCTGCCGGAGCGGCCTCTCGGACTCCACTACGACGAGGCAGCCAACGGCATCCTGTCCGGGGAGATCGCGCGCGGCGTGGAACGTCCCGTATTCATCCCCTCCTACACGGGCAAAGAGGTGCTCTTCTTCTATTGGGCAGCCCTCTGGATGAGGGCCCTCGGTCCCACCACCCTCGCTCTTCGCTCGGCCGCCGCCTCCGTCGGGTTGCTTACCATCGCCGCAGCCGCCTGGGCCACCTACGAACTCCTCCGTGACCAACCCGAAGCTCTGTGGATCGCCGTCCTCTCGGCATCCTTTCTGGCCGTATCCTTCTGGCACGTCCTCCTGAGCCGGTACGGCTTTCGCGCCGTCACGCAGCCGCTTCTCCAGGCACTCACCGTCGCGGCCCTCTGGCACGCTTTCCGCATCAACCCTCGCGGGGACTTCCCGTCCCGAGCCACGGCCTGGTTCTTGCTCGCCGGGATCTGCTGCGGTCTCACCGCCTACACGTATCTGGCCGCTCGTGCATTCCCACTCCCTCTAGCCGTGGGGCTGGTGACTTTCTTCGTGGCAGAGAGGGAAGGAAGGCGCGTGCGACTGGCGCAGATCGGGATCTTTGTCGGGGCGGCCGCGCTCGTGCTGGCACCGCTGGGCCGCTACTGGATCGCCCATCCGGGGAGCTTCATGACCCGCGCCAACCAGGTCGCCGCCGACACGTGGAGCGAGGCCTGGCGTGGGCTGACCGCTTGCCTGGGCATGTTCTTCGTGCGCGGGGATCCGTACATCCGCTTCAACCTGCCCGGACGCCCCCTATTCAGCCCCGTGGTCGCTATCCTCTTCTTGATCGGCTTGGGCACGGCCATCGCCCTGCTGGTGCGGAGCCGGACCACGACGCGGCGGTCGACCCGCCCTCCGTCGCAGGCAGCCGTCGCCTTCCTGCTGGCGCTGCTGCCCATCATGCTGCTGCCCAGCGCGCTGGCCACCGACGAGATCACCCCCAGCAACCTCCGGACCGTGGGCCTGCTGCCCTTCCTCTACGTCGTCCCGGCCCTCGGGCTCTGGACGCTTCTGCGACTGGTGGGCCGCCTGGCTGGCCTTGATGGCAGGCGATTGGGGTTCCTCTTCCTGGGGGCTTCCGTCGCCGTGGTCGTCCTCCTGGGTGCTCGCACCGCACGCGCCTACTCCACGTGGTCGTCCTCCGCTGCCCTCTACTACGCCGCCGATGGGGATCTCGCCGACGCGGCTCGGTACCTCAATGGGACCTCCCTCTCATCCACCAACCCCTACGTGGCCAGCCTTCACTACCGTCACCCTACGCTCGCCTTCCTGGCCGAGTCGTATGAGAGGGTGCGCTGGCTGGTGGACGGACGCACCCTCGTCTTCCCTCCCGACGGGCAGGCTCTCATCCTCTATCCCCGGTCGGCCTCGGAGCACCTCCCGTGGGTTCAATCCATCCTTCCGGGCGATGCGCTGGCAGGTTCGCCACCCGGCCCCGACGGCGAAGCGGCCTTCCGGGTCTATCGTGTGGATGCGGCTGACGCTCCGACGCCCAGCGTCCATCGCGATGCCAGCTTCGGGCGCGCGGCGCAAGTCCTCGGCTACACGGTCACCAATGAGCCCCGCTCTGGAGAACGCGTGGATGTCGCGGTTACGTGGCGCGTCGTCGGCCCGCCAGACCAGCCCGACTACCGGGCCGTCGCCCGGCTCGTCGATGCGTGGGGCTCGCTCTGGGCGGACGCCCAGCCCCTCCACTACCCATCGGAGCAGTGGACCGAGGGGGAGCTCGTCGTCGATCATCTCTCGATACCAATCCCGCCCGGCGCCCCCCCGGGTCCCTACACCATCCAGTTTGGCTTCTATGCCCCCAGCGCCGACGCGCGGCTGCCGCTCCTCGATCCCACCGGTGCCTACGCCGGTTCCCACACCGAGCTCTCCATCGAGGTCCACCCGGCCGCCGCGTCCCCCTCTCTCGACGAGCTGGCTATTGAACGCCGCCTGGACGTCTCCCTAAACGGCCTGACGCTGCTGGGGACGAATCTGACCAGCACCATACTCCGGCCGGGGGAGCGCCTCCGGGCTGCCCTCATCTGGCAGGCCGGCCCCGAGCCCCGTTCCTCACGGGAGCTCTCCCTCCGTCTGGGGGAGACAACCCTGTACAGTGGAGCCCCGGTTCAGGGCACCTACCCATTCGGCGCCTGGCAGCCCGGTGAGGTGGTGATCGACCGGCAGCAGCCTCGCATCCCCCTGGACACGCCGCCAGGTACCCATACCTTGACCCTGCGGGTGGAAGGCGCGGAGGCCATCGAGCTGGGGGAGGTGCAGATCCTCCCGGCGGACCGATCCTTCGAGGTGCCGGCGGTCTCCCACCCCGTGGGCATCACGCTGGGCGGGCGCGTCGAGCTCGTCGGCTACGACATCTCCAGGGACACGATCGAGCCCGGCGAGACGCTCAACCTGACTCTGACCTGGAGAGCTCTCCAGGAGATGACGACCGACTACACGGTCTTCACTCATCTCTTGGCACCAGCTGGCTCTATGACGGGGCAGCTGGACCGTCAGCCCGTGGAGGGCCGCTACCCCACGACCCTCTGGGCCGAGGGGGAGGTCATCACGGACGCCTATGCCATCCCGGTACGTGACAACGCCCAGCCCGGCGAGCACTGGCTGGAGGTGGGCATGTACCTCCCCGAGAACGGCCTGCGGCTGTCCATCGACGACACCCCCGACAACGCTCTCAAGCTCCGGGCCATCACCATCGATGACTGACGCAATACCAATCGTCGGGGGCCACGAGCATCCCATCGCCCACATACTAGCGCCTTCACGCGCCTGTAAACTGACCGTCGAACCGACATAGGAACTCCATGAACGAAATCTTAGACTGGATTCTCGCCTTTCTCCCCGTCCTGACCGTGCTCATCCTCATGCTCCGCTTCCGCTGGGGCGGGGCTCGGGCAGGAGCAGCCGGCTGGGCCGTGGCCCTCGCTGTGGCGGCCCTCCACTTCGGCGCCGGGTTGCGGCTGTTGGGCTATGCCCAGCTCAAAGGCCTGCTCTTGACACTCTTCGTCGTCTACATCATCTGGGGCGCCCTCCTCTTCTACCGCACCACCGACGAGGCAGGCGCCGTTGATGCGATAGGGGACGGGCTCCCGCGTCTCACGCCAGATCGGGGTATGCAGGCCCTCCTCCTGGGCTGGGTCTTCAGCACCTTCCTTCAGGGTGTAGGGGGATTTGGGGTCCCTGTGGCGGTCACGGCACCCCTGCTGGTCGGATTGGGGTTTCCCCCACTGGCAGCCATCGTAATCCCCTCCGTCGGCCATCCATGGGCCGTCACCTTTGGATCTCTAGGCTCCTCATTCTTCGCCCTCATCGCCGCCACGGGCCGGAGCGGCTCGTCCCTGGCGCCTTGGAGTGCCGCAATGCTCGGCCTGGCCTGTCTGTGCTGCGGGGCGGCCACCCTCTGGGCCGCCGGAGGCTCCAAGACCCTCCGCTCCGGTTGGGCAGCCCTCTTCGTCATCGGCCTGCCTATGGCGCTGACCCAATACCTGGTGGTCACCAACGGTCTCTGGTCCATCGGGGCCATGGCGGCCGGGCTGGTGGGCCTGGTCTTGGGGGTTGTGTGGGCGCGCGTGAGCCCGAGGCGAGCGACCACGGAGCACCAGGACCGATCCGATCGGCCGGGCTCGGGGGTGCCCCTCCCCTGGGCACTGGCGCCCTACGCGCTCCTCATCGCCATCGTCCTCGTCGCCCAGTTCGTGCCCCCGGTGCGAGACGCGCTAGATCAGGTCGTCCTTCGCGTCCGATTCCCGGAGGTCAGTACAAATCGGGGTTGGAGCATCCCGGCAGGAGAGGGGCGCACCATTCGGGTCTTCGGCCATCCTGGGGCCCTGCTTCTGTACGCCTCTCTGGGGACCTACGTCCTCTACCGCCTGCGTGGGTACTACGCACCAGGCTCCGCATCTCGCATCGGCGGCGGCGTCGTTCGCCGGGCCGCTGGCTCCAGCCTGGGTACAGCGGCTATGGTGGGTATGGCGGTGACGATGGAGCACGCCGGGATGACCCACCGGCTCGCCGCGGGCATCGCCGATGTGGCTGGCCCCGCCTTCCCTCTGGCCGCGCCCTTCATCGGTGCCCTGGGGGCCTTCATGACGGGATCCAACACCAACTCCAACGTGATCTTCGGCGACCTGCAGCAGAGCGTGGCCGCGTTGGTAGGGGTCAGTCCTCTGATCATCCTGGCGGGTCAGACAGCCGGCGCGGCCATCGGGTCGGCCTTTGCCCCGGCCAAGGTGATCGTGGGATGCAGCACGGTGGACGCCGAGGAGGGCCCGGCGCTTCAGTCGGTGATGCGCTACGGACTTGTCATCGTGGCCGTCGTAGCGGTGACCACCGCCCTCGCCCTACTCCTGACCGGACGCTGATCCACTCCCTACGGATCACCGCGGCGCAAGATAGCACCGCAGATTAGGGCTCAGCTCGCGGCCAGAGAAAGGGACGCTGCGCACGGCTCACAGATCTGACAGGCCTTGAGTGACGTGCAGAGGATATGCGGCCCCAGCCGTTGTACGGCCCTGGCCATCGTGCGGCCGTCGATACGGCGCGTCGGACTCCAGCGGGGGCGTCGCTCGTGGGGCCGTCTTCGGAACGGCGCCTTCACACCTTCCGGCCTGTTCGAACGCTCGCTTGAACCGCCCGCCTACTCCGGTGCCTGGTAGCCGGGACCGTAGTGGTAGGCAGCCCGCCGGGGCTCGTACTTGCTCACGAACGTGTCCCGATCCAGCACCTCGCCCGAACGGT
>Ga0180435_10000580_pt1 | contig 38393 bp, 36 predicted proteins | sample SS_ome_3_FD_132467 | JGI IMG/M metagenome (GOLD analysis project Ga0180435, IMG submission 132467) | Hypersaline lake sediment archaeal communities from the Salton Sea, California, USA - SS_3_S_1 metaG | ecosystem: Environmental > Aquatic > Non-marine Saline and Alkaline > Hypersaline >... | reverse complement strand
CGCGGCATCCATGGTTTGGGGCTCCTTCAATGGCTGGTCTAACAACCATTGAAACCCCAAACCTGGGTGCCAAATCAAGACCCGTTCTTGCTAGCAGTTGGCAAGGTTACGATCAAGGCCCCTCCGCGTCAGCCGACGGTCTTGACACACCTCGCTTGGGCGGCATGCGGGAGGTTGAGTCGGCGGAGAGGATTGTAGAATCCGCTGCCCCCCCGCTGGGGTGCTGCCGTTGACACGTCGCTGCCGTGGGCCTAGCATTGGTGGTTTCAACCTCCGGCGAGTGGGTCGGTCGGGGTCTTGCCCCGGCTCGTCCTGGGTCCCGGTCGGTCCAATGCGGGGGGGCGGAGCGACGTCCACCCTGGTACCGTCGGCGGATTCGTCGGACGCCTTGACCGGCAACAGGACCAGACGAAGTGTCCCCGGGTCATTTCTTGCAAGGATCAAAACGATGGCGGTTCCCAAGAGAAAACACAGCAATTCGCGGACGGGCAAACGGCGGGCACATGACGCGAAACGTCCGGCTCACGTGAGCTACTGCGTTCAGTGCAGTTCGGCCGTCACGCCCCACACGGTCTGCCCCAACTGCGGACATTACATGGGGCGGAAGGTCGTCGAGGTGGAAAGCTAGCTTCCCGCATGGTGCTTCGTACGGAAGAATTTGATGGGTAAGATCGCCTTTCTATTTCCCGGTCAGGGCGCGCAGCACGTCGGCATGGGGCAGCGGCTGGCCGAGTCGCTCCCGGCAGCGCGGGCCCTGTACGATCGGGCCGCCGAGATCGTCGGTTACGACTTGGCCAAACTCTGCTTCGAGGGCCCGGACGAGGAACTCGATTCCACCGTCTACAGCCAACCAGCCCTGTTCGTCACCAGCTTGGCGGCGGTCGAGGCCCTGCGGGTGGAGTCGCCCGACGTGGTCCTCTCGTGCGAAGCGAGCGCCGGGTTGAGTTTGGGCGAGTACACGGCCATGGTCTTCGCCGGCGTGATGGAATTCGAGGACGGGCTACGGTTGGTCCAGCGGCGCGGAGCCGCAATGCAGGAAGCCGCCGACGCCGTGCCCAGCGGCATGGTCAGCATCCTCGGTTTGGAGCGGGTGGAAGTGGAAGCCTTGTGCGAGAAGGCGCGGGGTGACGGCGTGCTGCAGATCGCCAACCTGCTCTGCCCGCAGAACATTGTTGTGTCGGGGACGAACGAGGCGTGCGAGCGCGTGGCGGAGATGGCCCAGCCGGCTGGGGCGATGAAGGCTATCCCATTGGCCGTTGCCGGGGCTTTCCACACGCACATTATGCAGCCGGCCGAGGCCAAGCTGGCGGCCGCCCTGGCCGAAGTGCCCATGCAGAGCCCCCGGATCCCCGTGGTGGCCAACATCGACGCGCAACCGCACGACGATCCCGAGGAAATCCGCGATCTGCTGATGAAACAAGTCATGGCCCCTGTCCGCTGGGAGGATTCCATGCGGTACCTGCTCGACCAGGGATTCGATCAGTTCCACGAAATTGGCCCGGGAAGGGTGTTGCGGGGATTGCTCCGCCGCATCGACCGCAAGGCATCGTGTCAGAGTTTGGATGTTTAGCCGGGAAAAGGTGAATGGCACCTGCGGTTGAAGCAGCGGAGGGCTGCGTTGGCAAGGCGATCGGCGGATTTTGCGATCCTCTCGCCCCGGTCAGCGTGGCGGAATTGCAGGTGAAAGGGGTGGCTCAGGGGCGGTGGATTTGTATCCACCGGACGCCCAGAAGGGGCCTCACCTTTTCCACCATGCCCCACTGAGATTGGAAAGGAAAACCGGATGTCGACGGACGCGAAATCTCGAATCACGACGGACCTTTCCGGCCGCGTGGCGCTGGTCACCGGCGCGGGCCGGGGCCTAGGAAGATCAATTGCCGAGGCACTGGCTGGGGCCGGGGCCTCGGTGGCCTGCGTGGATATCGATCCCGATCTGCTGGCCGAGAGCGTCGCGGCGATCGAGGCTGCCGGCGGGACGGCCGCCCCGTTCCCCTGCGACGTGACCGATAGCGAGCGCGTTACCGCCACTGTGGGCGAGGTGGCTTCCCGCTTCGGTGGGTTGTCGATCCTCGTCAATAACGCCGGCATCACCCGCGACACCCTGGCGATGCGGATGAAGGACGACCAGTGGGACGCCGTGATCAACATCAACCTTCGGGGGACCTTCCTATTCACCCGAGCCGCCATCCGGCCGCTGATGAAGGCCAAGGCGGGACGGATCATCAACATTGCCAGCGTTTCGGGGCTGATGGGCAACCCCGGGCAAGTCAACTACTCGGCTTCCAAGGCGGGGGTGATCGGCCTGACCCGTACCGTGGCCAAGGAGCTGGCCGGCCGCGGCATCACCGTGAACGCGGTGGCCCCGGGGTTTATCGCCACGGAAATGACCGCCAAATTGGGCGAGGAGATCCTCGAGCGGGTGCGGGCGGAAGTGCCCCTCGGTCGGCTGGGCGATCCGGCCGACGTGTCCGACGCGGTGCTCTTCCTGGCCAGCGATGCGGCGGCCTACATTTCCGGCCACGTGCTGACCGTCGACGGAGGTTTGACGGGGTAAATCTGAGCGACTGGGCTGCATGCGGTGTCTCGGGGGGGCACGAAAGGGGCGAATAAGGGGGGAGAAAAGGCTGATTTCTCCGGGTGGACGGAATAGGCGGCCAAAACGTGCTCGGTAGATATGGACACGCGGGCAAGAATCCGCTATATCTTCTCCCTTTACAGGATTTGCGTAGCAATTTGACCGGTGCGGGCGGGGCCAGATCGCCGAAAATAGGGCGAAGGCCGTGCTCGATGCCCGACCAATGTCCGGCCGGGCCGCACGAGATGGCGAGAGAAGAGTTCGGTCCGCCCAGTGCGGCGGACCGGGCTGCGAGTATTACGAGAACGTAACACGCCCCGCTGTCGGGGCGTTTTTGTCAATCGGTTCAGGTGTCTTCGGCGTGTTCGCCGGGGGCGCCGTCGACAGGTTCGCAGGAGGACTAACAAGGTGGCCTCAGTTAAGGAACGCGTAATCGATATCGTGGCCGATCAACTCGGCGTGAGCAAGGACAAGATCACCGAGGAAACCTCCTTCGTGAACGACCTTGGAGCTGACTCGCTCGACACGGTGGAGCTGGTGATGGAACTCGAGGAAGAGTTCGACATCAACATCCCGGACGACGCCGCCGAGAAGATTCAAACGGTCGGCCAGGCGATCGAACACATCGAGCAAGCCGTCGAAGACAATTGACCGGCGGCCCTACCGTGGTCGACTTCGGCAATCGTTGCGTGATGCGCGGATGTCGTCGCGACCGGCCCCCTCCCCTCCCTCTCGCCTCCATGGGTGCGATGAATCGTCGTGTCGTCATAACCGGGCTTGGCGCCGTCACGTCGCTGGCGTGTCAGGTCGATGAACTGTGGAAACGAATCCTTGCCGGCGAGAGCGGTGTGCGCGAAATCAAGAATTTCGACGCCTCCAGTTTTCGCTCCCGCATCGGCGGCGAGATTCGCGACTGGAACACCGACGGCTACGTGGAGTCCAAAGAGGCCAAGCGGCTCGACCGCTTCGCCCAACTTGGGCTGGTCGCCGGCATCGACGCCGTTAGCGACTCGGGGATCGACTTCGGCGCCGAAGAGCCCTATCGGTGCGGGGTCATTCTCGGCTCCGGGATCGGCGGGTTGATGGAAATCGAGGTGCAGCACACCCGATTGCTCAACAAGGGCCCGGAAAAAGTCTCCGCCTTTACCATCCCGAAGCTGATGACGAACGCCGCCTGCGGTCAGATCTCGATCCGCTACGGGCTGCGAGGCATGAATCAGGCCGTCTCCACCGCCTGCGCCAGCGCCACCAACGCGATCGGCGACGCAGTTCGGGCGATCCGCTACGATCTGGCCGACGTGATGGTCACCGGTGGCACCGAGGCCGCGCTCACCCCGATGGGCCTCAGCGCGTTCTGCGCGATGCGGGCCCTCTCGGAGCGGAACGACGATCCGACGGCCGGCAGCCGGCCGTTCGACGCCGACCGCGATGGCTTCGTGATGAGCGAAGGAGCCGGCGCGCTGGTGATCGAGGAACTCGAGCACGCCAAAGCGCGGGGTGCGAACATCTATTGCGAAGTGCTCGGCTATGGAGCCAGTGCCGATGCCGGTCACATCACGCAACCCGACGCCAAGGGCGTCGGTGCGTCCCACGCGATGGCGCAGGCCCTGCGCGACGCGGGCATGAACACCGACCAGGTCGACTACATCAACGCCCACGGCACCAGCACGCCACTGGGCGACCAGGCCGAGACCACGGCCATCAAAAACGTCTTTGCGGAAGACGCCAGACAGTTGAGTGTCTCCAGCACCAAGAGCCACCTCGGCCACCTGCTGGGAGCCAGCGGGGGCGTGGAACTCATCTTCTGCGCTTTGGCCATCCGCGACGGCGTGGTCCCACCGACGATCAATCTCCAGAACCCCGACCCCAAGTGCGACCTCGACTACACGCCGAATGAAGCCCGGCAACGAACGGTGCGGGCCGCCATGTCGAATAGCTTCGGTTTCGGTGGGCACAATGGAAGCCTGATCGTCGGCCAGTTGCGCAACGGACGGTGAACCTCGTCCATTGTCATGGATTGACGAAACACAAGGTGCCCGGATGGCACGTTTGGCCTCGATTGCCGCACGGACGTGGATGGCGGCCGTCGCCCTGCTCTTACTGGGCGGTTTGGTGCAATGTGTGATCGTTGCCCGAACCACGCTGCCGTGCCTCGATTCGGTCCGGCTGATTTCGCTTGCCCAGCGGTTTGAAGCATCGCCGCTGTCCGCTCTTCGAACGGCCGAGGAACAGCCCCTATATCCGGCATGCGTGGCCGGTGTTCGCGCGACGTTGCGCTATGTTCGTCAGCCGCGGCCCGGAGATTGGGTCTTGGCCGCGCAGATCACCGCCGGTCTGTTCGCGGCGCTTTCCGTGGTTCCCGTGTATCTGATTGGCTTTCTGCTGGCCGGACGCACGCCAGCCCTGATTGCCGGCTTACTTTGGGTCTTTTTGCCGGAGGCGGCATGGTTGGGAGGCTACGCGCTGGCCGACAGCCTCCACTTGGCCTTGTTGGCCGCCGCCATGGCCGCGGCGCTCGCCTACTTGCGACCGGTGGCCACCGCCGATCGCCGATCGCACTGGTTGTTGCTCTCCGGCTTGGCTGCCGGCGTGGCGGTGATGGCCCGCGCCGAGGTGCTTGTGTTGTTGCCGGTCGTAGGGGTGGTTGTGCTGGTCTCGACGCTGCCGCAACTGCCTCGGCGACCAGCCACCGGCGAGGGAAGCTTCGCCCGAGCGGCCGTCTCGCCGCGCCGGGCGCTCCTCCATGCCGCAGTGGGCGTGGCGGCTTTGGGTATTGGTTTCGCGCTGCCAGTGGCCAGCTACATGCTTCTGGCTGGGGTAAACGGCGTGCCTTCGATCGCGGCCCGGTTGCTCGGCCGTCCCGACCCGGCTTATGCCGCGGCGAGTCGGACGGACGAGTCAAGCGCGGAGGTCGTGAAACATCCACTCCCGCGCCTTTCCGACGGCAGCCCCCTCACCCTTTCGGCGAAAGACGCCACGCAAAGCATTCGCGCCGATGGTGCATTCGAAGCGATCGGTCGTGGGGTGGAGCACCTCGGGCGGGTCTACGGCTACTGGCTGATCCCCTTTGTCGTTTGGGGAGCCTTGACTTGGCCGAAACGCCATGCGAACGGGCGGCTGACCGCGGCCGAATGGCTCCCCGGGGTTTTTTATGTCGCCTACTTGGTGGCCATTGTGGCGTTCATCCTCCGAGAGCGCTATGCCGAACCGCGGCACTTCCTGCCGCTGGTTGTTGCTTCGATCGCGTGCGCGTCGGTCGGTCTCGGGCAAGCCGCTCGGGCCATCGGTTCGCTCGCTGCTCGCCTTAGACCTGCCTTGGTCCGAGCGTTCACCCCCGCCCAAGCCACGGCGATTCTAGCGTTGCTGATTATCGCTCTGATGGCCCCGCGAACGTTTCGTTCACTGCATATAAGCTTGTCGCCGCATCGTGAAGCCGGCCAGTGGCTCCTGGCCAACGCGCCGCGCGGGGCACGCGTGGTCGACACCCGCGGTTGGACAGGCCTGCAAACTGACTTGCCAACCTTTTCGCTCGATCACACGCCAACGTTGCTCGAGCGCCGAGGCCCTTTGTTTTTCGTTGTCGAGCGGCAAGAGATGCGGATCGACAGCCCTCGTGGGGCCAGCTTGCGGCATCTGCTGCAATCGCTGGGGCGTCCGGTCGCGGCGTTTCCGACTAGGCGAGAGTCGGATGCGGGGCACACGGAAATCGCCGTGGAGGTCTATCGCTGGGCACCGCGCGACGTGTCTCGGGTAGCCGCCGCCGACGCCATCGAAGGAAGGTGAACCGTGCCTCTTAGCTACGAACAATTCGTTGCCGCGGCGGTCGATTGCTTCCAACTTTCCGCGCCCGTCTACCATTTTGTCCGGCTGGGCGACGTTGAACAGGTCGACGACCACGCGCTGGCGCGCCGCTTCGCCGGCCGGCCCGATGCAACGTTTCTGTGCGTGGAGGTCGACGGCGCGGGTCAGCTGGAGCGGCTCCCCTTTCCCGACCGGACAGCCCGCACCATCATCTGCCTGGGCGATCTGGTTGGCGGTGGCCACGCGGAGCGATGTCGTCCAGAACGGGAAGAGCCACGCGACGATGCCCGCGCGGCCGAGCAGTTCAGCCGCTTGCTGGAGCCGGGGGGCGCGCTGCTCTTGGCCATGACGCAACCGTCGAGCGGCGCGCGGTGGCGGGCATCGCCCAATGCACTAGAGAGGCTGCTTGGGCCGATGGGGCTCACCTTGGTCGGCTGGGGCCCGGCCGACTCCGCGCGCGAAATCGTCTACGGCTTGGGGTTCAAGCCGCCCTTGCCGCCCGGGACACTCGATGCTTGCCAGCGATTTGCCGCGCGACTTCAACGTGGCCGCGCTACCGGATCAGGGTTGCGAGATTCCCTGCGGGCCATCGTCAGCTGCGCGCGTCACGCCCTGGGTTTACCCCAGGCGGCCACGGCCGATGCACCCGGTCTCACGATCCACTTGCGTGCCGATGCAGCTCATCCGGAGGCGGGATTCGCCGCGCAAGCCAACGACACGGCCCTGGGCTCGCGTCTCGATCTAATGTGAAGCGCCCGCGACGACCGGGTTGCGCAAAGTGCCCAATCCGTCGATCTCCACCTCCAGCATGTCGCCCGGCTTGAGGAACACTTGCGGCTGACGGGCGAAGCCGACCCCTGGTGGCGTTCCGGTGAACAGCAGATCGCCCGGCTGGAGCGTGAAGAACTGGGATACGTGGGCGATCAGTCGTGGAATCGAGAAGATCAGTTGCTCCGTGTTGGAATCCTGCATCACTTGGCCGTTCAGCCGGAGCCGGATGTCTAGTTTGTCCGGATCGAGCACTTCGTCGGCGGTGACCAAGTACGGCCCAAAGGGGGCGAAGGTATCGAACGTCTTGCCCAACAGCCATTGACCGCCCGTGTGGTTGAACTGCCAGTCGCGCGCGGAGACATCGTTGCCGCAGCAGTAGGCGGCCACGTGTTCGGCGGCCTGGTCCTCGGGGATGTGGCGCCCCGGCCGACCGATCACCGCCACGAGTTCCGCTTCGTAATCCACCTCCTGGCTGATCGGAGGGAGTTCAATTGTCTGCTCGTGGGCCAGCGCGGCGGATGGATACTTGCCGAAAATGATTGGCTCCTCGGGCGGCTCGCGGCCGCCCTCGCGCGCATGATCGGCGTAGTTCAATCCCACGCATATAATCTTCTCGGGCGAGGGGATCGGCGGCACGCGCTCGGCTTCGGGCAGCGCTCGGCTCGGTTGCGTGGCCACGGCTTTGCCCACGCGGGCCAGCATCTCCGGGCCGCCGGCCAGTAGCCGCTTGATGCACGAGGGCAATTCGGGATTAGCCTCTTGCACGTCGACAATCCCGTCGTCTCGGGCGACGGCCGCGCGGGTCTGCCCCTCGCGGCGATAGCTGAGCAGCTTCATCCGTAGTCTCGCTTTCCAGTGGAACGGTAACGACCTCGGCACACGATATCGGCTCCCGCGGCGGCGGGCAAGGGGCTCCGAAGATTGATTGGCGCGGGTAAAGCAGCCAACTCGGCGAAACCTGCCGACCGGATCGGCAGACTGTGCGCGACGTGCCGTGGTCGAACGGATCGGCTTGGTCGGAGAATCGCGACGACGATCCGCGTCTACCCACGTGAATAGGCGGCTCTCTCGCACGATGTCGGAGTAATCCGCGTCGTTCGGCCGGGTTTGGCACGCCGGTTGCACCCCTGCGCCACCCCATCCCCTCGGACGCAAAGGAGTGCGAACCATGCAAATCGGCGGTATCACCAGCAGTTACCCGGACCCCATGCGCAGTGCCTCCGGCGAGATCCTCGAAGCGCTAGCGGGCGGCAAGTCGTCGAAGGAGCAGGCGTCGTCGTCGGCCTCGCTGGCATCAGTCGCCGCGGCGACCGACATTCTGGAAAAGTACGACGTGACGGACATCACGCCCAGCGAATACTCCGACATGGTTCAGGAGCTTTTCGAAGCGGGTGTGATCGACGACGGCGACTTCAACCAACTGGCCTCGGTGCGGCTGGAACTCGACGCGGCGGGCGTGGAGCCGGACGAGTCGGTCGACCTGGTCCAGTTCTACCGCCGCAAGCTGGAGGACATCCTCCGCCGAACCGATGGCACGGCCGAGCCCCCGGCGGCACTCAAGCAGCGACTCGACTGGGTCGAGAAGTTCTCGATGATCCACGAGAACCCGACCGTGCAGGGGCTGAATGCGTTGATCTGACCGACCCGGCGCGACCCAGTCTTTCCTGCTGGGAGCGGATCGGGGCGAGGGCCAGGGCGTCCTGCGTCGGGTGAACTGCCCGCTGATCGGGCCCCTACGGCTGTTCAGCCGCTTCATAGGTGCGGCCGGCGACGCCCTCGGCATGGTTCTGTCGCGCCAGCTCGGCCATCCGTCGGCCGCAGACGGTGGGGTAGTCGCCCGTGATGCAGGCTCGGCAGAGATCCTCGGCCGGCTTGGTGATCGCCCGCGCCACCGCATCGACGGGCAAGTAGCGCAATGAATCCGCGCCGACCGCTTCGGCCATGCGCGCTTCCGCCTCCGGCGTGAGTGGGCCGCCTTCGAGAAACTCCGGGGCGAACAGCTCGCTGATGGTCGACATGTCGATGCCGTAGAAACAGGGCGAGATGATCGGAGGGCAGGCCACGCGCACGTGAATCTCGCGCGGCTGGCCCAGCCGTCGGACCCGATCCACCAGGGCCCGAAGCGTGGTGCCGCGGACGATCGAATCCTCGACCAGGAGAATGCGTTTGCCCTCGAGTACTTCACGTAGCGGCGTGTACTTCATCAGGGCCTTTTGCTTCCGTCGCAGTCCGCCCTCGATGAACGTCCGGCCGGCGTAGCGATTGCGGATCAAGCCCTCGACGCTGGGGATCTTCAGCGCGTAGGCCATGGCGTCGGCCGCCGCTTTGCTGGTATCGGGCACGGGTACGACGGCCGTGTCCTTGTCGATGGGCACCGTCTCCAACTGGGCCAGTTCCTCGCCGAGCGCCTTGCGCGACAGGTAAACACTACGCTGATCGATCGTGCTGGCGACGTTGGAGAAGTAAACCCACTCGAAGAAGCAGTGCGCTTGGCGCGGGCTCTGTGCGAAACGTTCGAAGCGAAGCTGGCCATCGGTGATCACGGCCGCCATGCCGGGCGGGAGTGAATGGATGCTTTCGGCGTCGAAACCCAAGTTCAGCAGGGCGACGCTCTCGCTGGCGGCGGCGAACAGCGGACCCTCGATCGCGTAGCTGAGCGGCTTAATGCCTAGCGGATCGCGAAGTGCCAGCATATTGCCCAACGCGTCGAGCATGACCAGACTGTAGGCCCCGTCGACGCTCTCGGCCAGCCGCCGGCCCACGTCGCTCAGCAGGGGGTGCCGCGTCGCGCTGAGCGTGCCGCTGATCTGGTGCATGAGAATCTCGGTGTCGGTTTCGCGCGCCAGGTAGTTATCCTCGTTGTCGAGCAATTCGTCGCGCAACTCGGGATAGTTGGTCAACTGGCCGTTGAAGGCGAAGCTGAACCACTTGTGCTTCTTCAGGTGATGGCGCTCGAACGGCTGGGCGTAGCTGCGATCATCCTGTCCGCAGGTGGCGTACCGCACGTGACCGATGGCCGCCCGGCCGCCATACTCGTTCATGATCCGCTCGGCTTCTTCGCGGTGCCCGAGGCGGAACACCTCGTTCACCGTGCCGACATCCTTGTAAGTGTCGATCAACTGCCGACGATGGGGACTGTAGGAGGTCAAGCCGGCGGCAAGCTGGCCGCGGTTCTGCACGTCGAGCAGCATCCGCACGACCAGCCGCGAAACGGCCTCCGGCCCTTGCGGCGGACAGAGTGGACTGACGCCCTGGTCGGGCAGGTGGTAGACGGCGGCGATGCCGCATTCTTCATGGAGCTCGCTCATGGGAGTTATTCTAGTGACGTTCCCGACCCGCCACAAGCGACGGCCCGAACCGCTTGTCTGCAAAGCGAATCGCCGCTGGCTCACCGGCTGAGGGGGGGCGCGGCCCTCCGGACATGAGAGGTTCGGGGCATGATGGGGCTTTACACCCCGGCCGGGATGATTATTCTCTTAGTGGCCAAAGATCCCGCCCGGCGCGTTGGATCGTCAGCAGGCCCGCACAAAATTCGCGGGATGGGGAAGCGCGGGCGGCGGCGGCTCGTCGCGCCTGACTGCCGTCGGCGGAAGGTGCGCAAATTTTCGGAGTGCCGCATGTCTTACGAAGTGGAGCAGAAGTTTCCGGTCGACGAGGTGGGGCCAATCCAAGCCCGGCTGGCGAAAATGGACGTCGTCATCGGGGAGCCGTTCACCGAGGTGGACTGGTATTATGCGCACCCCAGCCGCGACTTCCGCCAGACCGATGAGGCCCTGCGTCTACGTCGCCACGATGGGGCCAACCGGATCACCTATAAGGGGCCAAAGGTCGATCAGGTCACGAAAACCCGCCAGGAAATCGAATTGCCTCTGCCCGAGGGGACCGGCGTGACGCGCGATTGGGCGGGTTTGCTCGAACGGCTCGGGTTTCGGCCGGTGGGGGAGGTGCAGAAGACACGGAGGAAGGCCCATCTCGACTGGCAAGGCCATGCGGTCGAGGTCTCCTTCGATCAACTCGAAGAGATCGGCTCGTTCGTGGAATTGGAGACCGTGGCCGACGAGGAGGCCGTCGATCAGGCTCGGCAGGCGATCGCCGACCTCGCCGCACACCTGGGACTCAAGCGAAGCGAGCGGCGGAGCTACTTGCATCTGGTGCTGGCCGCGCGGGGGGAGCGGTAGCGTTCGGCAATCCGGCAGCCCGCCTCTTACCCTTACCTTTCCCGCGCCCGCGATGGTGGAGGCGGTCGCCGAAGCAGAGGCGATCCGGTATATTCCCACCTATGGAACCCGCCAATCAACAGCGACCCTCGGCCGTGGAGGCCACCTCGCCGGGTCGCGGGCAAAAGCGACACCGGCGGTTGATCGTCCGCCGGGAGCGGCGCAATTTGGCGCTAATGGCCGCGCATCAGATCGTTTTCCGCATCGGCTGGATTTTCAAAACGGAGAGCGTGATCATTCCCGCGTTTCTCGATTGGCTGACCGGGCCCGGCGGCGGGATGCTCCGGGGGATGCTGCCGGTGATCAATCGGTCGGGCCAGAGCCTGCCGCCCGTCTTTCTGGCCGATTGGCTCCGTGCCCGCCCGTTGAAAAAGCGTTCCCTGGCGGTGTTCACCGCCGGCATGGGGCTAGCATTTTTGCCGGTGGCGGCGGCCTGCCTGCTGCTCGACGCCCGACGCTTCGCCTGGATGCCCTGGCTGTTCCTGATCCTCTACGGCGCGTTCTTCGTCTGCAACGGCATGTATCACTTGTCGTTCGGTACCGTGCAGGGCAAGCTGATTCGACCCTGGCGCCGGGGCCGACTGCTGCTGGTTTCGACCTTCTACGGCTCGTTTCCCGCCATGTTGGTCGCCTGGTGGCTGTTGCCCGGCTGGTTGGATCAGCCCGAGCGGGGATTTGGGTTCATCTTCCTGTCGGCCGCGGTATGTTTTCTGGGGTCCAGTCTCCTGGCCCTGGCCATCTTCGAGCCGGCTGATGCGGCGGCCAGTTTCCCGTTGGGCCGCTGGCGAGGGAGTGTGGCCGATCTGGCGCGTACCCTCCGCGCCGACGCCAACCTCCGACGCACCACGGTCGTGGCCATGCTCTTTGCCGGCGGCCTGATCGTGCTCCCCCACTATCAGGCTCTGGCGTTGCAGCAACTGCGTGTGCCGATGGGCATGTTGATGGTCTTTGCCGTTACGCAAAATGCCGCCGTGGGCATCTTCAGCCTTTTCATCGGGCCGATGGCCGACCGCTGGGGAAACCGGCTCACGCTCGGCGTGCTCATCTTCGGCTCCACACTCCCCCCCCTGCTGGCCGTGTCGATGGCCGTGCTCGGCGGATCGTGGGCCGCAAAGACCTTCTGGCTAGTCTATATCCCCCTGGGAGTGACACCGTTGGTGTTGCGGATCCTAATCAACTACACGCTGGAGATCTGCCAACCGGCCGAGCACCCGCGCTATCTGAGCACCGTGAGCCTTTGCCTCGCGATGCCCTTCGTCGCCTCGCCGCTCGTGGGAGGATTGGTCGATCTGCTGGGCTTCACGCCGATCTTCCTGTCCACCGCCGCGTTGATGTTCGTCGGCGGGCTGCTCACATTCAGCCTCGACGAGCCGCGCCATCGCGTCTCGGCAGAGGAGCGCCCGCCAGTGATCGACGGTGAGGCGTGAGATGATCAGCCGGGTGCGCCACAGCGCCAGTAGAATCAGCGGCCGCCAGGGAGTGGATACAGCGGCTGCCCGCCGACACCGGGATCCGTCGGCGGTACTTGTGGCGGTGGTGTCCCCTGCGGCGTCATCGGAACGGGTGCATAGGGCGCGGCGGCCGGGGCCGTCGGGCCATGCGAGCCGGACGGCGTCCCAGGCACGACATGCGTCTCCGCCGGTCCGGGTTGCACCTGGACCGGTGCAAGCGGTCCATCGGCCAACGCGGGATGCATGCCGCCACGCAACTGCTCCGCCCGATCGAGCAACGTCTCGGTGGGGACGATCGACTGCGGCACTAGGTTGAAGGTCAGCCGGCGATGATCGCGGATCTCGCCGGGCACGATATTCTCGGCCACGAAGTCGAGCGGTGGGATCTGATACCAGGGCGGCGGCACCGGCTGCATCACGGTCAGCGTCTGATAGCCGTCCTTGACCAGGCGGATCTTCCGGATGCCGTAGTAGGTGAAGTTCGTCGCCACCGGCGTTACCCCCACCGGGTAATCGTCCACATAGACCATCGCGCCGGGCGGATTGGTTCGGATTTCCATGCGGCGACGTACGCAACCAGCCGAGATCAGCAGGGCGATGATTAGCAAAATTGCGAGGAATCGGCCGGATGCCGGCGCAATTAGGGACCCCGATGCTGTCGGGCGGTCCGTCCGCTGGTCCAGGGCGGCAAGGTTGGTGGCGATGTGGTAACGCGTCATCAGGCCAGACGGAATGGGAGGAGAGGAATTGAACGAAATCGAGTCACGGGTGCGGTGAGAAGGGGGAAACTACGTCTGGAGCGAAAAGGCGAGCGGGAGTATAGTGACGAGCGGCCCTCGCGGCCAGCCCGATATTCGGCTGCTGCCCAGGCAATCCGTCTGGCACGCGTCGTCGGTTGCGTGTAGACTGGAAGCTGTGGGCTAACCTAGGTACCCCAAGCTCCGCATCCCACCAAGAGACCCCGAGTAGCCAATCGCCATGCCGGAAAACCAGGACAACAACTGGGACCACTGCCTGCGGCATGCGTCGATCTCCGACGTTGGCGTGCGGAGGGCCAACAACCAGGACAATTTGGCCGTCGTCCTGGCCGATGGACAAACCACGTGGCAAAAACGGGGACATCTGTTCCTGGTGGCCGATGGCATGGGAGCCCATGCCGCCGGCGAATTGGCCAGCAAGATGGCCGCCGACCTCATCCCGTTGACCTATCACAAGCAGCAGCAGCTGAGTCCGCCCGAAGCCATCCTCAACGCCACGGTGGAAGCCAACGCCCGGATTCACGCCCGAGGTCAGGCCAGCTCCGACTTCCATGGCATGGGCACCACGGGCACCGCGCTCGTGCTGCTGCCGCGGGGAGCGATCCTGGCCCATGTGGGCGACAGCCGCGCCTATCGCTTGCGGGGTAATCGGCTGGAGCAACTCACCTTCGACCACAGCCTGGTGTGGGAGCTGCGCAAGGCGGGCAACCTGAGCGACGAGGAAGTGCCGGGATATGTCGGCAAAAACGTGATTACCCGCTCGCTGGGGCCCAACGAAACAGTCGACGTCGACTTGGAAGGCCCCCATCCGATTCTGGTGGGCGACACGTTCCTGCTCTGCAGTGACGGATTGACCGGACAGGTGGAGGACGAGGAGTTGGGTACGATCCTGATGTGCCTGCCGCCGGAGGAAGCCGTCCACTCGCTGGTCGATCTGGCCAATTTGCGCGGAGGCCCGGACAACATCACGATCATTGTTGCCCGAGTGACTGGACCGCACATTGCCCACGGCACGTCCAACGGCGAGCCACCCCCCGAGGGGCCAAACGTGCAGCCGGTCAATCCGTTGATCTGGGCACTGTTGGGCGTGGCGGCATTGGGCTCCGGGGTGCTGGCGGTACTCGGGAGTCTGTGGGGGGCGTTGTTCGGCCTCATCGCTGCGGTGATTATCGGGGCCATTGCGGCGACGCTTCGCTACGGCGGGCCGCCCAAGCCTCGTTTCGAACACGCCAAGCGCGGCCAGGGACCCTACTCGGCCACCACCTGCGGAGCGACGCGCGACTTCGCCAACAGCCTCCACGAGCTGGTCCGGCAACTCCGCGACGGAGCAACCCGCGAGCAATGGGACGTGGACCTGGAGCAGTTCGACCGCTTGGCGGCCCGAGGGGATCAGGCCGCCGGCGAGGGCGACTTCGCCGCCGCTGTAGCTGACCGGTTGCGGGCGATCCGTTTTGTGATGGACGACCTGAAGCAACGCCGCCGTGCAGGCACCGCTAGCAAACGCGGTCCTGATAGCGCTCTGGATTGAGCGACGATCCGGCGCGTCAAGCCGCAAAGCCTCTGCTCTTCTCGCCTTGCCGCCGCGGGGGGCATCCGGCTACACTTCCCGCCTGAGACCCGGCCGATCGCTGGCCCGTCCCGGTCACTGTCGGCCCCGGTCATTGCCAGCCCCGGTCACTGACGACGCACGGCCGAAAGGAAACGCCGTTGTTCGCCCGCCGCCCCATCCATGTCAAAGTGCTTTTCGGGTTGGCCTTGCTGGTCGCCATCGTGTTGATCCTGGCCAGCGGCGCGCTCTACACCACCTACGAATACCGCGAGTTGGTCAAGAGCCTCAGCGCCCGGGTATCGGAGTTACCCGTGGCGGCCCGACTGGCGCGTCACGTGGGTGAAGCCCGGATTACGATTAGCGAGCTGCGCGGCCTGCGCGCGGCCACCTTTGCCGACACCTGGAACGATCGGATGCCGCTACGGGTGCGAATGGTACGGGATCAGTTCCGCCTGCAACTGAGCCGCATCGAGGAGACGCTGGATCAGTACAACCAGCAACTGGAGCACAAGCTGCGCACCGACTCCAGCATGGCCGACAACCAGCGCGAACGGCGTACGGTAGCCAAAATCGAATCGGCATTGGAGCGCGTTCATTTGGCCGATCGTTCGGGCGACTGGATGCTCGATGACGTGAAGATCGGCCAGCTCGACGCCGAACTCGAGTATTTGCAAGCCCTCTCGGCCGAGTTGCCCAGCTATCTGCACACCAAGCTCAGCGGATTCGCCGACGAGGTGCGTACCGAATACCGCGCGCTGATCGTCACCACCTGGGTCACCACCGTGGGGGCCGTGCTGTTGTTCGCCCTGTTCTTGCACCTGCTCTATCGGTGGATCATGCAGCCGCTGCGGACGTTGATCGACGGGTCGAGGCAGGTGGCCTTTGGTCAGTTTTCCCACCAGATTCACGTCGACACCCACGACGAAATGGCCGAACTGGCCCAGGCGATGAACGACATGACGGCCCGCTTTCGCGCCATCCGCGACGACCTGGACCGCCAAGTGCGAGAGCGCACCAAGCAGGCCGTGCGGAGCGAGCGGCTGGCGAGTGTCGGCTTCCTCGCTGCCGGGGTGGCTCACGAGATCAACAACCCACTGGCCTCGATTGCCATGTGCGCGGAGTCGCTCGAGGAACGTTTCGTCGAGATGCACGGCCAGCAGGCGCCGCCTTGCGAGGAAGACTACAGCGTGGCCTTCGACTATCTCCGCATGATGCAGAGCGAAGCCTTCCGTTGTAAGGAGATCACCGAAAGCCTGCTGGACTTCTCCCGGGCCGGCGGTGTCACGCGCGAGGAGAGCGACCTGGGCGAACTGGTACGCGAGGTCATCGCCATGCTCAGTCACCTTGGACGCTATCGCGGCAAGCAGGTCCGTTTCGACTCAACCCAGGCGGCGATTGCCCTGGTCAATGCGCGGGAGATCAAGCAAGTGGTGCTCAACCTGCTGACCAATGCCCTGGACAGCGTCGAGGAAGGCGGGCAAGTCGAGGTCGAGTTGGCCGAGCCGGAAGCCGGACAAGTGGAACTAATCTTCCGCGACGACGGTTGCGGCATTGAAGCGGAATTAATCGAGCAGATCTTTGAACCGTTCTTCACACGCCGCCGCGTTGGGCAAGGAACCGGCCTCGGCCTGTCGATCACGCACCGGATCGTCGCCGACCACGGCGGCGAGATCACGGCCGAGAGCCCCGGCCCCGGTCTTGGGGCCACCTTCCGGGTGCGACTGCCGCTTCGACCCGACGAAGCCGCCCGGGCGGCTTAGGCCGGCGGCCGGCCAGCGGAAACCGGCACGTGACGGCCACCCCCGCGTGCGGGTGGTGTGCGAATGTCTCTTGAGCCATCGGTGCCGAGTCGCTATGGTGTGCCGCCCAAAGATCGGCAGCCTGATTCCAAGCAGTCACCAAGCCTACTCTCGGATCGCTTTCAGCCAAGCATGATGGACTACGAGATTGGCCGCTGCACTCGCCATTGCGCGGTCAGCGGCCGGGAATTGAAGCCCGGCGAGGAGTTCTACTCGGCCTTGGTCGATCAAGGGGCGGGGTCGAGCCGGATGGACTACGCGCGCGAAGTGTGGGAGGGACCTCCGCCAGGAGCCGTGGGCTGGTGGAAGTCGCATATCCCCGACCCGAATTCACAAAAACTGACTTGGGCGCCCAACGATGTGATGCTCGACTTCTTCGACGAGTTGGCCGAGCAGCCCGACCGGCAGGACGTCCGCTACGTGCTGGCCTTGCTACTGGTTCGGCGTCGGGTAATGCGTTTGGAGGAAAGTCAGACGGACACCGAGCATGGGGAAGTGATCGTGCTCTACTGTCCACGCCGTGACGCGACTTACCACGTTCCGGCCCGGGAGCCCACGCCCGAACGGATCGATGAAATCCAACAGCACCTTTCCCACTTACTGGAAGGTTGATGATGGGGAATCGCCCATGCCATCGTCCATTCGGGTGCCCATCGGGACGGCCCTTGGATCGCCCCTTGAGCCGCCCGTTGACGGCTCTGGTGGTGAGCGTCACGTTGGTGGCCCTGAGCGGGGCCAATTGCCCGAACATGGTGCATCAGTTTGGGGCACCGCGGCCGCGCGTGCTTCAGCCTGGTGCGACCATCGAGCAGGTGCTCAACGTGGTGAACGCGAACAACGGTCGGATCCAGTCGCTCTCCTCGACCGACGCTTCGATCTCCGTGCCCGGCTCGCCAACGCTTCGGGCGAACTTGGCGTTTTGCCGGCCTGGGCTGTTGCGGCTCCGCGCGAAAACGGCGCTAACCGGCCCGGAGTTGGACCTGGGTAGCAACGAGGAATTGTTCTGGTTCTGGGTGCGGCGCGCGGAACCGCCCGCCGTGTTCTATTGTCGACACGCCGACTATCCCGACAGCGCCGCCCAGCGGATGATTCCCATCGATCCCGCCTGGTTGGGCGACGTGCTGGGCGCGGCGACGCTCGACCCGGCGCTTCCGCACCAGGGCCCTTACGCCATGCCCGGCGACCGGCTGCAAGTCCGCACGGTCGTGGAAACCGTTCAGGGACCGATGACCCGGATCACCGTGGTCGACGCCATCGGCGGAGCCATCGTCGAACAGCATGTCTACGATACCGCCGGAGGTCGAGTGGCTTCGGCGGTGGTCGAGCAGCATCGCCGCGACCCGCTGACGAATTTGGTCGTGCCTCGTGTGGTGAAGATCGACGCTCCCCAAACCCAATTCCAAATGCGGCTGGACCTGGGTACCGTGCAGGTGAATCGCCTGGACTGCGCGTCGCAGCACCTTTGGACCATGCCGCGAATCGAAGGGGCGCCGCTCGTGGATCTGGCCCACCCGCCGCGGATGACGCCGACATCCGTGCCGCGAAGCTCCGCCCCACCAGCCGCTCTCAACCGCCGCCGGAGTGTCAGATGAGCGGTCGCCGAGCCCGCTGATCATTTGGCTCGGCCGGGCCGCTGAACCGCCACCGGTCAATCAGCCTAGTGCTTTGTTACAGCTTGATTTTCCGGTTGACGCATACATCCACTGTTGGGTGCCATGCTTGCTACGCGAGCGTCAGCGAGTCAGCAAGCATGCCCATACCAAGCATGCCCACGTCAAGCGTGGGCATGGCACCCGCCTTGTGCAACAGAGCCTGATTCCTAGCCGTCACAAAGCACTAAGGCGATGTCGTGGTCTCCACCACAACCGGCTCATCGCCCGGATCGAACCGGAAGCGATCCGGCGCTGGCTGCTGAAGGCTGATCTCCTTCAGATCAATCGTCGCCAGAGGTTGCCGTCGTCCCGAGTGGCGGAACTCGATTCTTCGCGGGCGGAGGTCTTCCGATGTCAGCAGCAGCGCGACCTCGTCGGGCAACATGGCTGGCCAAGCTCGCCCGTCGTTGTCCGCCGGTTCCTCGCCGCTTGCTCCGGCTAGGCCGAGCCGCTTTCGCGCCGCTCGCGAGAGGTGACCTTTGAGTTGCCAGACGGGCTCCCGCCGATCGCCCATCCGCAGCACGCCGGCCTGGGCCAGGTCGAACTGGTAGTCGGCAGCGATGCGATTCAACAGCCCGGTGAGTCCCCCGCTCGGCAAGCCGATGTCGCCGGCCCGCGGCATCTCCTTTTCGCGATCCGGGGCGGCGGGGCGCGGCTGCCTGCCTCCAGCGCGATGTGCGTCGGCGTGGTCTGGTTTGTTGTGGTCTGGGTTGTTGTGGTCTGGGTTGTTGTGGTCTGGGTTGTTGTGGTCTGCGTCGGCCCGTGTCACGTCAACCGAATTGCCGAGCGTGCGCCGTGTCCACAGGGTGTCTCCATCGTTCACTTGCAGCAACGCGAAGACATCCTGGTTGGTCATTCGGAAATTCACTTCGAGTCGGGTCAGCCGTGAGTCACCGCGCATCGACTCGGCATATTGTCCCTCACCGACCAGTGACCTCCCCTGGCCAGGCGTCACCGTGAGACGAAACGCGGCCTGGAAGCCGGGTAACTTCTCCAACCGTGCGATCGCCTTCCCAACGAGCGTGTCCGGCACGGGCGACTCATTGGCATCTGCCGATCGCCCTACCGCCGGGGGCAGATTGGCCTCGCAAGCCGGCTCCGTGCAGTGCAGGCCAATAAGACAGGCAAGATGAACCAGGATGGGTAGCGTGCGTGGCATGGGCGATTATGGTCGAATTCTTCGGGTTCTGCGGGATTTGCCAAAGATTCGCGTTGTGACGGGCCGAACATACCACTCAGACGCCCATGTGTGCCCCGGCGGATTGCGCCCCGGTGGCCCACGGCCATGACTTCGCACGAGGAACCTTGCGACGCATTGTAAGACGCACGTCGCGGTGGGTCCACGTCGAAACGATCGGGAGATAACTGAAGCTACGTGTCTTTTCCTTTCGCACGAAAACCGATCCGGGTGAGTGATTGTCCGCGGCGCGAGGGTCGCCCCGGCATGAACTCCGCGGCGGAAGACCGCCGGAATCGGCCGTTTTGGCAAACGTGCGGAACAAAACCAAGGGGGGAAGCAAGATGAGGTTCTCTGTTCTGGTGAAGCTGTTGGCGGCGACCGCGATGACGATCGGTTGCCACGGGCCAGTGAAGCACAATCTCCCGCCGGCCCAGCGGCTCATGGAGCCGGGTCCCGGGGTGGGTGGTCCCGGCCCGGGAGTGATGAACTTCGCGCCCAACATGCCTGGCCCCGGTCCCGGACCGGTCTCGCAGATCGCATTCGTCGGTCCCGAGGGCACGGTGGTCCAATGGGACGTGGCCATGCCTGGCCATTTCGACTCGGAGCCACTGGTCGCTCCCGGCCGGCAGAACTTCACCCAAGGTGGCATCTATCGGCTGAAGCTGACGAACATTCCCGCCCGGCCGGGCGTGGAACTGTATCCGACGCTTGAAGTGGCCCCCGCCCTGCCGCGAACCGAGGCCTATCTGGCTCACAACGCCATTCCGATTCAGTGGACCGAGGAAGACTTCAACCAGGTGCTCTCGGGCAATTTCGTCACCAAGGTGATCTACCTGCCCGATCCGGAATACCAAGAGCTGGCCCTAGCCGGCGTGGAAACGCTGGTCAGCACGCGGCTTGATCCGGGCGTGGACCCGATCATCGAGGCCGACCGACGTGGTGCCATCCTGGCCATTGCCCGACTGGGTAACAAGGACCTGGAAGTGCCCGGCGAAATGATCAACGAGGGCGACGTCATCCAAGCGTCTTCCTATCAGGATTGCCCGGAGGCCGCCGTCGAGGGTGGCGCCATGATAGATTCGGGCATGATGATTGGACCGAACATGCCGCGTCCGATGGCCATGCACGGCGGGCCCGCGGCCGTTCCTCCCGGTTACATGTCCGGCGCGACCATGCCGCAATATGGCATGCCCTACTGCGGCACGCCGATTGGGCTTCCCGGGCCGCCGCACGTGCCCTTGGGTGTCCCGGCGGGACTCCAGAAGCACAAGATCGTCAACCACACACGGGTTCGCTTGCCGGAGCCGACCAAGCACATCGGCATCCACGTGAAGCAACGACCCGGCATGAGCTATCCGAAGCCGGCCAATCGCGTGCGAATTGTTGAACGCACGTCAGCCGGTCTGGGTGGGTTCAAGCGGCCGCATAGCGATCGGCGTCACGTGATCACGCCCGACTGCCCCAGCGGTGTACCTTGCGAGGGGAGTTGCCCGGTCGACGCCGGCACCAGTTATCCCATCTCGCAAGGGGAGTGAGCACGGCAGCCGCGTGCTCGACGTCTGGGCCGCCTCAAACGCCGGCCCCGACCGGCTGAGAAGAGTCCTTGAAACCCTCGGGAGCCGACGCTCCCGTCTCCTGAAAACTTCGCCTCTTGTTCTTAAGTGATCCGTGACAATGGTCCGCAAGCCCCGCTGTTTGACAACTGGAAAACGGCACCTTGGCGGACGAGTTGTCGGCCTGGTGATGCTGGTATTGCTTGTGCTGTCCACACCGTGCGGGATTGCCCTGGCACGGAAGCCGGGGCAGGACGTGCATTACTGGCACAGCGGCAACATGCCACCGGGAGCGATTGGGAGCCGACAACTCCAGCGGGGCGGACCATTGCCCGGATACTTCCAACCGATCGAGATTCGCGCGCCTCAAGGGGTGCGGGTCGCCATGGCCTCCGAGGGTCAGTTCGAGCCGCCCACACCCGCCCCGGTCAAAGTCGGCGCGTTGATCGGCGCCGTTTACCGCTTCAAGGTGACCGGCATCCCCGGCGCCGCCGGCTTGGAAGTCTTCCCCACGGTGGAAGTGGTCAACCGGCTTTACCCGCCCCACCGGCAGGAATTGCGATTCCCGATCCCCGTGGAACTGACTGCGGAGGATCTGCGCCTGGCGCTGGAAGGAAAATTCGTGACCCGCGTGATCTACCTGGAAGAGCCGCGCAATGCCGTGCCGACCGGCGAGATCGACGGGGCCCAGAGTTGGTTCGAAGCCGAGCCGGGTAGTGATCCCTTGGCCGTGGCCGACACCTTGGGTCGCCCCATGGCCATTTTGCGACTTGGTGGTCGGGTGCCCGACCTGCAAGCTGGGGTCGATCCGCGATTCTTTTTCGGCTCGCCCCCGCTAATGCGATTTGTCGAGACGGCAATCCGGCCAAGGGAGCCATCGCCCGAGGGCGCACCCGCCGCGAGCGCCCCTCCGGCGCAGCATCGGGTTCGCGCAACGCCGCCCGCGCATCGATCCACTCCTCGGATGGCGCGGCGCCCGCAGCACAATCGCACGACGCCCGGCATGGTCACCCCACGCGGGGAGAGCGCGGTCCGCGTCGACCGCTCGACTCCGCCTCAGCCGGCCGGGCCGGGCATGGCGTCCCCGCCACGTCCCACCGACACCTACCCCCACCAACCCCCGGGGGCCCGATAAGATGCAATCGAACCGTGAGAAACAGACATCGGTGGACTGGGCCCAACTCTGGCGCTGGACGATGATCGCCTTTGGCGTGGTCATTCTCAGCGCTTGCCGATCGGCCGAGAAGGCCCCGCGTTTGGCCGACGATGGCTCGAGCCCGGCATCGGTTCCGGCCCCGACCCCGGCCATCGCTGGCACGTCTAGCGCCAACCACAACACGGCGCCCGCGGTGAGTATTCCCTCGGAAGCCTACACCGGCCCGGCTCCGTTGCGTGGCAGCGCGCCACCGACGGCCGCCGCTGGCGGGATAGCCGCCGTGCCGACATCATCGCCCACCGCGATGACACCGGCCGCGGTATCTCGCGGCGCGGCAACCGGCGGTCAAGTCGCGCAAGCCGCGGCCAGTCTGCCCTGCCCTCCCGATGCGACGACTTATCCGCATCTGCCCGGCCATTCGATGGGGCCGATGCCCGGCTACCCGCCTGGAGCGCCGTCGCGTCCCATGCATCTGGCTGGCCCGGACTATAACGCCCCGCTCCCCTATCAACCGCGTGGCCCCTGGGCTCCGCCAGGGATCGGCCAGCCCTGGCCGAAGGATGAATACCTGCGCGACGGTGGCGACCGGCACGTGCCAGCCGCCGTCGGGCGGCAGTGGCGCGCCTACGGCGTCGATCCCGAGGACACCGTGGCCCACTTCGACACACTCGATGGCCGGACGCTCGTCGAGCCGAGCAACCGGGTGCAGATCTACGCGCCTCGCTTCGGCGCGGTGCGTCAGGTTTCCGGGCTGGTGGCCAGCCACAACACGAACAAGGCTGGCGGAGTCTACCAGCCCGAGCAACTAGCCGGTCCCAGCCGCTTGACCATTGTCGACGCCAGCACGCAGCATCAGCAGCCGATTGGCGAGGCCGGCGTGCGGCTGATCGCCGAAAACCGGACCGACGAGGGCGGCGGGGTCGTATCCACGGCCGACAAAGCCCGCGGCTTCGATAACCGCTTCAAGCCCTACGAGAACCTGGAAGTCATTCGCCGCGGCGTGATGGAAGCCTCCGAAATGGCGTGGCTCGCCCGCGGCGCGGAGGCCGCCTTGGCCTGGACTGACAACCAAGCCGTCGTGATCATGCTGGACCAGCAGAAGGCCACGGCCGAAGTGCAGGTCGAACAGGCGCAGTCGGTCTTCACGATCGGCGAGCCGCCGGGCAACCCGAAACTCCGAGTGATCAAGGTGGCGTCCGAGCAGTTCGCCAATCCGGGCGACGAACTGAGCTTCACGATCCGCTTCGACAACATCGGCAATCAGGTGATCGGCAATGTCACGGTGATCGACAACCTGACGACCCGGTTGGAGTTGATCGAAGACAGCGCCCAGTGCAGCTTGGACGCCCGCATCGTCACCGAGCCGAGCGAGAGCGGATCGGTGATTGTTCGCTGCGAGGTGACCGACCCGATCGAGCCGGGCGAAGGCGGCATTCTCCGCTTCCGCTGCCGTGTGCGGTGAGGCGGCGCATTTAGTGTTGGTGCCCACCCCGCATGTTTCTTCACGGCACCCTCCCGCCGATGGCTGCATCCTCAGCAACTCGCTGCCGCGGCCGACAACTTCCGCGTCAGGAGTTTTCCGCTTGCTAGAGTGGGGTTGTCGGCTATAATGGTAACTATGCATATCACCATCCCACCCGAGCTTGAATCTGCGTTGAACGAATACGGGCGCAGCAGCGGCAAGCCACCGGAGGTCGTGGCGATCGATGCGTTGCGCGAACGGTTCGGCGCACAATCGGATGCTCGCCATGAACACGGTGAGTCGTTGGCTGATTTTCTCAGAGGCCACGTCGGGGTGCTGCACAGCGGCGAACTGGTCGAAGGTGGTGCAGGCATATCGGAGCATTGTGGCGAGCGATTCAGCGCGCTGCTCGCGAAGGCCAGGAACCAAAGCCGATCATGACGCTGACCGACACGGGCCCGATTGTCGCCATTCTCGACCGCGACGATTCCAGCCATGTAAAGTGCGTACGAGCGGCGAGCCAGTTGCCGCCCGGGCCAATGTTGACATCGTGGCCATGTTTTGTCGAGGCGATGTATCTTCTTGGAGCAGTCGGCGGATACCCTTATCAGGCGGAGTTGTGGCGACTTCTGGCGACGGGGCGGCTTGCATTGCACGATCTACTGCCTGGCCAGATCGACCGTGCAGCGGAATTGATGCGGAAGTATCAAGACCGACCAATGGATCTGGCCGACGCATCCTTGGTGGCGACCGCGGAGGCCCGATCTCTCTCGGCCGTGTTCACGCTTGACGGCGATTTCCGAATCTATCGCTTGGCCAATGGGGCGACGCTCGACTTGATTCCGTGATCAACGGCCGCTCGTACTTGCCCGCAACCGGCCGCCGCCGGCGACTTCCGCGCAAGTGTTCCGCTTAACTGGGGCGAGTGGCTGTTTCGCTAGGCCGTTTTTGGTGCCGCCCGCCCTTCGCGAGGCCAGGCGTCTGCTCTTGACTCGGCCCGCCCGGCCTTCTTATTCTCCCAAGCCAAGATTCATTCGCACACCGAGGCCGTCGCTCCCCCCAATCCAGAGTGCCCATGCCCGAGACCGACGCCCAGCAAGGCCAATATCGCTGCCCCGGCGCGACGTACACGATTTCGCGGTCGGTTCACCTGGCCCGCCTGGCGGCCTTTCATCCGGCTTGCCGGCAGTGCCCCCACCGTCACGAGTGGAAGCAGCTTTCCGCGCGTCGTCAGAGGCACTGGCTGCAAATCCACGGCCGTGCCGGCGATTGCTCGACGTCCGAGGGGAGCGATCGGGATCGAGATGGCGCGCCGGTCCACGCCCACGCCGATTCCCAGGGTCTTCGCACCGGTTGGCCGATGGCCGATCACCTGACGATTCAACCGGAAGACGCCGCGGACGCCCGCCGCTGGGCGGCCGCCTTCGGCCTGGGGCTGCGGCGTGGGCTGTTCGGTCCAATCGAACACCGGCAGCCCGTCGTCGTGCTGGCCACCGACGGTCGGCCCAGCGCCGCCGAGCCCGTGGCACGGGCAAACGAGGCCCTGCGTTGGTCCGATTGCAACGTGATCGATCTTGGTTCGGCCACGGCCGACTGCCTTGGTTTTGCCATCAATCACCTGGGAACGGACGCCGGGCTGATGCTGGCCGGCCCCAACGGCGACCGCCGTCCCCTGGCGGCCCGATTCTGGGGACCGGACGGCATGCTGCTGTCGCGGGGTGCAGGGCTGGAGCGGCTCGCCGCGCAATACGACCGTGGGATCAATCGGCCGACCAGACGGCTTGGCCAAACCCGACGCTTCGACGCTACCGCGCCGTACCTGGCCGGTTGGCGGCCCAGCTATCATGGATTGAGGCCGCTGCGGATCGCTTTGGACTGCGCCTCGCCACCCCTGCGACGCTATCTCGACGATCTGCTCGCGGAGTCGGCCTGTCAGGTGTTCGACGGCCCGCTTGAAACGGCGGACGCCCCGCGCCGGCTGGCCCAGTGCAAAGCCCATTTGGGCATGGCACTCGATCGATTCGGTGAACTGATCACCGTGTACGACGAGCGGGGCGGAATCATCGACCCGGCCCGCTTGGCGGCGGCACTTCAGCACCCCCTGCCGACGAGTTCCCCTCCCGACGGGCTCGGCGTCTTCACTGCCCTGCTGCAGTTGCTCAGCCAAGGCGACCGGCCGCTGAGCCTGGTGGTCGACCGGCGGCGCCGATGCGGGTAGAATCCGCTGACGCCGAACTCTGAAGGACCCCACCATGTCGCACCACTGGCTTGCCGACCGCACCCGCTCGTTCGACGTCTCCGGCATCCGCAAGGTTTTCGAGCTGGGGGCCACGCTGGACGACCCGATCAACCTCTCGATCGGCCAGCCCCATTTCGACGTCCCCGAACCGGTCAAACGGGCGGCCATCGAAGCGATTCAGCAGGGCCACAACGGATACGCGCTGTCGCAGGGAACGCCCGCGCTCCGCGAGAAGTTGCAAGACCGGATCGACCGCCAGTTTGGTCACGACGATCGCCACCTGTTCGTCACCTGCGGCACTAGCGGCGGGCTGATGTTGGCGATGCTCGCGCTGGTCGACCCCAGCGACGAGGTGATCCTCACCGATCCCTGCTTCGGCATGTACGACGCCATGGTCAAGATGATCGGGGGCCGGGCGGTGGTGGTCGACACCTACCCGGACTTCCAACTCGACGTGGCCCAAGTGGCCGAAGCGATCAGCCCGCGCACAAAGCTCATCGTGGTCAATAGCCCCAATAATCCGACCGGCGTAGTCACGCCGCGCGAGCAGTTGCGGGCATTGGCCGAGCTGGCCGGCGAGCGCGACGTGGCCCTGCTGAGCGACGAAATCTATCACGACTTCTGCTACGACGAGCCGTTCACCTCGCCCGCCGAGTTCAACCCGCGGACGCTCGTCGTCGACGGATTCAGCAAGAGCCACGGCATGCCCGGCTGGCGGATGGGCTATGCCCACGGCCCGCGGGAGGTCGTCGAGCAGATGATCAAACTGCAGCAGTACAGCTTCGTCTGCGCCCCGCATCCGCTTCAACTCGCCGCGGCCGAGGCGATGGACGTGGACATGGCGCCGGTGATGGCCGACTATCGCCGCCGGCGCGACATGCTCGTCGAGGGCATCGGCGATCTGTACCAGATGTCGGACCCCGGCGGCGCGTTCTACGCATTCCCCAAGCTCCCCTGGGGCAGCGGACTGCAATTCGCCACCGCGGCGGTCGAGCGTCACGGGCTGCTGATCGTTCCGGGCAACTGCTTCAGCCGGCGCGATACCCACTTCCGCATCTCCTACGCCGCGTCGGATGAAACGCTTCAGCGCGGCATCGACGCCTTGCGCAAACTGGCCACGGAAGGGCCGGGTTGAGTTGGCAGATACGCATGAAGCGACCCAGCCTTGAATCCGCCCGGCGCGCAAAGAAGGGCAAATCCTTGGGAATCGTGGCCGCGGGTAGCACCGATAGCTTGCCTATCGGTGTGCCGCCAGGCACGGGAGGACGCTTGGGCAAGTCCTCGTTGAACTCGGACGGGCGGCTGAAGTGTTACGACCATGAACGCAAAAAGCCCGCGGCCGAATCTCGGCTACGGGCTTCAGGGGGGGGTACTGGGTTTGGCGGGTTGATCAACGCGTCCGCTGGGCATCGCCCATCATGAACTGCTCGTCGGCCGGCGGTGCCCATCCGACAACTCTTACGCGCTCTTGTTCTTCGGCTCGGGGAAGTTGAACAGCTTGTCGCGGCCGAGCACGATTTCCTCGGTGATCACGTACTTGCTGCCCGGTGGCTGTTCGGGCAGTTCGAACATGATGTCGAGCATGATCTCTTCGAGCACTGAGCGGAGGGCGCGGGCACCGGTGTCTTTCTCCATGGCCCGATGGGCGATGGCTTTCAGCGCCGCGTCGGTGAAGCTCAGGTCGGCCTTCTCCATCTCGAACAGGGCGTGGTATTGCTTGGTTAGCGAGTTGCGCGGTTCGGTGAGGATGCGGACCATGGCGTCCTCGTTCAGTGGCGTCAGCGGCGAGATCACCGGCAACCGCCCGACCAGCTCGGGGATCAGGCCGAATTCGAGGATATCGTCGGAGATCACCTGGCTGAGCAGTTCGCCCATTTCCAGCTCGGCCCGCTGGGAACCGCCCTCGCCGAACCCGATGGAACGTTTACCTAGTCGTCGGGCGACGATGTCGTCCAGTCCGACGAACGTGCCGCCGCAGATGAACAGGATATTACTTGTATCCAACTGGATATATTGCTGCTCGGGATGCTTGCGTCCGCCCTGGGGCGGGACGTTGGCCACGGTTCCTTCGAGCATTTTCAGCAAGGCCTGTTGAACACCCTCGCCGGAGACGTCGCGCGTGATCGAGACGTTCTGGCTGGTCTTGCCGATCTTGTCGATCTCGTCGATGTAGAGCACACCGCGCTGGGCCGCCTCGAGGTCGAAGTCGGCCGCATGCAGCAGTTTCAGCAGGAGGTTCTCGACGTCCTCGCCCACATAGCCGGCCTCGGTCAGCGTGGTGGCGTCGCCAATGGCAAAGGGAACGTCGAGGATGCGGGCCAGCGTTTGGGCCAGCAGCGTCTTGCCCGAACCGGTCGGGCCGATTAGCATGATGTTCGATTTGTCGATTTCGACGTCGGAACCGCTCTCGCCGTGCATCAACCTTTTGTAATGGCTGTTGACGGCCACCGACAGCACGCGCTTGGCCTGATCTTGGCCGATCACGTACTGGTCGAGTTGTTCGACGAGTTCACGCGGGGTGGGCACGCGGTTGAACAACTGCCGGTTGCTCCCGCGGCGGCGGCGTTCCTGCTCGAGGATCGACTGGCAAAGGTCGATGCACTCGCCGCAGATGTAGACATCGCCCGGGCCCTCGACCAAGGGGCCGACGTCCCGATAGCTCTTGCGGCAGAACGAACAGAAAGCGTTCTTCTTGGTGGTGCCACCGCTTCGGCGACCCGAGTTGAAATCACGTCCTGAAGGCATGCGTGCGTTTTCCCTTCCCCGGCTTGGAGAATCGCGTGTGTGGTGTCGAGCTTGTGTGTTCCGGGCACATCGTCGGGGATCGAGTGGTCCGACCAACGGCGGCAGGACGAACCCTCGATCCAAGCCGAGCCTGGTCGGGCCAACCCCCGGCCCGGCTGCTCAGCCAGCAATGATGGCTCAGGGTAATAGTACGATCGGTCTGCGACGAAAGTTTCTCGACCTCACGAAGGTTTGGCCAATCGGTCGAAAGAACCACGCCAATCGCGGCGTCTGCTGCGACCGGCGCCGCACGTCTCAACCCGTTTCCTCCGTATTGTTTACCTCTTGCCCCAACTCTTCGGACAAGCGCGACTTGATCGACTCGAACTCCTCGTCGCTGAGGCTGCCTCGCTGTCGGGCTTCGCGGAATCGGGACAGTAAGTCGCTGCTGGTGAACTCCTGGCGCGTAGCCTGACCGCGGACGCGCGCGACCACGTACGCGGCAACCGCCATCAGTGCTGCCAGCACGGCCGCGGCGATAATCAGCTCCTCGGCCCGACCATCCGCCCACCAGTCAGCGCCAGCCTGACCGAAAAACAGCCCCAAATCACCCTGATCCTTCATTGCTTCCATTATGCACATTATCCGCAAACGAGTCCAGCATTATCTGCCCGACCACCCGTAAGAATGAGCCATTGTCGATCGACGGCCCCATCGGCCGCCGCCGCCCTGCTGCCCGCCGCCCCGCGATAGGTGGTATCGGCGGGGAAACACGTTCACTCTCGGGAACGCTGACCAGGTACGGCCTTGCGGCTATCCGCGACGGACGGTCGCCCTGCCGCCGCTGTGTTCCAGCGCCCGCCCGGCCGCCGAGGGGGATCGCCAGCGACTCCCCCCGCTTGTACCACGATGGGTTACCCCGTCGCGTCCGTGGACAGTCCGCGCGGAGGTGCTGCATCAGCGTCCCCGGTACTCCAGTCCGCGGCGTTCATACCCGCGGCGTTGACGACTGCGGCGTTGACAACTACGGCGTTGACAACTACGGCGGTGGGGCCTACGGTGATGACTCCGCGCGTCGCATGCGGTAGATCGTCAACCCTGTCCAAGAACGGGCTTCGCTGCACGACAAAATCCGCCATTCCCAACCACCACCCGGAGACCGAAGATGTCCAAGGATCGTCAACTCCAACGCATGCAAGAGACCGGCATCGTCGCCGTGATGCGGGCACCCAGCGGTGAGATGCTGGCCGACGTCGCCGAGGCCCTGCTGGCGGGGGGGGTTGAGGTGATGGAAGTGACCTTCACCGTACCGCGAGCGCACCGGGTGATCGAACAGGTGGCCGACCGCCTGGGCGACCGGGTCTTGCTGGGCGCCGGCACCGTGCTCGATCCCGAAACGGCTCGCGCGGCCATGCTGGCCGGGGCCGAGTTCATCGTCGCCCCGACGGTCAACACACAAGTAATCGAGCTTTGCCAGCGATACGATAAGGCCGTCATGCCCGGAGCCTTCACGCCAACGGAGATCCTCACCGCCTGGCAAGCGGGGGCTGATGTGATCAAGGTCTTCCCCAGCGACCTGACTGGGCCGAAATACCTGAAGACCATCCACGGCCCCTTGCCGCAAGTGCGCTTGATGCCCAGCGGTGGCGTGAATCTCCAGACGGCCACCGAGTTCCTCCGCTGCGGAGCCTGGACACTGGGGGTGGGCGGTTCGCTGCTGGAGAAGAAGGCGATGGCCGAGCGCGACTTCACACGGCTCGAATCCCTCGCGCGGCAGTTCATCGAGGTGGTCCGCGAGTACCGGGTTGGGCAGGCGGAGTAGTGAGCCAGAGTAGTTAGCGATGCTCGCGGTGAAGCCACCGCGATTAACCCCTCTCGCCAATTGCCCTATCTTGCCCAGGCTCTATTCTCCTCTCGTCCGGTTCAAGCCATCCGGGCGCTCGGGCCGATACAAATCGTGCGCTTGGTTCGCGTTTTGGCTACCACCATGCGCTGTCGGATGACAAACTCCACGGAGGGACCCGTGCGGGACACTGCCGCGGAAACAACGCGCCTGCCGATTCCGCCGCCGATGCGCGCCCTCGGTTGGGCGGTTGCGGTGGGCGCGCTGTTGCCGGCCTTGGCTTGGGCCGATGGCCGAACTCCACCGACGCCAGGGCCCGCCCATCAGCAAGGCGTGCCCGCTCGTCAGCCGGTTGCGTCGGCCGAGAAGCGCGACGTGGCTGTCACCCGGCAGATGGGTTTCGCCATCCCCTTCGCCGTCGACGCCCCGCCCGGGGCGGCTCTGCCGGCCGAAGTCCGGCTCTATGTGTCGGACGACGCCGGGCGCACTTGGACACTGCACCAGCGGGCAAAGCCCAGCCAACGACGCTTCGAGTTCCGAGCCCCGGCCGAGGGGGCCTATCGCTTCCGAATCGAAACCGTGGATGCCCGCGGACGCCCGCACATGCCCGAGGGCGAGGCCGCGGAATTGCGTGTGAACGTCGACGCCACGCCGCCACGAGTGGACCTTCATGCCGCGCGTGGCGAGGCGGGCGAAGTCACCGCGCGCTGGCGAATCGAAGAGCCCAACTTCCGACCCAAACGCATGACGCTTCAGTATCGATCCGATGGCGGCCCCTGGCAGCAAGTGGCCCTCGAAGAGACCAACGAGGACCGCCAGGGCGTGGTCCACCAGGGCGAGGTCACCTGGTGGCCGCAGCCAAATCAAGAACCGATCGACGTGCGACTGGAGGTGATCGATGCGGCCGACAATCCAGCGGTCGCTCGGGCAACCGCCGTCGTACCCCGCCCCGATGCGAAACAATCGGCGGCCGAATCACCGGCCGTTCGACAAAGACCCTCGCAACCGCCCGTGGTGGCGCAGGCGGTTGGCTCCCGGGTGTTTGAATTGGAATATGATCCGGACGGAATGGCGCCCCAGCAGTTGGCGTCGGTTCAGCTCTGGGGCTCCAGCGACGGGGGGCATTCCTGGCGGCTCTACAGTGAAGACACCGATCGCCGCAGCCCGTTGATGGTACGCGTTGCTGGTGACGGCCGGTACGGCTTCCGCATTTCCGTGGCCGATGGCGCCGGAACGTCAAGCCCGCCGCCCCGGCCGGGCGATCCGCCGCAAATCGTCATTGACGTGGACACGCAGCCGCCGGTGATCGAGAGTTTCACCGTGCGGCGTTTGCCCGACGCGAACCGCCCGTCGGCCCACCTGACATGGCATTGCAGGGACCGCAATCTCGTTACCCGGGGCGTGACCATCGCCCACAGCGCCACGCCCGAGGGGCCTTGGACGCCGCTTGTCGAAGGTTTGCCGGCGGCCGGGGAAACCACCATCGATCTGACACGCCTGCCCTTGGCCGAGGTTTGGTTCCGGCTGGAGGCGACCGACAGGTTGGGCAATCGGGCCGAGGCGCGCGGCTCCCAGCCGGTGCGTGGCACGGTTGGTCCACCGCGGATGCAGGTTCGCGACCTCGACCCGGTTGGTGGTGGTTCACAAGCCCGGGGCCCCCGCCGCTACATTTTTCGGTAGCCTGGCGGTACAATCGGTGCCATGGCCGCTGCGATTCCCGCCACCGACTATCTCTCCAAGCCCCAGGAGCATGAGCCGCGCCCGGTGTGCGCCGTCTTCGGCGACGACGCCTTTCTGAAGCGGGAAGTCCTGCGCATGCTCCGCAAGGCCGCGCTTGGCGGCGGCGATGCCGAGTTCTCGCTGAGCACCTTCGACGGCAAGGACACGGAACTGCGCGATGTGATGACCGACGTGAACACCGTGGCCATGTTCGGCGGCGACCGGCGGATGGTGATTGTCGACGGGGCGGATGATTTCGTCTCCCGCTATCGCGAGTCGCTGGAGCAGTACGTTGGGCAGCCGAACGAGACGGCCGTGCTGGCACTCGAGCTGAAATCGCTGCCCTCGAACACCCGCCTCTACAAGGCGATGGCGAAGCAGGGTCTGCTGATTGACGGCTCGACGCCCAAGGGCGGCCAACTGCCGCGATGGCTGAGCGGCTGGGCCCGATCGCGCCATCAGGCCAAGCTCTCGGCGGCCACGGCCGAATTAATGGTCGAACTGATCGGGCCCGAACTGGGGCTGATCGATCAGGAGATTGAGCGGCTGGCCTTGTTGGGTGGCGAGAAACGTGAGATCACCAATGAGTTGATCCTCCAGCACGTGGGCGGTTGGCGCACGCGGACCACTTGGGACATGCTCGACGCCGCACTCGAAGGCCGGCTGGACGAAGCGCTCGAACATCTAGACCGCCTATTGGGCTCCGGCGAGCAGCCGATCGGCTTGCTGGGACAAATCGGCTGGTCGCTACGCCAGATGGGCGCCGCCACGCGCGTCGTGCTGAACGAGGAGCATCACGGCCGACGGATTGCCCTGCACGCCGCACTCGAACAACTGGGGCTCAAACCCTTCCCGCGGAAGAAGCTGGAGAAGCAACTCCGCCGACTGGGCCGGCACCGCGGGCAGTTGCTCTACGGTTGGTTGCTCGAGGCCGATCTCGACCTGAAAGGGGCCAGCCCCTTGCCGCCCCGGACGGTGCTGGAGCGGCTGATCGTTCGCTTGGCCTCCCCAAGTGAAGCGGTGCTGGGCGGAGCCGGGCTGGGGGGAACGAAGTGAAGGAGGGGATGGTTGAACTCGAACCCACCTGGCGCTTGGCGGGGCCCTCTGCCAACGAATGTGAGACAACTGCCTGGCTGATTTGTTACCGTAGAGGGCGGAAGGACGTGAGTTGATGATGGAACGCAAGGAATGGAAAGCGACCAGCGGGTGGCCCCATTGCCCGATGTTACTGACTCGACGGATACCGGCAAGGAGGGATAAGCCCGTTTCCGCACTTCCAACGCTCCGGCTGGGGAAGCTCATCCTTTTCCGGTCCACTACGCCAATAGTGGCCGGAAGCCCGCTTGCTCGAAGTGGTGGTCGGCAGTCAAGACATCGCTGAGCCCCTCGTCTTGCATGACAGTGAACGAAATGCAATCAGTCAGCGACCGCTCTTTGTCGGGGCGCTCGGCATACAGCCGCATTCCACGCAGGAACAACTCATCCGAGGCCGGGATGGTCGTGACGTTCGGATCTTGCCCGAGGGCGTCGAAGAACCGCGAGAAACCAACTCGATGCATCGGGCTGGCCATCGCGTCGGCCACCTCGGCCATTACCCAAGCCGTTGTTACCACGGGAGCCGCCAATTCACGCATTACGCGAACGACTCGGGCGTGTGCCGCGTCGCGGCGGTTCAGCAGCGCCAGGTAGAAGTACGTGTCCGCGAAGACCGCCTTCATTTCTTCGGCCGCCCATGAAGGTAATGATCGTGATGCTCCGCAAGGTCGGCGGGCAGGCCGTCCGCGATACCGACGAAATCCTTCAACTGCTCGTAGAGCGTCGGAACGTCTCGCGGATGGGTACCGGAGCGGTCGCTCAAAACATCAACGACGACCGGGGTCCCATCGGGCCAGGGGAACTCGACTTCGGGCACGACGGTACCATTCTGAATGTGTCCGCGGCTGGGCATATCACGTACCTCCGCATCAAGCGTTGGCCAACACGGGTATTGTACCACAATCGAGGCCCGGAACCAACGTGGCCCTTTTCCATCTGGTGGCCGAGTGGTGACGTGGCGAAAGCGCGGAGGCTCGGCGTATCGCCCCCCGATCACGGGCATCTGATCTGAGCCCTACCCCCCGCGCAGGACATCCATCACCTGCTGGTGAATGTGGCCGTTGGTTGCCACGCCCTCGGAGGAATGGATCGTCGGCCGGTCCCGCCAGTCGGTGAAGCGGCCGCCGGCCTCGGTGATGATCGGCGGCAGCGCGGCCACGTCCCAAAGGGCCACGGCCGGGTCGACCATCACCTCCGCCCGGCCGGTGGCCACCATCAGGTAGCCGTAGCAGTCGCCCCAGGTGCGCGACAGCCGGGCGGTCGCCTGCAAGCGGTGGTAGGCGTCCTGGCGATCTTCTTCAACCCAGGTCTTCACCTCGCTGGTGAGGAACAGCGCGTCTTCCAGCCGCCGGCAGTCCGACACGCGAGACGGTTCGGCTTTGGTCTTGCCTCGGCTGTACCAGGCCCCCTGCCCCAGTGCGGCGTAGACGCATTCCTGGGTGCCTGGTACGTAGATGACGCCGATCGTCGGTTCGTTCTCGCACACGACGCCGACCAGCGTCCCATAGAGAGGCACGCCGTGAACAAACGACTTCGTCCCGTCGATCGGATCGACGATCCAGCGGTAGGACGTGTTGCCCGAGCGGTCGGGCAATTCCTCACCGGTGATGGCATCGTCGGGGAATGATTCGGCGATGCGGTGTCGCAGATGCTCTTCCGCGCGACGGTCGGCCATGGTGACCGGGGAGTTGTCGCTCTTCAGCTCCACGCGGAGATCGTCGCTGCCGAAGTACTCCAGTGTGATCCAGCCGGCTTCGCGCGCGGCGTCGACGGCCAACTCCAGTCGCGCTCGGATGTCGTCGGTCTTGGCGTTCATGGGCTTTAAGTTGCCCGAGGCTCTGCGTTGCCCGAGTGAGCAGGCATGTGGCTTGAGAAGAATCAGTCTACTCGGTCGAAGCGCCGCTGCCCAGCCACCCCAGGGGAGGATTGCGAAGTCGGCTTCTTCGTCATTCCCACGAAAGTGGGAATCCAGCGAAACGCTGGCAACGCCTGGATTCCCGCGCACGCGGGAATCCAGGGAATTGGGACGGATCACTGGAGTCCCACCTTTCGCGGTAAGAACTGCGCTGCCCGGCCGACTGGGCTGGAACCTCGGCTGGCGACCCTACCCTCGGTCGCCAGGGTGCGAGGCCAGGGCCCCGGCGGGGTCGGTTTGGGCGGAGGAATCGGCCGGTCGCTTGCCGCGGGCGGCGGCCATTTCGCGGTCGTAAGCGGCGATCACCTCGCCGCGCCGCAGCATGCTGACCACCTCGCGCCGGTCGTGCGGTTCCACCACCGGCAGCTCCTCCACCCGATACTGCGTGAACAGCCGCAGGGAGGTGAGCAGCGTGTCGTCGGGCGTGATGGTCGCCACGTTGGGATTGGCCAGATCGGCGGCCACGATCAGCGGCCCGGCCCCATCGCCCACCAGGGTGGCCCGAATGTCGCTCAGCGAAAAGATACCGGTCATCTTGCCCTCGCCGTCGACCACCGGGAAATAGCTCTCGTTGGAGTTGGCCACCTCCTGCAAGACGTTCGCCAGCGGCATGTGCTCGGGGATGGTCGTCAACGGACGGCTGGGGTGATAGACCTGTCGGACGCGCAGTCCTTCGAGCACGTCGATGACAAACTCGCCGAGGTGCGCGGGGCTGTCGACCAGGGAGGAGACCTGTTCCTCGTAGAGCGTCCAACGCTGCGAGAGCACGGCCACGTTGATCACGCTCACGAGCATCAGCGGGACCAACAAGCCGTAGGAGCCGCTCATTTCGGAGACCATCAACAAGGCCGTCAGCGGCACTTTGGCCACGCCGGCGAAGAATCCGCCCATCCCCACCAACACATAGGCCTCCGGCTGCGTGACCACGTTGGGGAACAGTGCGTTGCAGGCGATGCCATAAGCTCCGCCGAGCATGGCCCCGATGAACAGCGATGGCGCGAACACACCACCGCTGCCGCCCGAGGAAATGGTGAACGAGGTGGCGACGATTTTCGCCAAAGCCAGGATGGCCATCATTCGCCAGGTGAGGTTGCCGAGCATGGCCTCCTGGATCCAGCCGTAGCCACCGGCCATCACCTGGGGGAGCCAGATGGCGATCAGCCCAAGCATCAGTCCCCCGATCGCCGGCTTGACGAAATTGGGGACCGGCAGGCGGCGGAACAGCTTGTCGCGCACGCCATAGAAGGTCCAAACGTACAGGAAGCCGACCAGAGCGCAGATCACCGCGAAGACCAGGTAGAACGGCAGTTCATGGGCACCATGGAAGGCGAGGTCGCGGGGCGGCGTGAACACGAAGCCGGACCCAAAGATTGCCGCGAACACTGAATAGGCCACCACTGAGGCGACGACGCAGGGCACGAAGGCGGCGAACTCGATGGCCGTGCTGGCGTAGAGGACCTCGACGGCGAACAGGGCTCCGCCCAGCGGCGCGCGGAAAATGGCCCCCACGCCGGCCGCCGCTCCAGCGATCATCAGCGTGCGGCGATCGGAATCGTTCAGCCGCAGCCACCGCCCGAGGAAGGAGCCGAAGCCCGCGCCCACCTGGGCGATTGGTCCTTCGCGGCCGGCCGATCCTCCCGTGCCGATCGTCACGATACTGGCCAGACCCTTGACGATGGGTACTCGGCCGCGGATGGCCCCTTTCAGCCGGTGGAACGAGCGGACCATCGCGTCGGTACCGTGCCCCTCGGCCTCGGGTGCGAATCCGTAGACCAGAGCGCCGCAGACCAGGCCTCCGACGGTTGGCACCAGCAGCACCGTCCACCATTGGGCCGGCAGTCGGATGGGATGCTCATAGCGTTCCGTCCCCGCTCCCGGGGGGTCGTAGTCGTGGACGTCTTTGAGCGCCACTTCCTGGACGATGTCGAGCCCCCAGGAGAAAGCGGCCGCTCCCAGCCCGGCCACCACGCCGACGATCGCGCTATAGACCAACAGCCGCCCGGACGACTGCAAGTCGAAGACGCCGGTGAGTGTTTTCAGGATCGACCGCACGGGAGGGCTCACGCGGCGAGGGGAAGAACGGCACGGACGAACCGCAACCGGCTGAAACCAAACGGTTTAGTTTAGCCAATCGGTGCCGGCCCCGCAAGTCGCGAGGTTTAACGACTTATCCGTGACGAGACTCCCGAGCAACAGGCCCGCGTGGGGCGACGCCGGAGTCGAGCAAGCCGCGCGGTGGGCTTCACGACCCAAGCTCCGCGCCGGGTGCCCGGGAAGCGTCGGACGAATCGGACTCGATCAAATCGCTCAGCCGGACTTCCGCCAATTCGCGGCGGATGGAATCGTTCACCCCGGCCAAAGCGCACACGATCCGCTCGCGGGGCTCTTCGGCCATCCCTGCATTGTCGGGCACCTGGGCGGCCAGCGGCCCTTCGATCGCCTCGATGACCTCCAAAAGTGAAATCTCTTCCGGGGGTCGTTCGAGCGTATAGCCGCCCTCCACTCCTCACGTGGAACTCAGGATCCCGTGGGAGACCAGGTCGCGAAGGACCTGCAAGAGGAACCGCTCCGGCATCCCACCTTCGGCAGCCAGGCGGCTGCAAGGGATCGGCTTCGGGTCTTTGGATCGGGCCAACTGAAGCGTGGCCTGGAGGGCGTACGTAGCGGTTCTCGAGAGTTTCATGGCACGGTTGGCGGGGGGACGCGAAGCATGTGTAGTCCGCTTAGCGGAAATGGAGATTGGGCTGATCGTTCGCGGGAAACCGAATCGGGCGGTTCGGCTAGATGGCACGTTAGTGGGTAGTTTCGCTCGAAGAAAGAGACAAGACTTTTCGCATCGCGGAGCCGATGCGAAAAGTCTCTTGGACGAAGTGCTTTGCCGCGGGAGGGAGGAGCGTGGGGGGGCGGGTTGGAAGGGGGAGTGGGGATCGGGCG
>Ga0180435_10000579_pt1 | contig 38408 bp, 41 predicted proteins | sample SS_ome_3_FD_132467 | JGI IMG/M metagenome (GOLD analysis project Ga0180435, IMG submission 132467) | Hypersaline lake sediment archaeal communities from the Salton Sea, California, USA - SS_3_S_1 metaG | ecosystem: Environmental > Aquatic > Non-marine Saline and Alkaline > Hypersaline >... | reverse complement strand
TTACGGGGGTGCAAGTGAGCAGACAGCTACATTTGTACTTAACTTTTCAATACTATACTCGCAAGATGATCTTACGAGTTAAATAGGAGTAAAATAAAATGGCAGAAATTCTTGGAAGAAACTCACGTATCAAACTTGGTACGGAAGATATTGCAAAGATGCGTACTCTTTCTGTCTCAATAGGAAATGAAACAATTGATATCACTTCTTTTGGGGATGAGTGGGCAAAATTTGCAAGAGGTATGCAAAACTGGACTGCATCAATCAGTGGTATGATGGATCTTGATGATACTGAAGCGTTGGCATTTTTAGCTGCTGCAGAAAACGGAACTGAATTGACAACACTTCGATTTTATATGGATTCCACAAATTATTACTACATTGATACAGTGGCAGATTCAGATGCGTCTTGTATAATTGACTCTTTAACAATTACATCAGACAATAACAGCGTTGTTGAATTTGATGCCTCAATCACAGGAAACGGTCCTATAGCACGTAGTTCTCCGTAACTGTGTAGGGGGGGTCAGGGAAAAATGATTCTTAAACAACTATTAGATGGTGTACTTAAACAAGATTTATACGAATTGCTCATTTGGTCTGAATGGTATTTCAGACCATCAAGAGTATCTTGTAAGGAGTGCGTTGAAGAACGAAGTATAAAGGGGGTAGTACCAAACTGTGTAAAGTGCGGTCTACCCTCTGCAAGATTAATAAAAAATGCCTTTAGGAAAAAGAAGGAGAACTAAAATGATTTCAATAGATCCAACAATCCAATCAGGACAATGGTTTACCCACCCAGACGAAGAGTCTGTTCAATTCAAAATAAGACCAACCTCTATCTATTCGTTGAATAAAGCACCAGGAGAAGCAATTGATATAACACTTCCCGATGTTGTGGATTTATATTTATATTGTCTGATGGACTGGAAGGGTGTTGGTGGTCTTGATAATAAACCATTACCTTGTACAAAAGAAAATAAATTAGCATTCTTGAATCAACATGATAGTTTAGTATCGTTTGTTATTAATAAAGCGAGTGAATTGAAGAATGAGGTAGTTGAGGCACAAGAAGTAAAAAACTTAAAGAAATCGCAGAGTGGAGAAACGCCAAAGAGCGACAAACCAGCTGCGAAGACTGCATAGAATGGTGTCATTTCAAAAAGAAACAACCAGATTGTAAAAAATGTGCCCCAGATGGATATAAATTTCCATTGCCAGAAAACGTAGACACAATGCTAATTATTGATAAGTATATTAATTTCTTTTATGATGGAATGGGCGGAATGAAACTAGATGTTATTTTTCTAGCATTACAACATGAAGGAAGATTGGATCTTCTTGAGAAGGTTAAAATATACACATTTGCAGCATTAACAGAAAGAAGTAAAAAAAGAGATCCTGTAAAACAAATCAATAGTAGGCGAGGCAAAAAATAATGGCAACCACAGAAGTCCTAAGATATAAAGTTGTTGTAGATACTAAAGATGCGGGTAGTAATATGGAGCGTCTTAGTAAACGCACAAAGAAATCTACAGGGGGAATGGTAGGTGGATTTAACAATTTAAAGGTTGCCGCAGCAGCTGCACTTGGTCCTGCATTTATTAAAGGTTTAGCATCTGTTGCTGCTAAACTTGGTCCTGCCGGTCCTATTATTGGCGGGTTAGTTGCTGGCGCCGCAGCTGCATGGGGATTACATAAAGCAGCTACAGCATTAACTAGAGATTTTGCTGAATGGGAAGTTGAATTTGCAAATGTTTCAACATTAGTTGATACAAGTATTGTTGATATGGAAAAGTTGAAAGAGGCAATAACAGGATTACCACCTGAACTTGGAACAGCAAAAGAGTTAACAGAAGCATTATATCAAGCGATGTCTGGTGGTGTAGAAGCTGCAAAAGCAGTTGAATTTGTTGCAGAAGCAGCTAAAGCAGCTAAAGCAGGTTTAACAGACACATTTACTGCTGTTGATGCAGGTACAACAATATTAAATTCATTTGGTATAGAATCTGAAAATGTAATGGGTATATACGATCAAATGTTTGTAGCTGTAAAAGCAGGTAAAACAACATTTGAAGAATTATCCTCATCAATTGGTAAAGTCGCTCCTTTAGCATCTAAAGCAGGACTTTCAACTGAACAATTACTTGCTGCAGTATCTGCTCTAACAACAACTGGTCAAAAAACATCTGAAGTTATCACTTCAATGAAGGCAGCGCTTTCAAATATAATTAAACCATCAAAACAAGCTGAGGACCTTGCATCAGATTTGGGTGTTGAATTTAACGCCGCAGCATTGGAAAGTAAAGGTTTTACAAAGTTTATGGAAGACCTTCAAAAAGCAACTGGTGGAAATACTGAAACAATGGCCAAATTGTTTGGTTCTACCGAAGCATTAAATAGTATGCTATTCTTAACAGGAGAAGGTGCTGGGAAATTTTCAGAAATTCTTAAAGAGATGGGTGATTCAGCTGGTGAAACATTAACAGCATATGATAAACAAACACAAACACTTGCACATAGTCAAGACACACTTGAAAATGCATTAACTGAATTATCAAGAACATTTGGTGAGATTATTGCACCAGCACTGATAAGTGTTAATGAACTTTTAACTACAATGACTGTTAAATTAACCGAAATGACTAAATGGTTAAAGAAAATGGCCACATTTGGTGAAACAGAAGAAGAACAACAAGAAAGAATAAATAAATTAGGTGAAGATTTATTAGTTACTAGACAATTAGAATCAAAAGAACTAGAAAAAGTATTACGTCTTCTTGATTTAATGGAAGATAAAGAAAAAGAATTACGTGATGAAGCAACAGAAGGTTTTTCATGGAAAGATGCTTTAACAAATAGAGATGATATCAATGAAGCAGCTGCAGCAGCATCAGAACAAGTAGGAAAAGAATTAAATCAATATCTAAAAGAATATGGTATAGAGTATGAACTTGTTATAGATGAAAAAGGGAAACTTGAATTAGATAATCTTATTGATAAACTTGAAGATTTACAAGAAGCTGCAGATGAAGGAATAATAGTTCAATTCAAAGGTTCTGGTTCTGATGTTAAACCACTATCTGAAAAAGCAAAAGAAATGGGTGATGTATTAAAAGATTTTGAAAATGATGTTGATCATATGGATCCAACATTACAAATGGCGTTTGAAGATATTGCTGGTAATACATTATCTACAGCTATCAGTACATTAGAATCAGAGTTAAATTCAATGTTTGATTCTATCATAGAAGGCACATTTGATGTTCAGAATTCATTTGAAGATATGATTAAAGCTATCTTAAAGGCAATTATTAAAATGTTAGCATCGCAAGCTATCGCTCAATGGTTATCATTATTAGGAACATCGCTTGGTGGTGGTGGCGGCGGTGGTGGAGATACAGGAGGTGCTGGTGGTGGTGGCGGTGGTGGACCTATCATGACAGCTGCCAGCGGTGGACCTGTAGTAAAAGATAACCCATATATAATTGGTGAAAAAGGACCTGAATTATTTGTACCTAATAGATCAGGAAGTATAGTTCCTAATAATAAATTGGATGGTATGGGCGGTGGTACATTTAATAATGTAAACAACATAACAGTTGAAGGTTCAGGAAATAAAGAGCAAGATGAAAAACTTGCAAATGACATTTCAAGAGCACTTGATCAAAAAATACAAATGCAGATTCAACAACAAATGAGACCGGGCGGGATTTTAAATAGTCCAAATAAAGGAGTGAGGTAACAATATGGCATCATTACCAATAGAACCCACAAGAGCTAGTTCACGAAATGTTACTACTAGATTCTTACAAGCAGATTTAGGAGATGGGTATACTCAACGAGCGGGTGATGGTATTCAAACTGTTGTAGAATCTTGGAATGTAACATTTGATGCATTGGATACGACAACTGCTAATACATTAATAGCATTTTTTGAAGATCTTGATGGGTATCAAAAATTTGAATGGATACCTTTTAGACAGACAGTTGAAAAGAAATTTATATGTCCAGATTGGAGTGAAAGTTATCCAGGAAATAATTTAACAAGCGTTCAAGCAACATTTAGACAAGTCTTTGATAGGAGTGCATAATGACTTTTGAATCAGAAAAAATAGCAAGTGATGTACAGAATTTAGCTGTCGGAAATATAGTTAATTTATATGAGATTGATTTGACTACTATAGGACAAGATGGTTATTTACGATTCACCGAATCAATAGATAATGATTATACTCCTATATCATTTGGCGGTGATGAATTTATACCAATCCATATGAAAACAGATGGTTGGTCTGTAACATCTGCTGATACACTCCCAAGACCAAAGATAATGATTTCAAATGTTTTATTAACATATGCAGCATACATTAATTCATTCGATAGTTTAATTGGGGCAAAATTCACAAGACGTAGAACTCTTGAAAAGTATTTAGATGGTAAACCGGAAGAGAATCCTTCTGCAGAATTTGCACCTGATATATATAGAATACGAACAATGCCACAGAAAACAAAAGCTGTTGCAGAGTTTGAGTTAACACCTTACATGGATTTTGAAGGAATAAATATTCCAAAAAGACAAATTATAAGAGATTTCTGCCGACAAACATATAGAATCTGGAGTTTAGATTCTACTTCATTTAATTATACAAATACAACATGTCCTTACACACATGATTATTGTTACACAAGATTAGGAGATTATACAACAGATGAAAGTCAAGATGATTGTGGAAAATCATTATCAGACTGTGAAATGAGATATGCTGGAGTTGCAGCATCTGATTCAAAATATGATGTTTTTATTCAGGATACAGAACCAGTTGGCGCTGGACCTCATGATTATTGGTTAAACACTTTAGATACTCCTAATGTATGGTACACATACAGTCCTGACTTTGAAGGTAATTATAGATGGGTTGCATCACGACCAGACCCATTACCTACATATGCATTTCCATCAGTATCAAGATTTAGAGTATAAGGGAAAAATTATATGAAAACTTATTTTGATAGAAAGATTATATTAGATGTACAGAAACATGCGCAAATCGAACACCCCAAGGAAGCTTGTGGGTTTATAATGGATGATTATTATCATCCAATTCAAAATCGTGCAGAGGATCCCATTAATGATTTTAAAATAAGTCCAGAAGACTTTATTAAATATAGAAAGGAAATCCGGGCAATTGTTCACAGTCATGTAGATTATCCTCATTTATCTAAAGCTGATATGATTTCACAAAAGAAATCTGGGATTCCTTGGGGAGTTACTTTATTAAATAAAACAGCAGTCATTGACACATATTTTTGGGGAGACGATTTAGAAATTCAAGAGTTTATTGGAAGACCTTTTGTACATGGTTTGTATGATTGTTATGCTCTTGTAAGAGATTATCATAGGAGTATCGGTCATGATGTTCCTGATTTTCCAAGATCAAATTTGTGGTGGCATGATGAACCATCAATGTTAGAGGATAATTGTGATGAAGCAGGATTCTATTATATTCAAGAATCAGAGGTAGATGTTGGTGATGTTATAACAATGAAAGTATTAGCAGACGTTACTAATCATCAAGCAATTTATCTTGGAGATGGTTTAATGATGCACCATTTATATAATAGATTAAGTCGAAGAGAACCAGTTCATAGATGGTCAAAACATATAACTGGGTTTATGAGGTATAAAAGCGCCCGAAAGGAATCATAATGAATTATTGTAAATGTGAATGTGGTACTGAAATAGCAGATGATAAAATGTTTGCTCTTGGTCATAATTCAAGAGTGAAAGAATATACTGGAGGACAATTTAAACCTGGGCATATTCAATCGAAAGAAACGATTTTAAAACGAATAGAAAAATTAAAAGGGCAAAAACGAACCGAAGAATGTAAACAAAATTTAAGTAATATTAGAACTGAAGCGTGGAAAGACCCAGAGTATAGGAAAAATTGTACCGAGGGTTTAACAGGAAGAAAAATTAAATTCAAAATATCGGGAGATTCATATTCAACCTGGCACAATAGAGCTCACGCAAAACACGGACCAATAGTAAATTGCGATGTTTGTGGTTTACATATTGATGATTATAGAGAAATAATAAATAGAAAATTTGATGCTCATTGTGTCTCAGGAAATTATAGAGACTTAGAAAGATCAAATTGGGTGTTTTGTTGTACTTTCGGTCTTGGTGGCAATTGCCACGGAATAATGGAGGGTTATCAATGTTAAGGACAATTCATTTGTTGGGTGAATTAGGAGATCAATATGGAACTGAACATAGATTAGATGTTGGTTCTGTGGGTGAGGCTCTTAGGGCATTAGATACAAATTTCCCAGGTTTCTTAAAGAGTATAAAAAAGGAAGAAAATTATAATGTTACAGTTGGAGCATTTGATGAAGAACATGCTCTGGATGAAACCACAGTTGTAATGAAACATAAGGAAGGAGATATTTGGATTGCTCCTGAAATTATAGGTAGCAAGAATCAATCAATCACCACAATAATAGTCGGGTTTGTATTGGTTGTTGTTGGAGCTGTTTTAACTTATTATGGGTTTGGAGCTATCGGTGTACCAATGATGAAAATGGGTGCAGCATTTATTATTGGTGGTATGATATCAATGATGACTACAGTAACACCTCCAGATTATGATGACCAGGAGGACCCAGATGAAAGAGCAAGTTTCGTATTCGATGGACCAATCAATACAAATGAACAGGGTGGAGCGATTCCTATTTGTTATGGAGAAGTTTTAATAGGGTCAACTGTCGTTTCAACATCACTTGAAATTCAAGACATTCCATATGAACCACCGGTTGAAATAGTTGTACCACCACCAGAACCACCACCGGAGAGAAGGTAAAATAATATGAAACATGAAGATATAAAAGGGTTTCTACACGGATCAAAAGACGACGATACACATACTCCCGTTGAAGAAGATAATACCTTAATGTCAAGAGCAGTAGCTCGTTTCGTAGATCTAATTTGCGAAGGTGAAGTAGAGGGTCTTGTCAATGGAGAAGAAAGCGTTAGTTTTGGACACATTCCTATACGAGCTGCCGGTGGAGCATATAATTTTAGAGGAGCATCAATACGATATAAACCAGGATCTCCAGATGGTGTCCCTTTAAGAGAATATCCAACTTCTGAATCAATTATATCAGTTGACCTTAAAATGACAATAGAAAATGGACCTGTAATACAAATCATTACAGATCCAGATATTGATGCTTTAGTATTAACATTTACAATCCCCGCTTTATTCAGAGTTAATGACGATGGTGATACAAAGAAAACAACAGTAAAATGGAAAGTTGAAATAAAACCTGATGGTGGCGATTGGGTTCTTGTTAAAAACATGGAAAAATATGGTAAGTGTGTTGCCGCATATCAAACAAGTATGCGAATAAACAACCTTACAGATAGATATGGTGCAGGTCCTTGGCAAGTAAGATGTACAAGAATAACAGCTGATTCAGGAAGTAATAGTAAACAAAATTCCATATATTGGTCAAGTTATACTCAAATCATAAACCGTAGAATGATTTATCCTGATAGTTCAGTGATTGGAGTTACATTAAACTCACAACTATTTGGTACCCGAGTTCCTTCAAGGCAATATCATATAAAAGGAGCAAGAATTTTAATTCCAACTAATTATGATCCTGTTCAAAGAACATATGGGTTAACTTGGGATGGTACATTCAAACGAGCGTATTGTAATAATCCTGCGTGGGTGTTTTATGATTTAGTTACAAATGATAGATATGGTTTAGGTTTAGAACCAGAATTTGTTGACAAGTGGGGATTAATGACAATCGCCCAATATTGTGATGTTCTTGTACCTGACGGTATGGGTGGTACAGAACCAAGATATACATATAATGGAGTCCTTCAAAAAAGAGTAAATGGTATAGCTGCCATTGCAATGGTGTGTTCAAACTTTAGAGCTCTCCCATATTGGGCGGGTGGTCAATTAAGAGTAGCACAAGACTCTCCAAAAGATTCATCTAAATTAATAACTGCAGCAAATGTTGTAGATGGATTGTTTCAATATGCATATTCATCAATGGATACACGATTCACAGTTGCTAATGTATCGTGGAATGATCCTGATAACTTCTTTAAATTAACAGTTGAATCTGTTGATGATAGAGATGGTATTGATAGGTATGGTTATCAACCAACTGATGTTGTTGCTGTTGGTTGTACTTCAAGAGGACAAGCATATCGTTATGGTAGATGGATATTATATACAGCATTAAATGAAACAGAAACAGTAACATTTAGAGCTTCATGGGACAACGCAGATGTCGTTCCTGGTGAAATAATTTCAGTTATGGACAATCATGAGGCAGCTACAAGAGCTGGCGGGAGATTGGTTTCTGCTACATCAAATACAGTAACTCTTGATGGTGATGGTGTTCTACTTGAAAGCGTTGATGCACAAGGCAATCCAATTACTTATAGTATGACATTTGTTGATCCAGAAGGAACATTAGTTGAAAGAACAGTTACAACAGTTCCAGATGATTTATATCATAAAACATTGGACCTATCATCAAGTTGGCCAGGCGATGAACCTCAAGTAGATTCAATATGGATTTTATCAGCTTCTAATTTAGTTCCAAAAGAATATAGAGTTATAACAAATACAGAAGTTGAACCTAATATATTTGAAATTGTTGCTGGTGAATATGATTCAAATAAATATGCTGAAGTTGAAGATGGCAAATTGTTTGATCCTGCACCAATAACAAAAGTACCAGATGCAAATACACAATTAGAACCTCCAACTAATATACAAATTGAACAATACACTTATGATGATACGGGCGGTGCATCAGATATATCTGATAGAAAAACAGCTGTATTAATGTCTTGGACTCATACAACAGATGTAAGATTCCAAACATATGTTGTTCAATGGAAATCATCATCTGGGTCTTGGGCAGATAATGAAGTTATAAAAACAACTGATAATTATTATGATTTCAGACCAATGACAGCAGATACTTATTCATTTAGAGTTAGAGCAACAGGTCTGACCAGAGAATCAACTTGGTTAACAATATCTGAATATTCAATTACAGATACACCAGATGCTCCACCACAAGTTACAGGTCTTACATCAATTGAAGAAGATGTTGGAATAGGTACAACATTTAATGGCAAGGATTGTGAAATTGGTTGGGATCCAATGACACTTGCAATTGATTCAACATCTTATACTCCTTATGACGATGCTACAAGTGTGCCTACTCATGCAGTTGAATATGATTCAAATGTAACAAAAATAAAAGATTTTCAAATTGAAGTAATGGATCCGAATGATGGAGATAAGCATCTAAGATATGAATTTGTAACTGATAATAAATTCAAATATTTATATGCAATGAATGTCTTAGATAATGGTACCCCAATACGTGAGATAAAATTTAAAGTATGGGCTCGAGATATATTCTTACAACTATCCAACGATCCTGCGATTATAACAGTCGAAAATCCTGCGCCAACAATGGCAGGGACAACTCCAACTGTTGATGATATTTTTACAGGATTAAAAATTGATTGGTCTGCTATAACTGTTGCAGATAATGATATGTCTAAATATAGAGTATATCTTGATGAAAGTAATCCACCAACAACACAAGTTGCAGAAGTATCATCAAATGCAAATGTATGGGTTGAAGCAGGATTAAGTGCTGATACATTATATAGAGTACAGATTGAACCTTATGATGAATTTGGTGTAGGTACTAAATCAAATGTCGCTTCAGGAACACCATTAAAAATACCAACAGATGATATTGATGTAGAATTAACATCAAGATTAACAATAACAGATAGTTATGATCAAACATCAGCAGATTTCAGTTGGGTGTATGATCATGTTTATGATGTAGTTGGGCAAACATATAATGCTGGTGATTGGATTAATATTGAATTTCCAACTGAACAGTTGGTTGATAGAGTATCTGTATGGATGAACAAGACAGCTGATTTATATTTCAGGACTATAGATGAAGATAATGTTTTGAAATATTTTGGTGGTGATGGTTCAGGAGATTTAGTAGATGGTAGGTTAACAGAATATGCATCTCTTGCGCTAGCACAAGCAAATCCTTGGAATGCAGATGCAGGAGCAGACACAAACAACACTGCTCTATTTCCAAATGGTTTAGCAATGAGTAACACCAGAATGTATTTTGACACCAATTCAACAGGAGTAAATGAATTTTTGGTTGTCGATCAGGTTATCGCTGAATGGGTTGTTGCAAGTCAATTATCAGCAATTGCAGCAGATATGGGTGTATTAACAGCAGGCATCATTCAAAGTCCAACACCAACAGCGAACACTGGTATTATATTTGATATGGATGATGAAGATGTTAAATTTGGTGGTACAGATCCAAATCAATGTAAATTACATTGGGATGATGCTGCATCAACATTAAAAATTAGAGGAGTTATTGATGTAGAAGCTGGTTCAGATGTTCCTTGGGATGAAGTGTCAGGTGCAAATAAACCAGAAGATAATGCTACTGATAATACTCATTGGGAAGCTGCAGAAGATCAAACTAAAATTGATGGTGGTGAATTATATGTTGGTTCATTGATTCATTTATCTGAGGGTGGTGTAGCATCATTCGGTGATCAAAATGTTATAATTGATACAGCTGGAAGTCATGGATCTCTTGTTGTTGCTGAAGATGGTGGACCTACCACAGGAAGTTATTGTGAATTAAGCGATGGAAATATTAAATTTCAATATTGGGATGAAAATCAATCACAACATCATGAATATTCATCTATAACAAGAATAGAAACTGGAGTTGGTGCAAATGATGAATGGGTTTATATACCAGGTATATTTAAAGAAGCTCCAAGAGTTATGGTTTCACCCAATGCAATTCAATCATATAATATTAATTATAAAACTCAATCACAAAAAATGAAATTTGAAGTTATATCATTACAACAATATGAACCTCTACATTGGAGATTTAAACCAAGAGCTACTCTTGATTTATCAGCAGGTAGTACAGGTGGTGTTGATTGGAATCTCATATATTCAAGCACTGCAGGAACTTATAACACTGACTGGATAGAATTACCACCTAATACAAAAAGAATAAATGTTGATTGGCAAACAAATCAAATTTATGCAAGAGAAGATAGCAGGGTAAGTTGTACAGGTCGTAAAAAAGATGGTAATTATACTTGTAGACCTTATACATCAATTAGAGTTTCAAGATATTACACAGGAATACAAGGGTATAGATCTGGAGTTGGAGCTGTTGATTTAACTTCTAATACATGGGCGCCATCAAGTAGAAGCGGTCAAACATATCCTAATTGGGTTAATGACAGTGGAAATTTATCTTTTACAATCACACACTTTAGAATTTTTATGCGAAATTATTCTAATCGAAAAAAGAGGAGCATATATTCTGGAGGATTAACGAAAGGTTATAATGGCTATGTCCATGTAAATACCTATTCATCAAATCAAACAGCTACATCAGTTGTTGAACCTGGTACTTTGAATTGGATGGCAGTAGGAGTTTAATTATGTATAATTATACAATAATAAAAGATAAAAAAGGAAAAGAAGAATGTTTGAATTTATTTTTTAAACATGCTAAAAAATTATATTCTTCATCGAAGAAATTTTCAAAATTCTTTATAGCTGCCATTTATGATGAAAAAGTTATTGGTTGTATGGGTGTTGGGATGAAAGATTATGGGAATTATAATTTTTCACATTTAATAGTTCATCCTGATCACAGAAGAAAAGGGATAGGTACTGAAATAATCAGACATTCAGTTCCTTTATTAAAAGAAGAAGGTGCGTGGTTAATCACAAATCATAAATCTAGCGATTTAATGCCATATCAAATATTCGAAGATTTGGGTTTTAAACTAGTCGGAAAGAGAATACTTAATCGTGGATTTAAAGAGAAATTATATCAATTGAACCTCGCATATCTGGAACAAACAATTGAGGAGTAATCAATGACAGACACACTTATAACAGACGTACAGCAAGGGATTATAGATCAACTAAGCACATCTGCCCTTGATGCGGTTATATGGGATTACTTAAATAATCCTAATAATGGATTTATGGATTCGGAGCAAGTAATAACTACTACTGATGCGACTGCATTGACAGAAGTGTTTTATCCACCCCCAGATGCAACATCTGCTGATACGACTGCGTGGATATATCTTGATACGACCTCAGTTGAATGGGTTGATACTACATCATTATGGACTGTAGAAGAATGGAAAGAAACATATCTTGAAACAACTAATAATGATGCAATGATAACTATTGATAAAATTGGTTATACAGATTCAAACTCTCCTAATTATCCTTTAGTGGATTGGCAATCAGACCTATTTTCCTTTGACACAACAACCTCCGTCGATTTTAATATAGTAGCGGACTCTACGGCGGAATATTTTATACAATATGAACATAGGGTTGCAAAGAAGATAGATGGTATGTATATTCAACCAGGATTGAATGGAGTCGATTCTACTACAGGTGAAGCGGATATAGCATTTTATATAGGTTATTCATTCAATGGAGTTGATTGGGTTTACATTGCTGATGATTCAACAATATACACAAACCAACAAGATGCTATTGATGATCCAATATATATTAATTATGCTGAAGCTGAAATAACACCACAAAATGTTTCAGAAGTAATGTTTACAGACACAGCTATTGAAGCTAAATATTGGAGAATATATTTCGTTGAAGGTACATTAGGTTCATATACTGCTTCATTATCACATTTAAGATTTGAACAAATCAGAGAACATGGTGAGGCATTGATATCAAAATCTATGCCATTAGTTAAAAATTCAGGAGAATATGCAACAGGTATTTCAAATGAAAGCAGCGGATCATCTGGAGCATCATGGTTTTCAACTCTTGAATTTACATATACATTTACAGGTGCAAAAGAAGCTGTAATTGATGTTATGGCAAGAGGTTATTGTGATTCAACTGCAGAGTTTAGAATCAGAACCAAAAATGAAAGTGGAGCTTGGACCGTAAGAGATTCATTAGAAATTAATGATAATTATGCAAATTTGATTTATAGTGGGATATTTGTAAATCCAAGTAATGATTTAACTGCAACATGGACTATAAAAGTTGATATTCAAGATAGATCACCAGCTGGAACACCAACAGTTGATTATAGACTTGTAAGTTCAGCTGCATTTAGATCAGCGGTGGAGACATAAACAATGGCAAAAAAGAAAAAGAAAGCAAAAAAAGATAAACCAAATATAACTGTGACCGTCAAGGAATACAAGAGGACATAATAAATGGGTATAGATTATTCAACAGTTACACATTTAAATACTCAAGTATGGAAAAGAATGCTTGGATCTGTTTATCCGACTTATCCAATGTTAGTATTTGATGAATATACTCTTTCTGAGGATAGTGGTATATGGATACCTAATGGTGTTGGCGGTATGATTCTCTCAGATGAAGATGCTGGTATTGATGAAGAAGTTCAAGGTGGTACGGATATATTTTATTTGCTTTATGTTTTCAGTATGATAAGTCCTGTTTCTGTAACATCAGCAACTGGTGGTCCAACATGGACTAAAAAAGCATATGTTCCATCACCAACAGGTAATGATTCTAATCCACCTCTTACTGTTTATGCTTCAAATGCAAAATATACAGGCGATGATTTTGATATTGATTTAGTATGGGATGATGATATTGAAGGTGCAGTTATTTATATAAAACGATATAGTAATGTTGATTCAGTTGAACTCGCTGATTCTGCAAGTGGTATAGGTGATGCTGAAAAATATGTAACAATGAGTGTTACAACCACAAAAGCAAATAGAAGAATTGAAGCTCTTACAAGTAGTGGTAATGTTAATTTTGCCAGAGAAGCTCCTGGATTTGATAGAGAAGCACCAGATGTATTACCTTGGATAACAACTGGTGGTGATCATTCACCAAGATTAGACGTTACAGGTACATCTCAATCAAGAGATCAAGCAAGTCCAGATGTTGTAACATTCAGTTCTAAAATATATAATGATGCTGCATGGGCAGGCGCTTTGCTGCAAATGAATCCTGCATCTTCATCAAGTTCAAGTACATCGAGTTCATCATCTTCAAGTAGATCAAGTTCATCAAAAAGTTCATCAAGTACTTCGAGTATAAGTAGTTCATCATCTTCTAGTTCAAGCAGAAGTTCATCATCTTCAAGTAGAAGCAGTTCATCTTCTAGTCGATCTTCATCTTCAAGTTCGAGTTCAAGTCGATCATCATCTTCAAGTTCAACATCATCTTCAAGTTCATCAAATACGGGTGGTGATATTACTTGGGGTAGAGAAACATCAGATGAACAAGTAACAGAACCATTTGAAGGTGAATGGGTAGGTGGTGTAATTGATGGTACAGGTAATGCAGAAACATTAACATTAACAAGTGATTCCGATGTATCAGTATCTGATACTGTTTATGTTGGACCTTTTACAGGAATGATTTATATAGATAAATATGATACAGGTGAAGGTCCAGCACCTAAAATTGAATACAAAACAGGTGAAACTGAAAATATATGTGATGCATTTGCATGGCATGAATATGATGGTTCATCATTTGAATCATTGGGGTGGGTTAAATTAAAACTTATTAAACAATAAGAGGTCTATTAGATGCCTAAGAAAATAACATCAACTACATATGAGTTTGAAAAGAAAATTAAAACTCATGCGAAATATGAAGCAGAAGTTGGTGATACAAAACAACCAGAATTTTATCCTCAGGTTAAATTCAAACAATGGGATAATGAAACTAATTTCTCAGTTCGTTTAACTGAAGATATAAATGGTTCGTCATTTAAAGATTCTGACAAAAAAATAAAATGGACCTCTTCTGATAAAAAAATAGAAGCAAACTTTTATGAATTAGAAAAAGATGATGAACAATTTGAAGATGGTGGTTTTGAATTTGAAATTGTTTTAAAAGAAAAACCTAAAACTAATTCTTTAAAATATAGCATTCAAACAAAAGGGTTGAGATTTGTAAAACAACCTGATATGTCAAATGAGGATGATGTAGAACAACCTGATAATGCTAAATGGTCTTATGCTGTATTTCACAAAACAAAAAGAGATAATTATCCGGGGCAACCTGAATACAGAACAGGTAAAGCATTTCATATATATAGACCTTATGCTGAGGATGCAAATGGTAATAGAGTTTGGTGTAGGATTTACATTCAAGAAGAAAAAGATTTACTTGAAATAGTTATTCCTAAAAAGTTTCTTAACAAAGCAATATATCCTATAGTTGTTGACCCAACATTTGGTTATACAACAATAGGTTCTTCAGATAGTATTTTTAATCAAGATGGTGCAGGTGGTTCGCTTGGAACTCCAGCTTCAGATGGAACTGTTGAAAAGATATCATTGCATGCTAAAGCATGGTCTGGTAAATACATGGACATGAAGGCAGTTGTCTGGGATGATTCAGATGGTTCTATCATAACAAATGGTGTTGGTGGCACATATCGGATGTCAGGTGGGACGAAAGCATGGTGTGATGCAACATATTCAACCGAACCAGACGTTGATACTTCAACTACTTATATTGCTGGTGTCGTTTTATATCCAGAGACAAATGGATTCAACCGTGTATCAATGGATTTTGATACTCCAAATGGTAGAAAAGAAGATGCTAACAGCTATTCATCACCAACTTCATTTACAGTTGATAATAATCAACACAAACTTTCAGTATATGCAACCTATGCGGGAGGATCATCTAGTTCAAGTTCAAGCACAAGCACAAGTAGTAGTTCAAGTAGTTCACGATCAAGCAGTTCAAGTTCACAATCTAGTTCAAGTAGTTCCTCAAGCACAGCAGATGTTACAACTAAAACTTGGGGTGAAAATACAACAGATGATTATACAGGTGTTACTGAGGATAATGTTTTAGATAAGTATGCTCCTAACAATAACCTTGGTGCTACAAATGTTTGGGATTTAGGAAAAACATCAAGAGATGGACGTTTATTAATTAAATTTGATCTTGATGCTCTTGACTCTTTAATATCAGATGAAAGCGATATACACTCAGCAAGATTGTATGTTAAAAGCGCAAATGAGGTAGGATCAGATCCGACACTTCAATCTTATAGAATTAAGGTTCCGTGGGAAGCTGGTGAAGGGAACAATGTTCAAGCAGAAGATGGTGAAACATGCTGGAATTATAAGATATATGATTCAACTTCACCAACATCTTGGGATGAAGCTGGGTGTAGGGGTGACTCTGATATAGATACAACTTCAACTGATTCTGTATTTGTTGACACACAAAATATATATTACAACTGGGATGTTACTGACATAATCAAACAAAATTATACCAGTGGTAATGATTATGGAATATTAATTGGTCAGGAACCAGAAGCTGTTGCGTCTTGGAAATTTCTATTTTCTGAAACATCTGATGGTAATAGACCTTATTTGGAAATTCAATACTATACTCCAAGTAGTTCGTCATCCAGTTCTTCTTCGAGTCGATCAAGTAGTAGTTCAAGGTCATCGTCATCAAGTTCAAGTTCAAGTAGATCATCAAGTAGTTCATCATCTTCTAGTAGTAGTTCATCATCTAGTCGATCATCAAGCAGTCGATCATCTTCTAGCTCTTCAAATGTTTTGTCTGATTTTACAAAAAAATGGGGAGAATATCCTTCAAGAGATGATTTTACTGGGGTAACAGAAGATACACATATTATAAATGGAGAACCAACTTGGAATTATGGCGCTGAAGAAGAATTTTATGTATGGAAAAAAGATTCTATAAATTATGATTCAAGAGGGTTGATTAAATTTAATATCTCTGCTCTTGATTATTATATAACAGATGAAAGTCAAATAACTTCAGCTAAACTTTATTTAAATGTTGCTACTGCTTCTGATACTACTACTGAGATATCAGTATATAGAGTAAAGAAAGATTGGAATGGTGGTATTGGTAATGGCGAACCAGCAAATACTGGCGAAGCAACTTGGAATTCTGCAAAACATAGTCAAGTTACTTGGGATACAGCTGGATGTGATAGTACATCTGATAGATCATTTACAGTTGAAGATACTGTTACATTAGAAGGTCTTCTTTACGGTACCTTTGTTGAGTTTGATGTATTAAATGGAATTAAACATCAATTTACAAACAATGAAGACTATGGTTTTATATTAATTGCTAATACAGATGATAAAAATTATAGATTCTTTTCATCTGATGAAATTGATGATCCAGAATACAGACCATATCTTGAAATATCATTTGAAGGTAGTTCGTCTTCAAGCAGTTCAAGTAGCCAATCTTCTTCAAGCAGTTCAAGATCTTCTTCAAGCAGTTCAAGTTCTTCTTCAAGTAGTTCAAGTAGTAGTTCATCATCTAGTCGATCATCTTCTTCTAGTTCATCATCTAGTAGTTTTAGTAGTAAAAGTTCTAGTAGTTCAAGTTCTAGTAGATCATCATCTAGTAGTTCAAGCAGCAGTTCGTCATCTAGAAGTTCTAGCAGTTCAAGTTCTAGTAGATCATCTTCTAGCAGTTCAAGTAGAAGTTCAAGTTCAAGCAGCAGTTCAAGTTCAAGTAGTTTATCATCTTCATCCCAAAGTTCTAGTTCATCTAGTTACTCATGTTTTATGGGTGGTACATATGATTTTACAGATGTACAACAATGGGATCATAGTCTAATAATAGATGAATATGTAACAGTTACTCCAGATACATTTAGTTTAGATGGAATAGATGGTGAAGAAGCTAATGATTATTTAAAAAGTAGATATCTATTATCTGGCGATTTTGATATACAAATAGATTATAATATTGATACTCTTCCTATAACAGAGGTATGTTATTTACCTCATTTTTATGTTGAAATTGATCCATGGCATGTTGGAATTTTAAGAAATACTGGTAGTGGAAATAACTCTTACACTGTATTTTTTGATGGTGGTGCTGAAGAAACTTTAATAACAACAGATACAACTGGTGCATTAAGAATTACAAGAATAGGCGGAGAAATAAAAGCATATTATCTAGATTCCACATCTTCAAATTGGGTTTGGGATGGCGATACAGATGGTAAAATTATTGGAACAGATTCAACGGAAGAAGTGCCAATATGTATAAGATATTTTAAGGATAATAATGATAATGTAGTTGCTAATTGTGATAATTTAATAATAAATAGTTATGATAAAATAGTATGCCCTGAAAGCAGTAGCTCATCTTCAAGTAGTTCATCTAGATCTAGTAGTTCAAGCTCTAGAAGTAGTTCATCATCTAGTAGTTCAAGTAGTAGTTCAAGCTCTAGAAGTAGTTCATCATCTAGTAGTTCAAGTAGTAGTTCATTATCTAGCAGTTCAAGTTCAAGTAGTTCTAGTAGTTCTAGTTCTAGTTCAAGCAGTAGTAGATCATCATCTAGCAGTTCAAGTTCATATGAAAATACTATAATTGATGATATTACTGTAAAGAGTTCATCTAGCAGTTCAAGTTCATCATCTAGAAGTAGCAGTAGTTCATCTAGTAGTTCATCATCTTCTAGTTCAAGTTCAAGTAGTTCAAGTTCATCTAGAAGTAGTTCAAGTTCAAGTTCAAGCAGATCATCAAGTTCAAGTTCAAGTAGCAGTAGTTCATTCTCAAGTACATCTTCTAGTTCAAGTAGTAGTTCATCATCTAGTTCAAGTAGATCGTCAAGTAGTAGTTCATCTTCATCAAGTTCAAGCAGTTCAAGTTCAAGTAGATCATCAAGTAGTAGTTCAAGTTCGAGCAGTAGTAGATCATCATCTAGTAGTTCAAGTTCATCTGAAGCGATCACATGGCACTTCATTGAACAATTTGAATTATGTGATGTTAGAATTGGTGGTATAAATTCAGGTGATTTAACTCATACATATGTAGACGATGATAATAAGTTTATCCTTGATGAGTTTTATACTAAACCTGGATTCTGTTATACATTTCAACATTGGAATGTACCTTATTCATCACCAGATTCAACTAATTTTATGTTACATTTCAAGGGTACATATGGTGGTGGAGATGATCATACAGTTGAATTTCATGCATTTGATTGGGATTCAAGTGGTTATGTATTAATGATGACTCTGCCAGCATCAACATTAACTGAAGATTATTATATGAATATTCCATTTACTCAAAGTTTCTTTGGGAGTGATGGGACAAATGTGAATGTAGTTCAGATAAGAGTAATCCATACGTCATTTGGGAATCCTGGGCATATTTTGCGAATCAATTATTGGGAATTAATGGAGGGTAGTTCGTCAAGTTCAAGCACAAGCAGTAGTAGCAGTTCAAGTTCATCATCTTCGAGCGGGGTACCATAATATGACACCAGAGCAAGCAAAAATATTAGGTAAGATAGAGCAGACAATTTATGATCTTCGTGAGTCAAACGGCAAAGATCACGCTGAAATTAAACAACAAGTACAACACAATTTAGATACGGTAGAAAGTAAATTTGCTTTGAGAAATGGACAACTTCAAACAAAACAAAACGATTGTCAAAAGATGTTTGACGAACGCCCAAAACTTCCTTTGATTTTATGGTTATTTGGAGGGGTCTTTGCGTGTTTATTAATGATTGGGACTATGCTGTATACTATAAATAATTCAATTAATAATCATATTGTAGCAGGACAAAAATCTTGGATGTTAGATCATCCTGGACAAGAACCTATTGATTTAAGAGGAGGTAAGGATTAATTCCACCATGCCTTTAGATATTTTTTGTTACCTGTTTTCCAATATTTTGATATAGTATTTAATTCATGGGTTTTCAAAAATTTCTTATCAAAGTATTTCTCTTCAACAGGTAGGTCGTGTCTTGTTCGCCTATCCTTATGTTCAGCATGTAAATGTCTCAATCCTAATATTCGTCTAAATGTATTATCATGAGTCCAGTCCTTGAAATGATGATCAGCTGGATTATCAACAGGTATGACTTTTAATTTATGTTCAGCAGCAAACCTACCAAACCTTGCTTCAGCGTTTCCATAATTTACCTGATATATCCTTTTCATATTTTCTTCCCACATAGCAAGAGCAGGATCAATTTTCGATAACCATACCATTGTACCGAGGTATCTCCCAGGATGATATTCACAAGCAATGATATCAGCGTCCTCATCTTTCAACATTTGAAATAATTTATTGACACCCTCAGGTTTTTCCAATACAATATCCCCGTTACAATTAAATACATATTCAAACCCAAGAGCTTTCAACATTTTCATTCCTAACCACATTGACCACGAATGAGGTATACCAACACCCGATCCCCATGTTTTAGGTTTCATAATCACTTGATCAACACACATCATTGCTTTTGTTGATGGCAATTGATCGTCATGTTTTTGATTTAATTGATAGTAGGGATTATCAAATGCAAGCAAAGTCCAATAACCTGTTTTTTGTAATTGAGACAAAGAAGACTCTAACCAAATATTATGATATTTATGTGTTGGAACGATGATTGCAAGACTTTTATTGAGTTTTTTCACCCTTTCTTCATCTTTTTTCATGTTTTCATAGGTTCTTTGTTCAGAATCGTACCAAGTCTGATATTGTTGAGTTGATAGTTTATCACCTCTTTTGTGTCGTTTACAGATGGTATTTTCTAACCATTCAAGTCTCCAATTATAATATTCACATGAATCATTTTCTTTGGTACCATCGACATTCAAAAGTTTTAATGGCATATCATCTCCTTATAAAAAATTCTTATGTTGATAAAACAAATTACCTTCTTTCAGGAATCCTCTTACTGCACTTGCATAATTCATGTATCGACAAGGAGGACATTGTCTTATACTAATATTATTATGTTTCAATCTTCTTCTCCAAATTGTTTCAAATGATTCATGTGCTAAACTTCCAACAAAAAAGTTTGGTTTGCCTCTACCCTGACAACAATAATACACACAACCATCTGCAGCGATAATGCCTACAAGGTGTGCTATGTGGCATGGAAGTTTTTCACTCGGTTTATATCTGGTTGTTTCAATTACCGTGTTCCGAAAATTTTTCAATTTATAGTCGTCAAAAATACCATCATCTACATACATTGGTTTTATTTGAATATAAGCAGCACCCAATTTATTGGATATTTCTCTTGCCTTATCAAAGTCATAATTATTATCAGGTCCAACAACATATGATAAACCAACTGTTTCATTTCTTTTTAGAGTTTTTTCAATGTTTTTAATAACAACATCAAATTTATCAACACCCTTTACTTTTTGATACATTTCAGCATTACTTGCATCTAAAGACACTCGAATAAATTTAAAATATTCAGGTTGTTTCAACTTATGTAACAAAATACCATTGGTTACTAATCCAACTTCAAATTTAAGATCATTTGCAACTTCAACCATCTGATTAAAACGAGGATTCATCAAAGGTTCACCACCACCAGTAAATGTTATTGATTTAACCCCTAAAAACTTCAATTCATATATCAATTTTAGATAAATATCCCATTTCAAATGTACACTTGATGCTTCTCTATATTTATGAAACATACACCAAGAACATTTTGCATTACACATATTTGTAGGGTCGATCTCACAAGATATTGGAGGTATAAACTCTTTATTTTGTATCTTTTTTATCTTTTCAAGGTAATAAAAAATTTTGTTGGACATATCAGACATTAGATGTTATCTCCTTTATCCACCGGTCTTTTGTAAACTCCTTCTGCGCACGATACCGAGCTGCCTTCCCTTTTTGCCTTAAAATATGAGGGGTTAGGGATTCAATTATCTTAAAATATTCAAATCTATCATTACATAACCAACCTGTTTGTTCTGTAACTCTATCTTTCATTCCTGAATGATTATCAGTGATTACTGGGAGGCCAGCTGCCATAGCTTCCATGACCACTCTTGGGCCCCCTTCTGTATAATTAGGAGGTAAATGATACCAAAATATATTTCCTAATGAAAGTAATTTTGCAGGAGTAATTTCATTAACTTTGAATTTTCTTATTAATTTATGATCTTTACAGTCTGATCTTGGTGGCATAAATGCAAAAGTAACATCATTTCTAATTCTCATAAATTCTTCAATCATTTGATTACTATAATCTGGCCATTTTGAGTCTCTTTGACTTGAATGTCTAACAATCCTTAAACCATGTTCATAATCAGGTTTTACTTTAAGGAAATCATCTAAATTGGTTGGGGGTGCTAGAATGGATGTGTTTGCATCTGGTATTCTTTTTAGTATTTCTGTCTCTAAAGTCCGGTTTAAAAACAGATATTGGTCAAACGTTTTAGTCCATTCAGCAACCCCCGCTTGGCCAATTTTATAGTTCAATATCATAACATCCCAGTTTGCCTTTCTGTTATTCATGATCTGATATTGCTCTTTATCAAATGACCAAATCGTGTCCGAACTATAAAATACGAAAATGTCGCATGGTTCAGAAATCCTATCCCATTCACCCTTAAATGCGCCTGAGGGGATTGAATTTAGATACGGACCACATACATTTCCTGTTGGAATGTACTCTACATTATATCCAACGTCTAGAAATCCTTTCATTAACTCTAATGTTGATCTTTCTGACCCACCAAATCCGCGCATAGTTGAACATATACGAACTAAAGGTTTTGAATCATCAATTTTAATAGTTTCTTTCTTGTGCCAAAGGTGACATCTATGTCCTCCCTTTCTAAATAATTCATATTCTTTTGATAAATATTTTTCTTGCCACTTCCTTTCAGGAACTCTTCCTGCATCATGAACAATGATCCATTTAGCTCCTGTTTCATATGCATATTTATGAGAAAATTCTCTATTTTCCCCACCAGAAGGTCCATCTACAAATACGAAATCATACACAACATCTTGTGGTATGGTTGCCTTAACACCGTCCCAGTTGTGGTGGTTAACTTTTGTTTCATCTGCCATAGCTGATATTTTATTAATCCATCCTTGATTTGTTTCAAATGAATCAATACGATCAACTCTGGTTTGAAATAGTAAGGTTGAAAGACCTGTACCGAATTCCAATATATTCTTAATATTTTCCTTTTCAATCAATTCAGACATGAATAACCAATCCCGATCAGTTATGGCACCGCCACCAAACGTCATACCATACTTTTCAAGATATTCATTATCGATTTGATTGACCTGTGGTTGGATAAATACTTTCTTTTCTTTGACTATATTGGGGAATTTAGGTCTTTCAACCTTTTTGCCATACTCCAATATTCCGCCCCGGTAATATCGTTGTACAGCGGCAATCACTTCGTTTGGGTGTATCATATCTACACATTTCGGGACCTTTTCGCTGATATGAGCTTCGGTAATAACCTCAGGCGTAACAAGATTTCTGCAACCTTCAAGTTTACATGCCCAACACGCTTTCGTAGCGCAAGGTAAACAACCGTTGTTAGAGAGAAATTGATGATTAGCATAATGAACGAACCAAACAGGTTCCCTGGCGCCCCCAACAACCACACAAGGATTATTGAAAGCAGCTGATAAATGCATATGAAGACTAACCAAACCCATACTACCTTGTGAATGATAGAATAGGTTAAAGAGATCTCTAATTCCAGTTGTTTTGTGCTGAGTTCGTCCAGTGAAATCTTCGGTTCCATTAAGCAATGGATACTGTCCTTTAATGCCTGCTTGAACGATTTTGATTTTGTCTTTGAGTCCATCAACAACCTCCTGCCACCTATGATATTGTTTTGCTGGCCATCCTGGTGCTCCTGACGGAATTAACACCCAATAAGGTCCATCTATCAATGGTTTTCTATTAATTTCTTCTTCTGTCAACCATATATCAGGTCTTGATAATGTTGGAGGGATATGTAATCCTAATTTTTGCTCCATTGATAACCTAAATGCATTAATAAGATGATAATCAATTGAATTAGACTTATTAGTTAAGAATCCTGGCCCTACTTCAACAATATTACCTTCCCTTAATTGATGATCAATATATGGATTATGATCCCAAATATGTGCAGCTGTTGATAAAACACCAACATTTGTATGAGGGTATGCAAGTTTGAAGTCTCTAACAGCAGCTGTGAAGCATAAAATATCTCCAATTGCCTGTCTATTCTTAAAAATTACTTCATCGGGAGCTTTTTTATCCCCCCCTGCCCCTGTTTTGACCTCCCCAAATAAATCATCCATTAGGTGTGTTCTAGTTTCTTCATTATCTGGAAATACTCTATGGATATGTCCTGATTTCATTTTCATTGATAAAAGTAAATCATCAATCATTTGACCTTTCAAATCAGGATTCTTTTCTAATAGGTGTGCTTCTCTAACTAGACGTTTCTTGAAATTAGGCATCAGTTTTCGGTTTCCTTCCAACATTTTTTATATATCTGGTCCTGAATAGGTCACATTCAGGACATATTTCATTATGTAGTCTTTTCATCGCTTTTGATTTAGCTTCTTTTACCTCAGGTCTATTTTGCGATACTTTCAAAGTTGCAGACATCCTTTCTGCTATTGTTGGATCATCTTTATATTTTTGAATATGAATCTTACTTAAATGATCATGAAATCCTGGACAATCTTTTGCATATTGTTGACAACACGCTTTATTTGAAATATAATATTTACCCACACCACCACAATATTCACATTTTTCTCTCCCGAGTTGAATGTTTGCTCGTTTTTTGATATTTCTCAGGTTGTAACCTTTATGACCACCTTTTCTCAACGAATAGAACTCATAAAGTAATTGATAGCATTTGCTTTTAGAAATGAAATGATCGTGATGATAGGATTCGGGAAGTGGACACGTTTCTTTGTGTTTTTGAATTAATTGATAACCAGGACATTTTTTAAATTCATCCTGACAGCAGTATCTATAAATTGGTTTTCCAATCCAATATTCTGCCGTTTCTCCGCACCAATTACACGGAACACCAACAGTTTTTGTCTTTCTTTTTCTTAGCATTTTGACTTCTCCTTCTCTTTTTTAATTTGTTCTATAAATTTAAGAAAACATCCAACGACGAAAAAAATGGGTGCTAATCCTTGGAAAAGCACCCGGTAACATAAATCTAAGATAGTGTTTAAAAAAACTACTAAATTAAAAAGAGAGGAAAAAGTTTACTCATGCCAAAGCAACTCTTTCAATATTATGTTCTAAAAAGTTAGAATGGTTTCTCTTTTATTCGTCAAATAATATAATTCGATCAGCATGATGTCTATTGGGTTTAATAAAATCTATACCAACCTTTTCTTCTATTTTAGTTAATCTTTCATCTATAATATTAAGCTCCCTACTTATAAATTCCATATTCAAATCTAGTTGTATTAGGTAATTTTTTATATCTTCAGTTTCCAACTCTTCTGATAATTTAACCATTTTTCACCTCAAATTGGCGTATCCCAAACTATTGTATGGGTGGGGCATAAAACATGCATGCCCTACCCATAGACGTTTTTAGGATATGCCTAAATTTTGCACTTTTTTAAGCAATGTGACATAAAAGCACCCACTTGTTCCATTAATTTTTCAGCTGTTTCTACAGTAAGACCTGCCTTGAATAGATCTTTTTCTAATGATTTTATTGGTTTAGTTGATTCTAGTTGAATTTTGATGAATTTTAACTTTTCTTCTTTGAATACATCATCTTTAAGGTGCCCCTTTATTTTTTTTATAAATAAATAATGTTTTATTTGATTAAAAAGAAGGGGAGGGGATATCCTATACCTCTGGTTGAAGTAATCAATTATTTGGATATAATATTCTCCATAATCATGAGGTTCAAAATAATTAAGTTTTATTTCAAAATAATCAACAACCCTTTGAAACCCATCTCCATCCAATTCTTCAAATATGATATCATGCATTTTCTTGATTTCAATTGGATTACTCATAAATTATTCCTTCCATCAAAAGAAAAACCAGAAAATTTAGATTTCTTTTTAGATGTAACCATCTTCAATGTATCTTCAGTAGGATTAGAATGTACTACAGAATCAGTCTTCTTTTTACCATTTTCTTCTGCTTCTTGACATTCAATAAATTTGAAATGTTCAAAGTTAACTTTAAAATCCATCGGTTTTCCTAATGGTCCAGATCTATTTTTTCCTACCTTGAAGAATACTAAATTATCTTGTTGTGATCTGGCAAGAAAACCCATAAAATCAGCAATAAACACTTTACCAATTGATTCAGCTAACATAGATGGATTTAAATTATAAGCACTCTTAGCTGTGTAAGATTCTCTATTCAATTGAGTTGCAGTAATTACAGGTAATTTGTTTCTCCTTGCTATTTCTTTTAGGTCTTGAGTTATTTCATTTAATTGAAAACGAAGATCCTTAGTTGAAATACTTTTTAAAAGGTCAAGATAGTCAACATAAATTGCTACAACTTTTTTATCGGGATCCCCCCTTTTTTTCTCCTCTAATTTTTTTATTTCCGTTTCTAGTTTTTGAACTGTTAAAGAAGATGAAGGGAAATGTTTTACATAAACAGTTGAGTTAAATGCTTTCATATCTTCTTCAAATCTCTCTGTAGTGCCTTTAACATCTGCTTTTAATTGTCTTCTGAATTGAATAGGAGTAATTGAATACCTAGAACAATACATACGTTCAAGAGTTTCTTCAACATCATTTTCAAGAGTAATATATAAAAATATTTTATGTAGGTCAGCTAAAGGACCTTTATATTCAGTATGAATGGCACCATTGATTGCCATGTTGAGTAATATAGTAGATTTTCCTGACCCAGCATTTCCAGCATAAGTATAAAGTCGTGTTTGATCAAATCCACCATAAAGTATTTCTTCATCTAAATATTTAAATCCAGATGGTATTTTCTTTGATTTATCAAACTTATTTAGTAATCTTTCTCCAACTTCAACTAATGTGTTACCCTCTTGTCCAACAGAAAATGAGGATTCACTACTATCAACGTAGAGGTCCTCTGTTTTTTGAATTGCTGCAGAAAACTTTTCAGTAGTCTCAACAAATTTTTCGTACATTTCAATTCCAGATCCTGCCTGAGTGATTATTTCATCGTAGGATTTTTTCATTTCTTCAATATTTTCAGAAACACATCGATATTTTGCTAATCCCTCTAAAACTTTCAAACATCGATCTTTATTTTCTTGTGTGTTGTTACTTGAATGTTCAGAATCACGATACGCTAAAAAATGATTAGCAATTCCATGTTGACCACCAAATCTTTCAGAAGTACTAACTTGATCTAAAGCAAATTCAATTGTATTTCCATCTACAAGAAATTCTAAGATTTTAGTTAGACAGGCAGCATTTTGTGCAGGTGTTCCAGTTACATCAACTTCACCTTTAGTTGGTTTTAGAATGTCAAGATATTCCTGATAGATTTCAGGATTTGGATCTATACCATAAGTTGGATTCAAAACTAAAAAAGCAATTGAATCTATTTGATCATCAGATATCATCTTTTTCTTTGCCTCCATTTAAGATCAACGAACTACCATCATAATTTGGGTCGTCTTTTTTTAGATCTTTTTCTAGTAGAATTTTGGAGAAATCAAAGATTTGTTTTTTGGTAAGTTTATTGGTAGGTTTTTCTTTAGTATTACGCATCACATAAATTCCTCTCTTTTCATTTTTAAGTAATATGGTTGGGGACAGGGAAAATACAAAATGGGAATTCAAGTGGCATTTTTGACAAGGAGAAAGTTTTCCCTGCCCCACATTTAGGTAGAATATATAACATGTGCGATATCCGTGCCAAGGGTCATAAGATATCATTTATTTGTTCCAATTAGTCAGACAAACATCTTAGTCAAAAAATGGCCATCTATCAACAAACCATTCAAGATGTATATGTTCTACTACTTCATGAGAAGCTACTTCTGATTCTCCAACTTTAACTGTTTTATTGTGTTCATCGTTAAAACAATTAAAAATAGCATCTTTACAAATATCCATCATAGACAAACTAACAGGTGGTGTAGTTTTATACTGAAGATGATCTGCTAATTTATCATCTAATTTTAATTCTTCCTCTTTAGTTAAAGTTCCTTCTTTCATCTAATTTCTCCTCTCTTCTTAAGTTTCTTAATTGAAGCAATTTTGGATCCACCCCCATTTCTCGCCTGTGGTACATCTATCAAATAATCCTTAGACGTTTTCTTTAGATTATGTTCTCTAATAGCAAAATCCAATTCTTCAACAGTATCTTTTAATTTCTTATCAAGTAATGTTTCAATCATAAATTCTCCTTTCTAAAATAGACTACCCTAAAAAACTAGGGCAGATTATTCAGTAATCCACCCCGTTCTAATGTTACAAATGTTGCAAGTTAGATAAAGATTCCTATTCTAATGTGACAGATTTGTCGTGTTAGCGAAGTGAGGAAGAAACGCAATAATTTACCAAATCCCATCGATAAGAATCAAAAGTAAAATCTCGCCATTTATTAGAACAGTTAATTACAACATTTGCCCCGAACGAAAGATTCCCATTTTCATAGTCCTCCCTCGTAACTCCATCAAGATATTTATCAACATATCTCTTGACCTGATTATAAGATCTAACTTGTTGACTAACACAAGTATTTATCAATTCCTGATTCCCTCTAAAATTTAATGAACATCTATCCCACATCTTATCACGATCATCAGTATCAGCATAAGATATAGAAGCAGTAACTACAAACACTAACAGAAATACTGCAACCATCAAAGTTAAAATCCAATCATTCTTTTTCATATGAGTTACAACAATCTTCATTTTTAATTTTCCTCCCCACCTTTAATTTCAGGTTAGTTTTAATTTATCAGTTTCTTCTTTAAGACAGAGATCACAAATACTATGCGAAATATCAAATCCCTCTTTAGGTTCAACATCAACACGTTTAATTCCAATCTGTCTTTTACAATAAGCACAGACAACATAGATCCAAAACATTAGATCATCTCCTTAAGCAAAGTTAAATAGATCCAACAACAAATCCAAGAGCAAGACTAATCACAAACAAGACATAAATCATAGCAGGACTTAATTCTCTATTTTTAATAAATCTCCACATAGTTTGTTTACTCCGTTGTTTGGTTTTTAATTTACAAGCAACATTTCATTTCACTTATTAATATATATAGTAACAGCAGACTAACCCAGGACGTCTTAGACAAGAGTAAAGCAAACAAGGTAACCCTCATTCCAAGGTAGATAATTTAAGACAGGTACAGTAGCATTCAATGAACAGTATTCATAGTTATAGATAGTAGGTAAGTAAATAGTCAAGTGTTTAATTTCAAAGATAGTTATTAAACTTTTTAATACTAGCTATTAAAACTTTTAATACCCAGTAGGACAGATAAGAGGTAGGTCAGGATAGATAGTCAGGATAGATAGTATAGTCAGGATAGATAGTCAGGATAGATAGCTGAGACTTCTAGCACTTGAGATAGAAACTTAAAGTGAAGAAAGATAGCTGAGACTTCTAGCACTTGAGATAGAAACTTAAAGTGAAGAAAGATAGCACTGTCCTCCAGGTAGGCGCTTACTCACTCACTAAGTTCTCTGAGTTTTGCCAGACAGTTAGTCGGATAGTTAGTGCTCGCTGTCTTACTGCTGTCTCACTACTTATCCCAGTCAGTCGGTGGTAGCATTACTTCTAAACCCACTAGCAGCACAGTCAGTAAGCAGTTGTGTTCCCGCTTGACTTAGCGCTGTGTCACTTGCTACTTGTCTTACTTCAGTAGTCGGACAGTCAGCAGTAAGTAAGCAGTGAGTAGCAGTGCTAGTAGCGCTCGAGTAAAGATAGTTAGCAGTCAGTGAGCGCTGTCTATCTTGCTTCTTATCTTGCTGCTTTATTTTTTTCTTTCTAAGCAGCAGCAGGAAAAATAAAAAATATTTTTTCTTCTAGTCGGGTTTGGTTTTTTTGCCAGCGGGACAGACAAGAAAAAATCAAGAAGTTGAGTTAGTAGATATAAGCGACCCCGCACGAAATCTCTGGCAATTTTTGCTTTGCTATCTTTCCAGCTAACATTCTTTGCTATCTTTCCCTCTAATCCATGCTTCGCCATATAGGATTTCGTATAAACGCCCATTTACGTCTCGAGTTCGTTTCTCAGCTAAAATTATCGCTAAAAGTCCATTTAAAATTAAATTTCCATGCTTCGCCATAACTCAGCACAGCTGATGATCGGAGGTTCTATGAACCGCCATATAGGAAATAGTATAGAATGAATAAAATGACAATTATTTGGAATGATTTCACTGACGGGATTCTAACTGATAACAAAATAACGATAGGTTTCAGACCCCTGTAGCATAAACATTCAATTTATATTTTGTTACTGGTTCACTGCTAAAAATCTGGAACAAATAACCAATACCCTTCTTATAAAGGAGATCATATGGCAGATAAAAACCCAGACGTAATCACAGATGAAATTGTTGTAAGTGATGAAGGGATTGTTAGGGAATCAAAAAGTGGGCGATTCGTTAAGGGTACTAAGAATCCAAGGGATGTAACTAAAGCGGTAAAGATTAAACAGTTGAAGGAAATTATTGAAAGAAAGACTGGCAAGGACTGTGAACGTATAATTCAAAAGTTAGCAATGATTGCCCTTTATGATCCCGAAGAACCTACAATGGTTAAGGATGAAAAAACAGGAGAATGGAAGACTGCAAAAAAGAGATATCATTTTTATAATGCAACAACTCAAATGCAAGCAATAACATTGCTATTAGCATATGTGTATGGAAGACCTACTGAAAAGACTGAAGTTGATAAACAGGTTGATGTGCGAATAGATAAAAGAGTCGCTGACATTACCCAATTAATCAATAAGAATAAAGAAAGGTTAAAATTGGTTAAGTAAATGGATTATGTATCGGATGGAGTTGTTGAGATAGTTGTTAAGGATGGAAAGAGATATATTAAGAGTGAAGCAGCTATTGAAGAAATTAGTAGAGAAAACTATGCTGATGCTTATAAGGAGGTATTAAGAAATAAACCAAAGCAATTTAGTTTAGGTGAATTTCAAATTAGGCATTGTGATAAATGTATGCAGGAATTTGTATTACATAAGAAACAGACTTTTTGTCCTATATGTAAAGATGTGATTGAAGTGATAAAAGAAGATGCTAATTATCAATTTGATGAATTTTTCAAGAAATGGCAAGAGGATAAGAATTTTCTTGAAAATATACTTCAAGGGAATGAAAAAGCAGTATTGTATATTGAGGAAGAAGAGGAACCAATTGAGGAAGTTGAAGGTTGGGGTGAAAGTGATATAATTTCTGATGGACCTAAAGTAGAGGAGTTGTAATGGATATAGAGGTTATTGAACCAGGTCTTGAATCGTTAGTTCAATTATATCATGATGAACCCATTACTTTTTCACATCAGATATTAAATATATATCCAGATATACAACAAGGTAATGTTATTCAGAGTCTTTATCAAAGAAAGAAGGCAACTGTTAGATCAGGGCGTGGTTGTGGGAAAACATGGGCAGCTGGAGTTGTTGTTTGGCATTTCTTATGTACAAGATCCAATGCACAGGTTTATATTACTGCTCCTGCTGGTGGAACTATTTCCGGAGCAATTTGGCCAACACTTGGAAAGATGTATAATAGCATGAATCCAATTTACAGGGACCAATTTGATTTTCAAACGGCACAAATTAAACATAAGGAATTTCCACATACTTGGTTTGCAATTACAAGAACTGCTAGACAAGAGAATCCAGATGCTATGGCAGGAGCACATGCTGAAAACATGTTATATATAATTGATGAAGCATCTGGTGTTTCTGATGAAATGTTTAGGGTGATTGTTGGTTCATTGACCGAATCAGACAATTATTTACTGATGTTGTCGAATCCAAGGAGATTATCAGGTTTCTTCTTTGAATCACATAAACCTGTAAACAAGAAAACATATGCACAATTACATATGAGTGCAATTAAATCCAAATGGGTTACAAAAGAATCTATTGAACATTGGAAGAATATGTATGGGGAAGATTCTAATATCTATATGATTGAGGTATTGGGTGAATTTCCAAATAGGGAAGATAATGCTGTTATTCCTTGGCCAATGATTGATCAAGCTGTTGAGAAAGAAGTCGAACCTCTTGGGGAAATGAGATGGGGACTAGATATGGGAGCGGGGTGTGACCGTTCAGTTTTGGTCAAACGCTGTGGCCCTTGGGTGTCTCCCGATATTAAAAAATACAATTACAAAGACACTATGAAAGTTGTCGGTAAAGTAGCAAAAGAATACGAGGAGACACCAGAAGAAGAAAGACCTGCTGGAATTTATGTTGATACAATTGGTATTGGGAAAGGAACGGGAGATCGAATGAAAGAACTAGGTCTTCCAATAATTCCAGCTGTTGCCTCAAAAAAGGCAGTGTCTAAAAAATATATATGGAATCAAAAATCGGAATGGTGGAGTGAAATGCACGAATGGTTCAGAGATCAAGAACCATCAATACCAAATGACTCTGATTTAATTGAAGAGCTTTCAACATGTATGTCTGTTCCTTCTAGTGATGGTCGATTTAAAATTGAAAGTAAAGATAAATACAAAGCAAGATTAAAAAGATCACCTGATACAGCAGATGCCCTTGCTATGACCTTTTCATTAAGATCTAAAAGGGTGGTTGGACTTACAACCGCATAAAAACTTACCACAAGCAGGAAAATATTATTTCCATAAGTAACAAAATATAAAGGAGATTGCTTATGGAATATTATAATAAATATTGTAAATGTGGTTGTGGGAATAAAATACCAAAAAAAGACTATCATTCAAAAACAGGATATACAATTCCAGATTATATTGCTTATCATTATGTAAAAGTTAATAAAAATTCTGGTATGTTCAAAAAAGGACATAATAAACAATGTGGGGAAAAACATAGTAGATGGACTGGCGGAGATATAGGATGGTGGAAATTATATTTACGAAAAAAATATAATAAATGTTGTCTTTGTAAATCAAGTAAACATTTATGTGTTCATCATAAAGATCAAAACCAAAAAAACAATGTAAGACAAAATCTTATTGTCATTTGTCGATCTTGCCATAATTTTTGGCACAAACAGGCCGCTAAAGATGACTAAAACAGGATAATAAAAACTATGAACATTTTTGATAAAATTAAAGGGTTGTTTGCTAGAAATAAAACAATGACTGCTGATGAATGGAAGAAAGGACTATTACTTGCTGGATATGGAGCTGACAAAAAAGCACAAAATCCATTCAAAGACTCCTCACTTGTTTATGTCGCATGTTCAAAGATAGCAGAAAATCTTCCTCAAGCTCCGTTGGAGTTCTATAACATTCAATCAAACACGAAACTTACAATTGACTCACCTGTAGTAAAATTATTCCAAAAACCAAATAATCAAGATACCTATTATACGTTTTTTGAAGCGGCAACACTATATTTGGCATTATATGGTGAAACATTCTTTTATATGTTAGATTCAATGGGTCAATTAAGCGGAACATCGACATTGCCGGGTGCAATGCAGGTTTTAATACCACCAAGGATGAAAGAATCTGTTAATGAGATTGGTGGAGTAACAGCATGGCAATATGATACAGGGAGACAACGCATTGAAATACCAGCTGATAAAATCCTACATATCAAGTTTCCTAATCCTTATAATCAAAATCGCGGTATGCCTCCTATTCTTTCTGCTCGTGCAGATATTGATTCAGACTATCTTGCTGGAAGATTCAGCAGGTCTTTCTTCCAAAATGGGGCAAATCCAGGAACAGTATTCACATTACCAGAGGATGATGAAAGTTCAGATGATCAAAGAAAGGCATTTATCAAAGAATGGAATCAATTGCATAAAGGATCATCGAAACAATATAAATCTGCAATATTAAATCCTGGTATGGATGCAAAAAAGGTCGGATTGACGCAAGAAGAAATGGACTATGTAAAACAAAGAGAATTTAACGCTGAAAGAGTCCTTTCTGTACTTGGCGTGCCACCTCCGATGGCAGGATTTTATGAACAAGCGACATATGGTAATGTTAGAACAGCAAAAAAGATATTTTGGAATGAAACTATCAAAGCATACGCAAGAAGATATGAATCATCCTTAAATAATTTCTTTTTACCTTTATATTCACCAGGTGTTAGGTGTAAATTTAATTTCTCAGACATTGATGAACTAAAACATGATGCAAAAGAGACTGCGGAACTAGTTAATATTTATGCAAATCATGGAGTTCCAATGAATGTACTAAATGATGCATTTGAATTGCCTTGGGAACACCAAGAAGGACTTGATGTTGGTTATCAACCAATGACAATGTTGGAAGTTGGTACTAATTTTATTCAAGAACAACAAGGAGTTACATCAAACGGCGATGAAAAATCAGTAAATACTACTCCTTCTATTTTTAATAACTATATTGATGATATGACTAAGGTAATGCATGACTATTTATACGGTCAACGCAGAAAAATATTGAAAATAACCGGTAAAAACGCGGAAATTGACGATAATTTCTGGAAAAAGGAAAATGAGCGTTTAATTGCGAAATTAGACCCAATTTTTGAAAAATACAACAAAATTCCGATAAATGAGGTAAAAATAAACGAATTTAGCAAATTTTACCTAAAAAATCGTGAAATTGAAGAAATTAAGGCATATTATAACAAATTAGACAAAAAATTGAAGAAAAGAAAGAAAGAGACTGTATTAAAACTGGAACAAACAAATATAGGAGATTCCTCAGATGATTAAGACATTTAATTTAGAAATAAAAGAGACTGATGACGATAAGCGTCAAATGACAGTCGTTGGATCTAAACAAATCACTGATAGAGACAATGATGTAATTGACCTTAATGGCATGAGTCTTAAAAACTACAAAAAGAATCCTGTGTTTATCTGGGCACATCGTGGCAGTGAAACACCGGAGAACGTGATGGGAACAACCAAAAAAGTATGGGTTGACGGTAAAAATCTGATGTTTAAACTGGAATTTCTTGATATGGATGTCAATCCCCGTGCTGATATGGTCTATAAGATGTTCAAGTCAAAAGCATTAAGAGCATTCTCAATAGGTTTTGCGCCTGATTGGGAAAAAGCATCATATAATGAAAAAAGAGGTGGATTTGATTTCCCAACCTCTGAATTACTTGAAATATCAGCTGTTCCTGTCCCAGCAAACCCTGCAGCACTTGCAAATGAGTTCAAACAATTAGAAAAAACAGGGAATGCTGATGAAATAGAAATAAAAGATTTTGAATTATTCCTTGAAGAAACATACGAGGAAATTGATATCCCCGAACCTGTTGAAAAGAAAGTAATTTTACTTGAAAAGAAAATTGAGGATATCGAAAAACGGTTTGAAACTCCTCCTGAAGTTAAAGTTGAAGAAGTTGTTGAAGAAACAGAGGGAGAGATTCATATAATAGACCAAGCTATCGACGAACTCTTTAGCGCACCTGACGACGAGTCTAAAAATGCTGACGAAGATGAAGATGGCGAAGATCTAAATACATTTATCGACGGAGTATTAAACGATGGATAAAGAAAAACTATTAGCTCTTAAAAAAGAGTTAGATAAACTAAATAAAGAAAAAGATGAAGCGAATGATACAAAAATCGCTAGTCTTGAAGCAAAAATAGAAAAACTTGAAGCTACACCAGTAGAAAAAGAAGTTGCCACTATTGAAGTTGGTCCACCTTCTGACTACAAAGGTTTCAAATTTCTAAAACAAGGAACTGATGACCCAGAAATGCTGCCATCTGATCCTAAACGTAAAGAACGCGTTGTAAAAGAAGTATTGGATATGATTTCTTTATATAAAGAAAATAACGCATTCAAAGTTATGAATGAAGGCACTGGTTCTTCCGGTGGTGACTGGGTACCAGAAGAATGGGTTATGAATATTGAAGAAAAAGCAAGACTGATTTCAGTTGCGCTTCAAGATTGCCGTAGATATCCAATGGCAAACAATGTACTTCATATTCCATCCCAAGGTACATCTGTATCAGTAACATGGGCAAACGAAAGCGCTGCTTCCACTCAAAGTGAACCAGGAGCAGCTGATGTTGATTTGACAGCTAAAAGAGTAGGTCTATGGGGCAAATTTACCCGTGAATTGCTTGATGACGCTGTTAATGATATCGTTTCCTTCATTACTCGTGATGTTGTTGAAGCACTTGGTCAAGAAATTGACTCACAAGTATTCAATGGATCACAATTTACTGGCGTATTAGGCGCTGCTACAAACACTGTAACATTTGGTGCAAGTAATACAGCTACTTCATATGCCGATATGGTTGCACGCAACTTCTATGATGCTGCATTTAAAATGGCAGCTGTAAGACGTAGAGGAGCTAAATTCTATCTACCTAAAGAACTTCTACCTTATATTCAATCACTAACCACAGGTACAGCAGGTACTCCACTTATGAGTCTATTAGGTGGCGCACAATCTGCTACTATCGCAGGTTATCCGTTTGCTGAAGTAGAAGCTATTGATGGTACCGATGCAACATCTACAAATTATTGTTCATTCGGTAGTCTGCAAAATTATGCCCTTGGTGTAAGATTGCTACCTTCAAGTGTTGAACTTAATCCTTATGCAGGAACAGAGTTCAAACAATTTGAAGTACTATTTAGAATGTATGCACGTTTAGCTGGAGCACCAATCTTTAATGACGTTTTCGTTACAATGAAAACTGCTTAATAAGGAGTCTAAATGATTGATAAGGAAAAGATCAGAGTCAAACCTGATCGTAATCGAAAGATTTATAAACCAAAAAATCATAAGGATCGTCCGACAGAAATCACAAAGGAGAAATAAACAATGGATGCAACTGCAATAATCACTCTATCAGATGTGTATGAATTTTTAAGTGTATCCGGATCGGATGATGATACTTTAATTCAAAATCTCATTGATAGAAAAACTACTGAGTTTGAAAGTTACTGTCAGTTGGATTCATTCTTTGTTGATGACTATATTGAATACCTTGATGGGGAAGGGAATTCATTTTTGTTTGTGAAGAACTTCCCCATTAATTCAGTATCTGAAATTGCGTCGGATTCCGATTGGACATGGGGTTCTGATACTGTTATTGATTCAGATGATTATAGGATAGTTAATAAAAGTTATATTGCTTATAATAGTTATTTTACCATAGGCACACAAAATATTAAAGTATCCTATAATGCTGGGTATTCTGTAATACCTGCTGATATTCAAGAAGCGATGGTTGAAGAAGTATCACGAATATATCATAGAAGAAAAGAAGTAGATGTATTCATTAAAACAATTACAGATGGATCGCAACATAGACATCCTTCTGGATTGATGCCTGGCACTAAAATGATTCTTGATAGATATAAACGAGTGAGGGCATTTTAAATGTCTGTTTCCGTTCAGTTAATAATAAACACAAAAGATATGCAGAAGTTTAATACAACTGGCAAGAGAATTAAAAGAGGTGTATTAAAAGGCGTTAAAAAAGGTATGGTGTTATTTCAAAAAGAAGCAAAGAAATTCAGTGGTTCGAATCAATTAAGAATTAGAACAGGTGCTTTAAGAGATTCAATTGATTATACTGTTGTTGATTCTAGTGATATGGTTATTGGTACTCTTGGATCAGATAAATTGTATGCAGCGATTCATGAATACGGTGGAACAATAGCTGCAAGAAACGCTAAACACCTTGTTTTTAAAACCCCAGATGGGTGGCGTAAAGTAAGCTCAGTTAATATTCCACCAAGACCATTTTTAAGACCAGCAATTGAAAACAATAAAAACGAAGTAGCACGAATAATCAATGATGAAATTCTTAAAAGTTTTAAATCAAACTTATTTGGGAGATAAAAATGCCAAAAAGACAGACTATACTAACAAATCTCGCAGCTGATTTAAGAACCAGCTTCAATGAGAATACAACACCAAAAGTGTACGATGTTCGAGTTGGCGTTTATGATCCAGCTGAATTTGTTTCTTTACCTTCAATTGGAACTTGGATAGTTGAAGATTTAGCAGAAGAAGACCTTATGGACAATTCTGTATTCAGACGACTGAATATGGTGATATATGGTCATGTTGGAGCTGATTTAATTAAGGATTATACATCTTTTTATACCTTAATATCAAGTCTTGAAGAATTCTTATATTCAACAAGCAATAGGTTTTATAAAAACGTAATTTTAGGTGATGTCCAAATAGATTACGGGGGTGCAAGTGAGCAGACAGCTACATTTGTACTTAACTTTTCAATACTATACTCGCAAGATGATCTTACGAGTTAAATAGGAGTAAAATAAAATGGCAGAAATTCTTGGAAGAAACT
>Ga0180435_10000578_pt1 | contig 38415 bp, 39 predicted proteins | sample SS_ome_3_FD_132467 | JGI IMG/M metagenome (GOLD analysis project Ga0180435, IMG submission 132467) | Hypersaline lake sediment archaeal communities from the Salton Sea, California, USA - SS_3_S_1 metaG | ecosystem: Environmental > Aquatic > Non-marine Saline and Alkaline > Hypersaline >... | reverse complement strand
TTCTCGATGGGATCAACGGCGAGAGCGGCCGGTCGGCCGTAGACGAGAGAAAACAGACGCCCCGCCTGATTCTCTCTGACTCCGCATATCCCGCGGTGTCCCGGCTTGATCAGGCATCGGTGATGGCACAGATTACACCGGACGTGGCCGCCGTCCCGAGATTCCCAGAACATGGCTTCTTTCACGGGTCGTCCTCACACCTCGTTTGGCTCTTGGTGGCGAGGAGTCGCGTCATAGCCGAGGCGTTGAACGATCGCTATAATCTCTCGCGGCGCTTCAGAGTCGGCCTCATACGTCACATGGATTTCGTGTTGCACGGGATCGACACGAATGTCCCGGACGCCTTGGATCTTCTTTCCTGCACGCTCAATCGCATAGACACAGCTTGGGCAGTCGGCGCCTGTCAGATCCAGAACTGTCTTTCGGTCTCTCATCATGTCCCGCTTCAGATGGTCAGGACGATCTTGCCCTCGGTGTGGCGTTTTTCGCTCAGTTCATGAGCTTCGGCCGCCTTTCCCAGCGGCAATGACTTCGAAATGAACGTGCGGAGTTTGCCGCCGTTGATCATTTCTGCAATTCGCTCCAGCTCCGCTCGGATCGGCTCTACGAAGACGTAAGTGGCGTTGATGCCCCGCTTCGTAAGCTCCTCAACGCCCGGTGGAAACGTGATCGAGACGATTCGTCCGCCAGGCTTGATGACGTCAGCGCTTTCCAGAAGCACTTTCCAACCGACGCAATCGAAGACGAGATCCACCCCGTCAGGGGATGCCGCCCGTGTCGCATCCCTGAAATCCCCGGCGGTGTAGTCGATGTGGACGTCCAGTCCGAGTTCGAGCAAGTAGTCGTGGTGGGCCGCGCTCGCCGTGCCCAGGGTCCTGGCACCACGGTCCTTTGCAAGTTGAACGGCAAAGGTCCCTACGCCGCCTGCGGCAGCGTGAATCAGCACCGTCTGGCCTGCATCGAGTTTTCCGGCATCGAACAGGGCTTGATAGGCCGTCAGCGCGGCAAGCGGCACGGTCGCCGCTTCCGCGAACGACATGGACTTAGGCTTGAGAGCCATGTTCTCCTCGGCCAGCGTAATGAACTCTGCGTACGCCCCATCCTTGACAACCGGTTTGCGGCAGTAGGCAAAGACTTCGTCCCCCTGAGACAGCCGCTTTGCGTTTCGGCCCGTCCCGGCGACCACTCCGGCAGCATCCCACCCGAGAATGAGTGGGAACTCGTGCGGGAGCCTTTCCTTCAGCATGCCTTCGCGTATCTTCCAGTCCACAGGATTGACGCCTGCCGCTTTGATCCTAACCAACACCTCGCTGTCCCGAGGTTCGGGGATGGGCAAATCCATGAGATGGAGTTTGTCCCTACCCCCGAACTCGTTGATTGCAATGGCTCGCATGCTAGCCTCCCTTCTTGAGTCTTGCTGTCAGGTGAATCTTAATCGCTGTAAGCGCCTTCGAGACTGGACAATTGGCCTTGGTCTTTTCGGCATAGTCACGGAATGCCGCGTCCTCAAGTCCCGGAACTTTGGCTTCGGTCTGGAGATCTATGTTGGTGATCGCGAATCCGTCACCGCTGCGATCGAGGTGCACGTTCGCTTGGGTCTGAATTCTACGGGGCGCGTAACCGGCCTGTGTGAGGTCAGCGGCCAAGGCCATTGAGAAGCAGCCCGCGTGTGCGGCCGCAATCAGTTCTTCGGGGTTTGTGCCGTCTCCATGCTTAAACCGGGATCTGAACGAATACGGCCCTTCGTAGGCTCCGCTTCCGACTCTCATCGAGCCATGCCCATCTTCAAGGTTCCCCTCCCATGTCGCGCTGCTCGTTCTCACTGGCATGATCAGTCTCTCCTTCTGGCTCCTCACTATCTTCTGCATGGCCGGCACCGCAGGACGTCTGCGATGCCGGACGGTTTGCGAGCACCCGGAGCAATCGCCTCCTCACGACTACTTCGGGAGACTGGAGATAAACTCCTTTGCCTGAAACTCATACTCTTGCGTCTCTACTCTCACTTCGGCGGGACTGCCGTAGCCTATCTGGACTAGGAGATGGCCCGGGTCATCCTTGTGCTCGGCGTGCAGGTGGAGAAGAAGGTAGACTGGATTCAGGCCATACTCATTCTGTGCGTGACCGGCGATGTCTGCGAATACGGCACGGGAATCGTACGTCTCGTTTCCGATGAACCTGCCCCCGGTGACGGAGACCTCCACGGCCCCTTCTTCCCCGTGCAAGTGCTTCACGCGTTCGATGAGCACCAGCCCCTGTCGATCCACGAAGTAATCATATGCCCGTTCGGCGACATCTTCGGGCGATAGACTGGTTTCAATAGAGAGATTAAGCATGGCCCGTCCTTCCTGTATTCCGCTGATATCGTGACACGCCGAGAGTCCGAACGGTTGGCGCGTTCGCATGTCGCCAGCCTACATGCGTGTAGTCTCTTGTGCGGATTTCACGTACGCCCCTCTTGTGGCCCTGTGAGTTAGCCTTGACCCTCATTGCTCTGTCTGCCCCCTTTCTTCGAATGCCCGATCAGCCTTTGCCGCCAGGATGAAATCGCTCTCGGTCAATCCATCGATCTTGTGCGTCCAAATCCGGACCGTCACTTCGCCCCACGTTAGATTGAGCTCCGGATGATGCCCTTCCTGTTCCGCGATCTCCCCTACCGCATTCGTGAAGTCGAGCGCCTCACGGAAGTCCTTGAACCTGTACACCTTCTCCAGGTGGTGTTCGTCAATGACGGTCCATTCACCGCCGAGCTGTCTTGTGAACGTCTCCAGTGCGTCGCCCTTGAGCGGGGGGACGCCTCCGCGGCAGGGGATGCATCGTTTGTCTGCCAGTTCGCATGTTGTCATATGGTATTCGCCTCCTGTTCCTCACAGCCGCTTTCGGCATCATTGGGTGCTCTGTTCTTCGCCTTCAAGTGCCGTTGCGCGGCATGCCGTAGATTGCTGATTCTGCGGGGGCTGACGCTCACACGGCGAATCCCCACTTCCAGTAGCCGTGGAATGAAACTGGCATCGCCCGCCAGTTCGCCGCAGATCGACAGAGGCTTGCCGCGTTCGGCGGCCGCATTGGCGAGGGAAGCCAGGAGTCTCCAGAACACCGGCTGATCGGCATTGTAGTCTTCGGCAACGAGCTCGTTGTTGCGGTCAACGGCAAAGAAGTACTGCGTCAGATCGTTGGTTCCGACGCTCGCGAAATCTACGTGGCTGAAGAGATCAGATGCTTCGAGGCATGCCGAAGGCACTTCAATCATGACACCATGCGCAATGGTGCCGGCAGCACTTCCGGCTATTGCTTCTGTGAAGAGCCGCTTCAGCCTCAAGAACTGGTCCACACCCGCGATCATGGGATACATCACATGAATCGGGCCGTGCCGGGAAGCTCTCGCGAGTGCTCTGGCCTGAATGGTAAGCAGATCCGGCCGGGCAAGAAGCAGACGTGCGCCGCGGCGCCCGAGTGCGGGATTCCGTTCGGTATTGGCCTCCACGGACGGCAGCGGCTTGTCGCTTCCGATATCGAAAAGGCGGAACACGACCTTCCGTCCGTGCATGGCTTCGAGGACGCCGGAGTACCGCTCAGCCAGCATATCCTCATTCAGAAGCTGAGGCGCCGCAATAACCTCGATCTCCGTTCGATATAGCCCGATGCCCTCGGCTCCCATGTGCACGGCCTGACGTACGTCTGCATCGTTCGCCACGTTGGCCATCACTTCGAATCCGTTCACGGGGCGAACTGGTGCGGGGAGCCTCATGCTCCCCGGCCCGGCGGCGTGGGCACTGGCGATGGTCTTCTCGGAGGGCCAGATGACGACTTCGCCGGTATCACCGTTGACGAGGATCTCTGTGCTGCAACCTACGCGCTGCCGGATCCCCTGCAGACCACTCACAGCCGGAATGCCCAGCGCCCGGGCCAGAATAGCGGCGTGGGAGTTGATGCCCCCATGCTCCGTGGCGAAGCCCAGAAGGTGGTCGGCGTCAAGATCGACTGTCAGGCTTGGCGTCAGATCCTCTGCCACAACAATGCGGTTCCTGCCCCTTTGACAATGCTCTTCACTCTCACACTCGAGCGCCGGACGCATGCCGGCAAGGACGTCGAGTATCCGTCGTTTCACCTCGCCGAAGTCACTGGCGCGTTCGCGCAGGTATTCGTCATCAACGGCCGCCAATTGCGCCTCGTATTCGTCGAGGGTCTGCGCCACGGCCGTTTCGACGTTGACTCTCTTTTCGCGAATCCACCCCACGATGTCATCGTACAGGTTTTTGTCCTCTACGAGCATCTTCTGCGCTACGAAGATCTCTGCCTCCGGCTTGCCGACCTTCGTTTCGACCTGCGCCCGGATTGCCTCCAGACGTTCTGCTACCACCCCGAGCGCTTTTTGCAGGCGTGCGATCTCGTCCCCGCTTCCATTAGCGGCGATGTCGTAGCGCGGCAGGTTGCTGTGTCGCTGCTCGCTGAAGAGGCAGACGCGCGCTACAGCACATCCCTCGCTCAGAGGCAACCCCTTCATCCGAAGCTCCGACCCTGGACCAGGAAGACCCATACGTGCCTCCTTCACATTGTGGGGAAGTTCTTCACGATCTCGTCGGGGTTCATCAGGAGCCGCGCATACTGACTGCGGATGTAGGCCCACGGATCGCTGCTGTGACGCTTACTTAGCTTGCCTCTGAAGTCGGCAACGGACGCATATCCATTCTTGTCCATCCACGCCTCTACATCACGGATTATCGTCGCGATGTGGCCGTAGCCGCGACAGAACACGGCGCTCACCGTCTGAATGGCGGATGCGCCCGCCAGGAGCATCTTCACCACCGTCTCGCCGGCGAAGATGCCAGTACTGCAGCAGATGTCCGCTGCGATCGCGCCCTCAAGGAGCCCCGTGTATCGTAGAGACAGACGGTAGTCGGTCTCATAGCTGAAGTTGAACGGGGAAATGTGCTTCTTCTCCTCGATGTCGAGATCCGGTTCGAACAGACGGTTGAAGAGCACAAACGCGTTGGCTCCCGCATCCGCCAGCCGCCATACCATATTCAGTGGATTCGTATAGAAGAAGCTCAGCTTGAGGCTGACCGGAATGGACACGGCAGCCTTGATCTCTCTCACGATCTCAACCTGTTCCTTCTCCACGGTTGCGCCATCCTTGTCAGGGTCCTTGGGCGAGGCGAACAGGTTGCATTCGAGCGCATCGACGCCTGTCTGCTCAAGCTGCCTGGCGTAGTCGATCCAGGTCTCCCGGTTCACCGCGTTGAGACTGGCAATGACAGGAATGCCAACTTCTTCTTTTGTCTTGCCGACCCACATCAAGTGCTCGGCAGGACCGGCAAACTCGATATGGGGGTGCACTGTTATCATCTCGGCGTGGCGGTAGTTGTCTTTCTCCTGGTCTTCGTCGAATTTGAAGCGCTCAAGCTGAATCTGCTCTTCGAAGAGCGATTTGGTTACGAGAGCCGCCACGCCGGCGTCTTCCAAGCGCTTGATGGAGTCCATGTTCGCTGTCAGCGCGGATGCACCGGCAATGATCGGGTTCTTCAGTCCCAGTCCCATATATGTTGTGCGTAAATCGGCCATGTCAGTCATCTCCCTGCTCTTGTCTCGGTCGCCGGAGCGTCGGGCGCCTGCTTCGAGAGCCGACGCGCTCGAGTCGAATGGCTATAATCCACATGTGATGATACGAATCTCGCACGGAGCTTCCCCGTAGTGGCTCCATTCCGTGCCGTCTCTGCTGCCCGCAAACAAGTCCCTGCCGACCGCGGCCCACGCCGTGCCGTCTTGGGCGAAGGCAACATGGAACGTGTTGATATTCCTCCGTGTTGATTCCGGGAAACCGTTTCGGACGTGCTGCCATGTCCGACCGCCATCTTCACTTCGATACAATTGACCATGCACGTCGTCGCCGTGCGGTCCATTGCTCACACTGGCAAGAATCACACTGGGGTTGTTGGGGTGGACGGCGATGGCGCGTCCGTACCGCTCCTGCAGGTCCGCGGCTCGATGCTGCCATGTTGTGCCTCGATCGCCGCTGATATACACACCGCGAGCCGTGTTGGCATAGACGTGGTCATGGGCGGCGGTTGTAACGGCCACCTGATGGACATCTTCATTCAGCGTTGGCGTGACGGGTTCCCAAGTTGTTCCGTTGTCGTAAGACCGCATGATGCTCCCCACATGGATATCCGCATACACCCAGCCGTCAGAAGTCTGGGCAAGGCTTCGGACGGACGGCGGCGCGCCCCATGGCGTTCGCCATTGATCCCTGCACGGGAGCTGTTCAAAGCTCTCGATCCTTTGCGCTGGATCTCCATCTTCCCGCAGTCTGTACAGGTGTGCCCCTTCCGTCCCGATAAGGAGATCCGCATGGTCTTCCCGTGTAGGGATCAGGCATTCGACACGCTCAGGTACTCCTGAAATCAGGTGCCGATGCTCGTTCGGACCGAGAATCACGATGCCACCGTCCTCCGAGGCCGCAATCACCTGTTGCCCCCATTCAGCGACCTGCAGAAGCCCATCGTACTGGTACCGTGCGCTCGGCAGACCGCCACCGGCTTCAGCGAGGCCATAGACTGTTGATCCCGCCAGGAAGTGCATACGAACCACCTCGTCTTTCTGACCCCACAATATTGCCGATTAGGGAACCAGCCGCCCATCCGTCACCACCCTATTGTCGACTTCGAAAAACCTTGCCTGGCGGGCTTCGATGTCATCACTCATCGTCGAGGAGATCTCCCGGCAGCCGTGCCCTCCATCAGGAATTCCTGCCGTTGAAATCGGGGCATCCCTTATTGGCGGTTTCAGCCGCTCGATAGAGTATAGCCGCAGTCAAGGAGCCAATGTGCCAATACACAACAGGAGGTCGGTATGGCCGTTACACCATCAACAATGCTGTCGCTGGGAACCGAAGCCCCGGAGTTTGCCCTTCCAGAGGTCGTCACCGGCAAGACGGTCTCTCTGACGGACTTCGCCAACCGGAAGGCTCTGCTCATCATGTTCATCTGCAGGCACTGCCCGTACGTGAAGCATGTGCAGGATGAACTGGTCAAGCTTGGGCAGGACTATGCGGGAAAGAACATCGGGATTGTCGCGATCAGCGCCAATGACGCGGCTGCTTATCCGGATGACCGCCCCGATTCACTGAAGGAAATGGCAACGTCTCTGTGTTTCATGTTTCCGTTCTGCTACGATGAGGCGCAAGAGACCGCGAAGGCCTACACAGCGGCCTGCACGCCGGACTTCTTCCTCTTCGATAAAGACAGGAAGCTGGTCTACCGCGGCCAGCTCGATGACAGCCGCCCGGGCAATGACGTGCCAGTCACGGGCCAGGACCTACGGGCCGCTATCGACGCGGTGCTGCATGACCAGCGGGTCAACCGGGAGCAGAAGCCGAGTATGGGCTGCAACATCAAGTGGAAGTCGGGAAACGAACCGGCGTACTTCGGAGGACATGTGGAATGACAAGACTGACGCAACTGGGCGCTGCCGGGCTGCTGCTCGCTGTATGCACGCTGTTTGGCCGACAGGCAGCGGCGCACTGCCAGGTCCCCTGTGGGATATACGATGACGATACGCGTGTCAGGCTGATGGCTGAGCACATCACGACGATCGAGAAGTCGATGAAACAGATCGTCGAGCTCTCGGCGCAGGAGAAGATGGATCACAATCAGATGGTACGCTGGGTGCTGAACAAGGAAGATCATGCGGCCAAGCTTACCGAAATCGTGACCTACTACTTCATGGCGCAGCGGGTGAAGCCCGTGGATGAGCAGGACAAGGAAGGGCACGCGGCGTATGTCCGGCAAGTGACACTGCTGCACCGGATACTTGTGGCTGCCATGAAGGCGAAGCAAACCACGGACCTGGAGTACGTATCTGAGCTCAGAAGATTGCTGGACGCCTTCACGCGCGCCTATGAGGGCTTGTCCTCCGCGCATTGAGCGATCTGCGTCGGCGCAGAAAGCTGATAGCCAGAGGAAGCCAGGAGGAAGAGCGGAAAGGAGAGTAACAATGACAGAGCAGAAGACAGACTTATTCGCGCAGGTCAACGCTCCGAAAGACCCGGCCAACATGACGGATCTGGAGAAGAAGCACTTGCCGGTGATAACGGCCCCGGAAAGCGTCAAGACCGGTGGGTGTTTCGACGTGACGGTGGAGGTCGGGAAGCTCCTGGCGCATCCAAACGAGCATGGACACCACATCGAGTTCGTCGATCTCTACGAGGACAAGGTGTTCCTTTGCCGTGCGGACCTCTCGGCCGTGAGGACCTGCCCAAAGGTGACGTTCTGCGTCTCCATCAACAGGGGTGGGATACTCAGAGCTTTCGAGAGCTGCAACCTTCACGGTGTGTGGGAGGGGGCGCACGAGATCAGCGTGGAATAGAAGAGGGAACAAACGGGAATCGTGCTTGGATGAACCTCTGGACGCCCAACTGGAGCCGGTCGTCCCGCATCGGGGCGATCGGTCGTCAGCGGGGTGCGCTGAGCTGTGGGTGAGTTGCTTTGCAGCAGAATCGTGGGGGTAGTGCGTGGAGTCGTTGGAAGAAACGAAGCCGCAGGCCGAAATGGATGTGGAGGAAATCGAGCGGCGTGAATGGCTGGAATCCCTTGACTACGTCATTGCCCAGGGGAATCCGCAACGGGTACGCGCCCTGGTCGAAGCCCTCCAGGAGCGTGCGCATGCCGCCGGCATCCGGCTACCGCACTCCGGCAACACGCCGTACATCAACACCATCCCGGCCGACGAGCAGCCGCCGTACCCGGGGAATCGCGAGACCGAGCGACGCATCAAGAGCATCATTCGCTGGAACGCCATGGCGATGGTCGTCCGGGCCAATCGAGCGGAGGCCGGCATCGGGGGGCATATCTCCACGTTCGCCTCGGTGGCGACGCTCTATGAGGTCGGGTTCAATCATTTCTTCCGAGCATCGAGCGAAGAAAGCGACGGCGACCACGTCTATTTCCAGGGGCATGCATCGCCCGGCAACTATGCCAGAGCCTTCCTGGAGGGACGCCTCTCAGTGGAGCAACTGAAGAACTTCCGGCACGAGTGCCACCCCGGTCCCGGCCTCCCCTCCTACCCACACCCATGGCTGAAGCCCGACTTCTGGCAGTTTCCCACTGTCTCAATGGGGCTCGGCCCGATACAGGCCATCTACCATGCCCGGTTCGAACGCTATCTCACGGATCGGGGCCTGCACGACACCGCCGCGCATCGGGTATGGTGCTTTGTCGGAGACGGTGAAACCGACGAACCCGAGACCTTGGGTGCCATAAGCTTGGCGGGGCGTGAGAAACTGGACAACTTGACCTTCGTCGTCAACTGCAACCTGCAGCGCCTTGACGGTCCGGTGCGCGGCAACGGGAACATCATCCAGGAACTGGAGACCGTATTCCGCGGCGCGGGCTGGAACGTGATCAAGGTCATCTGGGGTTCGGACATGGATCCGCTCCTGGCCCAAGACAAGGAGGGCTTTCTGGTCAGGACATTGGGCGAGATCGTGGACGGAGACCACCAGAACTACACGGTGAGAGGCGGCGCCTATGTCCGGGATCACCTGTTCGGCCGCGACCCGCGATTGGTGAAGATGGTGGAACATATGTCAGACGAGGAACTCGGACACCTGCGCCTGGGTGGACACGACCCCGAGAAGGTGTACGCAGCCTACAAGGCCGCGGTGGAACATACGGTGGAACCCACCGTTATCCTGGCCCGGACTATCAAAGGGTACGGACTCGGCGAGGCGGGAGAGGGCCGCAACATCACGCATCAGCAGAAGAAGCTGAACGAACAGGAATTGCGCGAGTTCCGATCCCGGTTTGCCGTTCCGGTATCTGATCAGGACATAGACGACATTCCGTTCTATCGCCCCCCTGACGACAGCCCGGAAATGCGGTATCTGCACGAAAGACGCAAGGCTTTGAGCGGCTATCTGCCGCAGAGGCGGCGTCAATGCGATCCGTTGAATCCCCCGGCCGATTCGGTCTTCGCGGAGTTCTATGAAGGCAGCGGCGATCGCGAGGTAGCCACGACCATGGCTTTCGTCCGGATGCTTTCCAGACTACTGAAGGACGAGAAGATCGGTCGCCTGGTCGTGCCGATCATCCCCGACGAGGCGCGCACATTCGGGATGGACGCCTTGTTCCGTCAGGTCGGCATCTACTCGCACGTCGGACAGCTCTACGAGCCGGTGGACAGGAAGAATCTTCTCTATTACAGGGAGGCGCAGGACGGCCAGATTCTGGAAGAAGGCATCACCGAAGCCGGGTCTCTGGCGTCTTTCATTGCGGCGGGGACATCGTATTCCACGCACAACATCGCCACGATCCCCTTCTTCATGTTCTACTCCATGTTCGGCCTGCAGCGGGTTGGAGACCTTATCTGGGCCGCGGGGGATATCCGCGCACGGGGGTTCCTGGTGGGGGGCACGTCGGGCCGCACCACTCTGGCCGGCGAGGGACTGCAACACGGCGACGGCAACAGCCATGTGTTGGCCTATCCTCATCCCAGTCTGAGGGCATACGACCCCGCTTATGCCTACGAGATCGCCGTCATTGTCCGGGACGGCATCCGCCGCATGTTCCATGAGCAATGCGACGAGATGGTCTACTTCACCATCATGAATGAGACCTACCGACAACCCGCCATGCCGGAAGGGGCAAGCGAAGGCATTCTCAAGGGCATTTATCGGCTGGCGTCCTCTGTGCGGGCTGACACCACACCGCGCGTGCACCTCTTCGGCAGCGGCGCAATCCTGAACGAAGCCGTGAAAGCGCAGGGCATTCTGGCTGAAAACTTCGATGTCGCCGCGGACGTGTGGAGCGTCACGAGCTACAAGGAACTCTACCGCGACGCGATCCAGGTTGAGCGCTGGAATCGGCTGCACCCCACGGAAACGCCCCGGGTCCCGTATCTGAACCGGGCACTGCAAGACGCGGATGGCGTGTTCGTCGCCGCCACCGACTACCTGAAGCTCCTGCCAGAGTCCATCGCCGCCTGGCTTCCGGGACGATTGATTGCGCTTGGGACCGATGGGTTCGGGAGGAGCGACGGTCGTGAGCACCTGCGGGCTTTCTTCGAGGTGGACGCGAAGCATATTGCCTTGGCCGCGCTCCAGGGTCTCGCCCTGAACGGAGAGATCGACGGGAGAAAGGTCAAGGCGGCTGTTGAAGAACTGCAAATCGATTCCAGCAAAGCAGACCCGATGACCTCATGACACGAATCTGGAGTAGTTTCTGATGACCGAGATCAATCTGCCTGAGTTGGGAGAGAACATCGAATCCGCCGAGGTCGTAAAAGTCCTGGTGTCGGTTGGTGACTCGGTGTCGCCGGACCAGCCGATTGTGGAGGTAGAGACCAACAAGGCTACCGTCGAGGTGCCGGCAGGCGCCGAAGGCACGGTCAACAAGGTGCACGTCAGGGAGGGAGACGAGGTCAAGGTAGGCCAGGCCCTTCTGACCCTCGATGCCGGTGGAGAAGAAGGTGCTGAAGCCAGGCCGGCCGAGCAGGAAGTCGAATCCGGCAAGGTGGCGGACGAAGAGGATGTCACGGCGGCCGAGCAAGATACGGGCAAGGCGGCGGAGAAAAAAACGGAACGAACTCGCTCCGCGCCGCCGCAGAAGACGGAACCGCAGACCGCAACCGTTGCGGCGGCGCCGTCGGTGCGCAGATTCGCGAGAGAGACCGGCGTAGACATCTCCCAAGTGCGCGGATCGGGACCTCATGCCCGCATATCCGTTGATGACATCAAGCAGCACGCCAGGGGACTCCTTGCAGGACTCGAACCCACCCGCGCTGCTACGGTTCGGCAGCCCGAGCCGCGACTTCCAGACTTCGAACAGTGGGGGCCGGTCCGCATCGAGAGAATGTCGCCCACGCGTCGCAGGACCGCGGAGCATCTCACAGAGTGCTGGACCCGGATTGCCCACGTGACGCAGTTCGACAAGGCCGATGTTACAGAGTTGGAGGAACTGAGGAAGCGCTACACGGACAGAGCACAGAAAATGGGCGGCAAGCTGACCATGGCCGTCATGGTTGTCAAGGTCGTGGCCTCCGCGTTAAGGGTCTTTCCGAAGTTCAATGCCTCTGTAGATATGTCAACCCGTCAGATCATCTACAAGGACTACATCGGCATCGGAATCGCGGTGGCCACGGAACGCGGCCTGCTTGTTCCGGTTCTCCGGGAAGCCGATCGGAAGAACATGATTCAGATCGCAGCGGAAGTATCGGAGACCGCGGAGAAGGCGCGGAACGGCAAGGTCAGCGTGGAGGATCTACAGGGAGGAACATTCACGGTGACCAACCTTGGCAACATCGGCGGTACGCACTTCACGCCTATCGTGAATTGGCCCGAAGTGGCGATCCTTGGGATGGGGCGCGCGCAGATGGAAGCGGGCTTCGAGAACGGAATCTGCACTCCGCGCATTCGCCTTCCCCTGTGTCTTTCGTACGACCACCGGCTGATTGACGGGGCCGAAGGCGCGAGATTCCTGCGGTGGATCGTGGAAGCCATAGAGGAGCCTCTGCTGCTTTCGCTGGAAGGATGAGAGGAAAGGTGCACCGAAAAATCGACGTAAGGATGTTATGCCTTGAGTAACGCGGGACAAAAGGACCTGGTCGTGATCGGAGCCGGTCCGGGAGGTTACCCGGCAGCGTTCCGCGCAGCGGATCTCGGTATGAAGGTTGCCTTGGTCGATCCCAGAGCCGACCCTGGCGGGGTGTGTCTGTACTGCGGTTGCGTGCCGTCGAAGGCGCTCTTGCACGTGGCGGCATTCCTTCACGAAGTGGAATTGGCGCCGCAATGGGGAGTATCCGTGGGCACACCCCAGGTCGACATCGAGAAGCTTCGCGGCTGGAAACGATCTGTCGTCGAAAACTTGACCAAGGGACTTGGACAACTGGTCAGGCAGCGAGGCATTGACTACATCCGTGGCCGCGCCAGCTTGGAGAATGCGCATCGGGCTGTGGTGACAACTACCGAAGGCGAAAAGCGGCCCATAGACTTCGAAAATGCAATCGTGGCCACCGGATCGGCGCCCGCGACGATTCCGGACACTCCACGCTCGGTGCGCATTATGAACTCGCAACAAGCGCTGGAGCCACAGACGATTCCACCACGCCTGCTGGTTGTGGGAGGAGGCTACATCGGCCTGGAACTGGGGCAGGTGTACGCCGCGCTCGGATCGAAAGTTACCGTCGTGGAGATGATGCCCGAGATCCTCTCGGGCGCGGATCGCGACCTGATGCGATTTCTGTCGAAGCGGCTCAATGCGCAATTCGAGAGCATCGTGACCGGCACTCGAGTTACGAAGATGGAGGAAACGGACGCCGGCATCCGGGTGGTTTTTGAAGGCACACACGGCGGCGAGGACGTGTTCGACAAGATCATGATCTCGGTGGGGCGCAAACCGCTCACCAAGGAGTTGGGGCTGGAAAGCACACACGTCAGTCTGACGGAGAAGGGCTTCATCGAGGTGGATGGACAGCGGAGGACGGCGGAGCCCTCTATCTTCGCCGTGGGGGATGTGGCCGGTGAACCGATGCTCGCGCATAAGGCCACGCATGAAGGGGTAGTTGCCGCTGAAGCTGCCGCGGGAAAGAAGACGGCATTTGAACCGCAGGCCATTCCATTCGTCGTCTTTTCCGATCCGGAGATCGCCTGGTGCGGGCTATCGGAAACGGAGGCCCGGAAGCGGGCAAGAAAAGTGAACATCACGACCTTCCCCTGGGCCGCGTCGGGCCGCGCCGCGACGGTTTCCCGGCCGGACGGCGTCACTAAGCTGCTGTGCGACCCCGAAAACGGCCGTATTCTGGGCGTCGGCATCGCTGGCCCCGGCGCGGGGGAACTGCTGGCGGAAGCCGTTCTGGCCATCGAGATGGGCGCAACGGCCGACGATTTGGCGTTGACGATTCACACCCACCCGACGCTGTCCGAAACTCTTATGGAGGCCGGCCAGGCGTTCTCGGGGTTCAGCACGCATTTCAAAAGGAAGTGATGGATGGTCATTGGTCACGGGGCATTAGCCATTACCTTCGGTGGGCTTGTGTTGATGGCAGGTTGCGATTGGGGGCACTGGGAGGACATCGGGATGCGGTCGGAAGCACAAGCAGACAGTCGGCCGGCCAATCGTCTGGCCGGCGAGAAGTCCCCGTACCTGCTGCAGCACCGACACAACCCGGTTGACTGGTATCCGTGGGGCAAGGAGGCCTTTGCCAAGGCCCGAAGAGAAGACAAACCGATCTTCCTGTCGGTCGGATATTCCACGTGCCATTGGTGTCACGTCATGGAACGCGAATCGTTCGAGAACGAAGAGATCGCCGCGATTCTCAACAAGCATTTCGTGTCCATCAAGGTGGATCGTGAGGAACGGCCGGACGTGGACAAGGTCTACATGACCTATGTTCAGGCCACCACGGGCCAGGGCGGCTGGCCCATGAGCGTATGGCTGACGCCCGATCTGAAGCCGTTCTTCGGGGGCACGTACTACCCACCCGAAGACCGTTGGGGGCGACCGGGGTTCAAGAACGTTCTTCTGCGGGTTTCGCAAGCTTGGGAACAGGAGCGGGAGCGTCTTGTCGCCTCTGCCGATCAGGTCATTCGGCAGCTCGGAGAAGCGACCGCCATGGCGCCCCAAAACGCCGGGATCTTCGATGGCTCACTACTGGACCGGACCTACGAGGCGCTCAAGGCGTCATACGATCCGAAATACGGCGGGTTCGGCGGTGCCCCGAAATTCCCCAGATCAGCCGTACCCAATTTCATGTTGCGCTACTACGCCCGGGGGGTGCGATCGGGTGCCGACGGCGAGGCACGCGCGAACGCGCAAAACGCGCTCGATATGACCCTGTTCACCCTTCGCAAGATGGCTGACGGAGGGATGCACGATCACATCGGCGGCGGGTTCCATCGCTACTCTACGGACGAACGATGGCACGTGCCGCATTTCGAAAAGATGCTCTATGACCAGGGCCAACTCGTGTGTACCTACCTGGACGCCTGGCAGATCACGCACGACGAATTCTTCGCGGATGTCGCGCGGGAAATCCTCGACTATGTGCGGCGGGACATGAATGGGCCGGAGGGCGGGTTCTATTCGGCGGAAGATGCCGACAGCACGCTGCCGGAGAATCCCCGGGAGCACGCTGAAGGGGCCTTCTACGTATGGACCTCGCGCGAGATCGCCGAGGTTCTTGGCAGAAAGGCGAATGCCGTCTTCAACTTCTACTACGGCGTCGATGACTCCGGGAATGTCGAGATCGACCCTCTCGGGGAACTGCGCGGCAAGAACATCCTGATCGTATCGCACTCGATCGATGAGACCGCTGCACGCTTCGGAATGACGCCCGACAGCGTGCGCGGTACTGTGGCCGAAGTGCGCACGAAACTGTTCGAGGCGCGCAAGAATCGTCCGCGGCCACACCTCGACGACAAAGTCATCACGGCATGGAACGGCCTGATGATTTCGGCGTTTGCCCGGGCGTATCAGGTGTTGCAAAACGAACGGTACCTGGTGATCGCCACGGGGGCGGCACAGTTCATTCGCGAGCATCTGTACCGTGAAAAGGACGGCGTTCTGCTCCGTCGCTACCGCGCGGGTGAAGCCGCGATTGAGGGGTATGTGGACGACTATGCATTTCTGATTCAGGGCCTCCTGGATCTGTACGAGGCCGGCTTCAATGTGAAGTTCCTGACATGGGCCCTCGCTCTACAGGAGAAACAAGACGAACTGTTCTGGGACGATAGCGCAGGCGGGTACTTCAGCACCTCGGGCAAGGACGAGACGATCCTCCTGCGCATGAAAGAGAGCTATGATGGTGCGGAACCCTCCCCGAATTCCGTCTCCCTGTTGAACCTGTCACGCCTCGCCGCAATGACGGACGCTGACGGACTCAGGAACAAGGCGGAACGCACTCTGTCGGCATTCGGCAATGACCTGAAGGACGCACCGCACGCCATGCCGCAGATGATCGCGGGTTCGGACTTCTATCAGGACAAGCCCGTGCAGATCGTCATTGCCGGGAAGCCCTGCGCGAAGGACACGGTCGCGATGCTGAAAGAAGTGCATTCGCGCTTCATCCCCAACAAGGTTGTCATTCTCGCCGACGGCGGCGAAGGCCAGCGCGCACTGGCTGAACATCTGGATTTCGTCAAGAGCGTCAGCATGCTCAACGGTAAGGCCACCGCATACGTCTGCGAGGACTATGTCTGCAAAACGCCGGTAACTGATGTCACAACGCTGGGGGAGATCATTTGGCAGGGCAAGTAGTCACAAGGGGAGAGCACGCATGAAGTTCAACGGAATCAATCATCTTGCGATGGCGACGGGTGATATGGACCGGACTATCCGGTTCTGGCGCGATCTGCTCGGAATGCGACTGGTGGCCGGGCTCGGCGAACCGGGCTATCGGCACTATTTCTTCGAGATATCGTCAACGGATTTGCTTGCCTTCTTCGAATGGGCGGGCGTTGAACCGGTCGAGAAAAAGGAACATGGCCGGCCAGTCAAGGGACCATTCGTGTTCGACCACATTTCCTTCGGCGTGGACACGGACGACGATCTGTGGGAGTTGAAGGACACGCTTGCCGCCGCCGGGGTTCAAGTCTCCGATGTGATCGACCATGGGTTCATCCACTCGATCTATGCCCATGATCCGAACGGTATCCCGATCGAGTTCAGTTGGAGTGCCGATGGAACCGACGTGCTCAAAAATCCCGTGATGGGAGATTCAAAGCCGACTGCTGCCGCGCGAGAGGGGGCCGATCCGCAACCCGGACACTGGCCGCCCGTAATGGCGCACACGCCGGTAGCGAAACGGGTCGCCTATCCCGGCGCCGGCAGCGAGCTCTTCCACGGAAAGAAGTCGCCGCCCGCCCAGCGGCTGCCGGCAAAAACTCAATGAAGCGACCGGCGAGATGTCTTCGTCACCCGTCGCCACACCTTCCGCCGCTGCCCTCAACGACGCCAAGGCTGCGGTGCCCGTCGCGGTCATACGCAGAAAGGCTCTCCGCGATACCGATCTGTTGTCCTTGAGTGCCATGATATCCTCTCATTTCTGCTCCGGCTGGCGGAAGACCCGCGCGAAGAAAGCCAGCATGTCATTCCATGAGCGCCGATCGGCCTCGGCATTGTAGGCCGCCCCCTTGGATGGGTCGACGCCGGAATCGGGGTTCGTGAAAGCGTGCACGGCGCCCCCGTACATGTTGAGCTGCCAGTCCGCGGCGCAGCGGTTCATTTCGCGTACGAACGCATTCAGGCTTTCAGGCGGCACATGGGGATCGGCGGCGCCGTGGCAGACCAGTATCGCCGCCTTCGGCTTCTCTGTGGCTTCGGGATGCGGGGTATCGAGGTTGCCATGGAAACTCACTACGCCCGCCAGAGCGGCTCCGCTCCGCGCCAGTTCCAGCACACATCCCCCGCCGAAGCAGTAGCCGATGGCTGCAATGCGACCGGGGTCAACACGGGGGTCGGCCTTGAGAACCGCGAGAGCCGCCGCCGCGCGCCGGCGCATCAGGGCGCGGTCGGACCGCACCTGACCGGCCAGTTTCGCGGCCTGCTCCCGGCCGGCGGCCACCATGCCGTTGCCATACATGTCGGCCGCAAACGCCACATAGCCCATGCCGGCAAGCTGCCGTGCGCGTCGCTTGGAATAGTCGTTGAGTCCGTACCACTCGTGTACGACGACGACACAGGGACGCTTCTCTGTGTTGGAAGGGTCGTAGGCGATGTACCCCTTCAGCATCTGATCCTCATCCAGGTACTCCACGGGACGGGCGAAAAGCTTGCCCTCGGCCACGGCCAGCACTTCTTCCGGATTCAGACGTTTCTTGTAGTCCGCTTCCCAGTGGGCGTATTCAATGCGACCCTTCTCCGATACCAGGTACACAGCCGGGACCGGCAGCACCTTGTCCGTGGAGCCGGGCGGCGACAGCAAGGTGATTCCGTAGTCCTGGTACCGGTCGAGAGTGGCCTGAGAGACCTTGAATGCCAGCCCCAACGCCTGGATCGCCTCCATCTTCGGATCGAGCAGCAACTCGTATCCAAGGTCTTTCTCGTCGCGCATGGTCTTCACGCTCTCCGTCGTATCTGGAGCCACGGCATACACGGAGTAGCCGAGTTCACGCAGCTTCGGATAGACGCCCTGCAGGCCGGCCAGATGAGCTGAACAGAATGGGCACCACCCTCCGCGGAACACGATGAGAATGGCTTTCTTGCTATCAAGCCTGTCACGCAACCGGGCCGACTCGCCATCCAGCGAACGGATCTCGGCATCCGGGATCTGATCGCCTACGCCCAGCGGTTTGACATCCCTGTCGGACGCCGCAATGCCTCCTGCCTCGGATCTGCCTGCGATCAAACAGACCCCCAGTGCCGCCACCACAACGCAAACCTGTCGTATCCTCTTCATCTCACCTCCAATGACGTTCTACACCAATGACTACTGACTATTTGTTTCCCTGAACTTGATGCTGCAGCCGACTGACCTCGTTTCCTTCACGGAGATATCTCTCCCGGCGAGCAGGGCGTTTAGAGCGTCTTCCAGATAACGCTTCTGGACCTTGTCAGGCTGGTGCGCGTTGTCGTCAATCGCACCGTGGTATATCAATCGGCCTGCTGTATCGAAGAGGAACGCCTCCGGCGTCCGGCCCGCTCCGAAGGCGTGCGCCACATCGGACGTTGCGTCCATGACGTAGGGGAACTCGAAGCCTGCCGCCTTGGCCTGTTCCTTCATATGGGTCATGTCATCCGTCGGGTACGCCGCAACGTCGTTGGCGTTGATCACGATCACCCCGACGCCCTTCTTCATGCTCTCGTTGCCGATCGCAGTCATCCGCTTCTCCCAGGCCTTGACGAATGGGCAGTGATTGCAGGCGAAGATTACGAGCGTTCCCTTCTTGCCTGCGATCTCGCCGATGGACAGCATACGCCCGTCCACCTTCTCCATCTTCGTTTCGCGCATCGGGATGGCGTCGCCGGGTTTCAGGGCACCCTCCGCCCCCGTCGATCGGCAAAGCGCCAGAACCAATGGCAACACAACGGCGGTTCTCCATGGTATCGTCATCTGTTACCTCCCTTTCTTCTCTGCGTCCTCTTGCGCCTTCAGGATCTTGAGCATCGTCTCTTCGTGCGTTGCATACGAGCGCGAACCCTCCCGCCCATCCGCAAGCTTTCCAGACGACAAGTAGTAGAATGAAGCCGGCAGCGCGCCCGACCAGCTTGTTGAGACGGCCCTGATGAAGTCGTCGTTCACGTTCTCGGCAATGTAGGTCTGCCAGTCGACGCCATGCTTGCCCAAAAAGCGCGTCACGGCATCGACATCGCTCTGAGCATCCGCCGAAACCAGAAGAACGCGCAACCCACGTCCGCTGTACTTCTTGGCCAGAGAGACAATGTCGGGGAATTCCCGGACGCATGGCGGACACCAGGTTGCCCAGATATGCAGGAGCGTGACCGCGTTGGTGCCGCCGGAAACGAGGCGATGGACTTGTTCGGTCGTTACTATACCGGCCTCTGGGGATGGTTGACTACAACCTGCCGTCAACAGGCCAATAGCCAGGCCAATGACGCATGCAGCAAACACTATCCGATTCATGTTCTCCTTCCTGTTCCTGCAATGTGCGCCGAATACGCCGGTCTTGAAATCGGGAGAATCCTGAAAAGGAGGACCGCAATCCCTCACTTCCCGCCAACGACAGACATCACCCCGCCGATCACATACGCTGGAGGGGTGAAACATGGAGAATGTAAGAGTTTCGCGGATGCCCGGAGTAGGCTCTTGTGCAAAGCGCCCCGGCACGATCACTCCCGCCGGGGCGCATGGCCCGATGTCTGTCACTACGTGATCTCGATCTTCTTTCCTCCTTCCCTTCTTGTCTTGGGAAGACATATGCAGAGCATGCCTTCCTTGAAGTGGGCCTCTGTCTTGTCGGCATCGACCTCGCTGGGCAGATGCACCACACGATGGAATCCGCCGAACAGACGCTCTGAATAGAACCGTTCGTCTTCCCTGTACTCCTCGGAACGGGTCCGCGTTCCCTCAACGATCAGATGGTTCTCCTGGATCGTCAGATCCAGGTCTTCCATCTTCACACCCGGCAACTCGAGTTCGACGATGATCTCGTGCGGCCGGTTGTGTATGTCCATTGTGGGATGCCACAGGCCTTCCCGCACGTTCATGCGGGGAAGCAGCTCGAAGGGCGAATCGAAAACTCGATCCATCTCCTCGGCGACATCCCACAGGTCCCGCGTTTCCCTTCTGACTGGAGCCAATGTTGTCATTTTGCACCTCCACTTCGCCTCTAAGTTTGTTCTCTCCACACAATGAACACTGCATAGGCCGTGCCAGCGGAGCCATGGGTCTCCGTGCCGACACAACGGAGTTCCTGACGCAAGAAACCTGCGTTTGTTGGCGAGATATGAGGATAGCTCTGGTGTCGGCGGAACACCTTCGGACGCGCGTGTCTCACCCGGGAGCGATATGAGACACTGCATCAAGACACAGAGGGCTTCGCCAAAAGGTTCGATTCGAGCGCCAGTACTGGGCCTACTGCACTGGGGCCAGCCTGGAGTTCGGTCGGTGTGTACGGCCGGCCTTGGCGCAGGGCTGCCCATCAACGAGGACCACATCCGCGGTGAAATCATACGCCCCGATATGCGCGGCGTACCCATCGCCTCCCTGGACGGCCCAATGATCGAATCGCGCGGGGGAGAACAGCACCATCTTCCCCTGGGCGGCTTCGACAACGTTTCTGACGTTCGTGGCCACGCGCGTACGGCGGGCCAGAACCCCGAGATAGATCGTCTCCAGGTGGGCGAAGAGACTGGCGTCTACACACTCTTGCCTGTCTTCTTGAGACGGCCGTCCCCGTCCGTTTCTCTACTTGCCGGACATATTGCGTTCGGCAGCGCGAGCGGGCCCTTCCGTCTTCTCCTTCTTGCGCTGCTTCGGAGCGCACCGGGGACAGACCAGCGACGTCCCGACCTCGATTTCTTCGGGAAGCAGCGTCTTTCCGCAGATCTTGCATTGCGCAACAACTCGGCTCATGTCACACCTCCGTTCTTTTGACCTTCCTTCCCCTTTCGACAAGCTCAGGGCTACGGAAGGCAATCCAATGACTACTGACCAATGACAGTACCCCCTCGGGAAGCAGGCCCGGTGTTGTTCGGTCTTCTCGCGGCGAATGCTCTCCGGCTATCTTGCGGCAAACGTTCCGCACGAAGCCTGGCCGCCCGACAGCGCAACGTTGATCCCAGTTGCTTGGCATTCCCAGTCTTCGTTGTGGACACAATTCGTTGACCGACACGCTCCCACTCCCGCAATCTCCTTCCGCTGTGTGTGCTGTCCCGACATCATCATCATCGTGTCGCAGAGATGCTTCTGCATATCGCCCACGGTGATCGCCCGCGCGTGACACGTGGAGTCCACGTTGTACGCGCACTTCTTCGCTTGGCACTGCATGACTTCGGGCATTTCGATTGCCTGCTTCATATTCTCACCTCCCTTCTTGTGTAGATTCCGGACCTGCTTCCCTCGACCTGCCTGCCACGATAGGCTTGGTGGGTTGATCCACGGAATCGGGACTTGTCTGACTTGTACGGTCGAAAAGCCTGAGTGTTGGTTCCCGACCTATCGGACAAGCTTTACCGCTTGCTTGTCAGAGACGCCCACCGAACGGAAGAACCTTGTCGTGATGCTTCTGACTACATCGGTCAGTTCCCTCCGGGTCCCCTTGGTGAGAGGAATCTGTCCCGCCGCGAAAGCGTTGTGGCCTCCTGCCGTTCCCTTTCGTCCTGCAATCCGCCGTGCGGCTTTGCCGGCATCGACCCCGGCCTCCCCCGTACGGATCGAGAAGAGCAGTTTGCCTTCGTGGACGCCATGGCAGAGCGCCCAGCCCGTTCCTTCCCGGCGCAGCAGCAGATCGGCAACTTCGCCGGTCATATCGGGGTTGTCGGTAGGCCCAAGATCTGCAAGCAGGGCGTTGCCGTGGATCTCGGCGCCGGCAAGGGCTTTCGATAGTGCCTGGTAGTACGCATCGGGGACACGTTCGTGTTCAATACGGCTCAACATGCGCTTGTTCGCCCGCGGGTACAGCGCCAGAAAGGCGTCGATGTCGGCCTGCGTCGTCTCGCGACCGAGATCCTGTGTATCCGACCGGATCCCGTAGAGGAGCGCCGTCGCAAGATCGACATCTATCGGGATACCGGCCTCCGTGAGGTACTCATAGATGATGGTAGAGGTCGCTCCGTATTTGCCGCGCACATCGGTAAACGGAGAGCGTCTGGTTGCCCGCCGGATAGGATGGTGGTCAATGACGATGTCCGGGACGATGTCCGCTGGAAGCGAGTTGTTGCCGGTGACGGGCTGCGTGTCTACGAGCGCTATCGCATTGAATCGGTTGAGATCCACCTCGGTCATGGCGTGCAGCCTTAAGTCCAGGTATCTCGACAAGGCCCTATTCTCCGCCCGGCCCACGCTGCCGCCGTGAGCCAGGGAGCATTGGACTCCGGCCACGGCGTTGGCGAATGCTCGCAAGCCGGCAGCGGAGGCGATGGCGTCCGGATCAGGATAGTCCTGCATTACGATAAGCATTGTGCTCTTACCGTTCAGGATCGCCGAGATCCGCCTGATCTTATCCTCGGTGCCTGCCTGAGATCTTGCGCCCATCATTCAGTGTCCCGTCATAACCAGCTGGTGTACCAGCTGTGCTGAGTGTGATTGTCCCAGATGACGACATGAAGGGCCTCTGGGTTGGCGTCGATCTCATTGATCAGCGCTTTCATGGTTTGCCTGAAGGCTGGCCATTTCGAGATCATTGAGCCGTGTGACCTCACCCCACAGCCCATTTTGTGGCCGGGTCTGGCGTATGCGTTCAACAAATGTTGCATTTTGTCTCAATGCGGCGATGAACCTGCCGCGGGCGGTCCACAGCCCGGCGCCAGCCGAGCCGATCCAGTAGATCTCCTTCCCGTCCACCACATTCAGCCCTTCACGCATCTTCGCGGGGTTGTAAGTCTTCAGGGCCTGAAAAGGATCCATGTATTGGAAGCCAACGCCCTCCACCTCCTGTCGGCTCAACTTGCCCGCCGCGTAGGTGACGGAGAAACGTCCTTCCGTGGATCCGTTCATCAGGTGGGCTGCCGCGTGGCCCATTGCTCGAAGGTGAGCATCCTTTTCCAGGGCCCTCATTGTGTGGGCAGTTCCCCGATATCCATATGTCCGGATGAGTTCATCGACCTCCGCCTGTTCGCCGAACCGCTCAACGCCCGGCGCAATGACAACGATCTCGCCGCCATCCGCAACGGCCATTCGTGTCCGGTAGATCGCCTTATTGGTGACCCAGGTACTCCGAAACTGCTTCGGATCCATGAAACACACAATCTTCTGCATCGGCTGATCGAACACGGACACGGAATGCTGCCGTGCATACCCGGCGGCGGCAACGTAGGTGGAGACGTCGTTCCCTACGTAGAGTCCCGTGGTGGCCAACCTTCCGTCAGTCTGCGGTGTCTGGACAATCAGCACATAGACATCGGGCACATCGTGTAGATACCGTCGCTCCGCCTCGTTGTAGCAGGCTCGCAGGGGTGTCATGATCTGTCCCAAGTTCGCCTCGATGCCACACAGCGCGGCGATCAAGTGAGACGCGGAGATCGTGGCCTTGCCGCCAAGGCCGATGAAGTAGTTCTTGTTGTGATTGGCGAACCCCAGAACCTCGTGAGGAACAACCTGGCCGATGTTCACGATCAGGTCATACGCTCCCTGCCGGACAAGCGGATTGATCTCGACCGGCAAGGGCCGGTCTACGCGGCCGCCCGTAGCGAGCCGGACGAACTGAGACTCAATCTCGCCCAGCTTTTCGGCGGTAGCTTGCCAATCGTGGACGTGAATGCAGTCCCCAGGGATGTCGCCGAACATCCATTGGTTTTCGGAAGCGGTGTGTGGCCGGTGCTGCCCGAGTGTCGGAATGACGTGCACCCGTGCGTCCGGTGCTAGCAGATGGTACAAGGTATTGGTCAGCGAGCCGGCGCCGGAGTGATACCGTGTGAGGTCAGGCGGCAGTACTAACACTTTCCGGAACGACTGAGAGAAGCGTTTCCGCGCCTCAGCGATGAGGCGCACCATCATACTGGCTTGCTCTTCGGCGCTGAGTCTCCGTCCCTCCGCACAAAACCACATTGTCTGCTCCGGGCCTACGGCCTAGCTGATGAGGCTTCGGTGTTTCGCGGCGACTGCGTCAGCCAGCGCCTCCAGGGACTCGAAGTCCTTGTCGCGCGGGTAGCCGCGGCAGAGGACGGGGTTCAGTAACTCTACCTTGAGATTGGGGATCAGCTCCGCTATGCGCTCGATAGCCTTGCTGCTCCAGCCGTAGGATCCGATGATGGAAGCAAAACGCAGCTTGGGCCGCAACGCGTTGGCGAGATGCGCGGCATAAAATACCGCTGGATGCGGGCCGACATGAACGGTCGGGGTTCCCACGATCAGCGTGGCGGCATCCACGAGAGCAATGGCCAGCTTGCCCAGATCGGTCGCCGCCAGGTCGAACAGGTGGACCTTGACCCCCTTTTCCGCGAGTGCGCCGGTCAGATGCTGAACCATCCGCTCCGTGCTGCCGTGCATGGACACGTAGGGCAATACCACTTCGTTCTTCACTTGGTCTGAGACCCAGTCCTCATACGCCCGGATGATGAACGCCGGATCGTCGTACATGGGGCCGTGACTGGGCGCGATTATGCGGATTCTGCGGGCCTCTACCTTGGCGAGGTTCTTCCGTATGACGGAACGGAATGGCATCATGATCTCCGCGTAGTACCGCTTAGCGGCCTCGTAGACGGCTGCCTTGTCGCGCACGAAGAGGTCGGTCGTTGCGTAGTGCGAGCCAAAGAAGTCGCAGGAAAACAGAATCTCGTCTTCCGGCAGACAAGTAGACATCGTCTCTGGCCAATGCACCCATGGCGTGTGAATAAATTCAAGCGTCTTGTCCCCCAGAGAGAGGGTTTCCCCGTCGGCCACAGCGCGGATTCTCTCCTCGGGCACGCACAGCAGATCCACCAGCATGCCTTTGCATTTTGGTGTAGCGAGCAGGACCGCTTCCGGATAGCGCTCCAGAACGCGCGGAATGGTTCCGGAATGATCCTGTTCCGCGTGGTTGGCGACGAGATAGTCCACGCGATCCACGTGGGCCAGTTGTTCCATCAGAATCTCGGATTTGGTCGGGTCGGCGCTGTCAATGAGCGCTGTCTTGTCGCTGCCGCGTACGAGATAAGCGTTGTAGCTCGTCCCGTCAGGCAGAGGAATCAGAGAGTCGAACAAACGCCGGTTCCAGTCAACCGCGCCCATCAAGTCAACACCGTCTGTGATCCTTCGCTTCTTCATGGTTGGCTCTTATCTCTCTTCCGACGCGGCTTGCTACGACAGCCCCCTAAGCCCGTCACCGCTACAGATCTGCGGCTTTGGCCCGCCCTGTAGGGGAATAGAATGCGAGGTGGCGAAGCAGGTGCTCTTCGTCGAATGGCTTAATCAGGTAGCCCACAATGCCGAATTTGAACATCTCGACCATCATTTCCCGATGGACGTGCGCCGTCACCAGCACGGCTTTCGTCTTCCGCGGCAGAGTGACGTTTTGCATGAACCAGATGCCATCGTGCTTCGGCATGCTGAAGTCCACGAGCACAAAGTCGTAATCGCCGCTTTCAGCCAGGGGGATGGCGGCTTCAGCATTGCCGACGCCTACACCCTTGTGATCGTGCCTCGACAACATGCCCAACACCTCGTCGCGAAACCCATCGTGGTCATCGAGCACCAGAATCTTCACGGCTGCCTCCTCCGGCCAATTTGCCTGCGATCCTCGCAACGTGTTCGCCCTGGAATCGGGCAATGGCCAGCTCGTTCTCGCTCGGTTGGCGGGATCCGTCCGGTCCCGCCAGCGTTGTCGCGCCATAGGGTGTGCCCCCCGTGATCTCCTGCATATTCATCAGACGCTGCTGCGTGTACGGCGCGCCCACGACAATCATGCCCTGATGCAAGAGAGTGGTGTGGAAGCTTTGTATCGTCGTCTCCTGCCCGCCGTGCTGGGTGGCGGTACTCGCGAAAACGCTGCCCACCTTGCCGACCAGCGCTCCCTTCATCCACAAGGGACCGGTCTGATCCAGGAAGTTCCGCATCTGGGCGCACATATTCCCAAACCGGGTCGGCGTGCCGAAGATGACGGCGTCGGCATCGGCGAGCTGCCGCGGCTTGGCAACAGGGATATGAGCAAAGGCTTCGCGCGCCTGGCGTGCGCCGCTTTGCTCAAGCTTGTCGTCGGGAACGAGTTCCGCCACCTGGAAGATCTTGACGTCTGTGTCGGCGGCGGCACGTGCGCCATCCGCGACGGCCTCGGCGAGTTGATGCACGTGACCATACATGCTGTAGAACACGATCTGAATTCGGGTCGTCATGGATTCTCCTTGTTGTCTGCCTGTTCGCTGTCGATGGCTTGCCACAAGTCGTCGCCCCCGAATTCCGGGCAGCAGGAGCTACAGGCAAAGTAGCAGTCACGACACAGAACACGGTCACCGATCGCTGTAGCACCAGTCTTGCCGCAGCATTCGCAGGCGATTGCTCCATCGCCCGGCCTGGTGCGGCTCGGGCTCTGTTGGTGCGTTCCCGACACGACTACTTCCTCTCAATGGCCATGAGCAGGTCGCGCTTGTGCTCTTCTTCCTGGATGAGGATATCCTCCAGGGCGCGGCGCAGACCGTACTCCTGCATTGCCTCTGCCTGTTTGATCCTTTCGCGATAGCGCGCGATCGCGTTCTCTTCTCCCGCCAAGTCCTGCTTCAACATCTCCAGGCTCTTGTCGGATATCTCACGCTTCTCAACTTCTACGGTCGGAACACCGTCGAGGAAGTCGATCTGGTCCGAGAGCGAAACCGCATGCTGCATCTCTTCCTGTGAATGGATGAGAAGCTCTTTTTGAATGGACTCGTATTCCGCACCCGAGATGACGGCCGCATGCTGGACGTATTGAATGGCGGCCGCATATTCCCATTCCAGGTCCTTATTCAACTCCTTCAGCAGTTCTGTCTTATCCATAATGTACCTCCTCCTGCGCTCTTCATTTTCCAGCACGACGACCGCGGGCGCGATGTGCCCCCTATTCCGTGATCGAGATCGCCTCGACGGGGCACCCCTCCATCGCTTCGCGGCAAGTGTCCTCCGCTTCGGGGGGAACCGTGTCCACCTTGACTGTTGCGGTGTCGCCGTCCATCTCGAAGACTTCAGGACATGTGTCGGGACACAGCCCACATCCCGTGCAGGTTTCCTGGTCTACTACTGCCTTCATCTCTGACCTCCTCTCGGTTGAGCTCCATCACTCGTGAGTCGCGATCGGCCCCCCCAGCAGTTTCTCGTAGAGCCTGCTATAGCGTCTGGCCATGTTCGAACTGCGATGGGCGCTGGCGCTTTCCTTCATGACACGCGCCACCTGGGCGGCCCTTAGGCTCTCCGGCTCTTGATGGAACTGCATCGCCCGCTCGATGGCGCCGGCCACATCTCCAACCCGTGCATGCCGGAAAGGGAATGCATTGCCTCTGTCGGCATGTACATCAAGCTGGACAAGGGTGTCACTCGGTTCTCCTGATGCCGGGGTAAGCGGCAGGGATCCGTAGATCATACTGACGGCCTCCGCTGTTGCGTATCGTTCGGAGGGCGATGCGATGAGCGTGAAATCGGACGCCGCATAGCCCAGGTGGAGCAGTTCCTCGTCGAACTGCCCGATAAAGACGGAAGCTCCGTCCGCGGTTGTCTGCGTGAATCCATCATCACCCGGACGCAGCCTTGTATCGGCTGCCACAATCTGGAGCCCACGGTCCCCGAATCGGGAGATCGCAAGTGGGATGACATCGTTCAGGAGTCCATCGCTCCCGCGCCTCAAGGCTCCCCGCGACGGGCAGAAGATCAGCGGCGTTTCTCCCTTATGCGGCAATCCCAGACGCCGCCGCAATGCCGCTTTGTTGACGTACTTCCCAAGGCGATGGCGTGGCGCGGAATAGCGTTGGGTGAGGGAAGGGTCACGCGAAGGGCGCATGGAGCGACCGGGTGCCGCCGGAATGCCGCAAACCTTACCTTCGTCAGCTTTCCGAATCATTTCTCGTTGGAGGTTGTGAGGAACAACATCATCGGCCCCGTGAAGGATCTCCGCCAGGAACGCCTGGCTCGTGGTGTTCACATAGTCTGCGGCGATGACGGCACTCGTAAGGAAATCAGCCGGATTCGTGGACCGGGTCGTCTCGTAGTCCCCGGGCCACCACTCGTAATAGAGGTACTGCCAGAACTCGGCCGCGTCGATGCCGGTCTCTTCTATCTCCGCCAGCGTCGCATGGTGTGATACCGGGTTGTGGAGTGTGAATAGGCAGGGAATGCCCATTCGTCGGGCCATGGGAGGGATCAGTCCGGTCATCCAATCGTGGCAGTGGATCAAGTCCGGCTGCACCCAGGGAACGATATGGTTGATCACTTCGCGCTGAAAGAACAGAGCCGGGCGAAGATCCCCGTTGACCGCGTGGCTGTCAATCCCAGCCTGGTAATAGAACAACCTGTCCTCAGCCAGGTGCAGCCGTGAGCCCGGCACTTTTGTCATCCGGGTCCGACTCCACGGGCCGAGCCCATCCCCCGGCGGCGCAAACATTCCCCGATAGTGCGGAAGCGCAACATGAACGTCTGCTCCCTGGTGCAGCAACGAAGAAATAAGCGCCGCCGTCATGTCCGCGAGACCGCTTCCTTTTGCTGCCACACCCCGTGCATAGTCTCCCATGACGGGCGGCAGCTCAGCGATTTCGGGCGTCACGACCAGCACACGTGGTCGACGCCGTCCCACAGTTTTCGTCGAAGGATGGGTCATGACGGCGGCGGATGATTTGGTCATTGGCTCACTTCGTTCCCGTCATTGGTCATGTGCTCGCTTTGTTCGCGTCATTTGCAGGCTTCCTCCTTCGCCCTGCGGGCTTCGGCGGACAAGTCGCCTGCGTCATGGGCCGCTGCGCGGCCGTCTTTGGTCATCAGTCATTGGCGACCATTGCCGCGGCATTTCTGACCAATGACCAATGACCAGTGACCAGTGCTAATGACGCGCCGAAAGCGCAAATACCCAATGACTACACATGCACCACACTGTTCATCGAACCCATGTCGTTCGGTACCTGTGCCATGGCGGCCGGGTCGTTCTGCCACTCCCCGTCCACGATGAACTTGTACTGGTGCTCGCCAGGCTCAAGCTGCATACGCTTGCGAAACGCCCCGTTGCGCCTGGTCATCCGGCTGGTTGCCGGATCCCAGTTGTTGAAGTCGCCAGCGAGGAACACCTGCCTCGCGTTACCGTCGACTCCACACACGAATGTCATTGCACACCCTTGACTCTTCTTTGCCTTGCCCATGCTCCTCTCCTCCTCACTTGTTTAGGGATCGTCCCCGAACGCCCTTCTGCCTCTATGCGACCGTTACGGCCTTCGACGACTGCCATACACCGTGAATGTTGCAGTAGGCGAGTGCCATAACGGTTCCCGACTTGCCCGTCTTCATGGACGTAGCCGCCTCGTGGTGCGTGAAGACCGAACCTTTGTTCGGACCTTCGACCGATTCGCCGTGCGCAGTGAACTCGAAGTTGCCGATCTGAAACGGTGCCTTCGCCCCTTCCGGCTGGAAGTAAACCTGGATCCACCGGATATGATGCTCCGTCGTGTTCGGGTGCGCCACGGCCTTGCCCAGGGTGGCTTTCACCGCGAAGAACTCGTCGGCCTTCACCTCGTCCGGGCACTCGATCGCCGGCACATGCTTCTCCGACTTCCAGTCCGCGCTCTGAATCACTTCACTCAGCGTCGTCATCGTTGCTCCTCCTTTTTGCTATTGCCGCTCACATCATCGCAGCTTGCCGTCCCGTTCTGAACAAGGCGCATCATCGGGTAAGATCCGAACAGTTCCTATCGGGACAGGGATTGCACGCCGCTTCGAAAAACCTGATGACAGTACCGGGTCATGGTTCGACGAACACCAACACAAGGACGACCACCAGAAACGCCAAAGACATCCATGTCAGCACGACATGCCTCTCCCGTCGCTCTCGCCTGGCGAAGCGTAAAGAGACTCCCCGATCACGGTATCCATAGAAGGCTGCTCAGCCCTGGATCTCCCCCTCGATCCGCCAGCCCGCCAGGTTTGTCGTCAGCGGCATTACAGGTGCCCTTGACGAGTTGCCCGGGATCGTTGTCGCCCGTGAGCCGTTTCCGCGTCTTGCCCGTCCGCGCCTTGGCGGCGACTTCGCTGGGGCTGTTCCGCCTCATCCGCAAATGCTTTTCCGCTGACACTCGGTCATTGGTCCTTGGTCGCTTTCGCCGTCCCAATGACCAATGACGAATGACTCTGCTCCTACTCGCACTTTTTCAGATCCATGCCGCACGCGCACTTGCCGGGCTTGTGTGAGAGCATCGGGCAGCCCATCGCGCAGCAGTACAAGCCCTTGCAGCTAGCCATCTTGACCTCTTTGCCGCAGGCGCATTTGCCGTCTTTGATGCCCTTTGCGTCGCACTTGCAGTCCGCCGGGCAATCGCAAAGCATGGCCTGGCCGTCCTTCACGCCCAGCAGGTGCTTCTGCACCAGATCCTTTCCGCACTTGCACTTGCCCGCCTTCATCGCCACCACGTGGCAATCCGGACAGACGTAGACGAACTGCGTCATGGCGGCCTTCGCCTTCGGGTGTTCGGCCTTCGGATGTTCAGTGCGGGGCTTCGACGCCATGCCGTAGACCGCCGCGCACGTCGCGATGAGCAACACGACTGTCATTGAACCAATCAGAGCCTTTGGAAGATGTCTCACGTTTCTCTCCTTCTTACTTGTGTCGTTCGTTTCCGTTTCAGCAGTCCTTGCACCAACCATTGTCCCGAACCCGGCACCTCCTTTCAAACGGCCTTCAACCACGCCGCTGCTTGCTCCTCCTGGTCCCGCTCGAAGTAGCGAACCTTCGCCCGCGTGAACGGCTTGCAGAAGACGCTCATCCCCTTTTGCCATTTTTTGTCGCCGACAAAGGCCACGCGTTCGATGTCGGCAAAATGCTTGACGTCGAACTTGATATCCTCCAACAGCGCGCCCATGTCCCATCCATGGAAGTCATGCATTTCGATCAGCATGCACAGCTTCCCGCGCTCCCGAATGAGTTCTTCTACCCTCGGCGAAAACGTCACGTAGTCCTCCCTATGGAGTTTGCCCGTGACCTTCACGCTGACGATCTTACTGTCCGGTGCGGTTTGCAGCTCGATCATGGTCGCATAACCTCCTTTCATGTGACGCGTCGTCCCCAAGCCTGGTGCGTTCTTTTGGGAGTCACTGTACACGAGAGCGGCGGATGCGGAATCGGGCATCCCCTTAGTTCGTGAGTCTAAGAACCCGAATGCCCGGAGCTGACCGGTAAGGGATTGCGACTGTGCCTCTGCGGGATCGCCCGATAGCCTGCCCCGATGACAAAAGCACACTATTCAGACAGTTCGAACAAATGTCTCATGAGGAAGACTCCTAATGCTGGGATCATCGCTGTGGCGGCCGATCACGCCGGCTTCCGCTACAAGGAGCGCGTCAAGTCATTCCTGACATCTCGCGGGTATAAGGCGCGGGATTTCGGGACCGACTCGGAGCGTCCTGTAGACTATCCGTTGGTCATTCGTCCCGCAGCGGAGGCGGTCGCGACGGGTCGGTGTGCTCTTGGCGTGGTGTTCGGCGGATCGGGCAACGGCGAGGCTATCGTAGCCAACAAGGTCAGCGGCATTCGTTGTGCCGTCTGCTGGAACGTCAGGAGCGCCCGGCTGGCGCGGGAACACAACGACGCCAACATGATCGCCATCGGCCAGCGGATGATGGGCCTGAAGACGGCACTGGGGGTCGTGGATGCGTGGCTCTGCGCGACTTTTCAGGGAGGCAGGCACAAGCGCAGAATAGACGATATCGAAGTCTGAAACAGGAGGTATGGACAATGCAGTACAAGAAGCTCGGACGGACAGGACTGAAGGTTAGTCCACTTTGCCTCGGCACGATGAACTTCGGACCGGAAACCGGCGAGGAGGACAGCTTTGCCGTCATGGACAAAGCCCTGGAATCGGGAATCAACTTCTTCGACACGGCCAACGTGTACGGATGGAAGAAAGGCGAAGGGATCACGGAACAGATCGTCGGCCGATGGCTCGCGCAGGGCGAACGCCGGGACCGAATTGTTCTGGCCACGAAATGCTACGGTGAGATGGGCGATGGGCCCAACGACCGCGGCCTTTCCGCGTATCACATCCGCCGGGCTTGCGAAGCGAGTCTCAAGAGACTCCAGACCGATCATATTGACCTGTATCAGATGCACCACGTCGAGCGGGAGACGCCGTGGGAGGAAATCTGGCAGGCTATGGAGCAGCTCGTGCGTGAGGGCAAGATCTTGTACGTGGGATCGAGCAACTTCGCCGCTTGGAATATCGCCATGGCGAACGAGACGGCCGCGCGCCGCAACTTCCTAGGGTTGGTCTGCGAACAGAGCAAGTACAGCCTTGTCACACGGTCAATCGAGTTGGAGGTGATCCCGGCTTGCCGCGCCTACGGTCTAGGCGTCATCGCGTGGAGCCCGCTCGACGGCGGATTACTCGCCGGCGCTCTGGAGAAGACGAAAGAAGGACGCCGGGCGCAGGAGCGGGTTCAAAAGCGAATCGAAGAACTCCGCCCGCAACTCGAGCAGTGGGAGTCCCTCTGCCGGGAGATCGACGAGGAACCGGCCGTTGTTGCACTGACCTGGATTCTCTCGAACCGCGATATGACCGGCCCCATCATCGGTCCCCGAACCCTGGATCAGCTTGGTGGAGCACTGCGAGCTTTGGAGGTGAAGCTTGATGCCGAGACGGTGAAAACAATCGATGCGATTTGGCCCGGCCCCGGCGGCGAGGCGCCCATGGCTTACGCCTGGTGACATTCCCAGGCTCCAGCCGCGTTAGATCAACCGTAGAAGGTATCTCATAGAGGATTCACTGCTCTTACGGATTGCCGGCCGCGCGCTGCAAGTCGTTCCATGCCTTCTGCAAGACCTGCGCAGACCGCCGCAGACCAGCCTGTTCCTCTACCGTCAGCTCCCCGTGCACAACTCGTTCGATGCCCTTCGCAGAGACCACGCAGGGAATGCCGAGACAAACATCCTTCAGGTCGAACTCGCCTTCCTGCAAGGCCGACACGGTCAAAACGCTGTGCTCGTCCCGCAGGATCGCACGAACGATGCGTACCAGAGCGAGACCGATCGCATAATTGGTCGCGCCTTTGTAGTCAATGACGTGATAGGCCGACTTCCGGACCTTCTCAACGATGTCTTCCCTGACTTGAGCCCAATCTGCACACTTGCCGCATATGGCACAGTACTCCTGCATCGCTATGCCCGCGACGTGCGTCCATGACCACGCAGCGATCTCGCTGTCACCGTGCTCGCCGAGTATGTACGCATGCACATTGCGTGCGTCTACGCCGCAGTGCTGACTAAACAAATAGCGGAACCGTGCCGTATCGAGGACGGTCCCTGAACCCATGATGCGGTTTCGCGGCCAATCGCTGCGGTTCAGCGCCACACGGGTCAGGACATCGACAGGGTTGGCGCCCACAACGACTACGGCCCGCGAATCCCGGGCCGTCACTTCATCCATGATCTGCTCCGTGATGGCTGCGTTGCGTCGCAGAAGGTCAAGCCGCGATTGCCCCGGCTTCTGCTTGGCGCCCGCGGTGATCACGATCACCTGAGCATTGGCATAATCTTCCGGGCGGCCGACCATAAAGCTCACGGGAGGCAGAAAGGGCAGTCCGTGGGAAAGGTCCAGAACCTGGCCTTGGGCCAGCTCGCGCTGCGCATCCATCAACACGATTTCGTCCGCCACGCCGTCCTGAGCCAAGGCGTAGGCAAAGGTGGAGCCTACTGCCCCGGCGCCCACTATGACCACCTTGCGTTTCATGACGTATTCAAGGCACGCCCGGCTTTCCCGAGTCTGCCCCGCGCTAATTCCTGGTTGTGTTCGTCGCGACTCGCCCTCAGCCGTCGTTGCTCCACTTCCGCATAGGCTTCGAACATGCGTCTTGCCGCTCCGGATTGGGCCGTCGCCGCCATGTGCAAGGCGTAGGCCAGCAACGAGAGGTCGCTTGTCGTCAAGTCCATCTTCCTGCCGACAGAGTCCATGGCATCCTCCGCATTGCGTGAACGGCCACAACATCCCCCTCCTTCCGGCGGCGCGTCTTCAGACGACTGGGCCTCATCGCCGGCGCTCTGCTTGTAACCATTCGAAGACTTCTAGAAATTGGACCACTCTCTGCGCCGTCTGTTCGTCTCCGTCGTACAGGATCTGGATGGTGTGACGCGGCAGGTCAACATACACTTGCGAGACTCCCGCGATGTTCAGCAGGCACCGCTCAAGGACGGGCATCAACACTCCACAAGCCCCTTTCAGTCTGACAATTCCGAGGGAAAGACGATCGGTGACGGACCCACTCCTCATGGCTTCTCTTCCTGGTCGGCGGTCAGAGGAGGATATGCCGCCTTTCCGCCCGTTTGCTGAAAGTTGTGTCACTGAAGACACCATAAGGTGGGTATGCTCCCTTCGGGTGCTCGGGGGGTGCGCCGCCTCAGCATTGACAGGAAGGTGGAGCGCAGCTGTCGGTGGCGGTCTGTGCTGTTGTCTCTTCCGAGAGCGCAGGAGATCTGCGCCATCCAAAGGGGGCCCGCCGTCCGGCATTGCTTCCCTCGTGAACCCGTCTCACTTCTACCTTTCACATGCGCTTCCCTTCCTCATCGCTGAAATCGTGGGATAATTGGGATTCCGTGCCCATCGGGCGGAGGCGCGGAGATGGTTTCGAAAAACCCGAGGGGATGAGTCATTTGCGGCTGCGCCGCGTCATTGGTCATTGGTCATTCGACATTCGTCATTGGCCCCACAGGTGCGGGACGTCACTTGGCACTGCGCAAACGGGAAGGCAAAGGAGCTGTCTGCCGTGCAAACAAAGCGCACCGACCCAGCCGGCATGAATGACCAATGACCGCTGACCAATGACTACCGACCAATGGCCATCGGCATCCGCACCGTGACGGTGGTGCCCTTACCAGGGGCCGAGTCGAGATCGAAGTGTCCGTCCAGCCCCACAAGACGCTCGCGGATATTGAAGAGGCCGAAGCCTCCTTTCTCGAAGTCCGCAATGTGTCCGTCGAGGCTGGCCGGATCGAAGCCCCGCCCCGTATCGCGCACCTGGAGACAGACCTCTTCGTCGCGGCGGGAGAGCGATATCAGGATGGCTTCGGGATGCGCGTGTTTCAGGGCGTTCATGACCAGTTCCCGCGCCGCCTGGAACATCAGGCCGCGACGCGCTTCGTCCAACGGCTTCGGATGATCGTCCTCTTCCATCTCGATCCGGATTCCGTGGAACTCTTGCTGCTTTCTGGCAAACTCCCTCAGCGCCGGGCCCAGTCCCAGATCGTACAGCAGCGGCGGCGTCAGGTCGGCCATCAACCCCCGGCACTCGGTGATCCCGGTGTCGAGCAACTGCCTGACCTGGTCCACTTTCTCGCAGTGCTCCGCAAGACCCGCCGATTCCGCTGCGTTCCGCACGCCGCCGAGCCGTATGTTGCTCAGGGATAGAGTCTGAATGACCGTGTCGTGGATTTGCGTCGAAACCCGCCGGCGTTCCCGCTCTTCGGTCAGGGCCAGACGGTCCGCCAGCTCGCGAAGCCGTTCCCGGTAGACTGCCGCCTCCTTCTCTATCCGCTTGCGCGCGGTGATGTCAGTGCCCACGCACAGGATTTCCTTCACCTGTCCCTTGTCGTCGCGAACGGCGCGGTTGGCCCAGTGCACCCAGACGCGACACCCGTCCTTGCACATGTTCTCGTTCTCGTTGCTGCCGTGCGCCTCGGGTTGCGCCGTGACTTCGCGCACCATCCGCCGCAGATCGCGCCCTTCGGAATCCACGGGCGGAACGATCGTGCCCACCACGTTCTTTCCGAGGACCTCATCGGCTGTGTACCCGAAGAATGTCTGCGCGTACTCGTTGAAGAAGGTGATGTTGTGCTCCGGGGTAATCCGCATGATGATGCTGTTGGCATTCTCCACCAGTTCGCGGTACTTTCGCTCGCTCTCCACAAGGTTCTGACGGGCCCGCACGCGGTCCGTGCGATCGAGCAGACAGAACACGAGACCCTCCACGCGGCCGCGTTCCCCCCGCAGCGGCCGCAGAGTCCAATCCCAGTACGTCACGCCCCACTCCGGATGATCCGAAAACTCGAATGGCTTTTCGTGAATCTCGAACGGATCGCCCGTCTCGACGACGCGTCGGAAGATGGCCTCGTTCTCGGCGTGGGGATACAGGCCGAAGTGGTTCTTTCCCGGGAAGAACTCCGGCGGGTGTTGACAGGCGTCGGCGTAGGCGCGATTGACCCGCACGAAGTTGAAGTCTCTATCCAGGTAGACGATGGACATGTGGGTGTTGTCGAAGATACGTTCCAGGAGCGCATTTGACATCTCGAGCGACTCCTGCGCGGCGCGCAGCTCGGAAATGTCCCTTAACGTTGTCACGATCTCCGTGGGACGATTGCCTGGGCCGCGCACAAACGTCACCGACGGAATCAGCGGAATACGGCGGCCCGTACGGCTCAGGAGGGTCATGGGCTGCATCTCGGGGACGCTGCCCCCCATGGCGGCGCGCAACGCTTCCTCCGCCAGCGCCCGATCTTCGGGCGAGAGCAGTTCCGGCAACATATCTCTCAGAGGACGTCCGATCAGCTCACCCGCGGCAATCCCCGCCATGTTCTCCAGCGCGGGATTAACGGAAGTAATGCGGCCGTTCATATCCAGCAAGAGAACGCCTTCGCCCATCGCATCCAGAATGTCCACGGCGGTCTGGGAAGCAGCGGCAAGGGCCAGCGCCTCCTGTTCCCGCCGCTCGGCGCGTTTGCGCTCGGTAACGCTACGGCCATAGAGGTTGGCATAGTCCTCCCGGGGGAACAGTGCCACCGCCACCGAGTAGATCTCATCCCCCATCTCGACGTCGCGTTCGATCGGAGCTTTCGCCTCCACGGCCTCTTTGAGCAGCGCGCGCAGGGGCTCGACAAGGAGCGCCCCGTTCTCTCGGGTCCACAGGGCACTCTCGGCAGCAGCCGGATTTGCGTGCAGCACGCGGCCGTCCGTCGTCGCGCGCACCACCGGCCACGGGTTCTCGCGCGGGAACCGCGCCAGCCACTCTGCCTGTTCACACGCCTCAACGAGCGCCTGCTCCGCCTCCTTGCGGGCCGTGATGTCCTGCGTGATCCCGAAGCCGCCCTGCAGCTTGCCATCGCCGTCGAATTCCAGGTAAGCCTTCTCGCGCACCCATTTGACCTTGCCGTCCGCGAGGATGCGGTGCTCGATGTCGTAGGGTTCCCCGCGCAGACCCGCGTTCCACTTCGCGTCCACATACTGGCTGTCGTCGGGATGCACGGTTGACAGAAAGAACTCGTAGGACATCGGGGTGCCCTCCGGCACTCCGAAAATGCGGTGATTCTCGGGTGACCACGTGAGCACGTTGCGCTGCGTGTCCAGCCGCCATGACCCGATCTGGCCCACCTTCTGAGCGCGAACCAGGTCCTGCTGGCTCTGCCGCAATGCCGCCTCGGCCGTTTTGCTGTCGGTGACGTCCCGCACGACGGAAACCGACCCGATGATCTGGCCGGCCTTGTCCCTGACGGGTGTGGCGTTCACCTGCCGATACCGCGGCTCGCCGGTCGCGGGCGTGCGGATGATCTCCTCCTGGTTGATGACGACCTCGCCCTTGAGGGCGCGTAGCGGTGGGGACTCCTCGATGGGGCGAGGGCTGCCGTCCTCGCGCAACACTTCGAGGCTCGCGGCGAATTTCTCAACATCCACGGCCGCATCCTTCGCCAGACCGAACTGCTCCAGCGCCGCTGGATTAGCCAGCGTGAAACGCTTCTGCGTGTCGGCAAACCACACCTCGTCCCGCATGCTGGCCACCAGGGCGGATATCCAGTCGCGCTCCGCCTGGACTGCGCCCAGAAGCTGCTCACGCTCGGCCTCCGCCTGCTTGCGCGCGGTGACGTCGGTGAACACGACGGCGAACTGCCGGAAGGCGGGCCGGTAGGCGTACACCTCGTACCAGCGGCCCAGTGCCGCGCTGTGGTTCTCGAAGTGCGCCGGCTCGCCGGTCAACGCCACATGGCCGTAGTTCTCGATCCAGTACGACTCCGTGCCCGGCAGCGCCTCCAGAACCCGTTTACCGACCAAGTCTGCCCGCTGGAGCCCTGTCAACCGCTCGAATGCCGGGTTCAGGTCGAGAAAGCGATAGTCCACCGGCCGGCCCTGCTCGTCGGTGACGATCTCGTGCAGCGCGAAGCCCTCGGTCATGCTGTCGAACAGCCCCCGGTAGCGCTCGTGG
>Ga0180435_10000577_pt1 | contig 38609 bp, 30 predicted proteins | sample SS_ome_3_FD_132467 | JGI IMG/M metagenome (GOLD analysis project Ga0180435, IMG submission 132467) | Hypersaline lake sediment archaeal communities from the Salton Sea, California, USA - SS_3_S_1 metaG | ecosystem: Environmental > Aquatic > Non-marine Saline and Alkaline > Hypersaline >... | reverse complement strand
TGAAGATCTCCCAGGTGTATGCCCGTCGCTGACGCTTGCGGTTGAGCCATTTAAACAAGATATGTTTCGTGCGATAAACATAGTAGGAACACCAAGTCTGGTTCCTTACGGGCCTTCTCTCCTTTCTGTGTCATATCTGTTGCCGCTCCTGTCGCACTACTAGACGGTTGACTATGCCTTACTTAGGAGGGCCTGTCCGTTTTCGCGGTTCCCTCTCGACAGGCAACCATTGCCTGGTTGCCCGATGTTCAGCGTTCGATGTTGATAGGCTCGTAAAAAGTCCCATAATTGACTTTATTCTAATTTTACTCTGACAAATTGTAACAGGTTAACGAGTCGAAATGTGCAAATTTTGACTTTTTACGAGCACATCAATGTTGGCTGTTGAATGGTCATCTTTTGGTATAGGCCAGCACAGTAATCATATTACAACCTTGTAGGCATTATCCGGTAGTCGCATACAGCCTACGGGTCTAAAAGGCTACAGCCTAAGTCTTAACGCGCTCCACATATTGACCGGTGCGCGTGTCAATCTTGATCCGTTCACCTTCCTCCACAAATGGCGGGACCAGCAAGTTATATCCGGTTTCCACGGTTGCCGGTTTTGAATCCCCCGAGGCAGTGTCGCCTTTGACCCACGGATCGGTCTGGGTGATGGCCAATTCCACAAAATTTGGCATGGTCAGATCAATGGGGCGGCCTTCATAGAACATCATCGTAACGGTGGTGTTTTCTTTTAAGAAATCCTTGGAATCCCCGATTTGCGCCTTGTTCATAAATTCCTGTTCATATGTGGAGGTATTCATGAAACAATAGCTTTCACCGTCGAAATATAAATATTCCATTTCGTGTTCTTCCAGGCTGGCTTCATTGAATTTTTCACCCGAACGGAAAGTCCGATCGAATTGTGCACCGGTGAGCAGGTTCTTCAGTTTACATTTATACAGGGCCTGCCCTTTCCCCGGCTTCACGAATTCGAATTGGACAATTATATAGGGTTCGCCTTCTATTTCGAGTTTCAGGCCTTTACGCAAGTCACCGCTTTCCAACATGATTCACCTCACAAGTTATTTATTTCGAAATTATCCGGTTCGGCTTACAACCGCAACACTAGCATTTTCAGGCCAAGGGTTTGAAAATACGCACGATATTTTCATGGCCAGATATCGGTTTATGCATGCGTGCACACGATAAGGCTCGAAAATTTTTTAGTATTGACATTTGTAGCCGTCTCTAACATATTCACCATAATTTCGCAAATATAGAAGGAAAGATCATGATACTGATCATTGATTTTGGATCCCAGTTTAACCAATTGATCGCCCGCCGGGTCCGGGAGTGCCACGTTTATTGCCAGATTGAATCGCCAAATATCTCTTTAGATGAAATCCACGCGCTGAATCCGGAAGGCATCATATTGTCAGGCGGCCCCTCAAGCATCTATACATCCGGCAGCCCGCGTATGGATCCAGGCGTTTTTGATTTAAGAATACCCATATTGGGTATTTGTTATGGCATGCAATTTATGGTGGATTCTCTGGGAGGTGTTGTCAAAGCTGCCCAAAAAAGAGAATATGGATTTGCCGAATTAAAGCTTAAGAAACAGACAGACCTGTTTAAAGACATCCCTGCTAAAACGCAGACATGGATGAGTCATGGCGATTCCATCCAAAAACTCCCCAAGGGGTTTGTTGCCACCGCCCGCACCGGTAATACGCCCATCGCTGCGGCCGAAAACCACCGTCGCCGGCTGTATGGACTTCAATTTCATCCGGAGGTTGAGCACACCCCCAAGGGCAAGTCCATGATAAATCGGTTTCTATTCGATGTTTGTGGGTGCCGACGATCATGGACCATGAAGTCGTTTGCCACGAAAACCATCTCCGATATCCGGCAGCAGGTCGGGAAGCACAAGGTAATTCTCGGTTTAAGCGGGGGGGTCGATTCTTCGGTAGCAGCGCTTTTGCTTCATCAGGCCGTCGGCAAAAAGCTAACCTGTATTTTCGTAGACAATGGCTTGCTCCGCAAGGACGAAGCATCCCAGCTAAAAATACGACTTAAACAGCACCTGAATATCAATATCAAATTTGTAAGTGCCAAAAACAAATTTCTGGCAGCCCTGGCCAAAGTCTCCGATCCGGAAAAAAAGCGTAAAATTATCGGCCGGATTTTCATGGACGTATTCGAAGCAGAAGCCAAAAAAATAAAAGGAGCCGAATTCTTGGGTCAGGGAACCCTCTACCCCGATGTGATTGAGTCGGTTTCTGCATTCGGTGGCCCCACTTCCGTAATCAAATCGCATCACAATGTGGGTGGCTTGCCCCGAAAAATGAAACTGAAGCTCGTTGAACCACTGCGGTTTTTATTTAAGGATGAAGTCCGTGCCCTTGGAAAAGAAATTGGACTGCCCCAGGATCTTATCTGGCGACAGCCGTTTCCGGGTCCAGGCCTGGCTATCCGCATTATTGGTGAAATAACGCGTCACCGTTTGAATATTCTCAGGGAAGTCGATGCGGTATTACTTGAAGAAATTCGAGCTGGTGGGTATTATAAGAAACTTTGGCAATCTTTTGCCGTACTACTACCCCTGAAAAGTGTAGGCATCATGGGCGACAGCCGGACCTATGAGTATATCGTGGCTATTCGGGCTGTCACAAGCAAAGATGCCATGACCGCCGATTGGGCCAGACTACCGCACAAGCTATTGGGCAAACTATCCAACCGGATCATTAACGAGGTCCGCGGTGTCAATCGGGTCGTTTATGACATCAGTTCCAAACCACCCAGTACAATCGAATGGGAATAATCACCATGGAAGACGAAAAGAGTCATAGTTTTAAAATCAGCGGGAACGACGAGCCGGAAGATATCCGTCAGAATGAAATTCGCGATCTCAAAGTGGAAAAATTGGGTCATCGGGTTACCCTGCTTACGGTGTTAATCCCTTGTATGATCCTTGTCATTGGTATAATCGCCTATCTGGACATCAAAGACCGGGTTACACGCTCTCAAGACACGGGCGCCATTGGGGTTCAGAAGCTTTCCAAAGACCTGGCTTCAAAATTCTCCTCGCTTTCGCTGGAACAGGCAAAAATCAATGATATACATGCCAAAAAATTGCCCCAACTCGAAAAAGACGCTGCATTCCTACGGTCGAAGCTAAACGGTCTGCAAGAAAGTATGACCCAGATGTCACAGTCCATGATCAACCGGGATGAGCTGGGTCGGGTTGTGGACAATTTGGTTCAGAATGTCAACGACGCCATGCCCGAAGGGATTACGACGGACGTTGAAAACCTAAAATCCGATCTAAGCTTACTGCGCCAAGTTGATGACAAAATCATGGCCGATGGTGACCAGCGGCAGGCGACCATTGCTGCCATAACCAACAGCCTGTCTGAAATTAAAACCGATATGGCGTCAATCAAACAGGATATTGCCAGCCTCGCTGATAGCGCCATCGATAAAGGTGAACTCGAATTAGCCCTAAAACTCAAGGAAATTGGTTACCGGCAGTTACTGCTTGATAAAACCAACCAATTGGAACAGAAAATCCAACTATTAGGGGAAAAATTAGATAAACTAAAAGTTAAACAGAAATCGAGAACGGGTGCCACAGTATCACAACCAGAACCCGAAACATCGACAGCGAAACCTACTAAACCAAAACCGCACCAACCAGCATCGCAAAGTAAACCCGGGCCCCCTGCCAACGAACAGCCAGCCAAGGCTGAAACCGGGGTTATTGTGGAGCAAACGATCGAATGACAAAAGCATAAATCTTTCATAAAAAGGGTATTACGAAATATTTTCCACAGTTTTCTGCGGCCGCTGTAAGATCTCGACGAGGTGCTCAGTGATTCGACTTACCTCGCCGAACTCTGAGGCTCACTCGAAGGCCTCAATCAAGTCGCAGCGGGGAATTCAATTTAACGATTGTGACAAAGTGAAACGGTCGCAACACTCCTGAGCTAGGTATTAATGAAATGAACAACGATAGACTAACCAAGCTTTTAGAATCAGTTGCCGAAGGGACCACCAGCATTGCTGGTGCGGTCGACCAAATCAAGCAACTCCCCTACGAAGACATCGATTTTGCTCACATCGACCACCATCGCTCGCTGCGCAAAGGATTTCCGGAAGTCATTTTCGGTCAAGGCAAAACCACCCGGCAAATTATCGGGATTATCGAAAGGATGATTGCCCAGGAGCCGATCATTCTGGTTACACGTGTCGAGGCCCACAAAGCAGAAAAGATCACACCCCGTTATAAGAACGCCATGTATGATCCGGATGCCCGCATGATCCTGGTTGGTCAAAAAAAAGCACCGCTCGAAGATAGTGGTGAAATTTTAGTCGTTTCTGCCGGAACATCAGACATTCCGGTCGCCAAAGAGGCCCAATTGACTGCTGAAGCCATGGGCAACCGGGTCGAAACACTGTTTGATGTTGGTGTGGCCGGAATCCATCGCCTCTTTGCTCACCGGGATCAAATTCAGCAGGCTGGTGTCCTCATCGTCGTGGCCGGCATGGAAGGTGCCCTGCCGAGTGTGGTGGCCGGCATGGTCGCGCGCCCGGTTATCGCCGTTCCCACAAGTATCGGCTATGGTGCCAGCCTGGGTGGTCTGACAGCCCTGTTTGCCATGCTGAATAGTTGCAGTTCCAACGTTGCTGTCGTCAATATTGATAATGGCTTTGGTGCCGGTTATATGGCGGCTATTATTAACCGGAGAGAATAAAATGGCCATACTATCTTCCATCCTGCGCGCCAATTTTCGTAGAAACTTCATGGTAATCTACCTGCTGTCATCTGCTCTGCCGATCCTGCTGATGGTCTTTATTATATTGCGGTATCTTGTACCCCAGCTGACTGAATCCCAATTGTACGCCCTGAATCCTTTATTCGGATTGGGTGTCCTGGTCATGTTAATCCCTTCCATTCTCGGAATCAGCTTGGGTTATCACTGGATTGGATCCATTGAAAAACTGGCGCGCGAAATTCAATTGAAATCAGAACAAATCCGGGGAGAGATACCGCAACTCAGCAAAGATCAAAGCGAGTTGGCTGCCATTCATGAACTGTTTAATGGACTTCACAGTGATTTTGAAAAAAATATCCATAAATTAGATGATGTGACCAAACAACTGCTGTCTTTAAACCTAAAACTTGAGAAGATGGCAACCAAAGATGCGCTGACCTCACTGTATAACCGACGTTATTTTGATTTGCGACTTATTGAAGAGGCAACCCGTGCAGACAGAGAGCAGCAAGATTTGGCCCTAATGATGATCGATTTTGATGACTTTAAAAAATACAATGATTCCTACGGCCACAAAACCGGTGATAAGCTGCTTCAGGATGTAGCCGCCATTATCAATAAATCTGTTCGTCGCTCTGATACGGTCTTTCGGTATGGCGGAGATGAGTTTGCTGTCATTTTACCCGGATGTAGTCTGGACATTGCCAAACGCAAAGCCAAACGATTCGTCGACCAGATATCCACGACACAATTCTTAAACCCAGAAGGCCAGGCCTTGGGAGGCATTACCATCAGCTGCGGAATTGCCAGCTATCAAGGCCAATTGGATGATTTCATATCCGCCGCCGATAGCTGTTTACTGGCCGCCAAAGCAGCTGGCAAAGATCGTGTAATCGCTTTTAGCTGATAGCGTGTTGCTTTGTCTGGATTCCGCTTCCGAGGGAATGACAAAGGTGGCACAGGTCCTGTGGCTGCACGAAATGGATCCCCACGGGTAAACCCGTGGTCCCATTGAATTATCCGTCTTCGCCTGCGGCTCTATGGTTAGAGACGCCTAACAATATCCATCGGTTAGCAGCCTGAAGCGTGCATTCATTTTTGTTATGAAGGAAGGTCTAAAGAGACGATTGATGCCAGGCACCCTGTAACGTTGGTTTTTGCAGTGTTGCGGAGAGGAGATCCAAAAAGCGGTCCCTGGGAATTTCCTTGGCCCCCAGTCTGATGAGGTGCTGGGTGGTCACCTGACAATCGATCAGATCGAATTGGTGCATCGTCAGATAGTCTATCAGGCTTGCAAAGGCGACTTTGGAGGCATTGCTGACCCGGCTGAACATGGATTCCCCAAAAAAACAGCCACCCAGAGAGACCCCGTATAGACCGCCCACGAGTTTACCATCCTGCCAGGCTTCTACCGAGTGGGCAAATCCGGATGTGTGCAGTTGGCAATAGGCATCGATCATGTCGCTCACAATCCAGGTCCCCTCTTGATGCTCAACCCGGATCTGAGCACATTCGTGAATCACCTCCGGAAAGGCTTGATCCAGGGTCACATCAAAAAGCGACCGCCGGATGGTTTTCTGCAGGCTTTTAGACGGTTTGAATTCTTGCGGGAATAGTACCAGGCGTGGGTCCGGGGACCACCACAAGATCGGTTCACCTTCGGAAAACCAGGGAAAAATCCCATTTTGATAGGCCAGAAGCAGGCGATGGGTGCTCAGGTCACCGCCAATGGCCACCAGCCCCTCATTGCTGGCCAAGCGTGGATTTGGAAAGTAGTGCCTCTCCGGTGAAAGGAAAACAGGCATGTCGCATTGTCAGGTAACTTGGAGCTCAAGCTTATCTTCAGCCATATGAAATGCAAGCTTATCTTCCGTCACATCGATCCAGACCTGGCCACCGCTTTCAAGTCTCCCGAACAAAATTTCGTCCGACAAGGGATCTTTGATCTCGGTCTGCATCAGGCGGGTCAGCGGGCGGGCGCCGTACTGCGGGTCATGGCCTTTGCGCGCCAGCCACCGCCGTGCCGACGGCGACAAGGACACACGCGTTTTTCTGGAAACCAGTTGGTCGTTTAATTCCTGAACAAACTTATCCACAATCCGTTCCATTATTTCCGGTGTCAGCGGCTTGAAGGTGATAATGTCATCCAGACGGTTTCGAAACTCGGGGCTGAAGATCCTTTCAATGGCCTTTTGGCCCTTGAACTCGGAATCTTTCTTGGGATCTCCGAACCCGATGGTTTGGGAACTCATTTCGCGGCTGCCGGCGTTGGAAGTCATCAGAATGATCACATTGCGAAAATCAGCCTTTTTCCCGTTGTTGTCTGTCAGGGTAGCGTGATCCAGTACCTGAAGGAGGATGTTAAACAGGTCTTCGTGCGCTTTTTCAATTTCATCAAGCAGTAGCACGGAATACGGGTGTTTGCGAACATCATCGGTTAACAGCCCGCCCTGATCAAAACCGATATAACCCGGTGGTGCCCCGATGAGACGCGCAACCGCATGTTTTTCCATGTACTCACTCATATCATAGCGCAGGAACTCGATCCCCAGGCTTTTGGCGATCTGAATGGCCACCTCGGTTTTACCGACACCGGTGGGTCCGGTGAACAAAAAGGACCCGATCGGATGACCCGGGACACCCAGGCCGGCCCGGGAACGTTTGATGGCGGTCACCAACGAGGCAATGGCCTCATCCTGACCATATACATAGCGTTTGACCCATTCTTCCAGTCCTGCGAGTTTGGTCTTGTCGGGTGTCGACACACTCTGGGTGGGAATCCGTGCCATTTTGGCAACTATTTTCTCAATATCGGCCGGATGGATCTTCTTGCGCCGGACCGATCCGGAAAGCCTTACAAAAGCCCCGGCCTCATCGATGACGTCAATGGCTTTATCCGGCAGATAGCGATCATTCAGATATTTGGCCGAAAGTTCGGTAGCGGCCTTCAAAGACGGTTCTGTGAATTTGATATTGTGATGTTCTTCGTAACGCGATTTAAGCCCTCTGAGAATACGGACAGTATCATCCGTTGAGGGCTCTGATATCTCAATCTTCTCAAACCGTCGAGACAGCGCCCGATCCTTTTCAAAGTGATTCTTATATTCCTCGTACGTAGTCGACCCGATGCAACGCAAATCACCTGAGCCCAATACAGGTTTTAAAATATTGGAGGCGTCCATGGAACCGGAACTGGTGGCCCCGGCCCCCACAATGGTGTGGATTTCATCAATAAAAAGAATTGCATTGGGGTCGTCGGACAATTTAGAAATAACGCCCTTGAGACGCTGCTCAAAATCCCCCCGAAACTTGGTGCCGGCCAAAAGTGCGCCCAGGTCAAGGGCATATATACGGATGTTCTTGAGAATATCCGGAACCACTCCCTCGACAATACGCTGTACCAGTCCTTCCGCCATGGCAGTTTTACCGACACCGGGATCACCCACAAACACCGGATTGTTTTTACGCCGTCGGCACAGGACCTGCATGGTCCGTTCCAACTCGAGTTGTCGACCAATGAGTGGATCCAATTTCCCCTGGGCGGCGCGCTGCATCAAATCGATGGTAAACAATTCCAAAGGATCTGATTTTTTCTTTTTTCTACCCGGATCCCGGGTGGTCGGATCGGCTTCGTCGGGTCTGGCCGAGGGACTGCTGACATCATGGGAGATATAATTGAGTATATCCAGCCGGGTGATACCCTCTTGTTTTAAAAAATTTTCTGCGTGCGAATTTTTCTCCTGAAAAATAGAAGCGAGTATATCACCAACAGCCACCTCCTGCTTCTCAGCCGAACGGGCATGATTAACCGCGCGTTGGATGACCCGTTGAAAACCAATGGTTTGTTGAAGTACATATTCGGAATCTTCAGGAATACGCTCGATGCGCTCAGCAAAGAAGGTTTCCAGAGCTGTCTTCAGACTGCTGACATCGCCACCACAATTTTCGATAATATCAACACCGTCTTCATCATGTAAAATAGCGTACAGGACGTGTTCGACGCACACGTATTCGTGGCGTCTTTTCTTTGCTTCTTTTACGGCGAATCCCAGTGTTTCGCTAAGTTCTTTGCTGATCATATGTTAGACCTTCTCCATGGAACATTTTAAAGGGAATCCACTGGCTTTGGCGAGCATCTCCACTGTATCGACCTTGGTTTCGGCTATTCCATATGGATAGGTGCCGCAAACCCCGATTCCTTTGTGATGGACATTCAACATAATACGGGTGGCATCCGCCAAAGTTCGCTTGAATACCCCCATCAGTATTTCAATGACAAAAGCCATTGTGGTATAGTCATCGTTGTGGAGCAGTACGCGGTATAAGGGGGGTTCTTGGGTTTGCTGGTCATCCTGGGTACGTTCCCGGGTTTCCAGCTCTGGCGAGTCAACACCCACTTGCTGTTCTCCCCTTTCCTAAAACCGAATTCATGCCCATCAGCTAAAGCGGCGAACGCTATCCGACTCGATTCGCCACTGGGAAACCAGAAGGGCGGCATCCGGCAGCCAAGCTGTCACTTACTCAGAGCTATTATAAGCACTCTAACCCTGTTTTGTAAAGAGGTCAGACTGCTTCAGCCCCCAAATGCATGCACCCTTGGCAATAAAATCGTATTCACGATTTTATCACCCAATGTGAATTCATCCCCGCTGCAAGACTTCGAGACGCTCAGTCGCGTCGCAGCGGAGAATTCAAATTTAAGGCGACAACGCCATGAGCTTCGGAATCCAGCGGCCATTGCGAACAATTAATTTGCCGACCGATATGGGGTATTGATGGCGACGATGGCCGGCACTTCCGGGATTAAAATAGAGTAGCTGATCTTGCTTTTCGATAAGCGGGCGATGGGTATGTCCGTTGATAACAGCCTGATAATATGTTAAATCAATATCACGATCAATCCAGCCCACATCATGGATCAACAAGATGAAACCATTGCCGACCTTGATGGATTGGACGACGGGTAATTTTTCAGCCCAGCTCCCATAGTCCATGTTGCCGCGCACGGCGATCAGGGGGGCAATCGCTTCCAAATCTGAAATGACATCAGGATCGCCCACGTCGCCAGCATGTAGAATCATATCCACACCCGCAAACGCCGCCAAAACTTCCGGGCGTAACAATCCGTGCGTATCGGAAATGACACCAAAAGTATAGTCTTTTCGGGTATCTATATTTTTTATTTGAATTGGTGATGGCATCTATTTAGCCTTCAGCTTTCAGCAATAAGCTATCAGCAGCTGATAGCTGACTCCTGCGCCAAGCATTAACGACCACAGCACTTCTTGTACTTCTTGCCGCTTCCGCACGGACAGGGTGCGTTGCGCCCCACCTTGCCGGACGCACGCGTAGCCGGTTTCTTCTTGGGGCTCGATGATTCGCCCCCAGAGAATACCAGCTGCTGCTCTGGGGCTTTTTGCATATCGGTCAAGGACTCGGGCTCAGCCGGTTGGATTCGGAATAGGATTGAAAGCGTCTCTTCCTTGACCCGCTCAATCATTTCCTGAAACATATCAAACCCTTCTTTTTTATAGACAATCAGAGGATTCTGCTGGGCATATCCGCGCAACCCGATCCCCTCTTTCAGGTGATCCATACTGAGCAAATGATCTTTCCATAGCTGATCAACGGTTTGCAGTAGAATATATCGCTCCAAGCTGCGAAATTCTGCTTCTCCGATCAGGGCTTGCTTCTCTTTGTAAACCGTCTGAATGTTTTCGTATATATACTGGCTCAAACCCTCCTCAGTCAGCCCATCCAAGGTGTCCTCATCCGGTTTGCCAATCCGGGTATTAAACTGTTTGAAAATAGCCTCATCCATGCCTTTAAAATCCCAGTCCTCGGGTAAGTCCCGTTCATCTGCAAATACGGCTGCGATGTCAGCGGTCTTATCAAACATTATCTCCTGGATGGTTTCTTTGAGGTCCTTACCATCCAGGGCCTGACGTCGTTGGCGATAAATCACCTCCCGTTGCTGATTCATGACGTCGTCATATTCGAGCAGCTGTTTACGAATATCAAAATTGTGGCCTTCTACTTTGGCCTGGGCATTTTCGATGGCGCGACTGATTAAATTATGCTCGATGGGCTCACCTTCCTCCATACCCAGCTTTTCCATAATATTCGTAATCCGTTCACCACCGAAAATCCGTAAAAGATCATCTTCCAAAGACAGAAAAAAACGGGATGAACCGGGATCGCCTTGACGTCCGGAACGGCCCCGGAGCTGATTGTCGATGCGCCGGCTCTCATGCCGCTCGGTCCCAAGGATGTGCAAGCCCCCCAGATCGGTAACCCCCTCACCCAAAACGATGTCGGTACCACGACCGGCCATATTGGTGGAAATAGTCACCGATCCTTTTTGTCCGGCCATGGCGATTATTTCGGCTTCCTTTTCATGGTTCTTGGCATTCAAGACCTCATGCTTGATGCCTCTTTTCTTTAATTTTTTGCTGAAGCCCTCGCTGACGTCAATGGAGATGGTTCCCACCAGGACCGGTTGACCGCGTTGATTGAGCTCCGTTATTTCATCCATGACCGCTTCATATTTTTCCTTTCGGGTTTTATAGATCACATCTGCGAAATCCTTGCGGATCATGGGGTTATGGGTGGGGATAACCATGACATCCAGGTCATAGATCTTTTTGAACTCGGTTGCTTCGGTATCTGCCGTACCGGTCATCCCCGACAGTTTATCATACATTCTGAAATAATTCTGAAAGGTTATGGTAGCAAGCGTTTGATTTTCATTTTCAATCTTGACGTTTTCTTTGGCTTCCAGCGCTTGGTGTAGTCCTTCACTGTATCGCCTACCCGGCATGAGCCGGCCGGTAAATTCATCCACGATGATGACCTCACCCTGTTTCACAATATAATCCACATCTCGTTTGAAAAGGGCATGGGCTTTAACTGCTTGATTTATATGGTGAAGCAATTCAATATATTTCGGATCATACAGGTTGTCGACCTTGAGAATTCTTTCGGCATTGGCGACACCGTCTTCCGTGAGAACCGCCGTACGGGCCTTTTCGTCAATGGTGAAATCCCGGTCGGGTTTCAACTTGGGTATAATCGCGTTCACCTGGTAGTATAGGTGGGTGGATTTTTCGGCCGGACCGGAAATAATCAGAGGGGTACGTGCTTCGTCGATCAAAATACTATCCACCTCATCGACAATGGCAAAATGTAAATCCGGCTGGACCAGGGATTGGCGGTCAAACTTCATGTTGTCGCGGAGGTAATCAAACCCGAATTCATTGTTTGTGCCGTAGGTAATATCAGAACCATAGGCTGCTTTACGCTCGGTGTCATCCATTCCATGCACAATCGTGCCCACAGATAATCCCAGGAACTGGTATATCTGTCCCATCCATTCGGTATCCCGACCAGCCAGATAGTCATTGACCGTGATGATATGGACGCCTTTTCCGCTGAGTGCATTTAAATAGGCGGGTAGCGTGGCCACCAGCGTTTTGCCCTCCCCGGTTTTCATCTCTGCAATGCGGCCTTGGTGCAGCACCACACCACCAATCAGCTGAACATCGAAATGCCGCATGCCCAATGCGCGGACCGAAGCTTCCCGCACGGTGGCAAAGGCTTCGGGCAGCATATCATCCAGCGGTTCACCGTAGGATAACCGTTCTCGAAATCGGACGGTCTGTTGGGCCAGTTGGCTGTCATCCATGGCCTTGACACCCGCTTCCAGCTGATTTATCTGCTCCACGAAAGGCTGCAGCTTTTTCAACTCGCGCTCATTTTTGCTGCCAAACAGTTTGGTCAGAAAGTTCATCATCATATAATTCGCTGCCTCCAGGTAACCATCGTTAAGTCAAGTTTAAAAATATAAATTTAATACAGAAGGTCTCCTAAGGCAATGTTAAAATCAGCAATCAGCGATCAGCGATCAGCAGGCAGGTATAAGCTGTGAACCGCTTATGGCTTAGCGCTGATCGCTTAAAGCTGACACCAGCATACGGATGTCATCCCCGAGGAATCGGGGATCTAGAATAGGCCTTGAGCCTATATGTTACAACCCAACACGAAAGAGTCGCGACAGTCGAAATCGCTATCGGGATCGGGATCGAATAGTTAGTCTGACAAAATCGATTTCGATACCGATACAGATATGGATGATCTGATTCGACACCAATACGTGGGTGTTTAACTATTATTTGAACTTATAAGCGATTAATTGATGATGTACTTGATTGGATTGACAGGAACACCATTGAGATGAACTTCATAATGCAGATGCGGACCCGTACTGCGTCCGGTATTGCCCATTACGGCGATTGCCTCGCCCCGTTTGACCGATTCGCCCCGTTTTTTCAAATAAGCGCTGAGGTGCCCGTATCGCGTGACCATGCCATGACCATGATCGATAATCAGGGTCTTACCCATAAGACCTCTCCGGCCCACAAATTTTACGGTGCCGTCTGCCGGCGCAAAAATTTGGGTTCCTTCACGATTGGCAATATCGAGACCCTTATGCATTTCTTTGCGGCCCGTAAAAGGCGAAGTGCGGTACCCGAATCTGGAGGTCAGGTAACCTTTGGTGGGCTTGATGGCCGGCGTACATGCCAATAAATTTTTTTGCCCTTCCAGCGCATCCAGGAGGGTTGAGAAACCGCCCTTCTGGCCTGTGGCGGCCACCTGTAATTGGTCCACCTGTTGGTGCATTTCCCGAAGCAGGCTGGTGGGCCTTCGTTGCAAATCAATATCGGTAGAAAGATCTTCGGGGATAGATCCACCGACACCAAATAAGCCTTCTTGATCTTTTCTTTGATCAAGGTTTGCAATAACTCGAATTTTCTCTTCAAAATTGTTGAGGGTGACGATTTTGGACTTGAGCTTGTTGATTTCCGAAGCAAAATTTTGAATCTGACTGTTTTGATTGGCAATTATGTCTTTTTGGGCATTGATTTGCTCGGATAGCAATTGGTTGGTGAAATGGACCCTTTTTAACTGATGGTAGTCATACACATAATATCCGCTGACAACGAGAATCAAAATCGCAAATGCAGCCAATAAGCTTAGTACGAGACCCGTAAAAGAGATTTGTCTGGCCCGGGAGCCGGTGTTGCTCATTATAAAAAAGGATATTCTTTTCATGGCCGTCATCGCGTGTTATTCATCTGTCCGATTCAGGGTTTAAAAAACCAATTACCACACCCTGTGGTGGAACGCTTCCGGATCATACACAGATACTCTATAGAATATCGGTTGATTGTGATGGGAACTTTAGCAATTTATCGGTAGCACATATGATAATTGTGTGTCAAGTGCCCTGTAAGCTTCGCTTGGCTCTTGGCCATTTGCTGCTACGAGCTAACAGCCAAGAGCCAACTGTCTCGCTAGAGTAGTCCCAGTTTGAACTTAAGTGATTTCAATGTGTTCAGCATCAGCATGGTGATGGTCATGGGTCCGACACCGCCGGGAACCGGTGTAATCGAGCCGGCGATTTCCTTGGCTGCATCAAAATCGACATCACCCTGCAGGATCGCCACCATCTTGCCAGGATTTTTCTTGCTGGGTTTTTCGCCAACCCGGTTCACCCCCACATCGATAACACAGGCACCAGGTTTAATCCATTCCGGCTTGACCAAACCGGGAACGCCGGCAGCGACGATAAGAATGTCGGCACGCTGGCAGTGGGCTGCCAGATCTTTGGTGCGCGTGTGAACGACAGTAACGGTTGAATTGGCACCGGGGCCTTTTTGCAGCATCATGTTGGCAATCGGTTTGCCGACAATATTGGAGCGTCCCACAACCACAACTTCGGCGCCACTGGTCTCGACACCGGCACGAACAATCATTTCCTGGATGCCGTAGGGAGTACAGGGTGGAAATTTGACTTCATCCCCCCCGATCATGAGTCGGCCCACATTGACCGGATGAAAGCCATCCACGTCCTTATCCGGATTGATGGCATTCAGTATTTTTTTCTCATTAATATGTTTGGGCAGGGGCAGCTGAACCAGAATACCATTGATGCTATCGTCCTTATTGTATTTATCGATCAATGCCAGCAGATCTTCTTCGGAAATATCGATTGGTTGACTGTCCTGAACCTCCTTAAAACCAACGCGATGGGCGGTTTTAATCTTCAGGGTCACGTAGGATATGGAAGCCGGGTTCTCACCCACCAGGATGGTCACCAGACCGGGAACGACACCATGTTGCGCCTTGATTTCAGCAACTTCTTTTGTAATTTCCTCTAAAATTTCTTCACGTATTTCGGTTCCTTTGATCAGGGTGGCGGTCATAACAACGCTCCTTTCGTTAATTAATACCTAATGGGTTATTCGTGAATTGTTTAATAACGTCAATCCATTGTTTTTAGTGTATCCGCTTACACATGTCAAGTTGAATGGACGCCGTCCGAGTCTGAAATTCAATCGTCACCTCACACCGGGTATGGCGCCTGAGTCAGACCGTCCGTCTCATTGAAGCCGCACATGATATTCATGTTTTGAACCGCTTGTCCGGCAGCCCCTTTGACCAGATTGTCAATGGCGGAGATGAGGACCACACGCCCTTGCGCTTCGTCCAGCTCAAAACCGATGTCACAATAATTGGTGCCTCTCACATGCATTGTTTCCGGCAAACGGCCAGGTGGGCATAGGCGTACAAAAGGTCGCGGGACATAAAAATCATTTAAACAGGCACGAATGTCGTCGGCGGATACGTGTTCCTGCAAGTGGGCATATTGGGTTGTCAGCATCCCGCGGCCCATGGGAACCAGATGCGGTACAAAAGTCACCTTCACCGGAATACCGGCTATTTGACTTGCGATTGCGTTGATCTCAGGATTGTGGCGATGCGAAGCTACCTTATAAGCCTTGAACGAATCATTGACCTGGCAATAATGCGTCCCCAATGACAAAGATCGTCCGGCACCACTCACCCCGGATTTTGAATCGATGATGACGCTGCTGGGGTCGATGAGCTCAGCTTGGATCAAGGGAACGAGTGCCAGGAGAGCACTGGTCGGATAGCAACCGGGATTGCCGATCAGGTTTGCAGTCTGAATCTCTTTATAAAAGACCTCACTGAGACCATAAACGGCCCGGGTTAACAATTCCGGTGCCTCGTGGGGCTGGTAGGCTTGCTCATAGACCTGCACGTCCTGAAATCGAAAATCAGCCGACAAATCGATTACCTGCTTGTTGGCAGCCATCAACGCCGGCACAGTCGTCATGGGGATCTTGTGCGGTAAGGCCATAAAAACAATTTGGCAGGCTGATTGTAGATGATCTAAGTTCAATTCCTCGCAGGTCAAATCCACGTGACCCCGCAGGGCAGGATAGACGTGATCAAAACGGACATTGGCATATCGGCGCGATGTCAACACCGTTAGGGCGACACCGGGATGGCCGCTCAATATTCTGACCAGCTCTGCCCCCGCATATCCGGTTGCACCCACTACGCCGACCGTCACTTTTTTTTCGATTTTTGGCGTCATGATCTTCCTTATACATTAGCTTTTTAGGCAAAATACGATTCGAGCCATCGGCAACCCGCTGATTTGGTCACGTCCTAATTTACAGCTGTCTATTTGTAATCGTTTTACCCCACTGAAAAGTACCCTTTTCCAAGGGGATGACAACCGAGAAGCAGCTATCGGCAATAAGCGACAAGCCATAAGCTGCTGACTGCTAATACCTGATTGCTGGGTCACGTCTGTCTCCTGCCTCCTGACTCCTGCTGGCTTAAGGCTTGTCCTGCCGTACATCCGCGATCAACTCTTTGATGATAGCCAGCACATTACGCCCCCTTTCACGGGCGATGCGATGGGCATCGTCAACCACCCGGTTCGCCTGCTCGCGCAGTTGACCCGCATGGGGCATGGTCATATTATTTCTCTGATAATGCCACGTAAGCAGGCGCAGGGCCAATTTGCGCTCTTGCTGTTTGATGAAGCCGACCATCCCTTCAGCCTTTTTTTAGCGATGTAGAAAGGTGCAAAACGCGATTGCAATGATAGCCATTCGTACGGTTAATTATGAGCTCAAGGCCTATCCTGGATCCCCTTTTCCAAGGGGATGACAACTGGCGAACTGCAGCTTTCAGCTATAAGCGGTAAGCTTTAAGCAGCTAACGGCTTATACCTTATCGCTGTTTCCCGTATGTTGTCTTCTGTCTTCCCATTTAGGCACCACGGGTACCATTGCCAAGACCATCCGCCTTACTACAGATTTTCACAACCGCATTCGCCAATATCGATTGGGGTGGTTGCCCCGACGATTTAAGCAATTGGTCGGTGTGACTGAGCACCTTGAAAGCCGCGAAAAGTTCCGTTTGTGTAAATGCCATGGCCTTCTCAAATAGTTTATATACGGGATAGGCATTTTTCGGGTTGGGTGCGATCAGCAGATCGGAACCCATGCGCTTTTTAGACGGTCCTGCTTCAGATCCGGTTGATTGCGACAAGGTCTGTCCCCATGCCACCAGATGAGCTTTTAATTCGTCGTCATGTGTTTGGATCAATGGCATGACCCGATCCCTGAAAACGGGATAGGAGAGGCCTGTTTGGATAATCCCCTGCCCTTGTGTTTCCGCAAACGCTCTGATCACCAGAAGGCGTCGCATCAAATTGATTGCGGCTGCCAGGAGCTGAAGCTCATGGTATCCGTTCGATAACAAGGAGTCCATGATAAACAGCGTATCACCAAGATTTCTATCCCCCAGGGCATTGGTAAATGTATAGATGGGATCCTTCCGGCTGCGCTCCAAAACAAGATTGACATCATCAATCTTGATCTCTTTACGTTCACCTACGTAATCAATGAGTTTGTTGAGATTGTTTCGAAATGTTCGCAAATCAAAACCGGTCATTTCAGATATGGCCGCAAAGGCACCGGCATCGATGGTTTTGCCACGCCGGGACAGTAACTCCTGCATGATGTTCCGGACAACCGCATCCTGAGCGACTTTGTCTGCCTGGCGATTACCCAAGGGTACCGAACAATCAACCACCAGCCCATTTTTTTCCATGGTCTTGTAGAGCCGACGGCGTTTGTCCACCGAATCGGTGGTGATGATCAAATAATGCCGTTTGGGAAACCCATCGGTCAAAGCATCGCTCAGCATTGCTGCGGCGCTATCTGCGGCCGGGTCAGAGCCATCTGCGCGGGTCTTAGATATTTTTGGTTTTTGTCCCTGTGAAAAAAGAGGCGTATCCAGCAAGGCAACTACCTTGCTGTCACTCAGTAAGGCGTAGGTGTTTAGCTGCCGAATGGCCTCAAGAATATTTTCGGATGATCCATCCCAGGCTTCATAGCCATGTTGTTTTTTAGCATCGGGTGTCAATACAGCTAAGATGGCATGCAGCGCTTTTTTCACCAACAATTCTTCACCGTACAACAAATAGGCAGGATAAAACTCAGACGACTCTTGCGCCGTTAGAATCCGAAGATGTGCTTCAATTTTACTGTACTTGATGACAGCCATCGATATAGATTCGCTTCTCGGGTATATCGGTAAAATAGCAAGAATAAGCCGGCAGACCATGGATCATTAGCCGACAGCCTTAAGCTACCAGCTGCTTAACACTTAAGGCTGATAGCTAAAAGCTGCTATGGTTCCATAAAAAAATTTCTATCTCACCACACTACTCTTTACCGGGTAGCTCTATAAATATGAGGTGATAGATAAACAGGCAAATACCGATGGTAATGGCGCTATCGGCAACGTTAAAGGCCGGCCAGTGGAGATCTTTGATATACACATCCAGAAAATCGATGACCTTTCCAATCCGGATTCTATCAATAATATTGCCAATGGCACCGCCCAAAATCAAGGCCAAGGCCCATTCCAGCAATCGCTGATGAGGAGGCGTCTTGGCATACAGAAGCAAAATCAGACCCATGGCCGCAAAGGAGGCACCCAGAAAAAACAGGTGACGCATTTCGGACGGACTGCGTGCTAAAAACCCAAAAGCGCCACCCGGATTGTATATATGGGTTAGATTGAAAAATCCCGGAATGACCGCAATGGTATCATACACATCAATGGCAGCCACAACCAATGCCTTGCTGACCTGGTCTAAAATACAGATTGACCCGGCAATGACGAGCAGCTTTATGTACCGATTCCCCATAATTAGCGCAACCCCCGGAAACATAGGGTTTTGTAGAATGCTCACATTCAAGTGCGTGTGGCCCACGGCAGAAGTCGGGCATTTTACAAAACCGAATTAGTGGGTATCGAGTTGTTCCAAAACACCAATACATCGATCACAAATCGTTGCATACGCATCATGGGAACCGACACTGGTACTATGGGTCCAGCAGCGTTCGCATTTATCCCCCGGGGAAGATGCCACTGCAATGCGCAAACCCGCCACCTCTTCGCTTTGGAAAACGGGTTCTTCCAAAGGAGACTGGGAAAAATTTGCCTGCGATACAATGAAAATATAGCGTAGATCCTGTTCATATGCCTTTAAATCAGCATACATCTCTGACGGTACGCCCAGGGTTACGGCGGCATCCAGTGGATGGCCAATCAGCTTATCGGCCCTGGCGGCTTCAAGCGCCTTGGTGACTTCGCCACGGATATTCAACAGCAACGTCCATTTCCGTCCCAGCTCATCATTTTTCCAGGATGCCACAACTTCCGGTAAGGCCAGCAGGTGAATACTTTCTTTGCTTTCATCGTAACCGGGCATGTAATTCCAGATCTCTTCAGCCGTAAATGGCAGAATGGGACTCATCAAGCGTACCATGGCATCCAGGATATGATGTAGGACCGTTTGGGCACTGCGCCGGGCCTGAGAAGTTGACGGTGATGTGTAGAGCCGGTCTTTTAGTATATCCAGGTAAAAAGCGGACAAATCCAGGGTGCAATAGTTATACAGCGCGTGGTAGATGACATGAAACTCGTAGGTCTCATAGGCTTTGCGTGCTTTCGCTATAATCGCATGCAACTGGTGCAGCGCAAACTGATCGATTTCCAGCAGATCTTCATAAGGCAGACAATCCTGATTCGGATCAAAGTCATACAGGTTCCCCAGCATAAAGCGGCTGGTATTCCGTATGCGTCTGTAGGCATCGCTGAGTTGTTTCAAAATATTATCGGAAATTCGAATATCGTCCCGATAATCGGAAGCCGCCACCCACAACCGCAGAATCTCGGCACCAAACTTATTGATTACTTTTTTAGGCGCGATGACGTTACCCACCGATTTGGACATTTTACGTCCATCGGCATCCACGACAAATCCATGCGTTAAAACACTTCGATAGGGCGCACTCTCCCGGGTTCCCACAGCCGTGAGCAACGAACTGTGAAACCAACCCCGATGCTGATCACTCCCTTCCAGGTACAACTCCGCCGGCCAGCGCAGGTAGTCACGGTCTTCAAGCACAGCGGCATGACTCACGCCGGAATCGAACCAGACATCCAGGATATCGGTCTCTTTGACAAATTCCTGTCCCCCGCATTTATCACACGCCGCATCCGCCGGAATAACATGCGAAGTGTCCCTTTCAAACCATGCATCCGCACCGTAGGTCTCAAACAGTTCAAACACGTTGTCGATAATTTCCTGGTTCAGGAGGGGTGAACCGCAATCATGACAATAATAGACTGCGATGGGGACACCCCAGGCACGTTGCCGGGAAATGCACCAATCCGGGCGATTTTCAATCATCCCATAAATCCGGTCCCGACCCCAATGCGGTATCCATTCAACCGCATCAATGGCTTCCAGGCTTTTTTGGCGCAGACCGGTATCGTCCATGGAGATAAACCACTGGGGCGTCGCCCGAAAGATTACCGGCTGTTTACACCGCCAGCAGTGCGGATAGGAATGCGCCAATCCGGCTCGTTCCAGCAGAGCGCCCGCCTCCGCCAACTTGTCATTGATGGCGTCATTGGTATCGAAAACAAATCCACCTTTGAAAAATTCAACATCCTCGGTGAAGCGCCCATCGTCGTCCACCGGAGAATAGGCGTCGATCCCATAGGCCAAACCGACATCGTAATCCTCCCGTCCATGTCCGGGGGCGGTGTGGACACAACCGGTTCCGGCATCCAGGGTGACATGCTCTCCGAGTATCAACAGGGATTCCCGGTCGTACAATGGATGGCGACATTTTTTACGCTCAAGTGCCGATGCTTCGAATTCCGCCAGGATCTCATAGTTGTCGATACCAAAGGTCTGCATACATGCTTCTACCAATTCCCGCGCCAGAATATAAACGTCGCCATGGCCTACATCCACAGCCGCATACACGAAATTCGGATGCAGTGCGATGGCCAGGTTGGCCGGTATGGTCCAGGGCGTTGTGGTCCAAATGATGACCGCTACTTTTTTTGCATTAAGACCTGGCAGGATCTCGGTCAGATCGTCCACCACGGGAAACTTGACGTAAATCGACGGCGACGTTTCGTCATGATATTCAATCTCTGCTTCCGCCAGGGCAGTCTGGCAACTGCAGCACCAGTGGATCGGTTTTTTGCTGCGAAACAGGCTGCCATTGAGGCCAAACTTCAGGCATTCTGTGGCGATGATGGCTTCATACCGATATTTCATGGTCAGGTAGGGATTGTCCCATTCCCCCAGCACGCCCAGGCGCTTAAACTCGTCGCGCTGGATATCGATAAATTTCTCGGCATACGCCCGGCACTTGCGACGAAAGTCCGCCTGGGATAAGTCCGCTTTGCGCTTGCCTATTTCCTTATCCACATTATGCTCGATGGGCAGGCCATGGCAGTCCCAACCCGGCACATAAATGGCATTGAATCCCGCCATCTGGCGCGAGCGGACAATAATGTCCTTTAGAATTTTGTTGAGTGCGGTACCGATATGAATGTTGCCGTTGGCGTATGGCGGGCCGTCGTGCAGGATAAACAGCTCCCGTCCTTCGGATTTCTGGCGGATACGTCCATACAGGTCATCCGCGTCCCAGGCTTTTATCTGCTCGGGTTCGCGGTTGGCCAGATTTGCCTTCATGGGAAATTTGGTTTTGGGCAGGTTCAAGGTCTTTTTATAGTCCATTCATATCCTCCCAAAAAAATCAGTTACTGATTTTTTTGATGCGGCTGCGCCGCTATGTTTATTGTTTTCTTTTAACTTTATCTTTTTAATCCGGGCGCTAAACATGCCATCTGCTGCCAGCGAACAGCTACAGGCCAAAAGTGGCGCTCAGCGCCCTCCCATTACCATGGACCCCACGGCCAAATACATATAGCCCTTTTCCACGATAGTTTCAAAATCCGGAATCATCCGCCGGCCATCCATAATCAAGTAGGGCGGTGTCGCCGAATCCTCGATGGTACGCGACAAGCCCCGAAATTCCTCGCAATCTGAAGAAATGAACAGCGCATCCGAACCTTCAATGGCGGACCTGGCTGAATCCACGTAGCTTATCTTTTCAAACAGCACATTCCGGGATGGATCAAAAACCTGTTTGGCGGCCTCGCTGGCCAAGGGATCATAGGCCTTGATGCTGGAAACCCCCTTTCCCAAGAGCGACTCAATGGCTTTAATGGAGGATGCATCCCGCATGTCGTTGGTATTTTTCTTGAACGCCAGCCCCAGCACGGCAATGGTCCTGTTGTTGAACTGAAATCCGGCCTCGGTGATGGCCCGATCCACCAGGTAAACTTTCTGATATTCATTGACCTCAGATGATGCTTCCAGCATCTTGGTGTTCACATTTACCTGTCGCAACTGGTAGATCAGCGAGGCGATATCCTTACCAAAGCAGCTTCCACCGGCACCGTTGCTGACAAATGATCCCCAGGTACTGATACGCTTATCGGCGGTCACACCCAGACGCAGGTCATCGATCTTGATGTTGGGAATTTTTTCACCCAGTTTGGCCCCGACACCATTCCAAAACGATATGTAGGTCAGCAGCATGGTGTTGGCCACATACTTTATGGCTTCGGCTGTTTCGGGTGTGGTCTCGATATATTTGGTCTGAACATGGTGGACAAATTTGGCATACACCCGTTGCAGCAGGATAAAATCTTGCTCATGGTTGCATCCCACCACAATCCGGTCCGGTTTCCTGGCTTCGGGCACCGCGGTCCCCTCGGCCAAAAACTCAGGATTGGACGCCACGCCAAAATTTTTCACCTGGTGCTGATCCATAACCGCTTTCAAACGGGCAGCAGTACCGATCGGTACCGTGCTTTTATTCACCACCACCACCCGTCTCGGATCTTGACGCTGCTGCAGTTGCTTGGCAATGTCCGCAATGGCGGCATCGTAATACGTCAAGTTAGTCGACCCATCCAGGTTCGGCGGTGTCGGCAGACACAGAAAGATCACATCGGTCCGTTCCACAATATCTTCCAGGTCGCTGGAAAAAAACAGATGTTTCCCGTTGACTTTGCGGATGATATCGGCCAGACCGGGCTCATTGACATACTGTTGAATCCGTTCGGGCTCCCCGCTTGCAAAGGCTTTCACTTTATCCACATCATGATCATAGGCAATAACCTCATGCCCGAACTCTGAGCACACAGCCGCGTGAACCAGACCCACATAGCCGGTACCTGCTACGATAATTTTCATATGTACCTCTCACTCCGGAGTAAAATTTTGTTCAAAAGCTTGTCGCCAACTAATCCTGATCTTGCACGAGTCAGAGGTTTTCATAGGCAAGGCGCCCAAGGGTGAAGTCGTAGTTCTTTACTTCGAACTCTTGGCAACACAGCATATGAAAACCTCTGCTCGCCCTATGGGTGAAATTTGATGATTATAAAGAATTTGATGTTCTTAGTTTATGAGGTGATTGATCATCCTGCAAATGCTACAACACCATAAAGAAAATAGACTTACAGAAATATCATCAAATTTCATGCAAGATATAATAAAATAGAGTTATATATCTTACTTCATATAATTAGACAAGCACAGAATCATGTTTGATCAAGGGTTGAACAGTGTGGTATAGAAATTCCCCGATCATATATATCGTCGATGTTTGGATCATCTCCCGATTGGTTGTAAGAACACTGTTGGTGGAACCTCGTCCAAATCGGGATCGGGATCGAGATGGCAGCAGGCCACCCAAGCTGTCTTGATAGCCGGCTTAGGTTTGGCTATGCTGAAAGCATCGAATCTGAGGTGACATCGTGCCGAAGCAACCAACCTATTTTTTTTGGCATTCATCCACGGGTGGCATGCGTGTGCGCATCGAACCTCATGCCCGTAGTCTTCTGCGCTGGCGCATAAAGGAAACCAACGTTTGAAAACCCGCTTGGCAGCATCCATCGCTCTCTTTGGCGGTCTGGTAACAGCCCAGACAATCGCCAGTGTCCAGGTTATGACCAGCAACCTGGCTTTATACCAGAAAATGTCTGCGATCGTCCGGGCTGGCTATCTAACCGTTCCGGGGCCTGGCATCTTGCCCAGCCTGAAAACGGTCTTGCCGGCAGTCTATGGCGGTTTGTTTTTCACCCTCAGTATCGGAATCGGAATTTCGATCCTGTCCCTGGCGTGTACCTGGCTGGTTAAACATACCTTGCCCAATAAAATTCCATTGACCATCCTGTCTGTAATGCTCTGGTTGGCTGGCCTGGTTGCGCTAAACTGGCACGGTTTGGTCTTATTTCCCAGTTTGTATGTGGTACTGATACCCATGGTGGTCGGTCTGCTTTATTGGAAGCTTGGACCGGATAGACGCGATCGAAACGATTATCTAAAGCTGCTCGTTCATCTGTTGGTTATTTTTCTCTTGGCCGGGGTCTGGTGGACCCAGAAAAATGACGCCCTGTTTGTAAACATTCGCGATCAACTCCTGTTATCAAACAGGCCCGGCATCAGCATTAATGATTTTTACTATCGCTACACCCTTTATCCGGCCGAAGCATTCCGCGGCCTCCATCAAATGCTACTAAAAACCTATCATCTTGCGATCACAAATAGCGATCTGGATCGAAACCGGTTGATACGCAAATTGGAACGCGCCAATTACCTGTTAATTGACGATGATGAGGCCCCTGCCGATGTTATAATCCGTGTCGATAGCAACCGCATCCGATTAAGCGTTAACCGGCAAGAGTCCATGGAATGGGACACCAGAGACTTTTTAAAGCATCCCCGCAAACATCTCAGCGAACTATCGAAACGCAACGATGTCTATCTTCATTTTCGTAAAGCCACATCCATGGGATTGCTCTTTGGATTCCCCTTGATGCTGTATTGGCTGCTCAACACCTTGTTGATAGCTGTCTTTTCTCTGTTTCTGAACGGACTCCGTACCAGTTTCGCCAGCACCATCGGCTGCGGCCTGCTGGGTATCGGCCTGCTGTTGGCCATGCCGCCGGCCATACAAGGTCCACTCAAAGCCGAACGCCTGGCGGATATGCTTGCTTCCCAAGACACCCGGATCATCACGGCCGCCTTGCAACAGATTGAAGTCCAAAAATCGGATCTATCCCAATTCAATATCACAGAAAAACTGACACAACACCCGGCCATAGCGGTACGCTATTGGCTGGCACGGGGATTCAGCGTCAGCAGCAACCCGCAGGATGAAGCTGACCTGATGACACTTCTGCAGGACCCCCACCCCAACGTCGTTTGTCAGGCCATATACAGTCTGGGTAAACGCAAATTTAGTCATGCAACACCGGCATTGCTTGACATCATAACCGCATCGGATCACTGGTATATCCAGCTTTATGCCTACGGTGCCTTGAGGAAACTGGGGTGGACACAGAATATATCCAAATAAAGACAGCCGCATCCGCTCTATTCGCCATTTTGGCGGTTGAATGTCTGGCTGTTTGGGTCAGTCAAACCCGGTTAAATAACTTAATCATTATTGGAATCGCCCGCTGCCTTGAAGCCGGCCTGCTCCTTTGCAGCGTTTATCTGTTTGAAACCAACGGATCTAAGGCCATTGGACTGCCAGGCGCTCCAATTCAGCCCGCAATACTGCGTGGTGTGTTGTGGTCATTAGGCTTTGGTCTGGTGGTCGTTGTGGCCGCCCTGGTCCTCTATTTGGCCGGTATCAACCCCTTGCGTTTGATCTCAGCCCAATTACCCCAGTCTATGCTGGCTTTGGCGGCTTTTTTCCTGGTGGGGGGGGTCATCAGTCCCGTGGCAGAGGAGATGTTCTTTCGGGGTGTACTCTTCGGGTATTTGCGTCGTTGGGGTGCATGGCTGGCGGTGGGGGGCAGCACCTTGCTGTTTGTTCTGGCGCATGCGCCCGGCCGCGGTGTGCCCTTGCCTCAGCTCGTGGGCGGGTTGCTGTTTGCGCTAACCTATGAAAAGGAAAAAAACCTGTTGGTACCCATTACAATTCATATCCTGGGCAACCTGGCAATCTTTACCATTTCAATCCTAAACTAAAATCGTATAACGATTTTAGTTTAGGATTGTTCCGATGAAGCACCCATGATCCCCGCCAAAACCGGCATCATTATCGTCCGGTGGAATGTCCGGTGGAACATATTGACCGGCCGGGTATTCGGCCCCGTTGGAAACACCGACGGCATCCAGATCGAAACCGGCACTGCCCGCCGTGGGATAGGGATCGTAGATGGGCTCGCCCCGGCTATCCAGGCTGGTGCCGTCTCCCACGATATCGATGATGCGAACCTGACTGATTTGGCTCAAATCCACATCACCTGAAAGTACCTCAGCTTTTTGGGCCAACTGTTCAAGATCAAAAGGCGTTCCGAAACCCTGGCGGTATTTGCCTGCCAGGCCGTCCACATTCGTGGGGTCAGTGCTGCCAAACCCGGGTACCGGATTGAGCGTTAGGGAAATGGCATCAAACCGAACAAAATCGATCCCGTTGGAGGACACTTCTACATAGGCCAATTCCAGATATCGATCGCTAAAGGAGTTCTCAAAAACTGCAAAGTCCCATCCAACACCATTTTGAATAGGCGTGTCGAATGTCAAGGTAATGCGGCCACTCCGTCCCAACGAAACGATGTCGAATGATGTTCCCTCGGCCGGGCCAATCGCCTTGTCCGGGTCCTGCCAAGTTTGGTCTACGTTCCCGCCCACCACATAATCAAGGTAACCACTGGCCCAAAATTGGAGCTCAGTCGCGTCCTTAGATATGGCGTGAGAACCAAACTCATCGGCTGCAGGTGGGTAGGGTCCACCCCAGGCAATCGGCAGCAACACAAGCTGTGCCAACAGTATGAATGCACATATTTTTTTCGTTTTAACCATATATTTCTACGATCAGCCAGCTAAAATCTGGCTTCGATACCAGCATATATATTGCGACCGGGCATGGGATAATATCGCTCGCTAAAAGAAGATGTTTCATACAATTCATCCAGAATATTGTTAACCCCGGCAAAGACTTTCAAGCCTTTGTGCGCATAGCTTAATTTGGTGTCAAATACCTGATAGGCATCCAGCGTATCGTAGCGATCATTATCCACATCGTTGCCGTCATAGCGTGAACCCACATAGGTGCCGGTTAAAAAGACTGTCCATCCATGTGCTGGTGTCCACTCCGTACCGATTGATCCTTTGTGCTGGGGCACCAGTGGTATTGTGGCCCCGCTTCCTTCAAAGCTGGCCTCCAAGTAGCTGTAATTGCCCCAAATAAAAAGTGCCTCAATAGGATACCATTTTATCTCGGTTTCAATCCCTTCACGAATGGTACGCTCATCATAGTTCCGGTTTATCTCGCTGTAATAAATTTCATCTTCAATAGCGATATAGAATATAGTAGCCGCCATTTCCAGATTGCTGCTGATTTCAAAGCGCCCCCCCCCTTCCAGCTGGTATCCCTCTTGGGGTCTCAGACCTTCTTCTGATTCAGCCAGCTCATCCACATTGGGTGTCCGGAACTGGGTGGCATAACTGCTATAGATCGTAATCTTATCCATAATTCGATAGCTTATCCCCAGGTCAAATGCCGTGTTCCACCACTCAAAGTCATCGGTATCGCCATTGATCCATCGCTCTTCCTCACCAAAAGAGACCAGCTGGTCCGTACGAAATTTACCATCGGTCTGGTTGATGCGGTAACCCCATTGTGCCCAGAGAACTTCATTGAATACCCAGCGATTCGTAATAAAGCCCCCCAGCGATTCCAGACGACTATTCTGCCGTGGACCACCCGGTGCTTCCTCACGAATATAGTCGGTAAACAGATGATCGATGCCTATTAGCAACGATTGATGCCTATCAAATAGGGAAAATTTTTTCTCATACACGGCAGTTAGGGTTTTGGTAAACTCCTCGATATCATCTGCTTGGTCGGCCTTATCAAGCAACGGTGTGTAACCGATGATATATTCATTTTCACGCCAGCGATAACCTCGAACAACATTTAATGAGCCCCAACGATCAGTTTCCAGTTCGAATCCACCACTGATCCGCATATCGGTTGTCTCACCACTATCGTCGGGATAATCGGTTTGAACCCGGTCTGTGGCTGAATCGATATCATTCTTCTCCACCGGGCCTGGGAGACCATATTCATCCATATGATACGCACCGGCTAGATTCAAGGTAATATCATCCGTAAGAAAGTAATCCAAAACACCGGACAAATCCCGCTTGATCAGTTCACTATTGTCGCGGTATCCGTCTGAATCATAGTATCCGGCGTTGAGATGATAACCGAAATCCTGTACACTCCCGCTAACCCCGGCTCGTGTGTCGAGCGTCTCATAACTGCCGTAGCTTGTATAGACCCGTGTCTTGGTATCGGGAGTGCCCTTGCGGGTAACAATGTTGATGACGCCGCCCACCGATCCACTGCCATATAAGACCGATCCAGCCCCCCGAACAACCTCGATACGCTCGATCATCTCCAGCGGAATTGCCGAAAAATCAACACCCGACAGGTCCGGCGCATTCATCTTGACACCATCCACCATCACAACGACATTGCTTGCAGCGGTAGCCCCCATGCCGCGAATGTCCACCGCCGACTGCTTATCGCTACCAAAAAGGCTGCGGATATTCATACCGACCTCACGGTTGAGCAGATCGACGATATTCTTACTGGGCGCCTGTTCGATGTCTTCGCTGGTGATGACGGTGATATTCCTGGGAACCTGATTGAGCGGCTCATCAATTTTATTGGCTGTAACTACAATCTCATCCAGTTCCAAACGCGGCTGTCGCCCTGCATCATCGGCATCGCCACCGTCGGTATCGGCCCCCATAGACCCCACCGGTATCACCAGAATGGCGGTGGTCATCAGAAAACCCATTAGGAACCTGTAAGTCATCGATTATTCACCTATAATCTTAATAAAGCAGGGATAATCATCCTGGTCTCCATCTTCAGCATTATAAATACTGTCAATGGCAAAATAAGCCGGTGTGTTCATTCCGAAATCACCCACATCGGAAGATGAAAGCGAAAATTCGAGGGTTTGGACTCTGGGAAGCGATGATGTGTCGACCTCAGTCCACTCATCGACGATATAGTCCTGGGCCGGATCATCTGATCTGAAATCCGCCAAATAGAATGATACCGTCCCGACAACCTGCCCCTCTTCATCCTTGCCTGTGATAGTCAGAAGAAACCAGTCTGGATCGCTACCGTCCTGACCGCCAAATTTTTTAGCAACAAAATCACCGTCACGCATGGACAGGTAAGCATAGGTCGTGTTTGTGATGTACATGGATCTAACCAAGACTTCTTCAGAAAACGTTATGGTGGGTTTAATGCCCATGAAGCCGATGTAGCCAACACCGTATATCTGTGATCCATCCTTCCCGCCACCGGTGATGGCGCTGTATTGATTGGTAAAACCGGCCGTTGTCGTGTCGGTGGTGTTTGAATAGGCAAATCCTTCCCAATACGGACCAAAGGTATCGTCATAGTAAGTGTTAAACTCAACGCCGTTGCTTTCATATCCGCCCGCTGCATCTGAGCCAATGTAATAGCTTTCCGGGCTGAGGCTGAGGTCCTCAAAAGTAACGGTTTCAGCGCTGGCAGTTGCAACAGCCAATAGCGACAGGCCCATCAAAATCACGATCATCTTTCTCATCTTTTTCTCCATTTCAGAATTCTTTTCTTAAAATTTATGCTTCAGACATCATGGCATTTTGGGGATTCGCCCAACCAGGGATAACCGCCTTGCCACCGGCAGTTTTGCCAAAAAAATCCCGGACCGATTGCATCGATCCGGGATTCCCCATTTTTATCCGCTGATCAGTTGGCTGGCCCCTGGCCACGAGGGCACCATCCGAGATTCAGGCAGGTCTTCTGACTTCCCTTCCCATCCAGCGGCCTTCCCATTCTGATACAAGAACAGTGGCTCACGAGGCTGAATCGGTTTTCTTTTTCAAGAACAGGGTCACAGCGGCGGGTCCGTCTCCGATTTGAACGGAGTTCCCTATTAAGTGTCTAAAATTTGAAAACGATAATTTTAGATTTCTACACCTGAACCTTACGTCGCTGATAAATAATTACACGCGATTCGTCAAGGCTTTTCTTTAAATATACCGGATTGAGCGATTGTCGAGATTGCCGGTAGCGACACGGAAGATGTTGTCCGGCTATTTTGGGATATACTTACCCGGCACCAGCGTAATCCGGGGTACCGATCCCATGGGATTCTTATCCACCAGCAAGGGGCACCCATATGAGGCTTCCAGATTCTGGTAGGTCAATACCGCCTCTGGAGATCCGATCTTGGCAATCTCGCCCTTGTTGAGTAAAAGCAGCCTGCTGGCATACATGGCCGCCAGGTTAACATCATGGGATACCATGACAATGGTGATTTTTTTTTCGGTCTGCAGCTTCTGCATTAGATCCATGATATGTATCTGGTGTGCCAGGTCTAAAGATGCCGTGGGTTCATCCAGCAATAAAATCGTCGGCTCCTGACAAATGGCCCTGGCTATAAAAGCCAACTGGCGCTCGCCACCGCTCAATTGACTGATCTTGCGGGTGGCCAGCTTTTCAATCCCTGTAAATTCGATCGCTTGTCTGGTTTTTTCCAGGTCGGTTTTGTTTTCCATCCCCAGCATCCCCTGGTAGGGGGACCGTCCCATTAAAACGACCTCAAAAACGGTAAACGGGAAGTCCAAGGGGGTAGACTGAGGTACAAACGCAATTTTTTTGGCCAATTTCTTCCTGTTGTAGGATAGAATCGACCGTCCCAGAATGTCTACCCGCCCGGAACGCGGCTTTTCTAGCCCACAAATCAACCGCATCAGCGTTGTTTTGCCAGATCCATTGGGTCCGATAATGATAAAAAAATCACCCGGCTCAACGGAAAATGAGATCCCTTTGAGTACCTTCATTCGGGCATAGGCATAGTCTACATTATCCAATACGATCCCGGATGTCATGAATTGCTCCGTTTAAGAAGATAGACAAACAGGGGGGCGCCAACCAATGCGGTTATCACGCCCGCTGGCAGTTCGCCTTGCTGTGGAAGCGCACGCGCCAAAAGATCGCATAGGACCATATAGGCACCGCCGCCCAGGATGCATGCCGGGAGGAGTACCCGGTGGTCGGGTCCCAAAAGTAAGCGAAATAAATGCGGGATAACCAGCCCCACAAATCCGATTAGACCGCACTGGCTGACGCAGGCACTGACCATAAGCGATGTGGTCAGCAGTAAAACCAAATTAGCCTTGCGAATATGAACGCCCATGCTTTGGGCCATCTCTTTGCCCATGAGCATGAGATTCATTGTATTGGCATACATGAAAATGACAATAAAACAGGGTACCAAGAACAGGGCCAAAATAACCGTGTGTTGTAGATCTCCCAGGGATAAATCACCCATCAACCAGAATATGATACTATGCAGACGCGTATCCTGGGTCATGGAAACCAAAAACATGATAACTGCCGAGCAAAAGGCATTTACCATTACACCGGACAGCAGCAAGGCATTTTTCCTCAGGAGAGATTCTCCCATAGAGATGCCGAGGATCAACAACAGGGTCGCCAGACTAGCGCCGAAAGACATCAGGGTAACACCCGGGAATTGAGATAACCCGATTAAAATACCAATTATGGCGCCGATGGCCGATCCACCGGAAATGCCAAGAATATAGGGTTCCGCAAGTGGATTTCGCAACAAGGCTTGAAATACCAGCCCACCCAATGACAGCGCCGCGCCCACCAAGGCAGCCAATAAGACCCTTGGCAGCCTGATTTTCCACAGGATGGTCATAAGTACCGGGTCGGCGGGTTCCGAGTTCAAGAGGCCTCTCCACAAAGCCGTCATGCCGCCCCCGGAAGAACCAATCGACAATCCGACAATCAGAGCGGCAACCAAAACCACCGAGAGTAATCCGGTGATCCGAATAAATCGCCTGATGATATTTGATTCATGGGTTTGCACTAGGAATCCTCAAACAGCTCCGGATGCAGAAGCCGGGCCAATATCTCCAGAGCATCCACAAGCCGGGGAGACGGCCGATCAAATAGATTGGAGTCCTGGACAAAAACACGTTCATGCTGAACGGCCGGCAAATCCTGCCATTGGTACCAATCATTGCGGATGCGTTCAAAAGCAGCTTCACGGGCCATGGATGTGACGATAATTACATCGGGCAGCAATCCCAGTACCTGTTCCTTGCTGAACCGCGGATAAGCGATATTTCCGGCTGCCAAGTTGTGCGCCCCGGCCATTTCAATCAATTCATGGATAAAGGTGTTGGTACCCACCGAAACGATGGGTGCGATACCGATCTGGAAAAAGACTTTGGGCCTGTGGTTCGCATGCCCAACCCGTTCAACAACCGCTTGGATGCGGGCCTGCATATCGCTGACCAGCATGTCGGCTCGCTCTTCGGCCTGCAGCAGGTGCCCGATACGCATAATCGTATCCATAACGCTATCGAGATTTCTAGGATCCACCGCATATACCGGTATGTTAAAGGATTCCAGGCGCGACACGGCTGTTATGGGATTACCATCCTTGATTGCCAGGCATAGATCCGGGTTTAAGGCAACAATTCGTTCCAAATCCAGATGCACGTAGGACCCAACCTTGGGCAGCAGCGCTGCAGCCGGCGGGAAATCGCTGTAGGTGGTTGCGCCGACCAGCCGGTGAGCCTGTCCTAACGCATAAACGATTTCGGTGATATTGGGTGCCAGGGCCACCACGCGACGTGGGGTCGCTGGAACCGACAAATCCCTTCCTAAAAGATCTCGGACTTGGCGCTGCTGTGCCCCGGCAGCTGTCACCGATACAAGCGCCGTTATACCGACAAAGATGAGAATCACCCGGGCCAGATTACTTATTTTTATCCCTTGCATGTCTTTTGATATCAAGTTTGCATCAATAAACTGTTTCCATTCCAAACGGCAAAACAGGACAAATCCCACCAAGCTTTCTATTACATTAAGCGGCAAGACGCAATTGAGATTTTGCTTGTATCTTCTAGAGGCGATGCATACAGTATCCCCATGATGTCACCAACAACCTTAAAACCAGAATTACTGGCACCGGCCGGCAATTTTGAAAAACTTGAGATTGCCATCCACTTCGGTGCCGATGCCGTCTACCTGGGCGGTCAAGATTTCAGTTTGCGCAACTTCTCGGGCAATTTCAGTTCGGAAGAGATGCGGCGTGCCATCGCCCTGGCCCACCACCACGAAGTCAAGGTATATGTGGCCTGCAATATTTATCCGCGCAGCCACGAGTCTGCCGGCATCCGGGATTTTTTGACGACCTTAGCTGATATGGATCCGGATGGTATCATCATATCGGATCCGGGGGTCCTCATGATGGCCCGGGAACTGACGCCGCAGGTGCCCATCCACCTCAGCACCCAGGCCAATACCACCAGTACCGCCTCGGCTCGTTTTTGGCTTTCCCAGGGAGTTCACCGCATCAACGTGGCCCGGGAATTGTCGCTCTCGGAAATATCGGCCATGGCCCGGGGTACCCGCGTGGAGATCGAAGCCTTCGTGCATGGTGCCATGTGCATGGCCTACTCCGGGCGCTGTCTTTTGAGCAATTTCATGACCGGTCGTGACAGCAATCGCGGCATGTGCTCCCATCCCTGTCGGTATCAGTATGCCGTCGTAGAAGAAAAACGACCGGGCCAATACTACCCGCTGCAGGAAGATGAACACGGCACCTATATTTTCAACTCAAAAGATCTGTGCATGATTGATCACCTGCCGGCTTTGATCCAGGCCGGGATCACATCCCTTAAAATTGAAGGCCGCATGAAAGGCATCCATTATCTGGCCACCGTCCTTCATGTTTACCGCCAGGCCATCGATGCCTTAATTCAGAATCCTGAACACTATGCCCCTGATCCGGCCTGGCTCGAGGAACTATCCAAAATCAGTCATCGCGGCTATTGTACCGGTTTTTATTTGGGGGAACCAGGCCAAGTTGCACCCAAGCTGGACGGTGCGGCCGTGAGCGGGCAATCTTTTGTGGCCAAAGTGGTGGCGCTGAATAGCGATGGAAGCGTTCAAATCGATGTCCGCAATCGTATCCGCAAACATGATCAAATTGAAGTTTTATCTGCCCGAAAGCCATTGCAAGCCGATACAGTCAAACAGATCTACAATTCAGATCAAACTGAAGTGGATGTGGTGCACCCCGGAACCAGAGCCAGCATCCGTTTGGGCACACCCGTCTCACCAAACGATATGATTCGAAAGGCAGGTATATGAAAGGTTATCTGCAAGTCTACACCGGCGACGGCAAGGGAAAAACCACGGCCGCTTTGGGGCTCAGCCTGCGCGCCGCCGGAGCCGGTCTGAAAGTTTATATCGCCCAGTTTCTCAAACAGGGTCCATACAGTGAAATTAAAGCCTTGGAACAATTTTCCCACAATATCGAAATCGAACAATTCGGCCGCGGAAAGTTCATTAAAGGCCAAGCAACCCAGGATGAAATCGCTGCTGCCCGCGCCGGTCTGGAGAAGGCCCGTCTGCAGCTTATTTCAGGTCAGTTTGATGTGGTGATTCTTGAGGAAGGCAATGTGGCCGCATCTCTGGGCCTCTTCCCCGTTCAGGACCTGCTGAAGGTCATTGACCAGAAACCAGATCATGTGGAACTCATAATCACCGGCCGCGGTGCCGCACCGGACGTGATCGAACGGGCCGATCTGGTGACAGAGATGAAGGCTGTTAAGCACTACTATGACCGGGGGGTGTCCGCCCGGATCGGCATCGAAAAATAAAAGACGGTTTCGCAAAAAGCCCAACTTCGGCGTTGTACTGCATCTCGCAAACATTCAACGTACTAGAAGTACGCCTCATAATTGCGAGATTTGTACGCCTTGAATTTGAACTTTTTTCAAAACCGCCTGACTATAACGTATCATGAAAATAACCACATAGGCCGTCCAAATTCATTGGACGGCCTTTTCTTATTTGGAGTGCGGCTTCGCCCCACTATTAATTAATAAATTACTTTAAGTATTATTATATTAATTTTTAATATTATTATCTATCTTATCTAAAATAATATAACAGTAGCCAACTATTTCAAAGATTAGATTTGAATTTTTTTCTTGCATACAAAAACGGTTTTAGGCGCGTCAATTGGGTTCAAGATCAAGGCGGAATCAACTGTTCTACCACAGCCACATAGATATTATTAACAAGAGTGCCCAAAATTTCCATATTATTGCGATTTGTGCTAAAAGAGAATTGGGTTCAAGCAAGATGATTGGGCTCAAGATCAAGGCAGGGCGAGTCGTTTAACCGGAGGAATACTTTTAGTATTTTGAGGATTGAACGACTCGCCCCAACACAGATATTGAGCCCAAGGGCTTGTTTGAAGCCAATTCTAAAAGCCGATTGTGAGAGCCACATACGGCCCGGCCGTAACCAACTCAGCCTCCACATCCTCCACATCCACACTCACTGAAAAGCTGCGGTAACCGGCATGGATGTCCATGAAGGGAAAGGGTGTATAACTCACATCCCCTAAAAATTCGACGACACGGTTGCCACTGTAACCCATTCCGGTCACCTGCAGACGCGCCTCGAGAATATTCGCCAAGATGCCCACATGCAGGTTCAGCCCGACCATGGGGATCGGCACACCAATATCGGCCTCTTCTTTGCCAATCGTGCCATCCTCGTCCTCAATGCTGGCGGTGATGTCAAAATATTTAACTTTGCCCACGAGCCCCAGGGACCCGCCGGCCAGTATATTTTCAAGGTTGATGGCATCCCATTGATAGGCAAAATCCATAACCGTATACTCGAGCTCACTGTCCACATCGATGCCCGCGGTGTAGGTTTCGTCACCAAACTCGATGGTTTCATCCAGAGATTCACTGCCGCTGTAACTCGCTTTGTAATACGTAAAAGAGAGGTGATGGTCTCCAAGACCGGCAAAAACTTCGATCATGGGATAGGATTCACGTTCCATGCCCAAATCGTCAACAAAATCCAAATCGGTTGCGTCCGTTACATCCCCTTCGTAGGTGATGTTCCCTTCCAAATCGGGCAGCCAGTAATATCCCCGGACACCCAAATCCACCGCCATAGCCGGTATTGCCGTCAGAAATAAACACAGCATTAATCCGGTAATGATCTTGAGCCTTGACATGTTTCCCTCCTTTAAGCCACGTGTCATAAAGTTCGGTTACAGATTTAATAAGCCGGGATATTATCAAAGACTTGTAAATAAAGTCAAAGCGAAACTGTCAGTTCCGGGAATCAGGACGGCTTTATCTGCAATATGGGCCGCAGTGCCCGCCTACCCCGGAAGTGCATTGGCCCCAGAAAAAAGTGCAAAATCTGTTGCGGGAACCCCACAAAGGCTTTTACAAGCACCGACTATTTTTGATAAACGATGGGGCACATTGCGTACCGTGATTTTCCATGGGCAAAGGAAACCTTTATGCGTGCAGACGATTCCCTTTCGATTCTAATTTATAATTTTTTCAGTGGCTTCTGTTGCCGTGTCATTGGCGTTTTATTGCTGGTTATTTTCAGCCCGGTTGCGAGCATGGCAACCGACGCCAGGGAACCCAAAGTCGTGATCATCGAATTTCACGGACTTAAACAGCATATTATTGAGGACAACCTGGATTCCCTGCCCAACTTTAAAGCGCTTATCCAGGGTCGCGACAATCAACAGGGCCACATCCACCTCTCCAATGTATTTACAACTATTTCAGCTGCTTCGGTACCCGCCTGCACCGCCATGTACACCGGCCGCTATCCCCGGGACAATGGCGTGGTTTCCACCATCTGGTTTGACCGTCGCCTGCTCAAAATCCGCACCATGATTTCCTACGGGCAGCAACGGATCAACCGCATCCTGACCCAAAACAATATTCCGACCCTATTCGATTATGTACGATCAGCAGGTCTCACATCATTGAATGCCATGTTGATGATCGACAAGGGCGCGGATTGGTCCATCAAGTCCGGCATGTATTTCTGGGGCAATGGGTCCGTGGTGGGGCTTTGGAAAAATGGCCGCTGGTTTCCGGATCCCTGGTATATGGATCACAAAACCGTCAGCGCTGTCTTAACAGGTCATCTATTTGCCTACCACAAGTCTCTGGCCGGTCTTCTTAAGCAAAAGGGAATTATTCCGGATGTGACCGTCATTCAACTCTTGGGCACGGATATCGATTCCCATTTTCCAAATGCGGATCTAATAGAAAAAAACGCCACGATGGAGATTATTCAATCCCGGTATGCCCGCAATGTTCTGGATCCGCAAATCGGCCGGCTCGTTCACTATTTTAAGGAAAATGGCATTTATGAACGCATGATTTTTTTCCTGGTATCGCAACAAGGGGCCATCAAGATCACCCGGCACATAGCGGATGACCTGGTATCGTCCAGTCTGGAGCCGGTATTTCAATTGCCCGATCGTGTTACCGGCAATCAACAAGCAGACGCCGTTGTCATGCCCGGGGCCTGCACCAAGGAGGTTTATCTCAAAGATCGGGAAAGTGATGATTGGCTGCGACCGCCCCGATTACTAGCGGATGTCAAACCAGCGGTGGATCTGATCCTTGCCAACAATGTATTGACAGACAGCCTGAATGCCATGGCCATCCGCCAATATGCGGGTGAACGAAACGCGGGTGTTGCCGAAACCGGTTCCTGGTGGGGTTTTGATCGACAGTCCTATATGGAGAGTGCCCAATCGAATACTGATTTTTTAGCTGCTCTGATACCTTTGGCAGACGCTTTTGCCCATTTCGAGCTCAAAGACTTTGTGGTCAGTGGGCTAGAGCGCCAATACAGCCGGGAAACCACACCGGACATCAAGCTTGTAAATAAGAAAGGGATATATTTCGAAGTTGATAAGCATAAATACGGGCATCACGGGAGTTATTACCCGGAAGACACCCTACTAAGTTTCTGGATTGCCGGCCCGGGCTTAACGCAGGTTATCCCGGGTCGCCATGTCATTGCGGCAAGCGCATCCACCCTGGATTTGATCCCCATGGTCGCTTATGTGCTGGATATGCCCCAGCCCCGGGGGATTGATGGGAGAAATCCGCTCAGTGGATTGAAACCTTAGATAGGTATTTCAGGAGACAGAATCCAGGAGTCAGAAGCCAGAATTGGGTTGCGTGTCGCGTGATTCGGGTTACGTATTAAAGCTTCCAAACATTCCAGCATTTGTGCTCCATTTGTCATCCCCTTGAAAAAGGGGATCCAGCATAAACCACGAGCCAATAGCTTTGTCTGGATTCCCTCTTCCGAGGGAATGACAGAAAAGTGCCAAAGAACCTTTTTGCAAGTTTCAGAATTTCTGAATTTTGTCTTCCTGGGCCTGCCATAGCCCTGAGCTTGCCGAAAGCGCGACGGTGGCTGACTCCTGATCCTTCACTTTCTGAGCAAATCCAATGCTTCCTTAAACTTATCATCCAAATCGCCGCTCATGGCACTAACCTGGTCCAGCAGCTCGGCCACTTGCGACAAATTGTTGCTCCGGGCCTTTTCAGCCCACTCCCGGTAGGTGCCCGCATGA